>Ga0070699_100001709_pt1 | contig 20009 bp, 18 predicted proteins | sample KBSK1503metaG_FD_65473 | JGI IMG/M metagenome (GOLD analysis project Ga0070699, IMG submission 65473) | Corn, switchgrass and miscanthus rhizosphere microbial communities from Kellogg Biological Station, Michigan, USA - KBS K1-50-3 metaG | ecosystem: Host-associated > Plants > Roots >... | reverse complement strand
GGGCCAGGCCGCGCCAGGCGGCCAGCAGGGTCTCCTGCAGCGCGTCCTCGGCGTCCTGGGCGGACCCGAGGATCCGGTAGCAGTGCAGCCGCAGTTCGCCCTGGTAGGGCCCGACGAGCTGGCGGAACGCATGCTCATCCCCGGCCTTTACCCGGCCGATCAGGTCCTCCGTCACCGCGCCATCCTTCCGTCATCCTCTCCGTGCCGCGTCGTGCCGCGATCACACGTACTGATCCCGGGGCGAGCGGAAACCGGGCGCCGCGCCCGGTTTCCCGACCGGGCGGGATCAGTACCTGCGGTGGCCAGCGCGTCGGTGCGTCGGCGCGGAACCGGTCGCCGGAGAGGAGAGCAATGATGGAGGAGTTCGTGACCAAACCCAACAACCCAGCTGGGCGGCGCCGCCTCGGCTGGGTCCTCGTCCTGACCTCGACGGCCTACTTCATGGTCGCGCTCGACGCCACCGTCGTGGCCACCGCCCTCCCGCGGATGCAGGCGGACCTGCACGTCGGGCTGACGTCGCTGCAGTGGACCCTGAATTCCTACGGGATCGCCTTCGCGGCCGGCATCATCACCGCGGCCGCGCTCGGCGACCGCTACGGCCGCCGCCGCATTTTCAACGTCGGCCTGGCCCTGTTCACCGTCGCGTCGGGCGCCTGCGCCCTGGCCCCGAACGTGTCGGAGCTGATCGCCGCCCGCACGGTACAAGGGCTCGGTGGCGCGATCGTGCTGCCGCTCAGCCTCACGATCTTGACGACCGCGTTCCCGGCCGAACGGCGCGGGACGATCGTGGGCGTCTATGGCGGCCTCGCCGGGCTGGCCGTGGCCACCGGGCCACTGGTGGGCGGGGCGGTCACCCAGGGCATCAACTGGCACTGGATCTTCTGGATCAATGTCCCGATCGGCGTGGCCGCGGTCGTGGCGTCGCAGCGGCTGCTGCCGGAGAGCTACGGGGCCCGCGAGCGGCTCGACCTGACCGGAGTCGGGCTGGTTACCGGCGGCGTCGTGGCCATCGTCTGGGCGCTGGTTCGCGCCAACCAGGCCGGGTGGGCCAGCCTGGAGATCGTCAGCACGCTCAGCGTCGGCGCCGTCCTCCTGGTCGCCTTCGTCGCCTGGGAGAAGCGCGTGTCCCAGCCGATGGTCCCGCTGCGGCTGTTCGGCCGCCGCGCGTTCGCGATCGGCAACGCCACCACCTTCTTCATGTCCGGGGCGATCTTCGCCGGCGCCTACCTCGTCGCCGAAGAATTCCAGTTCGCGCGCCATTACTCGCCGGTGTCAACCGGCCTGCGGCTGCTGCCGTTCTTCGGGATGCCGATGGTCATCTCGCCGCTGGCCGGGGCCCTGTCCGACAAGATCGGCCGCCGGCCCGTGATGGTCACCGGGCTCGCCCTGCTCACCGCGGGCTTCACCTGGGTCGCGGTCCGGGGCTCCCTGGCGACCAGCTGGGTCGAGCTCACGCTCGCGCTGCTGGTGGCGGGCATCGGTATCTCGATGGCGCTCCCTACCGTGCCGACCGCCGTGCTCAACGCGGTCGCCCCGGACGAGATGGGAAAGGCCTCGGGGATCAACTACATGGCGCAACGCCTCGGCGGGGTCTTCGCCATCGCCATCTCGACCGCCGTGTTCACCGCACACGGCAACCTCGGCACGCCGGTCAGCGTCACCAGCGGGTTCAAGCCGGCGCTCGCCGCCTGCGCCGGGCTCGCCCTGGCCGCCACCCTCAGCGCGCTAGCGATCACCTCCCGCACGGACAAGCCCGTCCCCGGACCCGGACCCGGCGCGCCCGAGCTATCGCGTGCCGGCGGAGCCGGAACGCGGCCATCGTGAGGGCCGCGGCTACGACGACGGGGCGGATGACAGCGGGGACGCGGGCGTGCTCGCCGACGTAGATGCGGACGAGGTCGATGCGGACGCGGACGCGGACGCCGACGTAGACGTCGTCGGTGTCGTCGACGTGGTGGGTGTTGAGGACGTCGTCGGCGTCGTGGAGTGGTGCACGGTCGGGGATGAGTACGTGCTGGTCGGCTGCGACGTGTACGGCGCCGAACTCGCCGACGACGACGCGCTGTGCGACGCGGACGGCGCGGTCGATGCCGACGAGACCTCCGGGCCGGCGGACGCGGGCGCCGTCGCCGGGGATGTCTGCGCCGCCGGCTGCTCCAGCTGGGTGGAAGGGTGCCCGGACATCGAGGTCACGGCGAAGGCGGTCGCGCCGCCCGCCCCGACGATGCCGCCGAGGATAAGCGCCAGCACCAGCGGCTTCATCCGGCGCCGCCGCGGCGGCTGGCCCATTCCGGACGGCATGGGCGGGGGAGTGGCCGGCGGATACGCTCCCATCGGCGGGGTCGGCTGCGCGCTGCCGGCGGTGGCGGTCAGCGCGCCGGACGCGGTGTACGGCCAGCCTCCCGGGGCTGGCGTCTGCGGCCCGGACGGCCCGGACGACGGCACGGCGGGCGGCGCGTACGCCGAGGCCGTCCCGGCGAGCGCCGGATTCGGCCCGGCGGCCACCGCGCCCGCCGCCGCCACAGGACCTGACCAGGCGAAACCCGGCCTTGACGGGGTGCCCTGGAAGGTGCTGGTGAGAGACTCGGGTAGCCAGTTCCCGCCTGGCTGCATGGCGCCCACCTCGGCCAGCAGGCCGTTCGCGGTGGGCCGCTGCCGGGGGTCCTTGGCCAGGCAGCGCTCGATCACCGGACGGACCGCGGGCGGCACCAGGTCCAGGCTGGGCGCGCCGTGTACGACGCGGTAGAGGAGGGCGGCGGTCGTCCCGGTACCGAACGGTCCTTCACCCGTCGCCGCGAACGCGAGCACGGCTCCCAGGGTGAAGACGTCGCTCGGCGGGCCGACTTCGTGCCCGGTGGCCTGCTCGGGCGACATGAACCCGGGCGAGCCGACTACCAGGCCCGCCTGGGTCAGCATGGTTGATTCCGCGGCCCGGGAGATGCCGAAGTCGATGACCCGCGGGCCGTCCTCGGCCAGCAGCACGTTGGACGGCTTGAGGTCGCGGTGCACCACGCCCGCGGCGTGGATCGCGTTCAGGCTTTCCGCCAGGCCCGCGGCCAGCGCCAGCAGCGACGCCTCCGGCAGAGGCCCGTGCGTGTCGACCGCCTCGGCCAGCGAGGGCCCGGGCACGTAGGCTGTGGCCATCCACGCCACCGGCCCGTCCACGTCGGCGTCCACCACCTGGGCGGTGAACACGCCGCTGACCCGCCGCGCCGCCGAGACCTCGCGGCCGAACCGGGCCCGGAACTCCGGATCCGCGGCCAGCTCAGACCGGATCGCCTTGACCGCCACCGGTCGCCCGCCCGGGGAGACGCCGAGGAACACCCGCCCCATGCCGCCCTGGCCAAGCTGACCTACCAGCCGGTACGGTCCTATCGCCTGCGGATCTTCGGGACGCAGTTCGCTGACCAAAGCTAAAACCCCCACCACATATCTAGCGGTCGGCCCGTTCTCCCTACGGAGCCGACACAACCACGATAAATACGTGATGCCGGAAAGAACATGCCCAGTGCCGCCTTTCTGGGCGTTTTCGAACCGGGTGCCCGTCATCCACCGGCCGTGACGCTGGTCGGTGCCTGCAGAATGGCCATGATGGTGTCCACCAGGTTGACGGTGAAGTCCTCGACGGACAGGACCAGGCGGGGCGGCGGGTCGCGGTCCATCAGGCGGGCCTGGTCGCCGCAGGCCCGGATGATGAAGCTGGTCACCTGGCTGGTCCGCTCCGCGATGACCGGCGCCGGGAGATGGTCCAGGCTGGGCAGGATGTACGCGGCGCACCGGGCGATGCTGGTGTTGACCGTGATCGCTTCCCCGGCATCGGTTATGAACCGCGGGTGGTTGATGAGCTGAGCGCCGATCCGGAAGTACCGCCGCCCTTCGGGCGTGCGCAGCTGGCGGGCGAGCGGCCGGACGACGACCTCGAGCACGCTGCGGGTGGTGAGCGTCGCGCCGGTGGATTCCAGGTGGTCCAGGAGCATGTTGCGTTCGGCATCGATCGGATCCATGGTCCGGCTGATCACGGCCCGGATCACCGCGGCCCGCGATCCGAAGTGGTACTGGACGGCCGAACGGTTGCGGTGGCCGCTGGCCTGGCCGATGTCCTGGAGCGTGACGTCGTAGACACCACGCTCGTCCATGAGGACGGCGGCGGCTTCGAGAAGCGCCTGCTTTCCTAGCTGGCGGGTCATGGTGCTGTCGCTCACCCCCTTGACATCAGCCTAGCTCCTGGGTTGATAATCTAGGGGTATTAAATCGTAATACCAAGGACCTAGGTCCTTGGCCCGGATTCCCGGGGTCACCGTTGGGGGGGCGGGAATCCGGCCAATGCTCGGGGGCGGCGGGCCGCCATAAGACCCGCCGCCCCCGAGCGGCATTTCCGCCGAAATACCGTAATTTCACGGTACTGCCGCAGGGCCGGCGAGGTGCCGGTCCAGGTGGAGGGTGTGGCCCACGCGACCGGCATCTCGGCGGGAGTTGAGCATGCCGCCGCGACCGCGCCGACGGCAGCTTGACCCCGGGGTCATGCCCCTTGGCTTCGAATCGATGCTCGCACGGGTCGGTGCGGATGGAGTCGAGGGTGACGGTCAGGTCCGGACCGGGCCCGGGGGTACGCAACCGCCAGGTGCCGTACCCAGTGGGCGGCCCATCCCGGCTGGTGCGGGTGAAGGTGAACCCCGATCACCCCGTCCCGCAGCGCGGCCATGGTGCCGGTCAGCCGGGTAGCCAGGTGCCACGCCACGGTCAGCATCCAGTTCGCGTGGTCGCGCGAGTCGGCCAGGGCGCAGGCCAGCTGGTCCGCGCCGAACTCGCTGACGACCTCGGGCATCGCCCCCGGGCTGGGCTCGAATCCGTCCTCGGGGTTGCGGCGGAACAACTCCGCCGCCACGGCCAGCTTGCGGGCGGCCATGTGTGCCTCGAGCCGGTCCCACGCGCACAGCAGCCCGATCAGCTCGTGATCGGCCACCCCGTCGAAGCAGTCCTTATCTCCGCCGCCCGCGGCCGCGTCGGCGGCGACCGCCAGTTGCGGGCAGCCGGGCGTGACATCAAGCGCCATCCCGGTGCCGAACCCGGCCGCCGTGCTCGCCGACTCACCGGGGAACACGCGAGCCGAGCCAGGGTGCCCCGGGCCGCGCCGCCCGGTCGAGGCCGCCTCCACGGCCAGCACCTCATCGGCCGCGGCCTCCCGGATGTCCGCCAGTTCCCCAGCGGTCAGGTCGCAATCCCAGTACTCCTCTTCCGGGTCTGGGTCGTCCAGCTCGCACAGCCGGTCCAGCGAGGCTTCCAGCTCCGCGGGAGTCGCGGCCGCCACCGCGATGTCCCCCGGCCGGTTCCCGGTGAAGCACCCGTGCCCGTAGCGGCAAATACCAACATATCGGAATCGCGGATCAATACTCCCGCTATAAGCGGGATAAATATCCATGATAACCAATAATCACAGTCTGGCCTGTCATAGCCCAACATTCCGCCCATCCGGATCGGGCATTTTCCGGGCCGCCGCCAGATTACCCGGCCCAACCATCTCCGCGCCCGTTTCTTCCGCGCATTTGCGTGGTATCACCAGGTGAGATACCCTCGCCGATTAGGCGAGGCAGGTTCGGTGTCTCGCCGGGATTCCTCGTTTTCCTGGCATTTCCGGGGGTCGTTATGCCGCAAATAGAAGAAGGCGTATTCTCGCTAAAACAAGCCTTCCGGCGCTACGTTAGCGCCGCCCGCTAGAGCCAAGACGGAACCACACCCACATGAAGGGCACGGCCCGGGTCGCCCGGAACCGCGTGGACCAGCCCGGAAGGCATCGTGAGCTCGCGCCGGGAGCCGCCACGGACACCGGCCTGGCCGATCTGGCGAGAAACCTGTACCAGCAGTCCCGCGGCAGCGTGCGAAAGATCTCCGCGAGCGGCCCCGTCCTGGCCCGGCGCCCGCGACGCAAAGAGCTGAGTAAGAGCACGTTCACCGCCGCGCTCAGCCCGCCATCGCGGCTCCTGGTAGCCGCCTTCTCGCTCGGCTGGGCCGTCTGCCTGGCCGGCTTCTGGCGGTGGTGGCTCGCGCCGGCGCACCGGACCAGCACGGTCGGCCTCGCCGTCAACAGTGCCATCTTGTTCTACCTGACCAGCTACCCGGTCTTCTTCGTGCTGGCCGTGAACCGGCTGCGCACGGTGAGCCCGTCCCTGACAGTGCCGCGGCTGCGGGTGGCGTTCGCCGTCACCCGCGCGCCCTCCGAGCCGTGGGACCTGGCCCAGTCGACCCTGCGCGCGATGAAGGCCCAGCACTACCCGCACGACTACGACGTCTGGCTCTGCGACGAGGACCCGAGCCCGGCCATCCTGGCCTGGTGCGTGGCGCACAACGTGTCCGTCGCCACCCGGAAGGCGAAGCAGGATTATCACCGGGACAGCTGGCCGCGCCGGACCAGGTGCAAAGAGGGCAACCTGGCCTACTTCTATGACCACTGGGGGTATCGCCACTACGACGTCGTGGTGCAGCTCGACTGTGACCACCGGCCGTCACCCGCCTACCTGACCGAGATGGTCCGCCCGTTCGCCGATCCGGCGGTGGGCTACGTGGCCGCCCCCAGCGTCTGCGACGCGAACGCCGCCACGTCCTGGGCCGCCCGCGGGCGCCTGTACCGGGAGGCTACCTTTCACGGGGCGTTCCAGCTGGGCCACAGCGACGGCTGGGCCCCCGCCTGCATCGGATCGCACTATGCGGTACGGACCACCGCGTTGCAGGACATCGGCGGGCTCGGGCCCGAACTCGCCGAGGACTTCTCGACCAGCTTCCTGCTCAACGCGGTTGGCTGGCACGGCGCGTTCGCGGTGACCGCCGAGGCGCACGGCGACGGGCCGAACACCTTCGCGGCCATGCTGGTCCAGGAGTTCCAGTGGTCCCGCAGCCTGACCACGATCCTGCTCAGGCTCGTCCCGCACAATCTCCCCCCGCTGCCCTGGTCGCTGCGGCTCCGCTTCATCTACGCGCTGTTCTTCTACTCACTGCTAGTCACCAGCACGCTCGGTGGCCTGGTTCTGGCCCTGGCCGCCGCCGTCACCGGAACACCCTGGGTCCACGTCAACTACGTGGCCTTCCTGCTGCACTGGTGGTCGATATCCGGCTGGCTCGTCCTGATCACGCTCTTCCTGCGCCGTCGCGGCCTGCTGCGGCCGCCCCGCGCCCGGGTCATCAGCTGGGAAACCTGGCTCTACACGCTGGCGCGGTGGCCATATATAGCCCGGGGCATCGGCGCGGCACTGATCCACCTGGCCAGCCCGCACCCGGCGACGTTCAAGGTCACCCCGAAGGGCGCGGGCGAACTCGAGCCGCTACCCATCCGGCTCATGGCCCCGTACCTGCTGATCAGCGTGGCATCCGCGGGCGCCGCGCTGTACGGCGAGGCGCGCAGCGACGCCGTGGGCTACGTGTTCCTTTGCCTCTTGGCCGCGCTGGCCTACTCGGTCGTGAGCGTGGCCGTCCCCGTTCTGCACGCCACCGAGGCGGCCGCCCGCTGCCACCTGCCCATCGCGGCCAGCCTTCGGAAAACCACCTTGCCAGCCCTGATCCTCGGCGTCCTGTCGCTGGTCCCCATAGCCCTGGCGCTGGCCCGCTATCCCACGTACGCGTTCCACCTCCTCTACCCAGGAAACGGAGACCCGGCATGGCTGTCCTGGTAACCGGCCGTGCCGGCTTCATCGGCAGTCACACCTGCGTCGAGTTGCTGCGACGCGGACATGACGTGGTGCTGGCCGACGACTATTCGAACAGCTCCCCGGCGGCGGTCGCCGCCATCCGCGAGGTGTCCGGCCGGGATCTCGCCGTGCACCAGCTCGACCTACGCGACACAAGCGCGCTGGGCCGGCTGTTCGCGGACCATCAGATCGACGCCGTTGTCCACTTCGCCGCCAGGAAATCGGTCCGCGAGTCCGTGGACATCCCCCTGGACTACTACAGCACCAACGTCGGCGGCACGATCGGCCTGCTCGCCGCCATGGCGGAACACGGCGTAAGCAGGCTGGTCTTCTCGTCTTCCTGCTCCATCTACGGCGACCGGTACAGCAGGCCCATCTCCGAGGACGACGAGACCGGTCCGGTGAACCCCTACGCCCGCTCGAAGCTGATGTGCGAGCAGATCCTGGCCGACGCGTGCCGCCGCCATCGCGACCTTTCCGTGTTCGCGCTGCGCTACTTCAACCCGGTCGGCGCTCACCCCAGCGGCCTGCTCGGCGAGGACCCGGCCGGGGTGCCCGGCAACGTGCTGCCGTACATGATGCAGGTGGCGGTGGGCCGACGCGAGTGCCTCGAGGTGTACGGCGACGACTACGACACCGTCGACGGCAGCGGGGTCCGCGACTACATCCACGTCATGGACGTGGCCGAGGCCCACTGCATCGCGCTCGACAAGCTCGACGGCGCGACCGGCCTGCAGGTCCTCAACCTGGGCGCCGGCACCGGCGTCTCCGTCTTCCAGCTGATCGCCGCGTTCGGTGAGGTCAGCGGCATCAGGATTCCTTACCGGGTCACCGGCCGCAAGCCCGGTGACGTCGGCACGCTGGTCGCCGACCCGGGCCGGGCCGAGAAGCTGTGGGGCTGGCGGACCAGCCGCGACCTGCAGGCCATGTGCCGCGACGCCTGGCGCTTCCAGCGCCTGCATCCCCGCGGCTACCAGGGGGGATAGTGACATGCGCATATCCGTCATCGGCACCGGGCACCTCGGCGCCGTGCACGCCGCGTGCCTGGCCGAACTCGGACACGAAGTGCTCGGCGTCGACGCCGACGCCGCCACGGTCGCCGCCCTCGCCGAGGGGCGGGCGCCGTTCTACGAACCGGACCTGACCAGCGTGCTGGCCGACGGCCTGCGCGCGGGCCGGCTCCGGTTCAGCACCGCGCTCGCCGACGCGGCCGCCTTCGCCGACGTGCACTTCCTCTGCGTCGGGACGCCGCAGCTCCCCGGCTTGCTGCGGGCCGACCTCAGCCACCTGGAGGCGGTCGTCGACGGGCTGGCCCCGAAGCTGACGCGCGACTGCCTGGTCGTCGGGAAGTCGACGGTCCCGGTCGGAACCGCGGCCCGGCTGGCGACCAGGCTCGCCACCTTGGTACCGAACGGACTGGCCGCGAGCCTCGCCTGGAACCCGGAGTTCCTCCGCGAGGGGTACGCGGTCCAGGACACCCTGCGCCCCGACCGCCTGGTGGTCGGCGTCTCCTCGCCAGCAGCCGACGCCACGCTCCGCGCCGTGTACGCGCCGCTCCTGGCCGTCGGTACCCCCTATCTGTGCACCAACCTGGCCACGGCCGAACTGGCCAAGGTGGCGGCCAACGCCTTCCTGGCCACCAAGGTGTCGTTCATCAACGCCATGGCCGAGGTGTGCGAGGCCGCCGGGGCCGACGTGGTGACGCTGGCCGACGCGCTCGGGTACGACAGCCGGATCGGCCGCGGGTTCCTGTCCCCGGGACTCGGCTACGGCGGCGGCTGCCTGCCCAAGGACGTCCGCGCCTTCCTGGCCCGGGCCGACGAGCTCGGCGTGGCCGGGTCGGTGCGGTTCCTCGAGCAGGTCGACGAGATCAACGGCGCCCGCCGGCGGCGGGCCGTCGGGCTGGCCCGCGAGATGGTCGGCGGGTCTCTGGCCGGCCGGAATGTCGCGGTGCTCGGGGCGGCGTTCAAGCCCGGCACCGACGATGTGCGCGACTCGCCGGCGCTCGCCGTCGCGGCGGCGGTCAGGTCCGAGGGCGCGGTCGTCCGGGTGCACGACCCGCTGGCCAACGACACCGCCCGGCTGGCCGCTCCGCAGCTCGACTACGCGGACGGCCCGGAGAAGGCCTGCGACGGCGCCGACGTGGTACTGCACCTGACCGAGTGGAGCCAGTACCGCCAGCTTGACCCGGCCAGGCTCCGCGGCCTGGTGCGGGTCCCGCGGATCCTGGATGCCCGCAACGTCCTGCCGCTCGGCCAGTGGCGGGCCGCCGGCTGGGCCGTGCGGTCCATGGGGGCCACGTGGTAAGGGTCAAACCCCTGCTCATCATGTGCTCTGTCGCCCTGGTCCCGGCGGCGTGCACCCGGATTCCTCCCGCCGCCAGCGGGCCGCCCACCTACTACCTCAGCCCGTCCGGCCACGACGCCGCGGCGGGTACCTCTCCAGAGGAGGCCTGGCGGAGCCTGGGCCGGGCCAGCCGGGCGGTGCTGCGGCCGGGGACCCGGCTGCTGCTCCAGGGCGGCCAGCGGTTCACCGGCCAGCTCACCCTGAACCGGGCCGACGCCGGTGACGCCGAACGACCGGTGGTGATCGGCTCCTACGGACGCGGGCCCGCCATGATCAGCTCCGGAAGTACCGCGATCTACATCCACGACACCGCGGGCATCGAGCTCGGCGACCTGAACCTAGTCGGCCGCCGCGGTGCTGACCGGGGGGCCGCCGGCCTCAACGTCTACAACGACCTGGCGGCCGGGCGCCGGCTCGGGCACGTCGTCGTCGTCGGCGTCCGCGCCACCGGCTTTACCAACGGCATCGTCATCGGCGGCAAGAACGGCGGAGCTGGGTTCGGCCAGGTCCGGATCAGCAACTGCGTCCTGGACGGGAACGTCGACGCCGGCCTGACCACCTACGGTCCGGGCTTCCCTGCCGGCGCCCCGGTGTACGCCAACCAGGACGTGACCGTGTCGCACGTGGTGGCGTCGGGAAACACGGGAAACCCGCACGGCGGCCAGAAACCCACCGGGAACGGCATCGTCCTGGGCAGCGTGCGCGACGGCCTGGTGACCTGGTCCACGGCCAGCGGCAACGGCGGGAGCAGCACGGCCATCCGCGGCCCGGCCGGGATCTGGGCCTACGACTCGACCGGCGTGATCATCGAGCACAGCGTGGCCTACGGCAACCGGACCGGCAACCGGGTGGACGGGAACGGGTTCGGCCTGGATCAGAACACCTCGCACTCGGTCATGCAGTTCGACCGCTCCTACGGGAACGACGGAGCCGGGTTCCTGGTGTACAGCGCGCTGCGCAACGGCGCGCAGAGGGACAATGTCGTCCGCTACAACATCAGCAGCGGCGACGTCCGCGACGCGAACGCGTTCTACGGCGGGATCACCGTGGTCGGCCGGGTGGCCCGGGCGGATGTCTACCAGAACACGGTGGTGATGACCCCGGGTCCCGGCCCGGCGCTGCGGCTGGGGCCGGCCGTCCGGGCCGTCTCGGTGCGCAACAACATCCTCGCGGCCGGGAGCGGGCCCATCGTCGCCGCCGTCCGGGCCTTGCCGTCGGCTGCGGCCGTGCTCCAGGGCAACGACTACTTCTCGGCTTCCGGCCCTTGGGCCGTGTCCTGGGGCCCGACGATCTACGGTTCGCTACCGGCCTGGCGCGCGGCCAGTGCCCAGGAGATGGTGGCCGACCGGACCTCGGGGTTCGCGGTCGACCCGCGGCTGACCGCCCGCTTCGCCCTCCCGCCCGGCTCGCCCCTGCTCGGCGCGGGCCTGGATCTCGCCGGCTTCGGCCTGGAGCCAGGAACGGTGAACTACGCGGGCAGGACGGTGTCTGCCCGCCACCCGGACGTCGGCGCGCAGTAGGGCATCAGCCAGTCCGCCGCCCGGCGGATACCCTCCGCCAGTGGTACTTCGGGCTGCCAGCCCAGCACCCTCCGGGCCCGGCCGATGTCCGGGCACCGGCGGGCCGGGTCGTCCGCCGGCAGCGGGCGGTACTCGACCGGCGAGGAGGACCGGGTGACCCGAAGCACCAGGCCGGCCAGGTCGGCCACGCTGAGCTCCTCGGGATTGCCCAGGTTGACCGGCCCGCGCTCGGCCGAGTCGATCATCGCGACGATCCCGCGGATCAGGTCGTCGACATAGCAGAAACTGCGGGTCTGCGTGCCGTCCCCGTAGATCGTGACCGGTTCGCCGCTGAGCGCCTGGGTAATGAAGTTGGTCACCACCCGGCCGTCTCGCGGGCTCATCCGCGGGCCGTAGGTGTTAAAGATCCTGATGACGCTCACGTCGAGCCCGCGGGTCTTGCCGTAGGCGCAGGTCAGCGCCTCGGCAAACCGCTTGGCCTCGTCGTAGACGCTCCGCGGGCCGATGGGGTTCACGTGGCCCCAGTACTCCTCGGTCTGCGGGTGAACCGCGGGGTCCCCGTACACCTCGCTGGTGGAGGCGAGCAGGAACCGCGCTCCCTTGGCCTCGGCCAGCCGCAGCGCGTTCTCGGTACCCCGGCTCCCCGCCGCGAGCGTTTCCAGCGGAAGCCGCTGATAATCGGGCGGCGACGCCGCGCTGGCCAGATGGGCCACCGCGCCGACCGGGCCGCCGACATCAATTCCGGCGCTCACATCGCACTGGGCCAGCTCGAAACCGGACCGCACGATCAGATGTGCGACATTATCCGGCCGGCCGGTCGAGAAATTGTCCAAGCAGACCACGCTGTCGCCCCTGGCCAGCAGGGCATCGCACAAATGCGAGCCGACAAAACCCGCGCCCCCGGTCACGACTATCCGCATCGATTCCCCCCGCAATTAGAATACTCCACCCCGCCGTTAATTTCCCGTCCGCAAAACCTCCCCATACGGACATTCTCCCCGGTAATTCTCGCCGGGCCCGGGCGGTAACTCCCCGACCGGTTCCGCCGCGTCGCCCTCGATCGCCACCGCCGGCACCCTGCCCGGCCGGTTCTCGGTGATCCACGCGTCGATCCGCTCCCACCAGTCGTACAGCCACTGGACCTGGGCCTCATGGTCGGCCGAACGGGGCACGGAATCCCCCGGTACCCGCCACCAGCGGGCCCGGATGACCTGATCGATCGGGAACTTCCCCCACACGTCGCCGATCGTGACGATGTTGTCGAGCCCGGCGTGCGCTACGAAGATCACGTCGGCGTCCGGGCAGGCCGCGATGGCGGCGAGCGCCCCGCCCGGGCGCGGGGGGAGCAGGTTGGGCATGTCCCTGGCCCGTTCGGCCAGATCCGGGCGCCCCAGGTGCTCCAGCCGGCGGATCCCGCGGCGCCACCGGCCCGGTGTCCAGTTCCCGCCCTCGGGGAAGATGACCAGAGCGCCGCGCTCGTCGAGCCCCCGGGCCAGCCGCGCGATCTGCTCGGTGAAGATGTGCTCGCCGACCTGGCGCGACTTGATCCATACGTTCGGCAGCCGGTTGCCCACGATATCCACGCTGGGGTCGAGCTGCAGCGCGGCCTTCATCACCACCCGCGGCCGCCGGTGGTAGACGCTGAGCAGCTGGTGCACCAGCAGGAAGGAGTCACCCGGGCCGGCGTGCCTGCTGAGCACGATGACCGGCCGGGTCAGCCGCGCGGCCAGCTCGTCGCCGGTGAGGTCGGGCTCGTCCACCTCGACCCGCAGCCCGTAGGTCCTCTCCGCGCCCCGGTACATAGCGTCCAGGAACCAGCGCATGACCGCGTAGTGGCGGCTCTGGTACGGCTCGGTGCGCAGCCGTCCGCCGAACCCGCTCACCACCCACAGCCCGGCCAGCGCGATCAGCGCGATCGTCTCGGCCACGAACCAGACCAGCGCGAAGCCGGTCAGCCGCAGGCTCCGCATGTGCCCGGCCCGCGCCCGCCCCAGCAGGCCGGCCACCAGGGCCAGCAGCGCCAGGAACGGCGACAGCACGATGAAGCCGAACGCGATGACGATCACCAGCGGCGCCAGCACCAGCCGCCGGATCAGCGTGGGTGGGAGCATCCGCCCCTCCCGTCATCGAAGGCCAGGGCCAGGCCTGTTCCTGGTCAGCGTCAGAGTAGCTCTTACCCGGCGCCAGAGCTGCTGCTCGCCAGCTGGGCTGGCAGGCTGCGTGACCTCGGTACAAGGTCGTAGTCTTGCGCCGTGACCAGCACGAGCCCGGTCGGCGACGGCGGTGGCGCGAGTGCGCCGGCCCAAGCTCCGACGGAAGCCGCCGCGGTGGTGAAAAGCACGTCTCCGCGGCCCATCCGGCTTCCCTACTACCGATTCCGCCGGTACACGAATGTCCGGGTCGATCAGCTGATCCGCGAGAACCAGGCGTTGGATCTTCCCTTCCGGGGCGGCTTCGTCAAGAGCATGCTCGAGCTGGAGGCGGAAGCCGAGCGGCAATCGCTGACCTATGCGAGCAAGTCGCGCCTCTACGCCAGCCTCTACTACATCCTCGGGTTGCCCGCGGCCATCCTGGCCGCCATCGCCGGCGCGACCGCCCTGGCCTCGGCGACCGGACGGTACGTCGCTGGCATCATTGCACTGGCATCGTCGGCGCTGTCCGCCGCGGTGGTGTATCTCGACTCGGGAAAACAACGGGACCGGGCCGCGCAGACCAGGAACTACTGGGACGATCTGTATACCGAGATTCATGTCGCCCGGCTGACCAAAATGATCGACTACGACGTCGACACCGGGCCCGCAGCCCTCAACCGGTTTTATACGAAGACATCCAACATCAGGGCAGGCCGAGACCCGGAGGACGATTCGCTGCGGTCAGCCGCGCCGGGGCGCGCTCTCGACGTGGGCCCTGACTATCTGTTCCCGGAGGAGCGGGCCCGGCTACGGCCGCGGCGGTCGGGATCCTAGCCGCATCGCGCCCGGGCGGCCGACTGTCCCGGCTAGAGGGTGTCCTGTAGTTCGCGGACATGGTGATGGGCCAGCTCCCCGGCACCAGCTCGGCGCCGACCGGAACCGGCACGATGTGGCATTGATTTATAACCCGCACGTTGTCACATTGTGCCGGTTGGCTGCTTGCAAACCCTAGCGCCGTGGGCGGGCCAGCCGCTCTGCGGCGCTCACCACGCTGGCGCGGCGCCGGGCGTGCTCGGCCGGATCGCTATCGTCCAAGCCGGTGAGCATGCGGGCGAGCTGCGGCGCGGAGATCCACCACGCGGCCAGCCCGATGATCATGAACACGAGGTGCTCGGGAGAAAGCTCGTCGTCGAGGACGCCCTCGCGCTGGGCCGCCGCGTAGGCCTGCGCCTTCTTCTTGTAGTGCGCGGTGCGGTTCGCCTCGTCGGCCACGCCGCCGGACAGGCCCTCCCATAGCAGCAGCCGGACCAGCTGGGGATGGGCCGCCTGGTAGTCAAAGGTGCGCCCGGCGAACTCGCCGATCTCCTCGAAGCCGGAGGGGACCGGCGCCACCGAGGCGGCGAGCTTGTCGAGCTCGTCGGTGAGCACGGTCTCGAACAGCGCCCGCTTGTCGCCGAAGTACTTGTACAGGCGCTCCTTGTTGATCCCGGCCCGTTCGGCGATGCGGGCCATGGTCGTGCCGTCCGGCCCGTGCTCGGCGAACTCCGCCGTGGCCGCCTCCTTGAGGCGCCGGCGGGTTCCCTCGGTATCCCAGGCCATGCCAGGAATTCTACGCCAAACCAACTACAACGTTGCGGTTGGGCAATCAAGCGCGCTATCATAGAACCACAACCGCAACGTTGGAGATGGAGATATGGACATGGCTGACAGCGCTCCCGGCGTCCGCAAGGCCCCTGGCGGCACTCTCAGGCTCGCGGACGACCTCGTCCTGAGCCGCATCGGCTTCGGCGCCATGCAGCTGGCCGGGCCCGGGGTCTTCGGCCCGCCAGACGACCGCGACCAGGCCCTGGCCGTCCTGCGCGAAGCCGTCGAAGCGGGCGTCACCCACATCGACACCAGCGACTTCTATGGCCCCATAACCGTCAACGAGCTGATCAACCAGGCGCTCCACCCGTACCCGGCGGACCTGCGCATCGTCACCAAGGTCGGCGCCCGCCGCGGCGGTGACGGCAGCTGGCGCCACTCGCTGGACCCCGCCGACCTCAAGGCCCAGGTCCGGGAGAACCTCGCGCACCTCGGCGTGGAGGCCCTCGACGTCGTCAACCTGCGCCTGCGGGCCGGAGGCACCGGGCGGGAGCCCGTCGCCGAGCCGTTCGGCGCCCTGGCCGAACTCCAGAAGGAGGGCCTGGTCCGTCACCTCGGCCTCAGCGAGGCGTCGGACACCCAGCTCACCGAGGCGCAGGCCATCGCGCCCGTCGTCACCGTGCAGAACCTCTACAACGTGGCCAGCCGGCGCGACGACGCGATGGTCGACCGGTGCGCGGCCGAGGGCATCGCCTACGCCGCCTACTTCCCGCTGGGCGGCTTCACCCCGCTCCAGTCGGCGACGCTGGACGGCGTGGCCGCCCGGCTCGGAGCGTCCCCGCAGCAGGTCGCGCTGGCCTGGCTGCTGCGGCGCTCGCCCACGATGGTCCTCATCCCCGGCACCTCGTCCCTGGCCCACTTGCGCGAGAACATCGCCGCGGCGGACCTGCTGCTGCCTGCCGAGGCGGTCGCCGAACTCGACGCCATCGGCCGCTAACCGAGGCGCGCCTGACAGAATCACCGGGTGGTCCCTGGCAACGTCAATGATTTCTTCATAGCCTCCGCCGGCGTGGCGGGCGCCCTGATCGGGCTGCTGTTCGTGGCCATCTCGGTCGCCTCCGACCGGCTCGCGCGGGAGGAGGACGGCGCGCAGGTGCACCGGATCCGTGCGTCGGCGGCGCTGACGGCGTTCACCAACGCGCTGGCGGTTTCGTTGTTCGCCCTGGTCCCTGGGCACAAGGTCGGGTGGGCCGCGGTGTCCGTGTCCGCCGCGGGGCTGGCGTTCGTCGTGGCCGCGCTACTGTCGCTGGTCCGGCTGGGTCCGCTGCGCCGGGGTCAGGTGCGGTGGAGCACCGTGCGGGACGCGGTGTTCCTATTCTCGCTGGCCGTCATGTTCGCGATCCAGCTGATCGAAGGCGTCCTGATCGTCACCAGTTCCAGCAACCCCGGCGCGGTGGACACGATCGCGATCCTGGTGATCGTCTGCTTCCTGGTCGGCATCACCCGGGCCTGGGAGCTGGTCGGCGGCCCGTCGTTCGGCATCGCCTACGAGGTCACCGCGCTGGTCCGCGGCCACGGGACCGAGCCGGCCGACGAGGAAAAGCCGACCTGAAAAGAACGATCGGGAAACAACGGCTCCAATCTTCCGCAAGCCCTTGCGCAATCATGTTACTAATGAGTAACGTGACGGATTACTCGCGAGTAACCTGACCGGCTTCGTCGTCGCGGAAGGAGTCCGCATCGTGTCACGACTGCCTCGAAGACCGCTCGCCCGGCGCCTGGCGGCGCTTGCCGTCGGCACCGGCCTGCTCGCCGCCGCCGGTATCGCGGCCAGCGCGAGCAGCGCGTCCGCCGACACCGTGCTGAACGTGCACTACGCGCTCACGGGCACGACGTTCATCAAGAAGCTCAACACGACGGTGAACCTCGGTTCCGGCACCCTGGCCTCGACCGTGGACCTCACCACCGGCACGTCCTCGTCCACCCTGACCCTGCCTCCGGCCACCGTGTCAACGAAGGAACTCGGCATCATCCCGGTCAGCGCGACCACCGAGATGATCCAGAACGGCCCGGCCGCCGGCACCGTCAACCTCACCACCAACACGATCACGAGCACCGCGAGCGTGACCCTCAAGATCACGAGCCTAACGATCTCCGGTATCCGCCTCCCCGTCGGCAACAGCTGCCAGACCTCGCCGTTCTCCGTCACCCTCAGCTCGGGTTCCGGTTTCACGGTGGGCGGCGGCGGGCCGGTCTCCGGCAGTTACACGATCCCCGCGTTCCACCACTGCCTGCTCAGCACATTGCTTCTCAACCTCACCATCCCCGGCCCGGGCAACACGCTCAACCTGACCCTGGGCCCGCTCCAGCTCGGCTGACCCCAGCCGCCAGAGGGCCGGCGGGGATCGTTGCTCCCCGGTTTATCCGGAGATCCCCGCCGGGCCCCTGGCCTGCCTCACCCGGAGCACGCCATCTGACAAGCTGTGATCTCATGGCGGACTCCTACCTGACCTTCGCGGCGGACTACGACTGGCTGTTCGACGACGACGTGCTGACGGACGGGGGCGCGATCAACTACCCCGCCGCGGCGCGCCTGTTCCAGCGGATCAGCGGCGCCGACCGGACTAGCTCCGTGCTCGACGCGTCCTGCGGCACCGGCATCAACGCGGCGGTGCTCGCCCGCCGCGGCTTCGACGTCTGGGCGACCGACGGGAGCGAGGCGATGGTCGAGCAGGCCGCCGCCCGGTTCCGCCGCGAGCAGCTGGCGATCCCCGTGCGGCGCTGCCTGTGGGCGGATCTGCCCCGCACCCTCGCCGAACGCTTCGACGTCGTGCTCTGCGTCGGGAACTCGCTGGTCCACGCCGCGGGCCGGGACGCCATGGTGGAGGCGCTCACCGGGCTGAGGCGGATGGCCCGGCCCGGCGGTCACGTGGTGATCGACTCCCGCAACTGGGAGAAGCTGAACGCCGAGCGCCGGATCGTGCGGGTCGCGAACCGGGTGGTAACCCGGCACGGCCGGCGGTGCCTGAGTTTCTACGCCTGGGAGATACCCGAACGCCTGCACGACGAGCACGTCGCCCACATTGCGTTCCTCTTCGAGGACGGTGACTGGGTCGAGACGCACGAATACCCGATCTCGTTCCGCCCCTTCACAGTCGCCGAGCTGCGCGAACGACTCGAGCTCGCGGGCCTGTGCGAGGTCGACACCGACTTCGACGACTCCCGCGACCAGTACTGCCTGATCGCCGAGGCCGGCTAGACGGCGGCGACCCCGCCGTAGGCCCAGGCCCGGTCGGCGTCCGGCCCCGGATCGCCGCCCTCAGGCCGCCAGTAGGAGACCAGGACAAGCCCGGGTTCGACCAGCTCGCGCCCGTTGAACATGCGCAGGACCGCGTCCCGGCCGCGCGGGATGAGGACGGCGCCGCTGCTCTCGGCCACTTCCGAGTTCGCCCGCATCTTCTCGGCCGAACGGTCGTCGGTGACATGCGAGATGACCAGGTAGCTGCCCGGCGCCAGCGCCGTCAGGTAGCGGGCCACCAGCCCGGCCGGGTCATCGGCGTCCACGATGTGGTGCAGGCACTGCCCCCTCCCGGCCGGGACATCTAGCGCGGCAGGTCCGGCGGGTGCGCGTCCATCGTCACCCGCAGGGTGATATCGTGCTCGAGCGCCGCCTTCAGCGAGCTGAGCAGGAAGGTGAAGCCGGCCGTAGAGTCGAGCGCCCGGCTCACCTGGGTGTCGGCGTCGCCGGTAAACCCGGTCTCGGTGATGCGCAGGTAGGTCGTTTCGCCCTGGTACGGGATGAACTCGAACCGCACCGTGGTGGGGTGGACGGGGTCGTAGCCGTCCCAGCGGAAGCGGATGAGCCGGCCGGGCCTGACCTCCTCGACCCACACCGTGCTCGAGACGTCGTACATCTCCCAGATCCAGGTGAGCTCGGCGCCCTCGGTCATCCGGCCGGTGCTCTTGGTGTACCAGAACCTGGTCGTGACCGACGGGTCCGCCAGCGCCTCGAAGACCTCGTCCGGCGTCCGCCGGATCAGCATGCCGACGTCCACCGCCGGCGCCGTGGCGAGCTGGGCCATCACCGGGTCGCCCCGTCGTTGCGGGCCATCTGCGCGGCGCGCAGTTCGGCGTGCATCTCCCACGGCGCGCGCGGCAGTACGTGGCCGGTCTCCAGCAGCGACTTGAGGTTGGCGAGAACGGCGGGCCAGCCTGCCGACGCGGCCTCCAGCGCGCTCTCGTCGGCCAGGTTCTCGTGCGTGACGGTGAGCCGGACGATCTCGTGGTACGGCTCGATGTCGAAGGTCACCCGGGAAGGGCCCTGCGGCGGGGCCGCGCCCGGGGCGTCGAACGTCATCGCGAGCCGCCGTGGCGGCACGGACTCCAGCACGGTGCCGGCCACGTCCGCGATGCCCGAGCCATCGACGCGGCGGTGCTCCCACGGCGAGCCGGCCTGCCAGTCGGAGACGTTGCTGTGCCCCCAGTACCGGGCGGTCAGGTCCGCGTCGGTGAGCGCGTCCCACACCCGCTCCGGGGTGCTCTCGATGTAGGTGACGTACACGTAGTTCGGCCGTTCGGCCATGGTGTCCTCCTCGGCCCGGCGCCTGATGGCGCTCAGCGCGCGCAGGCGCGGGCGTTCGAACTTCTCGATCCAGCGTTCGGCGATGTCCCACAGCGGGACCGGGTTGAGGTAGTGCAGCTTCTCCCGGCCCCGGCGGATGGTGGTGATGAGGTTGGCCGCCTCCAGCAGG
>Ga0070699_100001708_pt1 | contig 20011 bp, 18 predicted proteins | sample KBSK1503metaG_FD_65473 | JGI IMG/M metagenome (GOLD analysis project Ga0070699, IMG submission 65473) | Corn, switchgrass and miscanthus rhizosphere microbial communities from Kellogg Biological Station, Michigan, USA - KBS K1-50-3 metaG | ecosystem: Host-associated > Plants > Roots >... | reverse complement strand
CTGCCACATTGGACGATTCACGAAGCCTCAGGCGTTGCGTTGAGGGCGCGCCGCCCCACACTTGGTACAAGCTGTCCTGAATTGTGTTACCGGCATCGCGAACAAACTGAACCCCAAGAGCAGCGAGCGCGACCCACAGGACTCCCGCAATGCTGAAACCTGTTAATCCGGATGTACCTTTTGGCACTAATAGGTAAGCCGACAGGCCAAGGGGTAAGAGAGCGATAAGTAGAGGAGAAAGACGGGCGGTCACATCATAGCGATCCAGCATGAGGCCCTCGGCTAATCGTCAACTTCCGCGAATAACGGTATAGGCGTGAGTGCGGAATAGTCGTCTCTCCCTGGGGCATCGCGGTGATGCCAAATGTTAATGCCTTTTGTAACAAAGACGGGGGAACCTCTGCGACGAAAAGCGTTTGTGACCCTTTTCGAGGGATGTTTGGTCGCATCCGCGTTGCAAGCGACCGAGGCAAACGCGGTGCGCTCCTGTACATCCGATGCCCTAATCGGGCCAAGAATTCTATTTAGGACGGTTGGACCCACGTTTCGTCGGCTTCCATGATGTGGAACCTGTACCAGCGAGATCGAGGCGCGGTCAACCCCAAGACTGTCCAGTTGGTTCGCCGCTTCAGTGAGCGTAGGAATCCCGGCATCGCCCGTTAGCAGGACCGCCCTACCTTCAACCCTGAGTAGTGATACAACGCTCGAACAGTTTTCCGCGCTCGTGCCTCCGTCGTCCTTAAGGGTCTCAATGTTCAGTGATTCAGCGGCGCGAGCAAACAAGCCAAGTAGGGTTGTGAGCGTGTCGGGAAGCCCCGGAGCGGCCGCCTGTGGAGTGCCCCGGAAATCTGGCAGCAACGACTCATAGAGCGCTCGGCTCGGTGCGAGCACGGTGAACTGTCCGCCCCAACCAAAAGTCCCCTGAAATGGCTCGACAATCTCAATCCCACGGCGTTTTGCATCCTTGTGAAGATCATACGCATCCTCTAGCGACCGGCGGAGATTCTCGCTCACACTAGCATCCGTCACCCGTCCATCGCGGAACCAAGTAGAAATGCGATCTGCATGCTCCCACGGCAGATGCATTGCCAGCTGCCCCACTTTTAGGCCATTCAGTACCTCCCGTAACCCGCAGATATGATCGGAGTCTGGATGGGTGGAGACCACTAAATCAACGGTGTCCGTCCTGTAGCGTAGCTTGATCAGGTCGACGAGCTGCTTGCCGGACTCCGTAAATCCTCCATCCACGACGATGACAACCTGTTGGGGAGGATCGCTTAAGAGATTTCCAAAGCGAAGCGCAATTGCGTCGCCGCATCTGGATTCTCCACCGACGGCGAGAAAATCAACCTCGTATCCCAATCTCCCTCCTAGCAGTCGGCCAAGGTGTCCCGGGCCGCCCGTGTCAAGCGCACCGACTAGGCCGAGATAATAGTCTGTGCAGGCCTGTCGACACTAGATCAGACTGACAACCTGTGGCAGCTATCTCTATACCCCGTAAACGTCTGAGGGATTGTTGAAGCCCTTGTGGAGGTAGCCGATAGGCAACCAAGGTGAATCTGTTTCGCTGAGCGTTCCCGCCTGCATTTCTGGGCCGAGAGTTCCCTAGAGTAGCGGACGCCGAGGGAAAATGAGCTGGAACGGTGATGAGAACTGGGGTTTTGAGCGTTCGGGTACTTTGACTCCCCCTGTTGGAGGGATGGGGATTTGCTTTGGTCTGTGGGTCGTTCGAGGAATGAAACAGCCAGCCATCCCAAGGGATGACTGGCTGGTATCGCTTGCCTTGGGACCTAGCCGGTTCCTGTGCCTGCTTCTCCGGACAGCCCCAAGACCTGGAGCACGGCTGCGATCGGGTGTTTTGCCATTCTTGGCCTATCAGTTTCGAGTCGGCAGACTGTCGTAGGGTAGACCCTTGCCATCATAGCAAGGCGCTCCGCCGATAGCCCAAGAGTCATCCGTTGCCGCCTTACCGCCTCCCCGCGCGTCCTCGCCTCTGGCAGGGGGTTATACCCTAAGAACGCGATCAGGGCAGGGTAGAACCTCACCGCGATCCGGGTCCTATTCCTTTCCCAATTCTCAAGGCTCTCCGGATCAAGCCCCATCTTCTCGCCTGCTGCCTTCCTGGTGAGTCCCAGGTCTAGTCGCCGCTTAAGTAGATGATCTCCAATGGTTTGGAGACTCGTGGGATAACCGGGCTTGGGCTTGGGAAAGCTCAATTTCCTGCCTGCACAAAAGGTTCTCAAACGGGTGTTCCTTCATCGCCGCGACCGCTGGGAATTGCTACTGGACTTATGGGAAAGGTGAGGCGACTGGACAATTTGAGACAGCCGGATTGGAAGACAAACTCATCGCGGGAAGCAGGTTCTTCCAACTATATCCATTTCCGGACTATGAGATCTTATAGCTTGCCAAGAATCGCACCACGCGCGATTCTGATGTGTAAATCCAGATCAAGAGTTCAATTGATTCCGGTCTGAGGCGACGATGGCAAAGTCCGCTCGAGTGGGCCGACTCGGCGTGATCCAGCCTCAGGATGGCCCGCCTAAGGGAGGCTCCACATGACACCCCTAGGGTCGCTGCCTGGCTGAAGTCTGCGATTGGCGCGCTATCCCAGCCAGCTTATTGTTTTCTGCGTGCAACGGGCTGTGCCGGGCCGGAGGGGAGTCAATGCCGCTGCCGCGACTGTGTGGTGATGAGCCGTTGGTCAAAGAGCTGCGAGAGGTCTTCCGCGCCAACGTGCTGCGCATTCCCGAAGCGCGTGTCGCCCCGCTCGGTGTTCTCGTATCGAGAATGAGTTTGCTCCCGAGCTCACGATTGTATCGCTTAGTCGGGCAGATCAACTCGCTGATCGGCGCGCCGCCGCCTCCGCTGGCGGATGGCGACATCGGAATCTCCCCGATGGCGTCGCTTACGAACCGCCGCTCGCGCGTCCTCGACAACACGACGGGAATCGAGATCCTGACCGGCTTGTTGAACGGCCTGTCGGAGAACGAAGGCGCGCCCGAAATCGTGACGCATCTCCGCGAGACGAACTCCTTCCGCTTCGTATTCCCGTCGATGGAGCGGCGTTACATTGAGATCGGTCGCATTGGCGAGTTACTCGCGGGGCGCCGGCTTAGCTCGACCAACCTGCTGTTCCCGACGCTCACGGATCCAAGAACGTCGATCCAGCTGATCGACTCCGCCATCACGTCGACAGGGTTCGCGATCGAAGCCGGTGACGACGATACGGCGACGTTCAGGTTCAATGTGGACGGGCTCAAGCGCGCGCTCGGTGCCGCGAAGATCACCCTCGACGCGACCGACGCGAAGAAGCTCACGTTCCGCTCCAACCGTCGCGTGACGTTCGCGTTTACCTGCGTCACGATGACCGTCGACGCCATGGGGGCAATTCGCGGTATCAAGCCATCGACAACTAAGGTGCACTCGCCCGCGTATGCGGCAGACGCCGGTGTCGAGCATGGGATGCGCGAGCATGTGTTGTTGACAAAGGCGCCGGAGCTACTGGAACTTCAGCTCGACTGACGGAGACACATGCGCTTTGATCTCCAAGCGCCATCGCTCGGCGAGTACCACTGGGGCACGTTGTTCTGCCGCTTTTCGCCGGCGGCGCCGATGACGAAGGAGATGTTCTTCCCGATGATCGCGGCCGAGACGCAGGGCCGCGCGGCCTGGAACACGGAGGTGGAATTTCGCACGACCATCGCCTTCCTACACGAGGTGTCGCACTTGGCCCAGGATCTCACGACCGGATTGGGCCATGCCGATTATCTCGCGAGTCGTTCGGTTGCGTCACTCCAACTGCATTTCGCAGCTGCGCTCATGCGCACTGCCCAGGCCCGCGGCAGTGACGTCCGGCCACCCTACAGGTGCGACGCAGGGCTCGCGCTGGTGGATATCGCCGGATACATCGACTCGACGCGCGAAAGGCTCGGGTACCTGCCGTTCGACGCTCTGTCGCACGCGCGACGGGAACGGATCCGCGGCCTGATCGCGAAGAGCGCCGGGCGCGAGATCAGCGATGCGCAGCTCTTCGAGCTGTCCACACAGGCCTTGCTCGAGAGCGACGCCGCCGAGGCCGTGGCGACGCGAATGATCGCCGGAGGCCTTACCCAAGAGCAGCAGGCCATCCGGCAGAAGAATATTGCGCTGTTGGATCGCACGACTCTTGGCATAGAGTATTCAGCACCGACGTTCCACATCGCCACTCTCGTCGAGCACCATTTCGGATTGGATGAAGAACAGACGGAGGGTGTGGCCGCAAGGCTAATCGGGTTTTTAATCGATTCGGCATTGACGGTGCCACCGCCAGAGCTCGTCGCCGCGCACGGGCAGTCGATTGACGACTACGACCCGAGTGTGAAATTCTCGCGCTTGTTGATTGGGCTCCAGCAGGTGAAGGGAGCGGAGACGAACGAGCTGCTCATGGCACTCAGCGACACTCGGGGATCCGGTGTCGAGAGGGTTGTTCTACGACACATGGGCTGCGATTACCTGACGGCCGAGGCCATCTATGCCGAGTGGCTCCGCATATTCGACGGTCAGTCGCAGGAATCCATGGTCGCTGACGCCCGCGCCGTCGCGTGCCGATACCGCATGAACAACGGCGTGCTCGTGAATCGCCGCGATCTGCACCTGCTGCTCGCAATGGAGGTACCGATTCTGCACCTGCAGCAAGGGCATGGGTTTGTGAAGCACGACTGGGGGCTACGCATCGCCGATGTCGAGAAGAGCGCGGCTCTTACGACGGAACTGCTCGACTGCTTCATGCTCGACGAGCTCACGGAGTTTCTCTTCAGCACCGCGGAGTTCCGGTGTCCGCTCGCCGCGGCGGACGTGTGCCCGGTGTCCGAGGACGGGTGCGTCGCCGGGTTCGCACACCCTGCCCAGATCCCCTCGTGGCCGGACTGCCGTGCGCGGCAGGCGTTGGATGCCGTCGGGCTCGTATAGCGACTAGTGCGCTGAGATCCGATGGGCCGAGCGAGAACGACAATATCGGCTATTCGTCTTGCGCTGGAACGGCGCGACCTATGCGTGAACATTCCGATGTTCGGAATTAGCGAATGCTTGAACCTCGGTACGCCGTTGGGGATCGTGCGTTACGAGATCACCAAGCAACGAGCAGAGTTCCAAAATAGGCTCAAGGCAAAGATCGCCGCCAAAGTGAGCCCTGAGGATTCGGCCTCGCCTGCTGCCCAACACTCGTTGAAGCTGAGGGCGTGTTAGTGAAGCTCGCTTCGCTCGCATTTGTTTAATTCTCCCGCGGCTTAACTGAAGGCTTCTCCGCCGAAGCTCCCACGAAAGCGCGCTGGCGCGGGAATTGAAATAGAGGCCCGTTCCTGCCGCAATTACGGCACTCATCATCAGGACCCAGGAGCCGAGAAGAAAAACCCGCGAGCAAACGCTGCGCTCGCCAAGCCGATGATCTTTTCGGAGAATATGACAGAGAATGCCAGCGTTGCCGACGTTACCACCAGGAAATGTTTACCGACACACAGTCGAACGGTTGCTACTACTGCGCGAACGAATGCCATACGCAGTAGACGACGACTCGGAATGGGGGGCAGCGGGAAGGTGCTTCTAACGAGGGTTGATCGACCGACCTGGCTCAGCCGAATCGTCCCGAGACCTTAGATCGCTACGCCGTCTCGGCATCGGGATCCTTTCACCCGTAAGGGTGTGGTGCCCACGAAGCCGGGTCAACTCCACTACACATTCGTTGCTCTACACTAACGTGACACCGGATATAGTGACAACGGGTGTCGTGGGAGTTACCGGAGCCGTCGGAACACTTGGTGCGTCACTTGTTCCACACAGCTTTGAGGCCAGGGCTTCGGCTGCAGCCAGTACCCCCTCTGACAATCGAAGTGCTGCATCAGCCACCATTAGTGCTGCTTGAGCGGCTGCGAGACTTCTGGTACTGCGCAACACCGCCGCAGTTGCACCTGCTAGCGCGGCGATGGCGATTGCGAACGCCCACAGATTCCAGAAAGGAGTTACAAGTACGGCCCCTATTGCGATACGCTGGGCTGCGCGTGCTCTTCGCAGAGCGGTTGCAGCGTCATCCACAATGCGCTGCGCTTCATTACGCCGCTTAAGTGCTGAATCCCGTTTCAGTGTCGCGTTTGCAACCATCTCTCGCGCTGTTGCGCAGGTCATCTCCTGCGCGAGCCCAACACTCTCTGGAACAAGTCCGCCCAAATCAATAAGTCCAGCTCCCCTTTGGGCATCGCCACGAAGAGGCGGTGTGCTGACCGCGCAGCGGTTACTACAATCTATGAGCACAATAACTGCGGCTACTAGTCCCACAACCACAAAGCCGATCGCAGCGATTATCCAGGAAATTGGGTTTGCGGCTCCGGTAACCAAACACAGTACTGTTATCGCGCCTCCACCGACCGGAGTCAGACCTACTGAGACGGTGCCCCCAGCAAGCAGACAAGCTAGAAACCCAGCGACAATTGCGCCGATGAACGCGGCAAGAAGAACCGTCCATATGCGGTCACTGAAGCACCGGGACACGCAGCTCATTAGAAACCCCCTGAAGGGAAGGTGGTGGGGAGAACCTTCACGAGATGCTTAAGGGCCAGTTATCCAATTGCCCTACCGCTAGCTATTTCTCCTTGTCCTTCCATCGGGCTAGCGCTGCCTTGCGGGCAATCCAGCCCACCTCACTTCGCGAAAGGAACGCGCACGGGAGCCAGATCTAAAGTCCGAAGGCGAGCCTTGGCTCCGTCTGCCATGACCTCGAGACTGAGACGATCTGGGTCTGAGAACAACGCCTGGCCCGCATCAGCGTCAAGGTTTACTGTAGCCAGGAGCGCAAGATGTGGGTCCCAGGGCGGAGACTCCTCACCCGGTGTGTCTTCGCGATACACTAGGCGTCGGCTCTCGCCGGGATAACCGCGGTGGTCACCATCGTCCTGAAACAATACGGAGAAGTATTGCGTCGCGACCGCACTCGAACGTGCCTGCTGCCCGCCACTCACTACTACATGAAGGCCAAGCCACTCCTGGTCGGGAATCAGCTTACGCCACTCAAGTACCTGTTTGTGGAGCCCGTCGACCTGGGCGGCGCCGGCATCAAAGGTGTTCTGCTCGACCAACAATGATATGCCGCGTGCAAAGATGCGGAGGTCATCTCGCGATACTGTGGAATGCGCCAGGACGTCGAGTATGAATGTCTGAATGCGATCCAGGATCTGCTGTTGGCGAGCGAGCTGTACGGGCGTGAGGCTAAGGGATGCCAATGCAGGTCGAGCGGAAGCGATCAGGGAGAGGTACGTGCGAAGGGCAGTTGCAGCTTCCGGGTCTAAGGGGCGATCAACTTGTCGAGCCAGTTTCATGTATACGGTGAAGGCAGCGTGTGAGCAATATCGCAGATGGTGGTACTCCGCAGGTATCACGCGCTTAGTCTCGACAATCTGACCATTCCGGAACAGGGTGGCGCCGCTAAGACGGAGTATGATCACGGTTCCCAGTGTCGCCCTCACTGCTGCCTGCTCATTTCGATAAGTCTCGCGAAAGTCTCTGTTCAGTTGCTCGAGGGCGGCGACTTGTCTCAGTTCCTCGGCAGAGCGGGGTGGAATCCTCCAACGCTCATCAATCTGTGGTTGGCTCGCCAGAGCAATGGCTGTGGAGTCCGAACGTAGTCGCGGCTGGGACTGGGCCTGGAGAGGTGGGCGAAAGCATACGGCTGTGAAGGTAAGCGCGAACAGTGCGATTGTCGGTCGCTGATGAGCGATTCGGATAGGAGGCATTGGCTCTCTCCGATGTCAGGGGAAACTAACTTTGACCCATGCTGCCCTGATTGCGGCAAGTGTCATTGGGAAGGTACCTTACGACTGCCCTGGCGTACCTCGTTGAGTTGGCGTGCGGACTCGTGTCGGAGAAGGATGAGCATCCGTAGCGCCGACCTAGACTAACGATGCGCAACGTTGTCGATCAGGCGAACCCCTCCAAGTCGAACAGCACCGAATCGCCGTCCGGCATATTCCTCAACATATTCAACCTCAAAACCTGCCTGGCCTAGGAGAGCCTCAGCCAATGACGGAGACTCGGCCTCAAGCAGAAGCCGATGAAAGCGCCCAGCGCCTGCACGCTGGGGGCCTGATAGACGCGCGTTGCGGGAGCTCAGCGCCAAGCCATCCGGATCACGCACCGTCGGGCACAACACAATCTCAGTTGACAGGAAGAATGCATCGGCCATTCCCCTGACCAACAAGAACTGCTGGTAATCCTTCTCTCCAAAATAGGCGCGCGTAGCTTGCGCGATGCCCAACAACTTCATCACTACTGTCAACACGCCCTTGAAATGGCCAGGGCGGCAACGGCCACAGAGTTGACGGCTTAGCGCCGTTTCATCCACATGATAGGTAAACCCATCGGGGTAGAGTATCGCATACTCGGGACAGAACACGAAATCAGCGCCGAGATGCTGGAGCTTGCCCTCGTCCGCTTTTCGTGGTCGACTGTATGCCACAAGATCGGCAGGATCATCGAACTGAGTAGGATTAACGAAGAGGCTCACCATCGTACGTTCATTCTCAGCAATACTTCGGCGCACGAGTGCAAGGTGCCCATCGTGCAGATCACCCATCGTTGGCACAAACCCGAGCGTCGTTGACTTAACTCCTCGTCGAATATCGTACCACCGCGCGAGAGAAGAAATGACTTCGGTCATGAGTAGCTTTCGGCGTCTGATGGAAACTGTCGCAGCTGCGTCTCCGAATGAAAGGAATTCAGCGCGCGGAGGATGTGAGTCGTGCCGTCGAAGTACTGCTTCAGGAACTTGGGTTTAAACTCCCCGCCAAACCCAAGTAAATCATGAAGCACAAGGACCTGCCCGTCGACATCGACGCCAGCTCCAATGCCGATCGTTGGGATCGATAGCGCAGATGTTATTGCGGCGGCCACTGTGGCCGGCACGCACTCGAGGACCACGGCGAAGCACCCGAGCTCCTCGAGTCTGCGTGCTTGAGCTACCAAGTCCTCGGCGACACGCTCATCGCGCCCCTGGACTCTAAAGCCGCCCAACCCGAGCACCGACTGCGGTGTGAGGCCAACATGCCCCATAATCGGAATGCCAGACCCTATGACTCGCGTGATGGTGTCCTCGTGGCCCCAAACACCCTCCAGTTTCAAGGCGGCGGCCCCCGCCCGCACCAGCGCAGCCACGCATTCCAAGGTGGCGTCGGGTCCGCGACGATATGAAAGGAATGGCATGTCCGCAATCAAGAACTTCGTGCGAAGGCCGCGGGCGACAGCACTGGTGTGAAACGCCATCATAGCAATATCTGCCTGCAGGGTAGACTGATGTCCATGCATAACCATTGCGGCGCTATCCCCTACGAGCACACAGTCAATATCACTCGTCTCAACGATGCGAGCACTCCAATAGTCGTAACAGGTAGTCATGGAGATCTTTCGACTGTCACGCTTGCGCTGAACAAAGTCAAGTACGTTCACGGGAGCCTCCCCCAGAGAAGGCAGAGACGAAGCATTTATAGATCGCTTGAAATGGATCACCCTGGAGTGCGGCCTCATTGCGACACAAGGTCACGTGATCGCGCCTGATCAGCGGACCCGTCAGTGCATTATGGAAATCATGCGAGAGATTGCTGGTTATCTGGTTGAGGTACGGCACTGCGGCGGTGTGCGGAATGCTGAAGCGCTCCTCGAGCTCCGTAAAGAGCTTTTGCCACAGAATGACACTGCAGTTGCCAGCGAGTACGCATAAGCTGTGGTACAGCGCCTTGTCAACGGGCGGAAGCGTGTACGTAGGGTTTGGCAATGTCGGAAAGACGTCTTGGAAGGCACACCCGTCGGAGTCGCACACGAATGGGATACTCTCGTAGACGGCTAGGTCATAGAGATTTGTACCAAAGGTCATAAGGGGGTGGAACCCAGTTGCCAGGTAAGTGCTAAGCGCGCCGGAAAAGTGGACGACCGTTCTAGAGGCCAGTGTCGGGCTGGTCTGCAGGTCGCGAATGCAACCCTCAATAGCGGAATCAGTAACCATGATAAGGATCACGTCACTCGACGCTAGCGCGGCGGCAGGAGGAAGCCGGTCTAAGGCGAACTTACGGCGCGACCACTGTTCTATCGACAGCTGCTTAAGTGACAAGTAGCGGCTTAAGTGATGGGCAAGTTTGCCATCCCCCACTATTCCGTAGGTGTGCCGCATAGCGATGGATCAATTCTGCCAAGGGGGTGCCTAGGCACCACTGGTGCCGCCGCAACGCCATAAGCTTGTGAAATGGTAAGCAGGCCCGACCCTACAGTGAAAGTGAAAGTACTCGTTACTCGATGGGTGCTCCAAGGACACCAAAGTCAACCAACGTCTTCAGCGTCTCGTGATCAATCTTCAGATGCTCCGTCGCGAGTATTGTGCTAAGTGTTTCGCCAACGTCTGAGCCGTCGAAGAAGGACAGACTACGGAATAGGCGGTCGTCCAACTGAAGCGGGTCAGTGTCCTGATAGGTCGTGACCCAGACGGACCCAGGGTCTCCCATCGAAACTGATATGGGTCGCGTGCTAAGCCGCACTGGGACGACATCGTCCAGCAACCGCTGGTAGGACGTGCGAGCGAGCTCCGCGCGGGAGCGCGTATGCTGGCCGACTAGTGTCATTACGTTGGCGAGCGTGAGGCATTCGACTCTCTGCCAGCACTCGATATAGTAGTCCTCGATCTGGCCAGCCCAGGCCCCCCAGTCCGGGTGTGAGTGGCTGCCGACAGACGGACGCTCTAGCTCGGCCTGCAGTGGTTGTGCAGATCCAGAAAAGCCAAAAGCGACGGCTAGGCGCTGCCATTCTTGCGCAAGCGAACTAGTGTTCACACACCAGAGGGCCAACTCGACTTCGACAAGCGAAAGGAACCTTCTGATATCATCCCAAAAAGCCTTGCCGACCTCGCCGCGCACGTGCTTGCAGAACCAAGTAGCACACACTGCATTTCTGCTCTGCCAGATGCTACATTGCCCGCCGTCTCCGGCGACAAAATGCGGGCAGCGCCATTTGCGTGCCTTACCAAACACGTCCTTACCGACAGCTCCATACTCGAGGCTTAGCGACGGTGCACGGCCGAGACCAAGTGGCGTAACAGCGTCCGCATCTGCAATTCTCGCACGCAATGAAAGCGCGCCATCCGATGTGAAGTTCGGATCTGCGGCAAAAGCTTGGCCGACCAAGAAATTGGGAAGTTCAGGCGTGTAGCTACAGCACTTCACCTCTGGATCGAAGAATGTGCGACCGGCCGCTGCTGAAGTGCCTTTGGGGCACATCGCGCAATTGTCACAGGTGGCGTGGACTTCCCGAGGGATTGAGCCGGAGAGTAACTCAGTAATCCACTTTGCGTACAAGGGGGGAAGCGATTCAACGTCGTGCGGAATCGATGGCATGTTACTGCCTCTAGAACGGACCACTGATCTACGGGACAACGGTGTGGAACTGGATGGGTAACACTGAGCATAGTACTAATCACTATTGCCACTCGCAAGCCGCAGTGTTAACTAGATACAGCTAGTCAATGAGTATTTGTTAGCACCCCGATCTCGGATACTACTAGCGGTAGTAGTCCTAAGAGCCAGTCGATCTGCTTACCATGTTCCAAGTGGCAGGATGGGGGTGGAAATCGTTGTGTCGCCGACCACCCTTCCTCACATTGAACATGTAAAGCGTGATCATCGATTCGTGATGTGCCTCGATGAAGGCCAAGCAGTTCTGACATACCGCCTTCGAGAGGGGCACATCATGGATATACGGACCACATATGTGCCCCCAAGTGCCAGAGGTCGAGGGATAGCTGCTGCACTTGTCTCTGCCGCCTTGTGTTATGCCAAAACTCAAGAGCTTCTTGTCATACCCACATGCTCCTACCTTGGCAAATGGCTCGGGGCACATTCGCCGCCGGTCAAAGTCATTCTTTGAGAAGCGTTGCGCAGCGAGCGACCGGCGTCCTAAGAAGTGCTAGACAGTTCACGGGAAAGGCGCTAGCCCTCTATTGAGGAACGAAGCGTGCCACTGACAGCCCGTAATGCGACAGTGCTTAAGTCGTGCAGCTCGCGCCTGAGAAGGGTCAGCACTAATCACCTGAACACAAATCTTCAACGAGGTCCATCTAGTCCCTACTGACGCCGGTTACCCTGGCATGACGAGGTTGGGTGTTGTCGAAGCCAAGCCGCTTCGAGCCACGTCTTCCAACCCAGTTCGGATTCAATACCCGATAAGGACATGGAAGTAGCTACTGGCGAAGTACCGGCGCCGCATAGCAGCAGCGAGCCTATTCCAGGTAGGCTCCGGTGCTGTGTGGTTGTGATGGCGACCCGACTTGGGCTCGTCGCATTCGGCTGCAGGCGGATCGTGAAGTTTGTCGACGCCATATATCCTCAGGTGCCTGAAGTGGGCACTATCAATCTAGCGTTGGCCAGAGAGGTATCTGTTCAGGTTGCCCGAGTATCAGCATTCGTGCCCGTGCGTGCAATCTGCCTCGAGCAATCCTTGGCCTCCGTCGTTTTGCTTCGTAGGATAGGCATTCCCGCCAAACTTAGGCTGGGAGTCCAGGTGTATCCGTTCTATGCTCATGCATGGGTCGAATGTGGAGACCAGCCGATCAACGAGCCACCAGAACTTATGCGAGCACTGGTACCCTTGAGTGTCCCATGGGAGTAGCGGCATTCGTGTGTGCATTCGATGTTCATTGGCGACAATTGCGCCTTTGCGACGTCGCAACACACTTCGCGCGCTTTGTGGCGAGCCACAAAGATGTTAGGACCATGGAGTCGGGGCCTCTGGTGGCGCTGGTTGGGAACAGTGCGGACGACAACGGGCACTATGCGGCTGCGGAAGGTGCGCTCGCGATTGGGAATGTGCGACTAGACGCTCTCCCAGTACCGTTTGTTAGTCGACTTCACGAGGCTGCGGCAAACTCTGACGCAAGCGTTGCCCTGAGCGCCTGGCGAACGGGTGGGCACGCAGGTCTGCGTTCACTTATTGGCGACTTCGCTTTGGTCATGCTTGACCGGCCGGGGAGGCGACTCGTTGCATGCCGGGACGCTTTCGGAGTTCGACTATTGGTAACGCGACGAGTTGGGTCGGTGCGGCTCTTTGCTAGCCACGCCTGGCTGTTGGGAAATGGGAACATTAGCCGAGAGTATGTGGCCGACCTCATCCTAGGAGCCCACGGTACTCGAACAGAAACTGTGTTTAGCGGGGTGACTCGCATCACTCCGGGCACTGTCATGGAGATCACGTCCACTGGTAGCGCACAATACACTCTGTGGTCGTCACTCGACATTGAGCGTAGCGAAAAGGGAAGTGAAAGCAGTGACCAATTTCGTGACCTCTTGAAGGATGCTATAACATCGCGCACGAGTGGTGAAGCGCGTTTCTGGACACAGTTATCCGGCGGAGTGGATTCATCGTCAGTTACGAGCCTCGCCGCTATGCTGACCAAAGGCGGTGGAAGTGGCGAGCTGGCGGGTGCGCTGACAGTCGTCGACACACTTGGGACGGGCGACGAGTCGATCTATTCGGACGCGGTCGTGGAGAAGTTCGCGATTAACAATAGAAAGCTTACTGACTATTGGCCGTGGCGGGATGACGGAGAAGGTCCACCGGGACTGTGCGACGCGCATCCGTTCTTTGCCTTCTACGAATTACGTCGCGCCACATGCAAGATTGTTCGCCGCAGCGGGGCGCGGGTTATTCTCACGGGTATCGGCTCGGATCATTATTTGTCAGGAAACTATGATTTTGTTTCCGATTTGTTATGGCAGCGACGCTTCACCGAGGCCACCCGAATACTGTCTCTCCGGGCGATAGATCGGAAGAAGTCCTTTTGGGGGATGCTGTGGGACCATGCGGTTCTGCCACTAATGCCTTTTGGATGGCAAGCGCGATTGGTGCCCAAAGAAAGCGAGCTTCCCGCGTGGTTCCCCCGGGACTTTGTGCGCAAGTACGGGCTTCGAGACCGAGTGCTCGTGCCAAGGCAGCGTCACGTCCCGAGAGGCCAGCTCTTTCGCTACCAAGTTGACCGTGCGCTTCGCTCCTTGGACCATGGCTTCACTCGTGGACCCTTTGAGTCCGAGATTGAGGCCAGGCATCCATTTCTGTACCGGCCACTAGTCGAGCACGCCCTTAGCCTACCTCAGGGAGATAGGGTTGGGCCACTCACTGACAAGGTGGTACTGCGGAAGGCCATGCGAGGAATCCTGCCCGATTGTGTCCGCACGCGATCAAGCAAGGGTGACATTGACGCACGAATCGCATGGGCCTTGCATCATGAGAACCGTAAACTGCGCCATTTGGTGGAGCACTCAATGCTTGCGGATTTGGGTTGTGTAGAACCACGCGCTCTGGGCGAGGCATTGGAGCGAGGCCGCCGCGGGATGGGTGGTAGTGAAATAGCCGCCCTGTTCAGTACTCTTTCTTTAGAATTGTGGCTGAATGCTCATTTCGATGGAACTCGCCTCCAAGGGTGTACCCATCAAACGTCAGCACCTCAAATATCCGCCGGTGTCGCCACACAATGTCTACCCTGAAAGCGAGAGCCTTATGAAGCGCAATGATTCTCCACGCCCAAACGAGCAACCGAAGAGTGAGTATTTCACACCCTCAATCACCCGACTTGGCGGCTTGGTGTCACAGACGAAGGGAACGGGCAATGCCAAGTGCGAGATTGGTGAAACGAGAATGATTAAGCAGTAGATAGGCTTCATTCTGCAGACCCAGAAAAACGGGGACACCGGCGTTTCCCTTCTGGTCGCTTAATGGAACGCGTGACCGCGGGTTGCGGTTGCTTGTGCTGTACTTCCCCGAGCCAAGGCGATCTGTGAAGTGGTGTCGCTGAGGAGGGGAACTCGCTGACTGAGGACGATCCTAGGAATGGGTCTCGCAACCAAGGTGACGGGGTGAGGGGATTAGTGTCGATAGGTATCACGTATCGACCAAGGGCGGGGCTTTGTACGGCACCGCATGGCTCTGCGTTGGTTATTCTCGACCTTGACCGAGAGACGTATTTCTCGCTCGATGAGGTCGGAACACGTGTTTGGCAACTCCTCGCGCTGGGAATGTCGGTTGATAGGATCGCTGGTCAAGTGGCTTGCGAGTACCATGTGCCGGTCGAACGCGCAGGAGCAGATGTTGGGGAGCTTGTAGCAACGTTACTTAACCTGAAACTGATCACGAGCCGCTGACCATTAGGGCTCGCCGACGATCGGGAGTCCTTCGCGCGTTTCGTACGGCTATAAAGTGTCCTCGTTGGCCACGCTGGTATGCGGATACGGGTCAATATGGCGACAAGCGGACAAGCCGGTCATAGTGCGGACAAACAGGCTGCGGGCAGGCCGAGAGTGGTGCCAAGGGGCGCCTGGCGCGAAGCGCGCGCTCTTGTGGCTCGCCATCGTTGGGTGCTCTGTGGAGGAGTGCTTCTAATCCTGATTGGCAGATGTGCCGGCTTAATCCTGCCGGCGACTTCAAAATTCTTAGTCGACGAAGTAATCCTCGGAGGAAGGCAGGGCCTCTTAATCCCACTAGCGGTCGTCGCCCTTGGTGGCGCGCTCGTGCAATCATGCTCAGGTTTCGCGGTGAACGTTATTCTCGGAATCGCCGCCAACCGGGCGGTAGTTGATCTACGTCGCCGAGTGGAAGCACAAGTCCTCAGACTCCCCGTCCGCGAGTTTGACCGCATTCAGGTAGGTGCCCTTATCAGTCGAATAATGTCAGATGGCGAGGGAATCCGGAATGTGATTGGTGCTGGGCTTGCTTCTCTGATCGGCGGGACGATCACCGCAGTTGTCGCGTTAGGTATCCTGTTCTGGCTCAACTGGTGGCTTACGGTAGCGATACTGCTCGTTCTCGCGGTATACAGTGCTGGGACCTCGTTTGCCTTTGTTAAGCTCAGACCTGTATATCGGGAGCGGGGAAAACTGAATGCGGACCTCACGGGACGATTAACGGAGTCGCTTAGTGGCATCCGGGTTGTCAAGGCATACGCAGCTGAGCGCCATGAAGACTTGGCCTTTGCGAGAGGCGTTCACAAGCTCTTCCGAAACGTGGTCGTCGGGGCCAAAGGTGCTGCGGCGGTGAACGACTTGCTAACAGGTATGGTAATGGGCAGTGTGTGGAGTCTTATCGTGGTCATTGGTGGTCAAGCTGTGGCGAATGGGCGGATGTCACTTGGCGACCTATTGATGTATGTCATGTTCACGGCGATGGTGGCAGCACCGTTGATTCAACTTTCGCAAATCGGCACTCAATTGTCGGAGGCGTTTGCAGGACTCGATAGAATTCATGAAATCGGCTGCATCGCCACCGAGAGCGACGAGGACATGGGGAAGGCGCCGATACGCAGCATTCGCGGCGAAGTTGAATTCCGGGACGTGTGGTTCGAGTATGTTCCGAATGTGCCAGTGTTGCGAGGGGTCACCTTCGCCGGGCGACGAGCGACGACCACCGCTCTCGTGGGCTCAAGCGGATCTGGAAAGAGCACAGTCCTGAGCTTAATCATGGCCTTCAGTAGTCCGTCGCGAGGTACTGTTCTGCTCGACGGTCGGGATTTGCGACAATTGAAGCGCCGCGACTATCGCAGCTTCCTTGGGATTGTCTTGCAGGACAATTTCCTATTTGATGGATCAGTCATTGATAGTATTCGCTTCTCGAGACCGCACGCCTCGCTGGCAATGGTGAAACAAGTGGCGGCCACTGCGCATTGCACGGAATTCGTTGAAGAGCTGCCGAACGGCTGGAACACAATTGTTGGAGAACGGGGTGTAAAGCTATCGGGTGGTCAACGTCAACGAATCGCTATTGCCCGTGCACTGCTTGCTGACCCAGCAATACTTCTGTTGGACGAGGCGACATCGAGCCTCGATAGTGAGAGTGAATGCCATATTCAGGAGGGGCTGAAGGCCCTGCGTTCAGGCAGGACGACATTTGTTATCGCTCACCGGCTCTCCACCATCATGGATGCCGACCAAATCCTCGTGCTCGAAAGAGGACAGATCGTGCAGAGAGGAGCGCACTGTGAATTGCTCGCGCAAGGAGGGAGATACGCGGAGCTTCACGGAAAACAGCACAAGCGAGAACGGGAGCAGTATGTAAACCCCGGCGAAGAATTGCTGCCAACAAGGTAATGTGTGTTAATACGGTGCTACTGGGACGCTCGTAGGAGAAATGCGGCATCTCTAACGCCAGCACGACGGGCTCCGATCCAAGCGGCTGTGGCAACTATGCTCAGTGTCGCTACCGACGCAAGAACCAGGGAAGTCGGGTCCCAAGGGTCGGTGGCGAAGAGAAGCCCTCGCACACCTAGGGCGAGCCACATCGAACCTAAGAGCCCCAGGATTAGTCCCGCCAGGCACCAGGCCAATGCGGTACGTAGAACCCCGCGGAAGAGTTGATTCGGCTCGGCGCCAAGCGCAATTCGTACTCCGAACTCCCGGCGGCGGCGCAACAGATCATAGGTAAGGCTGCCGTAGATGCCGAAAAAGGTGAGTCCAATAGCAATCCCACCTAGTACTGTGATGAGCTGCCCACTTCTAACCCAATGGGCGGTCGCAGACTCCCAATCACTCCTTAGTGATCTAATGTCGACCTGGGTGGCTGGTGGAGTCTCCGAAGCAAGCACTCGTTGGATCTGGGAACGGACCGAGGCGATCATACCAGGGCTCGCGCGGACGATCAGATAGGGAAATACGGGCATGTCAGACTGGGACCAGGGAACATAGAGCTGAATTGTCGATTGATCGTCGGACGCAGCTCGGCGTGAATCATTTACAACTCCTACAATCCGTAAGCACTCCTCGGGCTTTCGCACGAGCATTACGCAGCGGTCTAAGGGTGCTGACACTCGGAAGAGCGCCTTCGCGCCGGCGCGATTTATTAGCGCCACACGCAATCCGCCGGAAACATCGGACTCCGCAAGGTCTCTACCCGCGACGATGTCTACTCCTAAACTCTTGTTGTACGATGGTGTAATGACAGTTAGAGTTGCTTGAGTACCGGAATCCGAGACAGAAGCGGCATCCATGGCAGTGACAGCAACACTCGGTGCATACTCCCTTAGAACTGGCAACGAGCTCAGGGAAACGGCTTGAATTGGGCCGCCGGTGGGCATCCGAGTTAGGACCCGACTCCAAAACACGCGTGCCTCATCCTTAGAGAGACCTTCTGCCATGACATTCGCGGTTGCGATGACTACATCATCGATGTCGATTCCTAAACTCACATTGCGCGCCCGCTGTCCGCTATGGACGAACAGACTAGCCCCATAGAGTCCGATCACTGCGAAGGCAATTTGAGCGGTGTGGATGAGCGCACGAAGCTTGCCGATGTCCTTGCGCGATCCGAAACCCCTGTCATCTAGAAGGGTGCGGAGGTCTGCACGTGTTGCGCGTGCCGCGGGCAAAACAGACGCTAGAATGCCTACGATAACACCCAACAGTGATGCATATGCGAGTGGTCGCAGGTCGAGGATGGAGTGCGTGTAATGTATGTACGCGCCGATACCTCGCCGAATCACCTCACCGCCTAGAAATGCGAATAGCGTCCCGACCAGCACGGCAGCGGCGGAGAGGATTAAGCCCTCCACGACCAGCGATCGAATCATGCGGCCCCGAGAGGCCCCTAAGGCATATGCAAGAGCATACGTTTGCTGGCGCTCCAGACCGCGAACCAAGAACAGGCTCCCTGCATTGATTGAGCTTATTAGCAGGAGAATAGTTGATACTCCCCATAGGGCCCAGGCGAGCCTTATCTCGCGCGAGAAACCCACACCGAGCGACTGCTGTAGGGTGAGTAGCCTCGGCTGTCCATACCGCATCTGTGATCCTGCTGCAGTCGCCTCATCTATTAGCGCCGCCCGCGCCTTGTTAGGTACTGCGATGCCATCAGTTGCATCCGAGATCCGCAGGACCACCGACCACACGGCCGCGTTCCTGGCACGGCGCCACTCAGCACCATAAAGTTCCGCGAGGTCATGCTCACCGGACAACCAAATATCCGGACCGTCGAGCCCAAGGCCGTCGAAGCCCCTCGGCGCAACGCCCACAACAACGAAACGCTGGTGATATGCCTCGATGATTGCGCCAAGCGCATCGGTCTGACGTCGAAATGCCCGGTCCCAGAAGGCATCGCTGATCACAACTTCACTTGGACTCGCCATTGGGCCGAATAGTGGCACCGCCTGAGCGAAGAAACGGCCGTAGCTGGGTCGAACTCCGAGTACAGCAAAATAATTCGTCGTGACCCCGAGCACTCGAGCGCGGCGGGGCTCACCGTGTAGGCGAATGGGAATCTCTCCCGGCCAGTCGAAATAGCCTGCTACCGTGCCCTCAGTGCTTAAGGCGCGTACAACGGCTCCATATTCTGGGTACGACAAGGAGTTCCGCTCGGCGGCCTTAGGGACCTCCGATGATGGCAAGTCCAGAATGGCAATTCTTCGGAGGTTGTCTGCTGCAGTCGTTTGCGAAGGGCCTCGAAGCACCAACCGATCCAATACATTGAAGGCCGACGTGCTCGCACCGATACCGAGGCCGAGCGTGAGAACGACCGAGAACGTATACCAAGGGTCACGTCGTGCGGAGCGAAACGCTTGAGCTATGGGACCTCGCATATCAACCCCAAGTCGAGAGAGTACATGGGAGTAAGGTCCCCAAACGCGTGCTGCAGGTGGAGTGGTCGAGAAAGCAGCGAATCGCGAAGGCGAGCGTCGGTCCGTACTATTCGCGCCGCCTCACAATATAGCGTTTCGCCGAGGCCGATTGAAGTGATACGAACAAACGTTTGAGTAATATCGCCGGACTGAATGCCGCCACTAGGCGGTCTGATTCGTTTAAGGCTCGCCGCTAGTTCAAGCGAGGGACTTAGGTGGCGGGAACAATACGGACCAGTTGAGACCATACCAATTCTCCCCTGCCGCGGAAATAGGTGAAGACAGAATTCGACGTGCCCGCTCGCTGGTTAAGAGGTCCTTCGCACCTGAGCTGCGACCAGTTGGATCTTTCCGAGGCGA
>Ga0070699_100001706_pt1 | contig 20017 bp, 29 predicted proteins | sample KBSK1503metaG_FD_65473 | JGI IMG/M metagenome (GOLD analysis project Ga0070699, IMG submission 65473) | Corn, switchgrass and miscanthus rhizosphere microbial communities from Kellogg Biological Station, Michigan, USA - KBS K1-50-3 metaG | ecosystem: Host-associated > Plants > Roots >... | reverse complement strand
CACCCTCGATCGAGCCCGTCCCGACCTTGCGGTCGAGGAAGACCGAGTCCACCACCGCCTGGGCCCGGGCCACGCCGGCCGGAGTGATCCGGCCGGTCTGCTGGGCCGCGAGCTGGGGGGGCGCCGCCGCAACGATGAAAACCAGCGCCCCGCACACCAGTGATTTCACGACGCTGCCTCCATGCCATCCTCTCGCCATAAGACGATGGCCAGGAGCACCGCACCCACGGTCACGCCGACGTCGGCGAGGTTGAACGTCCAGAAGCGCGCGTTCCCCACGCCGATGTCGATGAAATCCACCACGCCGAGCGGCGATTGCAACCGATCGAGAAGATTCCCGAGCGCACCGCCGGCCACCAGCGCCAGCGAAACGGCGCGCAGCGCGCCATCAGGAGCGGTCCGCCGATACAGCGCGATGAGGATGACCAGCGCCAGGAATGCCAGCACGCTGAACACCACGCGGGAGGCCGGCCCGAACGACAGGCTCATGGCGGCACCCGTGTTGTAGGCCAGGGTAAGCCGGAGCCATTCCCCGACCACAGCGTGCGGCCCCGGGTCATTGCGGAGGGCAGACTCGACCAGCTCCTTGGTCGAGCAGTCCGCGAGGACCAGCGTGGCGAGAACCGGCCAGAACCAGAGCGCCTTCCGGGCGGCGGGCAACACACGGTGCGGGGCGAGCACCCCCGGAATATGTCGGCTCAGACCGTCGGGAGGAACTGCGGCGGCCGCCGCTGCCGGGTGGCCTGTTCGAAGGCATAGCTGAAACGTATGAGACGTGCCTCACTCCACGCCTTGCCGAAGAACGAGATCCCGATCGGCAGCCCCCGTACCCAGCCTCCCGGCACGGTCACGTGCGGGTATCCCGCCACTGCGGCGGGGGTAGAGCAGCCCCCGGTGTAGCGGTCTCCGTTCACGAGGTCGGTGGGCCAGGAGGGGCCCGCGGTCACCGCCACGATCGCGTCCAGCCGATGCCGCGCCATTACCAGGTCGATGCCCTGCCCGCGGGACAACCCCCGGCAGGTGGCCAGGGCGCGCCGGTAGGCCGGAGTAGTGAGTCCGCCCTTCTTCTCGGCGCGTTCGAAGATCTCCTGGGCGAACCAGGGCATTTCCTTCTCACGCGCGTTCGTGTTGAAGGCGATGAGATCGGCCAGCGTTTTCATCGCCACCGCCGACCCCCTGGTGGCGAGATATTCGGCAATGCCGGCCTTGAACTCGTACAGCAACACGTCGAACTCGGGGTCGCCCAGCTTGGCCACGCCGGGAATCTCCGCCGGGTCCACGATCACCGCGCCCTCCTGCTTGAGCGCGGCGATTGCCTCGGCGAGCACGGGCTCGACGCTCGACGGCAGCGCGAACCCTTGCCGCGCGATGCCCAGGCGCGCGCCGCGGAGAGCGTCGCGGGCCAGCGTGAGACCGGCCAGCGGGTGCTCAGTACCTGCCCGGGTGGCCGGATCCCTGGGGTCGGCGCCCTGAATCGCCGCCAGAACCGCGGCCGCATCGGCAACGGTCCGGCACATCGGCCCCGCGGTGTCCTGCGTGGCGGAGATCGGAATGATGCCCGCGCGGCTCACCAGTCCCACCGTCGGCTTGATCCCGACCAGCCCGCAGATCGACGCGGGGCACACGATCGATCCGTCGGTCTCGGTACCGATGGTGATCGCGGCCAGGTTGGCCGCGGCTGCGCTGCCGGACCCGCTCGAGCTGCCGCAGGCGTTGCGGTCGAGGATGTAGGGATTTTTGGTGAGGCCACCCCGGCCGCTCCAGCCGCTGGTGGACGTGGTAGACCGGAAGTTGGCCCACTCGCTCAAATTGGTTTTGCCCAGCAGCACCGCGCCAGCGGCGCGCAGCCGCTCCACGACCGTGGCATCGCGCTGCGCGGTGCTTCCGCTAAGCGCCAGGGAGCCCGCGGTAGTGGCCATCCGGTCGCCGGTATCGAGATTGTCCTTCACCAGCACCGGGATGCCGTGCAGCGCGCCGCGCCCGCGGAGCTTGCCTTCACGTCGCTCGCGATCGAGCTGATCGGCGATCGAGAGCGCATCGGGATTGAGCTCGATGATCGAGTTGAGCGTGGGACCGGCCTTGTCCACGGCCGCAATGCGGGACAGGTAGCGCTCGGTGATACTGCGCGAAGTCCATCGGCCGGAGGCCATGCCCTCCTGAAGGCTCGCGATGGTGGCCTCGTCGAGCTCGAAAGCCTGAAGGTCGGGAGGACGGGAAGACGGGAGGACGGGAGGACGGATCGATGCGCCGGCTATGAGTGGTATTCCGACGCCAGTCGCCAGCGTGCTACCTAGAAAGTCCCGCCGCTTCATCTGGTCACTCCTGTGTATCTGATTTGCGGACCGGCAATGCATACGCCTCGCCGAACACAATAGCGGAAAGGGCGTCGACCATTGTCCCCAGATCGCCGAAGTCCGGAGGCTGGTGGTGCGAACCCGATCAGGGTGGACTGGTAAGACCGGACACTTCAACCCGTCATCTGGGCCCCGCGGTTCCCCCGAAGCAAGAAAGTCAGCACAAACCCCGCCAGAAATCCGCCGATGTGCGCCATGTAGGCGACGCCGCCCGTCTGCGTTGCGGCGGCGATGGAGCCGACGCCGCTAAGAAACTGCAGAACGATCCAGAGCCCAATGACTATCAGCGCGGGCACTTGAATCACTTGCTGGCCTTGCAATACTCTCACCCTTCCCTTCGGGAACAGCAAAATGTAGGCGCCGAGTACGCCTGCAATCGCCCCGGACGCTCCCAGATTCGGCACGTTGGATCCGACGCTGAACGCCAACTGGGCAAACGTTCCCGCAAGGCCACAAAGCAGGTAGAAGATGATGAACTTGAGATGCCCGAAACGGTCCTCCACATTATCCCCGAAAATCCATAAGTAGAGCATGTTGCCGCCCAGATGAACCCACCCGGCATGCATGAACATGGAAGTGAAGAGCGTCAGAAAATCACCGGAGGGATTGGCAAGGAAGCGGCTGGGAACGAAAGCCCACTTACCGACAAAAGCATCCCCGCCGCTCTGCTCAACAAAAAAGAACAGAACGTTGAGGGCGATCAGGACATAGGTGACCAGCGGAGCAGTTCTGCGGGAGGTATCATCATCACCGATTGGGAGCATAAGTGATTATCTCCAATGGCTCAGATTGGACTGTCAAAGGCTCAGGTCAGAACCCTGCGACACTCTCTGCGCCTCGAGCCCGGCCGTGTACTCCGGCGGAAACCCCAGTTCCCGACACACTTCGATGATCCGCTCGAGATAGCCCGGCGCCGCGCGTCCCGGCGACTCGTCGGCCGGGCGGTAGATCATGGCGTCGATCACCGCACCGTTGCGGTCTTCGACCTTGGTGAAGTCCTTCCGGTAGAATCCCGACTCGACTCCCTCGAAATCGTCCAGCGCAGCGACGTCGGCCGGGGTGAGCCGCCAGAGCACTCCGCGCACCGTCATCCCCGCATCGGGGCGCACCATGCCATATCCGCCCGCCGCGATCCCGAATCCATGCCCCGGAAGACTGGCAACGCCCAGGTGCTGGGCAGCGGGACACCGCTCGGCCATGTGGACCGGATCCATGTTGGCGCCGTAGGCGAAGTAGAGCGTCACGGAACCGGGCCTCCGGCTCCCCGAACCAGCAGCTTCACCGCCGGAATCACCGAGATCCGGAGCAGCCCCTGCGGCTTCGCCAGCGAATCCAGCGTGGCGCTGCGCATGCGGATCCACTCGGCCGAGGCGGGACCGCGGCCCAGCTGGTCCAGCGCCTCGAGCCCGATGGCGCTCACCTGAATCAGCACGCGAGCCGCCGGCCTGGTGTCCCGCACCAGCGGCGCTCCGAAGGCCAGCGCATCCAGTGCCGGGGAGAGCGTGGGCCAGACCGTGAATGCCTCGCGGAGCCTGGCCCGCGCCTCGGCATCACCCGCCAACGCCTTCATCGCCATCTCGCGAGTGGCCCAGTGCGCCGGCGGGTCGGGCCGAGCCGCGTCGACCGCAAAGACGAGTGGGGTCAGGGAGGTGAGCTTCTGCCGCGAGACCCGCTCGCCGAAGCTGACCGGCTCCACCAGGCCCAGGAACGACACCAGCTGGTCGACGTTCTGACCCGATGCCAGCAGGCGGGCCATGCGGGGCGTGTGACTTTCGTGGTTCAGGCCCAGCTCTTCCAGCCGGATCCTCATGATGTTGAGCCGACGGTACATGTCGGCCACGTCCCGCACTTCCCGGGGGGACCAGAATCGTTCCGCGATGGCCGCCATCCGCGGCCAGATCCGGGAGTCGATCGACGCTTCGGTCACGTGCTCGTGCCACATGCAGGCCTCGCCGCCGAGCACTCGCGCCGCCTGCTCCGTGGTAAAGGGGTGGCCTTCGGGGAGCGGATCGATCAGATAGTGCTGTTCCGAGGTCCGCATGTGGTCGAGGTAGTATCCCGCCGAGAGAATTCCGCTGAACCCCTTCCGAGCCCCCTCCAGCAGCGATTCCTGGCCTCGCCAGGATTGTACGACCGTGGTGGGGGGCAGGCCGGGATGGAGGATCTCGTCCCATCCCACCATCCGCTTCCCGTGTTTGGTGAGAATGGCCGACATCCGGCGGTTGAAGTACGCCTGCAGCGCCTCATTATCGGGGAACCCCTTGGTCTTCATGAACGATCGGATCCGGCGGTTCTCCCGCCACTGCTTCGGCGCGACTTCGTCGCCGCCGATGTGCCAGTAGCGATCGGGGAAGAGCCCGGCCATCTCGGCGACGAAGCCGTCGAGAAACGTGTAGACGACTTCGCGCGTGGGATCGAAGGCGGGATCGAACACGCCGAAGCGTCGCTCGATGCGATACGGACCCGGGGCGCTGGCATACTGCGGATACCCCACGAACCAGGCGCTGGAGTGACCCGGAATGTCGAACTCCGGCACCACCCGGATGCCGCGGTCCCGCGCGTACGCCACGATCTCCCGGATCTGCGCCTGGGTGTAGAACTGTCCGTCGGAGCCTTTGCCGTGGAGCAGCGGGTAGCGCTTGCTCTCCACCCGGAATCCCTGGTCCTCGCTCAAATGCCAGTGCAGCACGTTGAGTTTGACGGCGGCCATGCCGTCCAGCTGGCGTTTGATCACCTCGGCCGGCTCGAAGTGGCGGCCCACATCGATCAGGAGCCCCCGCCACGGGAAGCGCGGCGCATCCTCGATGCGGGTGGCGGGCAGGTACCAGCCCGACGAATCGGCCTCGACCAGCTGCAGAATTGTTTCCAGCCCACGCAGCACGCCGACTGTGGTGGGCGCCTCGAGGCGGGCGCCCGCCGCGGTGACCTCCAGGGTGTAGCGCTCATCCTCGGCCGGAGACTGGATCGCTTCTCCGGGTGCGGCGGACTCCACCGAGAGTCCCGGACCGCCCTCCCGGGAGCCAAAGCCGGTCCTGGCGCCAAGCCGCGTCCGGAATCGCGCCACCGCGCGGTCCAGCCGGGTGTCTCCGGCCCTGCCATGGATCGTTACCCCAAACAGACTGTCGAGCCGGAGCCGGCCTTCGCCCCAGGAGACCCGGGCTGGAACCGGCATCAGGCCGCGGGTCGATTCGGACGCCTGCCGCGGCGCCGGAGCATTCACCGCAACCGCTGCGGCAAGGACGAGCGGGAGATACATTAGGGTCCCTCTTCACTCATGCGGAGTCGGAAATGTCAGTCGCCAAAGTCAGCGAGATCACGTCGACCTCGAAGAAGAGCTTCGAGGACGCCATTCAGGCTGGAATCGCGCGCGCCAACAAGACACTCAAGAACGTGAAAGGCGCCTGGATCGAATACCAGAAGATAGATATCGAAGGCGGCAAAATTGTCAGCTACCGCGTCGGTATGCGAATCACCTTCGTGCTCACCGACTGAGCCCGTATCACGTTGTCACGCTGAGCAGAGCGAAGCGGCGGAGTCCCGCCCCTTCGCTACGCTCAGGGTGACCGGTGCATGCTCAGCGTGACAGCGCGTGACGGCGAAGCCGGTCCCGGAGCTCCGTCTCTCCAATCACCCCGCGGGAACCATCTTCCACCGACACCGGATCGGGAATCGAGGTGAGGATCCAGGCATAAACCTCGTTCCAGGCCTCGCGCTCGGCCGGGGCCAGTGCGTTCTTCGGCAGATGGGTCCAGCGGGCCAGAAACTCTTCGTGGAATCCCCAGAACGATTCTTTCGCGGCAAGGAACGCCCTGATCAGGCGACGAAACTCCCTGACGTGGCGGTTCATGCCACCGCTTCCCGACGGACCCCGGCCGCGGCCACGAACGCATTGACCAGCGGGTGGGCTTTCCCGATGAGCGCTGCGCGCTCCGGCTGGTACAGCGTCAGCACGAAGAACGGGTGGTCGATCAGCTCCATGGCGCGCACCTCGCCGGCGGTGTCGCGGGCAACCACGCGGAGCGGCCCGGACACCAGGCGCCGTTCGAACTCCGGGTTGAGCCCGTAACGGCAATGATACATCTCCTCCGCCTGCGCGGCGCCATAGATGGCTGCGAGGCGGGAACGCGGCGCAAAGATCACGGTACCGCTCGCTTCCACCAGCGCGCAGGAGAGCGGAGCGATCACCGGCTCGGATGCATCCGGCTCGGATTCGGCATGGGCCGCGCCGGCCAGACCCAAGGCGTTCCTGGCGTACTCCAGCACCGCGTGCTGAAATCCGCCGCAGGTTCCCAGGAACGGGCGGCGAGATTCCCGGGCGAACCGAATGCCCCGGACCGCGCCTGCCTCGCTCCGATACGGACTCGCGGGGACGCACCAGATGCCGTCGCACCTGGCCAGCGTCGCGGGGACCCCGTTCGTGAGTGTTTCGGTGGCGATCCACTCGTACTGCACCGCTGTGCCATGCGCCGGGCCGGCCAGCTCGAGGGCGAGGGGAATCGCGCGGTGCGCGGTGACGTCCGGATCGTGATCGCCGATCAGACCGATCCGAACGCCGCTCATCGCTCGCGCGCGCCCAGCCAGCGGCCCGCACGTACCGAAACCGGCCAAACCATTCGCTTGGGTGTGTCGGGGTTTCCCCATAGCGACGCCAGCACCCGGCCGAGCTCAGGCACCGGGTCGTATCCCTTCGCCTTGATGAATCGTCCCACGGCCGACCAGCTGCTGACGTAGCCCAGTAGCTGAGCCAGCGTGAGTTCCGCGTCGATGCTGATGGGGGGCCCCGGTACCTCGTCGATCGGAATCTCGAGGTGCCGGTAGGCACGCTCCACGTGCACCCGCTCGGCCGGCCAGTAGGGCCCGACCGTCCCGTCGTAGAAGGCCGTCAGCCCGGCCTCGATATCCGGCGTGGCGTCGAGCTTGCCGTAGCACCAGACCGCCAGGGCGCCGCCCGGCGCGATGACGCGATCTACCTCAGCATGGAAGGCCTGGTGGTCGAGCCAGTGATAGGCCTGGGCCACGCTCACCAGGTCCACTCGTCCCCCCGCGATGGCACTCGCTTCACCGCGCTCGGCCAGGTAGTGCACGCCCTGGACACGGGTGCGGACCCGGAGCTGCGCCACGCTGGCATCGGAGGCAGCCACCCGCTCGAAATGAGGGGCCAGCATCGAGGCGGCCTGGCCGGACCCGGTGCCCACGTCCCAAGCCAGGCCGCGGCCAGCGGGCAGTCCGGCGATGAAGGTGAACAGCTCCGCAGGGTATCGGGGACGGAAGGCCGCGTAGGACGCCGAGTCTCTCGAGAAATGGTCCGCGAATCCGGTGCGGCCGGGCGGAGCGGTACCGCTCACGCCGCTCCGGCTGCCGCCCTGCGGGCGAGAAACCGCTCGATCGGCGAGAGGCGGGTCTCGAGGTCGGGCAGGCCGGTGACGATGCTCTCCAGGTGCTGGAGGTAATCCGGATAGTGTGACAGCTCCCGAATCTCGGTCAAAAACGGCCTCAGCTTGGCGTAGACCGCCAGATGCTCGGTGTTGGCGGCGTGAAACATCTCGGCGTCGATCGCACCCATGGTTACGAACGAGGCCGCCATCTCCCAGTAGGTGGTGACCATCCGGTACGGCGCGCTCTCGGAGCCGACCCAGACGCGAAGCACATCCTTGGGGGTGTTGGGGTGGAATTTCATCACCCACCAGTCGCGAGCCGCGCGCAACACCGGCTCCCGCCGTGAATCGTAGAGCTGGAGCAGCAGCTCGGCGCTCTTCTGTTTGAAAGACGCTTCAGGAGTCATTGATGAAATGGAGTCGCTCCCGGTCGGGATTGCCAACCGAGGCTTGTGATGGATGGTGCAAGCAAAAGTTACTCACCGGGCGCGCCAGAGCCTTTTCATGAGCTGAATCTGGCCCGCGTGGTAGGCGTCGTGCATGGCGATACCGATCAGCGTTTCTCCGTAGGTCCACCGCTTCTTACTCCCCACCGCGCGACCCATCTTGCCGACGGGAAAGCTCCTGATGGTCTCCACCAGGAGATCCTGCTGCTCGGCCACCAGGGCGCGGTCGACGGTCCAGGCGGACTCACTCTGGACGCGGGGCATATCCGGCCAGTTCGCCGGGCTTCGGGGGAATCGGGGGCCGCGCGTGCCCAGCAAGCGGTGGCGCACCGCGTAGTTCCAGTAGGCACAGTGCAGGGCCAGCTCCCAGATGGTGTGCCGACCGGGCCGGGGCCGCCACCTCGCGGCCTTCGCGTCGACACTGCGGAGTGCGCCCGCCGGAGTGGGGCCCCAATGCCACGCCATCCCGCGAGTTGGCTGAATGGTGTCGGCAATGAGACGGATCACGGCGTTCATGGGGCTCGCAGGCTCAGATGGTCAGGACTGCGGGGAATATCACACCAGCACGGCCGGGTCCGCCTCCCTGAGAAAGGCCGCGAGATCGAAGGGCTCCGACATCCACAGATCGGGATGGCCTTGGGCGGTGCGCGGCCACTCGGCCTGGGGACGATCCCAGGTGAGTTCGAGGCCGATGCCGTCGGGATCGGTCAGGTACACGGACACGCTCACGCCGTGATCCGAGGCACCGGCCAGCGCCACGCCGGCGTCGACCACCCGCTTGACCGCCACGGCCAGGTCGCCGCGCGTGGGGTAGCGGAGTCCCACGTGGTACAGACCCGTGTGACGGGGCGGAGGCGGTTCGGCGCCGCGGCTCTCCCATGTATTCAGGCCGAGATGGTGGTGGTAGTCGCCGGCGGAAAGGAAAGCGGCGCTGTCGCGATAGCGCGCAGCGAGGGTGAATCCCAGCACGCCGCAGTAGAACTCGAGCGAGCGGTCGAGATCGCTCACCTTGAGATGGACGTGACCGATGCCTGTGGTGTCCGGGATCCTGTAGTCCGTCATGGCCCGCTCCGGTAGGCGATCCGGATCGACGATCGGTGCCGACGGAGAGGATGTAGCGCCGCCAGCGCAACTCGGCAAGCGGGGAGTGGGGCAGTAGGGGTCTACGCACCGAATTGGGTGAAGTGGTGGGCGATGTGTTTGTAGCCCAGCGCGCCCCAGTCGCGCCGGCTCATCGCTCCGAAGGCCGGGTGCGGCGGCCAGACCGTCGCGTCGGACCGGGCTGCTACCCTCCCCAGCAGCTCCTTGAACGTCCGGACCTCCTCCTCCCACACGCATCGGCCGGTCCGGGCAATCAGCTCCGGCGCGGTGGGTGCGCCCTTCGGGAAGGGCACGACGTAAATGATGAGCTGCTTCAGCGGAAAGAACCGCAACGGAAGGTTCTTCGCTCGGGGTGTGACGTCGCCGAGGGCCATGCGCATCGAGTCGTTCAGATGCCCCAGCATGTCGGGGCAGGTGAACTTGCCCCAGCGCCCCGGTGTGCTGGCGGTGAGGCGATCGAGGCGTGCGAGCATCTCCTCGCGCCTTTTCGGTTCCCAAAGAGTCGGCATGATATTCCTAGCGTCTTAGCGTCATAGCGTCTTGCGCCTCGCCAGCATCACCCCATCCCCGACCGTCAGCAGGCAGGATTCGACGCGGGGATCATCGCGGATCTTCAGGTTGAGCGCCCGCAGGATCTCCGTGGTCGCCTCGCGATCGCTGGCGTCGGCTACGGAGCCGTGCCAGAGCATGTTGTCGAGCGCGATCAACCCGCCGGGCCGCACCAGCCTGAGGCAGGCTTCGTAATACGCGTCGTAGGCCGGCTTGTCGGCATCGATGAATGCGAAATCGAAGGAGCCGGGGCCGCGCTCTCGCAGCAGATGGCCCAGCGTGTCGAGCGCGGGCGCCAGGCGAAGAGTGATCCGGCCGTCGAGGCCGGCCTCCTTCCAGTAGCGCCGGGCGATCGCGGTCCACTCCTCGTTCACGTCGCAGGTAATCAGGAGGCCGTCGTCCGGCAGGGCTGCCGCCACCGCGAGGGCGCTCATGCCGGTGAAGGCCCCGATCTCGAGAGCATAGCGCGCCCCGATCGACCGCGCCAGCAAGGCGAGCAAGGCACCCTGGTCCGGGCCGATCTGCATGCGGGCCTCGGGCAGCGCGGCGGTTTCGGCCCGGAGCCGCGCGTGCAGCGGGGTTTCCCGGGTGATCAGGCCGGACACGTACTGCTCGACGGCTTCAGGGAGGAGGGAGCGGGCCATCAGCGGACGGGATCAGTCACGGGGCGGGCCACACCGGCAAGAGTACCAGGTATTTCGCATCGATCGACGGCGGCAGCACGGCGGGCGCTCCGCTCCGCAGGCAAAATTCCGGCGTCGGCCCGAGCACCATCTGCCGCATCCAGAGCCCGCCCCGCGCCGAATCCACCAGCGGCCGGAGGAGCTCGAACAGGGCGGCGTAGCTCATCCCGGCCGGTTTCCCGAACCACGCGGCGTGCGCCGGGCGCTCGAGGGTGACACCGGCGCTGAGCCCGTAGAGCCCGGCGGTGCCGTCCGCCGCGAGCCGCGCGACGGCGTTGTGCGGCTCGAGGCGCGGGCCCGACACGGCCCCCTCGTTGAGCGGGGCCAGCGCAGCCATGTCTCGCACCAGGTACCAGTCCTCGTAGGCCACGCGGCCCTGGGCAGCCCAGGGAGCGCCCTCGAGCCGAACCGTGGTAGCGCTCAGGAATCCATCGGGGGGGTACTGGGCGAGCGCGGTTTGGAAGCCGACCTGGCGCGCCTCATACTCGGCCGCCGGAATCGCCGCCTGCTTCCAGTGCCAGAAGGCGTACGCGAGCAGTGCTAGAACTCCCTGCGCTTCATTTCCTTGAAGAACCGCTTGGTCTCCGCGTCGGTCTCGTCGGGTTTCCGCTTCAAGGTGTCGTCGTACTGCACCGACCGGTCGATTTTGGGATTCGCGATCTTCGCGGTGTTCTTCTTCACCAGCTTGGCAATGCGCTGGTCCTCACGCTTCGTCATCTCTGCTCCTTTCTCCGATCAGGCAAACACGTGGCTGTCGAGCCACTGGATCAGCACCTTCTCCACCGCTTCGGCCGGCTGGTCCCGGTCCTGCGGCATGACCGGAATCCGCTTGCCGCTCTGCATCAGGTACCAGCCGGGCGGGACCGCGGCGAGCGCCTTGGCTGGATTGGCGAGCTGGCCCTCATACGACACGAAGTGGAATTCGCGCCCCCGATGCAGCAGGCGTTTCTGCTCGATCTTGTACGCACTCATGAAGGCTACCCGTAGGAGAATACCGCTCTCCTAAATCTAATCGGGTGAGGGCCTATCGTCCTCCCGGACGTCCGCCCTCCCGTCTTCCTGACCTCCCATCGTCCCGTCCTCCCGTCCTCCCGTCTTCTCGCCCGCGACGCTCCGCCTTGGCCTTGGCGCGGGCTCGATCCTCGGCCTTCCGGGCCCGGATCGCCGCGATCCGTTCGGCCAGCGGCACCTCGAACCGCTGCTCCGATTTGGCATGGTAGTCGAAGTCGGGCACCGTAACCCGCGGCAGCCGCTTGCCGACGGCGCGCTCGATGCCGCGGAGCTCGCCCTCTTCCTCCGGCGCCACCAGCGTGAACGCGTCCCCGGTGAGCTCCGCGCGCGCGGTGCGGCCTACCCGGTGGATGTAGTCGTCGGGCACCAAGGGCACATCGAAGTTGACGACGTGGCCGAGCGCCTCGATGTCGATCCCCCGCGCCGCGATGTCGGTGGCCACCAGCACCCGGTACTTGCCGCTCTTGAACCCGGCGAGCGCTTCGGTCCGCTGCGCCTGGCTTCGGTTGCCGTGGATGCGCTCGGCCTTGATGCCCTGCTTGACCAGATAGATCTGGAGCCGGTTGGCGCGATGCTTCGTGCGGGTGAAGACCAGGGCCTCCTTGATCTCGTCCCGCTTGAGCAGCGTCACGAACAGCGCTGATTTCAGCTCCTGCGGCACCGGGTACACCGCCTGGGTGATCCCGACCGCGGGGGCCGATTTGCGTTCCAGGTTGATGGTCGCGGGGTCGCGCAGCATCTCCCGGGTGAGCGCGACGATCGGGTCCGGCATCGTGGCGCTGAAGAAGAGCGTCTGACGGCGGGGCGGAAGATGGCGGAGCACCCGGCGGATGTCCGGCAGGAAGCCCATGTCGAGCATCCGGTCGGCCTCGTCGAGCACCAGGTATTGGAGCCCGGCGAGCTTGGCGTAGGGAAAGCGGAAGTGGTCGAGCAGCCGGCCCGGCGTGGCGATCAGGACGTCCGCTCCGCTCCGGAGGGCGTGCTCCTGCGGACCCATCCCGACACCGCCGTACACCGCCGCCGCGGTGATCGGCGTATGCACCGCGAGATCGTTGGTGTCCTCGAGGATCTGCGCCGCCAGCTCCCGGGTCGGCGTGATCACCAGCGCCCGCGTGGTGCCGCGAGGCTTGTCCAGCAGATGATGGAGGATCGGCAACAGGAAGGCCGCCGTCTTGCCGCTGCCGGTCATGGCGCAGGCGAGCACGTCCTTCCCCGCGAGGGCCGGGGGAATCGCGTCGGCCTGGATCGGCGTAGGGCGGGTGAAGCCAAGCTCCTTGACCGCCTTGAGGAGACTCGGATGAAGCTTCAGGGTGCTGAATGGCATCCCGGAAAGATCGTCGGTCCGGGGGGCTTTACGCGAGGGGCGACTCTCGACCAGCAGACGCGTCTGCTTTTGATCAGTTTCGGCTCAACGCACGGATCTATGCCGACGGCCCGAGGTGCATCCGCCGCGCCACCCCGTCGAATCCCTGCGCCTCCTCCGGATTCGCGGTGAGCAGCGACACCACGATGCCCGCCAGGAACGACAGCGGCATGGTCACCAGCGCGGGATTCCGCAGCGGAAACCACGCCGTCTCGTGCTTGAGCACGTCCACCTGCAGCGTCGGGGAAAGGTAGATCAGCACCAGCGTGCTCACGGTGCCGAGCACCATGCTGGTCACTGCCCCGGCGGTGGTGTAGCGGCGCCAGAAGATGGACAGCACCAGGGCGGGAAAATTTCCGCTTGCCGCGATGGCGAACGCCAGCCCCACCATGAACGCGACGTTCTGTCCTTTGAAGGTGATTCCCAGAAGCACTCCTAACACGCCCAGCCCCACGGTGGCGATCCGCGCGACCTTCAGCTGCTCGGCGGCGTCCGCCCTGTCCTTCCGCACGACCCCTACCCAGAGATCATGGGAGAGCGCCGCCGCGCCCGACAGGGTGAGTCCCGCCACCACCGCCAGGATCGTCGCGAACGCCACCGCCGCAATAAACCCCAGGAACGGGGTACCGCCCAGGAACTCGGCGAGCAGCGGCGCGGCCATGTTGCCGCCCGGCTCGACGCTCCGGATGGTATCGGGTCCGACCAGCACCATGGCGCCGAATCCGAGAATGAACGTCATCAGGTAGAACGATCCGATGAGCCCGGTGGCATAAAACACCGAGGTGCGCGCCGCCTTGGCATCCGGCACGGTGTAGAAGCGCATCAGGATGTGGGGCAGCCCCGCGGTACCGAACATCAGCGCCAGCCCGAGCGACACCGCGTCGAGCGGCCGCGATACCAGGCGGCCGGGCGACAGCACGCCCGCGCCGTATTTGTCGGCGGCCGCCGCGAAGAGCGCCATGGGGCTCCAGCCGAAGCGGGAGAGGACCAGCACCGCCAGCAACGCGGCGCCCGACAGGAGCAGCACCGCTTTCACGATCTGCACCCAGGTGGTGGCGAGCATGCCCCCGAACAGCACGTAGGCGATCATCGCCACGCCGACCGCAACGATGGCCGTCTCGTAGGGGATCCCGAACATGAGCCGGATCAGCCCGCCAGCGCCCACCATCTGCGCGATGAGGTAGAACGACACCGTGGCCAGCGTTCCGGCCGCGGCGGCGATACGGACCGGCGTCTGCCGGAGCCGCACCGCCACGACATCGGCAAAGGTGTACTTCCCCAGGTTCCTGAGCGGCTCGGCGATCAGAAACAGCACCACCGGCCAGCCCACCAGCCAGCCGGTGGAATAAATCAGCCCGTCGAATCCGGTGGTGGAGACCAGGCCGGCGATGCCCAGGAACGAGGCCGCGCTCATGTAGTCCCCCGCCAGCGCGATGCCGTTCTGGCCGGGAGTGATACTCCGGCCCGCGGCGTAGAAGTGCTCGGTGGTGCGGGTCTTCCGCGCGGCCCACCAGGTGATGCCCAGCGTGGTCGCGATGAACAGAAAGAAGAAGCCCATCGCGACCCGATTGGGCTCTCCGATCCGGGTGGTCGCCTCCTGAAGCAGGACCATACTACTTCCGGAGCCCGTCGAGGCCGGCGTCGTAATGGGTGTTGGCCCAGCGGACATAGACCAGCGTCAGCAGCCAGGACGCGACGATCACCAGCGCGCCCAGCAGGATGCCGAGCGAAAGGCCCGGGGCGATGAGCCGGGCCAGGAGCGGCTTGTCGTAGGCGATCAGGAGAATGAATCCGAAGTACAGCGCGATCATGGCCACGGTGAGCACGACCTGCACCTTCCAGCGCCTGGCCGCGAGGTCGGCAAGCCGGGTGTCAGCCATCCGGGACTCCGTCGGGTAGGGGGACGCGTCTAGTATAGTTCTTTCTTAGCGTCTTAGCGTCTTAGCCTCTTAGCCTCTTAGCGTCTTCGCGGGGTGCCCTCCTGAAGAAGATCGTCGTCATCGGCGCCGGCGCCGCGGGAACCATGGCGGCCATCTTCGCAGCCTCTGCCGGTGCGCGGACCGTCCTGCTGGAGCGGACGCGGGACGGCGGCCGCAAGATCCTGATCAGCGGTGGCGGCCGCTGTAACGTGTTGCCCGCCCGGGTGGATCTCTCCCGCTTCGTCACCGATTCGCCCGTTCATCTCCTGCGCCGGATGGTGCGCGCCTGGCCGCTCGCGGAGCAGATCGCCTTTTTCGAGACCAAGCTCGGCCTTTCGCTGGTCGAGGAGACCGAGTCGGCCAAGCTCTTCCCCGCTTCGCACCGGGCGCGCGACGTCCGCGACGGCCTCCTGACGCTGGCCCGCGCGCGGGGAGTCTCGGTCGAGACCGGGACGCTGGTCACCGGATTCTCTCCCGTGGCCGCCGGATGGCGGATCGAGCGTGAGGGGGCGCTTCCCCTCGAGGCCGACGCGGTGATCGTCGCCACCGGCGGACTCTCGGTGCCGAATACCGGAAGCGACGGCCGGGGGCTCGACGTGCTCCGCGGGCTGGGACACACGGTGCACTCCACCTACGCCGCGTTGACGCCGCTCACGGCCGAGCCCGCTCCCTTCGCCGCGCTCGCCGGTGTGTCGCTGCGGGTCACGATCACCGCGCGCGCCGAGTCGCGACAGGCCTCGGCCACCGGAGGCTTCCTGTTTACGCACCGGGGGTACAGCGGGCCGGCGGTGCTCGACGTGTCGCACGTCGCGGTACGCTCGCTCGACGAGGGCGGCGAGCGCGCCCGGATCAGGGTCCAGTGGAGTCCCTTCGGCGAGAAAGAGTGGGAGGCCGCCCTGCGTCCCGACCGCGCGCGCACCGCGGCGAGGGCCGTCTCCGACCAGCTGCCCGTGCGGCTGTCCCTGGCGCTCCTCGACATCGCCCGGGTGGAGCCGGGCCGAATCCTCGCGCAGCTGCGGCGCGGAGAACGGAATCGCCTGGTCGAAACCCTGGTCCGGGGCGAGCTGCCCTGGACCGGGCACGAGGGCTACCGGAAGGCCGAGGTCACCGGTGGAGGCGTGAGTCTCGAGGAAGTCGATTCCCGAACGATGGAAAGCAGGAAGCACCGCGGATTGTTTCTCTGCGGGGAGGCCCTCGACGCCTTCGGACCGATCGGGGGGTACAATTTTCTCTGGGCCTGGGCCACCGGTCGTGCGGCGGGAACCGGGGCCGCGTTGTCAGCCTGACTCCACCCTCACCCCGTCTCCGATCGCGATCTTCCCGGGCGACAGCACTCGGGTGAACCATCCCCGCCGTCCCACCAGGGTGCGGACGAATTCGGGCCCTTTGTCCTTGCCCACATAGGGCAGCACGTAGATCTCGCTGCAGGGATCGCAGGCCTGGCTCACCTCGAGGACCACCTCGCCGATCATGAGGCGGGCGCCCGGCTTGAGCGATGCCTCTGCCACCCCGGACAGAGTCAGATTCTCGCCCAGATCGCCCGGCTCGACCGGCCATCCCTCGCGCCGCAATGTTTCGAGGACTTCCTCGGTCAGCACCAGGATCGCCAGATCGGGATCGCCTTGCACTTTGGTGGTACGGTAGTGGTTATAGTCGCCCTCGGCGCCCGCGGCGGTGATCCGGAGCTCGGGCACCGCTCGCTTGGGCAGGCCCCGCTCTCCCTTGGTCTGTGGCTTGACCGAAAGCCGTCGCACCGACCCTGTCGGCGTCATCCTTCCTCCTCCACCGTTACCTCGGCGGTTCCCGAGTCGTCGTACTGCACCCGCACCTGCCACGGTTGACAGCAGACCTGGCAATCCTCGGTGTACTCCTGGGTGGTCCCACCCGCCGCATCCAGCTCGATGGTCACGGTTTCCCCGCAGTATGGGCAGGTCACTTCCGCTTCCGTCTGCACTTCGCCGTCGGGAAAGGACTCGTCCTCGTCGCGCTCCTTCGGATCATCGAAGTCGTGCATCTCAGCGCAACCTCCGTATCTGCATAATCGTGGGGCCGGTGCGGGTGTCCCCGGGCATGCGCGGACACCGTCCCGAGTCGGCTTCGGTGGTTTCGGATGGTTCGCGCGACCAATCCCTCGGTATCCGCTGATCGGAACACACGGTGAGAATCGTCTCCGGCGGCAGGAGCGAATACCGGGTGAGCAACATCGAGTTCGGACCCGACTCTTTCCCCCCGGATACGGGCGGGCAGCTCGCCGAGGACACATAATCCACTGCGACCCATTCCCGGGGAATGGTCTGGTTTCGGCAGATTTGACTGGAGCTGGCTCCCGGGACTGTGCCCGGACTTCGGGGGATCCCCCCGCTCCCGCCCAGGTCAGGATCGACTCTCGTCCCCGGGATTCCCTGAATCTGCATGTTGGAGCAACCCGCGAGCGCGAGCAGCCACAGGAAAGAGAGTTTCATTGCGCGTTGCCTCGAGAGTCCGGCGGCGCCTCGGCGGCCAACCGGCGGTAGGGGGCGAGGATCCGTCGCCAGCTGTCCGCCAGCCGGCGGAATTCCGAGGGGCACCGGTCCCGGCGATGCTCGGGAAGCCAGCCGTCGGTGACGATCTCCGGATAGCGCTCCGGATCCCGGGCGTAGATCCAGCAGATGATGTTGTAGACCCGCTGGCGGTCGAGGCCATGGTCATCCGCGAAGGCGAGATCGTCCGGGATCCCCATCCGCGCTTTGGTCACGAACCACCCGACCGCGCCAAAGGCCAGGGAGTCCCCGGGAGTTCCCTGCTGCAGAAGCAGGATCGTGGCGAGCTGGTCAACCGCATCTTCCTCCTTGCCGGTGATCGGCAGCTCGAGCACGTCCACCAGCGCGTGTCCCAGCTCATGCATCAGGGCAAACACCACGGTGCCGGTCACCAGGTACTGGCCGCCGTTGGTGTTGGCGAATCGGTCCGACAGCGACTGGAACAGCTCGTAGCAGAGCGTCACCCGGCGCCGGCCGTAATCATACTTGGCGTTGGGCTCACCGCAGTGTGCCGTCTCCAGCACGATATCGCGGGGGATCCGGAGCGAGTCGTTGAGGCGCATCGCGATGGTATCGAGGAACCGGTTGGCGACGAGACCGCTGCGGAAATCCTGGAACACGGGCGAGGCCACGCCGTAATGGGCCACGAAGCGGCCCGATTCGTCTCCGGTCCCGATCAGGACGCCCGCGGGCAGATGGGACCTACAGGCGGGAGCAGCGAGAATAGCCGCGGCGAAGAGCAGGATGATTCGGGACATAGTCGGCCTTGCTACGCAAGCTAAGCTATCGGCCCCGAACCCGGGTCCGGATCGAGCTCACCGCCGCGAACGGTCGCCCCCAGCACAACGCCGGCACTGATGAGGACCAGGTTCTTGATGATGTACTGGCCTTCCAGCGTGGGCAAGAACGGAAAGCGGACGAACACCTCCTGCGGAAACAACACCAGCGGAGTCAGCGTTCCCAGCATCTGGACAAACAACAGCAATAATGTGGCTCGAAGAAACCGGCCGGTCAGGAGACCGAGGCCGATCAGGCACTCCCACGTCGCGAGCACCGGCAGCGCGATGTCCGGCGTCACCGTTCCCCCGCTGAGTGCCGAGAGCGTGCGCGTGGCAAGGTCTTCGGCCGGACTGCCTCCCGGGAAAAACTTGAGGAGGCCGAACCAGAGGAACACGATCGCGAGGCTCAGCCGGAGCAGCAGCAGTCCATGCCGTGCCATCCACCTTGTAATGCTTCGGTCCAGCCTGACGAACCAGGATGGACGCCTGGATGGCACCGTCTCAGGCCCGCTTGATGAGCCGAAGCAGGAACAACAGCACCATCGCCCCTACCAGCGCGGTAATCAGCAGGCCCGCTATGCCCCAGGTCGCAATGCCCAGCCTGGAGAACAGCCATCCGCCGAACAGGGCGCCGAGCACGCCGACCACCATGTCGCCGAACAACCCGAAGCCGCCCCCGCGCATGATCTTCCCTGCCAGCCACCCCGCCACGATGCCTACGAGGAGAAAAACGAGAAGGTTACGAGGGCTCATGGGAGGCTCCGGAGAGGGGATACGAGGGAATGAACTCGAGCTCGAGGGTGGCGCCCGCGGGAAGCTCGCGCCATCGCCCCAGCAGCTCGGAGCGGCGGGCCCGGATTCGCGTCAGGGTGTCGTCGTCGAGGAGAGGGGCGGGTTTCCCCGCGTCACGCAGAGCGGCCCGGAACTCGGCGCCGCTCATCCAATGGCCCGAGCCCCGCTCGATGTCGAGGAGCCCCACGATGTGCTCGACCATGACCGCCTCGGGCGGCAGCGGCCCGCGGGCACCCTTGCCCGTCGTGTCCTCGATGTCCCAGCCGGCCGCGATCAGGCCGTAGAAGGCGACCGCGCCGGCGAGCTCGCTCTCCACGGCGAAATGGGTCAGGTCGTGACTCGGAAAGAACGCGGCCCGAGTGCCCTGGTGGGTTTGCCAGGTTATCGAGCCGTCGGCGCGTTCACAGCGGAGCACCGCTCCGCCGTCGGCACGCTTGGTGAGCTGGATCAGCATGTGGTCACCTCCGGGCGGGCTATCCGTCCCGCCGCCGCCGCCCGCCCGCGGGAGAGATGTCGATCATCAGCGCCAGGACCAGTCCCACGACCGGCCACAAGGTCCATTGCCCGTTGAACCAGTGCTGCACCGCGGTGTACCAGAGCAGTGTCGTCGGGAGGAAGATAAATCCGAGAATCGGCCACAGCAGCGAGTCGAACATCCCCGCGAACCAGCGGGTAAAGAAATACAGGAGCGCCACCACCAGCCGGGGCGTCACCAGCGCGAAGACTGCAAAGAGACAGGGCATGTTACCGCTTCTTCTGGCTCAGGTTGGGGGGATCCTCACCCAGGGCGGTGGCCAGGTCGATCTGGTGCTCCTGCTCGACCTTGAGGATCTCGCGGATGTGCTCCGCCATCGCGAATTCTCCCAGCGACTCGCACTGGGTCACCCGCTCGCGGTAGTTCCGGATCGTGTCGTTCTCGTTCTGGAGGTCGAAACGCAGCAGCGCCGTAGCCTTGGTCGACATCTTCACCGGCAGAGGGGTGACGACCGGCGTCCCGCCCAGGTAGTCGATCTGTTTGGCGATGGTGAGGGCATGGTCCAGCTCCTGCTTCGCGTGCGCCTCGAGCTCCTTCGCGATAGCCATGTAGGCCGCGCCCTTCAGGACCTGCGAGTAGACCACGTACGCG
>Ga0070699_100001705_pt1 | contig 20017 bp, 18 predicted proteins | sample KBSK1503metaG_FD_65473 | JGI IMG/M metagenome (GOLD analysis project Ga0070699, IMG submission 65473) | Corn, switchgrass and miscanthus rhizosphere microbial communities from Kellogg Biological Station, Michigan, USA - KBS K1-50-3 metaG | ecosystem: Host-associated > Plants > Roots >... | reverse complement strand
GTGGTAGTAGCAGAGGAGGACTTCATTGGCCAGGTTGTTCGGGCCGCCCCGCGACCAGGCAATGATGTGATGCGGGGTCGACCAGCTGGCCGCCCGGTCGCAACCCGGGAACCGGCAGCCTCTATCTCTCACTCGCAGCGCCCGCCGCCTCGGCGCCGAGTTGACTCGCGTCGCCCGGCCGACGTCGATCACCATCGAGTCCGCGAGCAGCACCCGGGAGATGGTGGCGTCGCAGGCGATGCGCTCCAGCGTCCGCGTCGAGATCGGCAGCGAGAGCTCGAGGTCGGCCGGCGGAACGCCGACCTCGCCCTTCAGGCCTTCCAGCGTCGTGGTCACGTTGACATGCGGCCGGACCCCGTTGCGCCGCGGCAGCCTGCCCTCGTCCATGGCGTGGTGGACAAGCTCGCCGAGCGCATCGTGCATGCGCTGCGAATGGGAGCGCCCGTCTTCAGGACCTTGGCGCTTGCCCAGGGCGTCGAGCGCCGTTTTCAGCGCCGCTCCGCACTCCGGATCGAGGATGCCGTCGATCGCGTGCATGCCGTCAGACATCAGGCTGACGTGCAGCCGGCGCCGCAGGTAGTTCTCCTCGGCCTCATTGAAGAAGCCGTCGGGATCGGCGACATGCCGCGCGACGCGGCAGAGCATGCGCAGGTGGAAGACCGAGAACCGGCGCGCAAAGTCGAGCATCTCATCCTCATCGAAGAGATCTCGCTTCTCGCCGAGCTGCTCACGCAGGTGGCAGAGGACGGAGGTGGACTGGTAGCCGATCTCGCCCGAGCCCAAAGCCGCGGCGATCTTCGGCAGCGATTGCAGTTGCTCGCCGACACATAGCCGGTCAGCGGCAGAAGTCACCGACATGCCGCAGGTCCGGCTGATCCAGGAGGCGGCCGTGATGTTGCCGTTGACCAGGTGATCACCACGCTGCTGGGCTCGCTTCACGACCGCCGAGAAGACGCCCTCCAGGGCATCAATGGCGGCTCGCAGCCGCTTGGGATCGACCTCTTCCAGATCGGGATCGCGAGCCTGAAACTCGCCTATCGCCGCCTCTAGTTTCGAGAGGGGTGTGCCCCCTTCCCCCAGCATGCGATCAGTATACCAAACATTTGTTTGGAGTCAATACGTTAACACGAAAAACACGCCTGAATGCCGCCCAATCGCAGCCCCAACTCCCTCTTCACGGTCTTTCCCAACGACGACCTAAGGCCGCGGCACCAGAAGGGCCTCACGGCCCGCGCTCGCCCGCGCGGGCAGACGCAGCGCCACAGGAACGCCGGCCACGGCGACCACGGCCAGCAGGCCTAGCGCCAGGTACGGGTTGCCGATCACGACCTGCGTCGCCAGCACGAGGACCAGGCCTCCCAGGTTGCCCGCCATCATCAGGAAGCCGACCGCCGCCCCCTGCCGCTCGGGCCCGGCGTGCACCTCCGACCAGTCGAGGACGACGGGCAGGCTCGCCAGCAGCACGAACCCATCCAGAAACAACCACGCCCCGAGCCAGATGACGTTGTGGTTGAGCGCCATCGCGACGAACGCCAGCGCCGACACCGCCAGGGCGCTGATCAGCATCGCCCGCCGCCGGTCGCGCGATGCAACCGCCGTTGGCAGCAGGGCGGCGCCGAACACTCCCGCGAGCGTCATCACCGCGATCAGATTGCCCGCGGCGTAAGCCTCGTCGAAGTGGTCGAGGACCGGCTGCAGGTATGTCGCCACAGCGTTGTAGGTACCCATGCCGATGAACACCAGACCGGCCAGCACCCACATGAAGCGGTCATGTGTGAGCCAGCGAAGGCTCACGCTCACCGCCGGGTCGTCCGGAAAGGTGGGCCGAGTCCGGAGCGCGACCACCACCAGCGCCGCGGCCAGCACCGACGGTATCGCCTCGATGCCGATCAGCAAGGGCAGCCCGCCGGCGGAGAAGAGCGGGCCGCCGCTGAGCACTGCGGCCAGGATCCCGATGAACAGCGCCGCCGTTCCGATCGAGATTGCCGTGGCGCGTTCGCCCGCAGGGAAATATCGAGCGGCCACCTTGGTGATGCTGTTTAGGACGAGCGGCTGCCCGGCCGCGATCACCAGCTGTCCCCCCAGCTGCCATGCAAACGAGGTGGGGTAGACGATCCTGATCACCGCGCCCGCACCCGTCAGCAGCGCGCCGATGCTCAGTGCCTGCTCGAATCGCATGTCGAGCCAGCGGCCGGTCGGCAGCGCAAGCAGGATGTAGACGCCTGGAAAAATTGCCGCGAGGTCGCCGACGGTGCCGACATCGACGTTCATCACCTTCGCTGTCTGCGTGTCGACGGCGGCGAAAGTGAGCCAGAGCAGCTGAGTGGCCGCCGCGAGCAGGGCGTAGGCGCCCAGGATCGCCCACCGGCTCATCGAAAGCGTCGCCACCGAGCCGGCTCGTTCGGCCACGATCAGTCTTTCCTCCGGTTCAGTCGCGAATACACGCCGTGCAGGCGGCCGTACAGCCTCCTGTACTCCGAATACATCGGCTCGTAAGTCGCCCGGGCGGCGGGATCAGGATCGAATGAGGCCGTAACGCGAACCAGGCTGGGCACGTCGTCTAGCGAGATCTTGCCCAAAGAGATGGCCGCGAACAAGGCCGCGCCGCGCAGGTTGGTGTACATGGGCTCGGCGACCCTCTCGACGCGACGCCCGAGGATGTCCGCGTGGATCTGGCACCAGAGGTCCGAGCTCGCCCCACCTCCGAGGATGCGCAGCACCGGCAAGGGCTGGCGCACGAAACCCTCGACGGCGTGAAGCAGCCAGCGGGCGTTGAAGGCGACGCCTTCCAGCACAGCTCGAACCAGGCTGGCGCGGTCGGTGTTCAGCGAGAGGTTGAGGAAAGCCCCGCGCAGTGTTCGATCCTCGACCGGCGTGCGCTCGCCCTTGAGCCACGGCGTGAAGACGACGCCTCCCGCGCCGGCTGGCGCCCTGGCCGCGACCGCCATCAGCTCCTCATAGGCCGGCGTCCATGCGTCGCCGAGCCCATCGTCCGGCCCCAAGATAGAGTCGCGCAGCCACTGCAGGCAGAGGCCGGCCGTCTCGTGGTTGTTCGCGACGAGATAAGCGCCGGGTCTCAGTCCTGGTACCGAGGCCATCTGGTGGATGACGTCCGTCCGCTTGAAAGGCACCTCGCAGCCGATCCAGGACGTCGTGCTGATCGTGATGTGGGCCTGGAACGGGGCCACTGCGCCCGACCCGATGAACGCGGTGTGCAGGTCGGGCACGCCGGCGACCACCGGCACGCCTGCCGCCAAGCCGAGATCGTCCGCGACCTCGGGCAGGATGCCCCCCACCACGCTGCCCGTCGGCAGCAGCTCCGGCAGACGCGAGCGGTCACGTCCCGAGCGCGCCACGAGCGCCGGCACGTATTCCACGCGCCCGCCAGGCCGGTTGTCCGTGAGCCAGGAGAGGATCATCGAGGCGGGCGTCGCCATGCACCGGCCTGTGAACCGCAGTCCGAGATAGTCCAGCGGCTCGAGCAGCGTCTTCGTCTTCGCGTACAGGTCAGGCTCGCAGTTGCGAAGGTAGAGCTCGTGGCCGAGCGGGTCGGCACCGTTCGGCGACGGAGCGCCACCGGTGAGCTGGATCCATCGGACCATGTTTCCCGGCGAGTAGCCGAACAGCGACAGCGGGCCGCCCATGGCCTTCGACGAGAAGCTGCCACCGCGCGTGTCAGACCAAAGGCGGCATTCGCCGACCGCCAGTCCCTGGGCATCGACGGGCACCGTCGAGCCCCACTGTCCCGTGATCCCGACGCCGGCCAGGTCCGCGGGTTCGACAACGCCTGACGCCACGACCGAGCGCACCCCGTCACGGATTCGGCTCCACCATTCGGAGGTGTCCTGCAAGGCGCCGCCGTCCGGGAGGTAGTGGGTCCTGACTGGACCATGGGCCCATCCGAGCAGGTCGCCGTGAAGAGACACCGCGCCGGTCTTCGGGCCTCCGGTGCCGAGGTCGATGGCGAGAAGCCAGGGCGTGCCCGGCAACTCAGCCGCCTTCGGCGGGCGCCACTTCGTACATCGCGTCGAGCGCCGCGGTGAACAGTGTGTCGAGGATCTCATTGCCCGCCGGCGTTCCGCCCAGGCCGTACAGCGCTCCGCTGCGCGGCTCGGAGCGCGACGGGTGCTTGGCGTACTCGACGGCCGTACGGAGGTCGGAGAGGAAGGCCTCGGCGACTCCAGGCGCTGTGTTGGGCCTCGTGACGCAGAAGTGGAGGGCAGGCGGAAGGTGCAGCCCATTGAGCCGCCAGCCCCTGCTGATCAGGTAGTCGTTGACGTGGTAGATGTCGAGCTCACGCGCCCGAAAAGCCACCAGGAACGTCGGGTCGCCGATCACCTCCAGCTCGGGGATGGCGTCGATCCCTTCTCGAATCTTGGCCGCCGTCTTGAAGATCCTGTCGGCGACCTCGAGGTAGCCCTTCTCTCCCAGGTTCACCATCGCCGCCCAGGTCGCCGCCACCACGCCGCCGGAGCGGCTGCCCGACAGCCCTGGCGAGAAATAGATGCCTCCGGGCCAGTCTGGAAACGTGAAGTACTGGTACTTGCGCAGCTCGATGTTCCGGTACAGCAGCACCGAGGTGCCCTTGAGCGCGTATCCGTATTTATGCGTGTCGGCGGAGATCGACGTCACTCCGGGCACTCGAAAGTCGAAACGTGGAATCGCGTAGCCGAGGCGCTCGCCCCAAGGGAGGATGAAGCCGCCCAGGCAGCCGTCGACGTGCAGCCCGATGTCGTGCTCGAGCGCGATCTCCGACAGCTGCTCGATGGGGTCGATCAATCCGTGCGCGTAGTTCGCGGCCGAACCCACCAGCGCCACCGTGTTCTTGGTGACGTGGTCGCGGACCCAGTCGACGTCGGCCACCCACCTGTCGGTGAGCGGCGCCTTGAGCAGCTTGATGCCGAGCAGGTGGGCGGCCTTGTCCAGCGCGACGTGGGCGGTCACCGGCATGATGACCTCCGGCTCCGTGATGTCCTTCTCGGCCCGGCCGCGGTCGCGATAGACGAGCATGGGGTTGATCAGGCTCTCGGTGCCGCCGAAGGTCACGACCCCACACGCCTGCTCGCCCGGATGGTGTTTGGGGACGGCGTCACCATGGAGCATCGCGGCGGTCATCGCGACGATCTCCGCTTCCAGCTTGGTGGCGCTGGGATACATATCGCGCTGCAGCACGTTGGCGTGGGCGAACAGGCGAAAAGCCTCGGTCAGGAAACGGTAGTGGTCGTGGTCGCCGTGGTAGATCGACCCCGACACGCGGCCGAGGTCGGCGATGCGGTCCTCCTCGCCGGCCATGGTCGCGAGCTCCTCAAGGATGCTGCCGCGGTCTCTGCCTTCCGGCGCGAGGCGCTCATACGTCTGAAAGCGCCGCCTGTAGGGATAGAAGTCGATGAGGGCGCTTTCGCCGTCAGCCTGATCCTGGCTCATGTCTCGTGCCTCCCCTCCCGCATCGCCGGGACCCGGCGGGGTGCAGTCTAGTCCCAGGGTATCGGGTCGCGGCGCGCGTAGAAGTGCCGCGGGTCGGGCGAGGCCACCGTGAAGTCGACCAGGCTGCGCATGTAGTTCGCGCGCTCGAACTCACCCGGGTCCGGCGAGGCGTTCTGGCTCATGCTGCCCTTCAGCTGGGCGACCGACTCGTACTCGTGCTCGTCGAGCCAGGTCCGCACTCCGGCGATCACCTGCTCCAGGTGGCGCGGACCGCGCCGGAGCAGCGATGAAGCCATCATGGTCACGTCCGCGCCGGCCAGGAGAAGCTTGACCACGTCGTTGGCCGTGTGGATCCCACTGCTTGCCGCCAGCGATATGGGGATCACGCCGCTGATGATCGCGATCCATCGAAGCGGCATCAACGACTCCTCCGAGCTGCTCAGGTGCAGCGTGGGCACGACGCGCATCCGCTGCAGCGAGATGTCCGGGTAGAGGAATCGGTTGAACAGGACCAGGCCAGAAGCCCCCGCGGCCTTCAGGCGGAGCGCCATGTTCGCCATCGAGGTGAAGTACGGCCCGACTTTGACCGCCAGCGGGATCGAGATCGACGCCGCGACCTCGCGGACCAGATCGACGTAGCGGGCCTCCACCTCGGCAGAGCCGACTCGAGGGTCGGCCGCCACGAAGTAAACGTTGAGCTCGAGGGCGTCGGCGCCGGCGTCCTCGATGAGCCGTGCGTAGCGCGTCCAGCCGCCGCGCGAGATCCCGTTGAGGCTGCCGATGACAGGGATCTCCAGCCGCAGCTTGGCGCTCTCGACCAGACGCAGATACGACTCCGGTCCTGCGTTGTAATCGTCGAGCCCGGCGAAGAAGTCGCGCGCTTCGGGGAAGCTGTCCGTGCCGGCTTCGAGGATTGCATGCGCAGCCCGCTCGTGGTGCTCGATCTGCTCCTCGAAGAGCGACTGCATGACGATTGCTCCGGCCCCCGCGTTTTCGAGAGCGAGCAGGCCGTCGAGCGTGCCGGAGAGTGGCGACGCCGCGGCGACGACCGGGTTCGCCAGCTCCAGGCCCATGTAGTCGGTCCGAAGGTCGACGGTCATGTCAACTCCTCCTCGACGGCGATCACGCTCAACCGTGGCAGTGGAGCAGCGGACGGCCTACGGCCGAAAGCCCCCTGCCGGTAGGGTCTTTAGGCGGCAGATGGTCCCGGCCGCATGAGGACCATCGGCCCTCTCACGCCACGACCACGCGGCCCAGGATTCGGTAACCGTGTTCCTCCGGTCATATGTCGTCGTCAGGCGCCCGTTCGCCCAGGTGGAGGCCGATATGGCGACGGGCACCCAGAGCTGGGTGCCCGACCTTGCCGTTCACGCGAACGGCGACGGCGAGAAGCTCCTGTCGGAGCTGGGTTTTCGGATCGGCAGGCGTCGGATCGGAAGGCGCATCAAGGTGGATATCGGCACACCGCGCCAGAGCGCCGGCGTGATGCTGTTGCCGATCAGCTGGCACGCGGCCTCAGGCGCCGGGCTCTTCCCGACTCTCGAGGGGGAGCTGGAGGTGGCGGCGCTCAGCAGCGAGATGACACAGCTCGCGCTCTCAGCGGTCTACGAGCCACCACTTGGGTTGATCGGAGAGGTTGCCGACCGGGCGCTGTTCCACCGGGTCGCCGAGGTTACCGTCAAGGACTTCCTCGACAGGATCAGCGAGCGGCTCGAGCGCCGGGATTGAGCCGGCGCTTCGCTGCTACGCCCTGGCCGGCTCCGCCACTCGGCCCTCGGCCACCTCGGCGTCGGCCTTGGTGCGGTGGATCGTTCCAGCCGCGTGCTCGGGCGGTGCGTAGATGGTGAACAGCTTCATCGGCTCGTCATTGGTGTTGAGCACGTTGTGCTGCACGCCCGCGGGCACGAAGGCTATGACCCCCTTCTCGAACTCCGCCTCGATGTCGCCGATCACGACCTCGCCTTCACCTTCCACCGCGTACAGGATCTGGTCCACCTCGTGGACCTCCGTCCCGATCTCCTCCCCGGGCTCCAGCGACATGAGGACGAGCTGGCTCTTGGCTCCCGTCACCAGGACTTTGCGGAAGTAGTCGTTTTCCTTGGCCGCCTTCTTGATGTTCACGACGTAGGGTTGCGTCATCGCAATACCTCCTTGATACCTCGACGATCGCGCCTCCCGGCGCCCCCTGCCAGTGGCGAAAGACCCTGGCGGGAGGGGCCGAGGAGCCGGATCAGCTCGCGTAGATGCCGCCGTCAGAGGCGACCTGCACCTTGATCGCCGCCAGTGGCGTCGGCGCCGGGCCGGCGACCACCGCGGCGCCGCGCGAAGGGTCGAACTCAGCTCCGTGGCACGGGCATACAAGCAGACGCTGCCCGGTGTCGTAGTTCACCGGACAGCCTGCGTGCGTGCACACGGCGTCGAAGGCGACGACGCTGCCGTCGGAAAGCTGGACTGCGACGGCGGGGTCGCCGCTGGCGGGATCCTGGAAGCTGAGGCTGCCCTGCGACTGGAGGTTCGCCAGGGCGCCGATCCGGGTGCCGCTCGGCGTCGCGCCGGCGGATGGACTTGCGCCGGGAGTCGGCTGGGCTGGGGCCTGGTTGCTCGCTCCGACCGAAAGTCGCGTACGGGGGAGGATGGACAGCACCCACACCAGTCCCACGGCCGCAGCGCCGACCTGGACCAGCAGGCGCCGGCGGGCGAGGTCCGTGACCCTCGGGCCGCTGGTCGCCGTCGTCGAGCCTGTGAAGAACGGCCGCGCGGTGAACACGCCCTGGTCGCCGACGAGCGCGAGCGTGATCCACGCCACCGTGTAGATGCCGTCGGAGCCCAGGAAGTACGGCTGGATGGTCCAGCTGGCGGTGAGGAAGAAGACGAAGTTGACCAATGCCCCCGCCGCGGCCGCCCAGCGGGTGGCCAGGCCGAGCGTGACCAGGACGCCGATGACGAGCTCGGCGGCGATGACAACGAGGCCGGCCAGCTCCGGCACCGGCAGGGCCAGTGCGTCGATCAAGAAGCCGATGGGGGAGTGGGCGCCAAAGCTCTGCAGCTGCGTGCCGATGTACGTCGAGGCTCCAGGCTGAAGGAAGCCGGGGTCGGCGATCTTCTGCAGGCCGGCATAGACGAAGGTGAGGCCGAGGAACAGACGCAGCGGCACAGTGCCGTAAACCAGCCAACGGTCGGGAGTCGCAGCCGCCGGCCGCTGTGCGACGGCTCGGGCGCCCTTCTTGGCCACTATGCGACCTTACCCGCAATACGACCGTCGGGTTCCACACGCCTCATGAAGGGACGTCTCGGTCTAGCGAACCTCGAGGTGCAGGTCGACCGGCGGAGCGCCGTCCTGCCTGCCGATGATGACCAGGGCCGCGCCCTCGGCCGGGCCGATGGTCATCGTCGTGGAGTTGTTGAAGAGGTTCTGGTTGCCGCCAAGCCTGCCTTCCGTGTAGCTCGGCAGCGCTCCGACCGCGTTGGTCTTCGCGCCGATCGAGCCGGCAATCGTCAGGTTGCTCTCTGTGAACGGGATGCGCACCGACGCTCCAATCCCGACGGTGGCGTTGAAGAGCGCCAGCAGGATGCCGACGGTGAGCACCAGGAAGAAGCCGCCGCAGCCGCACCCGCAACCACGGTTGCGATAGCGCGTCCGGAATCGTGGCCGATCGGTGGTGGCTTGCTGCTCCAAATTACTTCAGCTCCAGTGCGCAATATGCGCCCCCGCGGGCCCATGGCGCTGCAGGCGATGGGCCCGGGAAGGTCGGGCCTTTACGCACGTATGGACGTCTTTGGGCCGGAGTAGGCTGGGAGAAACAAGGAGGTCGAGATGACCGAGTCGAACACCAAGCAGGCCTGGGACAAATTCGCCGCCGACGCCCAGAACCTGGCCGGCGAGCTGCGCCGCAACTACAAGGATGCGGACGACGCCAAGAAGACAGCCGAGATCGATCGTTCGCTGCGTCAGCTCGGGCAGGCGGCGGAGGCGTTCTTCTCATCGCTGGATACTGCCACGCGCGACCCGCAGGTGCGGGCCAGCACGAAACAGGCCGCACGGTCGTTTGGCGCCGCCCTGGCGGAGACGTTCCGTGAGGTGGGCGACGAGCTGGACAAGGCGTTGCGAAAGACCGCCGCTCCCAAGTAGAGCACCGGCCCGTCAGCCTGGCGATCCGACCCCAGTCTTGCGGGTGGACTCGTCATCCGCCGTCAACGCCATGTCGTGCTCCTGCTCCTGTTCCTGCTCGGCGTGCTGCCACCAGCGCAGGTTGAAGGTCGTGGACCAGACGGAGTCGGCGGGCGGTGCGGTCCGAAAGTGGAGGCCGTCGACCAGCCGCTTCCCGACGCTGTGGGTCGAACGTCGTTCACCCATGGCCGTTCGCACTTTGGCCAACGCCCGCGGCCACGGGTTCGGCCGCGAGGCTGGGGTGGTTGACCACGCCCACCACACCGGGCACGCCTGCCACCAGGCGCTGGATCAGATCTGACAGGGTGGCCATCTCCATGTCGCCGTAGAGATGGACCACGCCATCTTTGACGTCGACCTCGACATCCCCCCGCCGGGCTTGCGACACGTTGAGCAGGTCACGCGCGACTTCGCGGCGGATCGACTCGTCGCTGCGAAGGAACACTTTCAGGACCTGCGAGCGGCTGATGATCCCGACCAGCCTGTTCTTCGAATCGACCACCGGCAGCACCTTCAGGTGGTGTTCGAACATCAGGCTTGCGGCCGCGGGCAGCGGAGTCCTCGGCGTGGTCGTGACGGTGCCGGTCGTCATCAGCTCGCCCGCCGTCATGGTCCTGGCCCTGCCGGCGGCGCGCCTTTGGCCCCGAAGAGGAAGCTGCGCCTCCTTGGCCAGCATGTCCGCCTCGGAGACGATGCCGGCGAGCGTACCGTCGAGTAGGACGACGGGGAGGGCGGTCAGCTCATGGATCCGCATGACGTTCACGCAGGTCTTGAAGGGCGTCGCAGGCGCGACCGTGACCGGCTCCCCGGTCATCACATCAGCCACCGTCCATGTCATCCAGATCTCTCCAGGATCACCATCCCCCGCCCTCACCACACGCAAAAGGGCCTAACGGCCCGCTCCGGCGGGGACCCTCGGGCTCGGCTCCGGGGCGGCCGGTTCGTCCTCAGAGCTCAGCAGCGAGAAGATCGACGACTCTTCCTGGGCGAAATGAAGGATCAGGATCGCGTGGAGCCCATAGAGCAGGCGGCGCAGCTCGCGCAGGTCTGACGGTGACGCGCCGTCAGGGGGCAGCTCAGCAGCCAGGTGAATCAGCGCGGCCACGAGACGCTCGATCTCGACGTGAGTCCGGCTCATGGGCTCCGTCGCCGCGGCGCCGCCCAACCGGCGCGCGACGAATGGATAGACCTGCTCGCCTTCCGCCTTCTCGTGGGGAAGCAGCCGAAGCGTCAGATCCTGGTCCAGCTCCTTGAGCCTGGCGCGCAGGCCGCGGCCGCTCAACGACTCGACCTCGTCCGCCAGCAGGCGCACCCGTTCCACCAGGGGACGGAGCTCCACGTGCTCGCGGTGGAACCGTTCGCCCATCTTGACCTCGCCCGCCTCCGGTTTGCGCATCTCGCCGCCGCTCAAGGCCCTCAGCGCGTTGAGGATCACGGCGACATCGATCGCCTCCTGGAAGAACGCGCCCGCCACCGGCGGCAGGACCCCAAACGTCGCCAGCAGCATCCCGAAGCCGGACAGCGCCATGCCGGCGAGCACGCTCTGCACGGCGATGAAGCGAGCGCGTCGCGCGATGAGCACCGCCTCCGCGACGCGGTCCAGCCGATCGACGACTATGACCGCATCCGCGGCTTCCGACGAGGCCGTCGCTCCGCGGGCGCCCATGGCGATGCCGACATCCGCAGCGGCCAGGGCCGGCGCGTCGTTGACGCCGTCGCCGACCATGACGGTCACCCCGCGAGCGCGTTCGGCCAGCACCGACTGGACCTTCTGCTCAGGCGTGTGCTCAGACAGGACGAGGTCGGCCCCCAAGGCGCCGCCGACCGCCTGGGCGACGTCGGGCCGATCGCCGCTCAGAAGGACGATGCGGTCGATACCGGCGAGGCGGAGCGTGCGGAGGGCCCGGGGCGTGTCGGTCCGCACGGGATCCTCGAGGACCAGCGCGCCGGAGATCGCGCCGTCGACGGCGACGAACACCGCCATGGCGCCATCGATCGCGATCCGCCTGCGCAGGGCGGCCGCGGCGTCGGGCAGCGGCCCGCCGGCCGCCAGCCACCTGGCCTGGCCGAGCGCGATGAGATGCCCTCCGACCACGCCCTCGATGCCCTTGCCGCCATGCTCGCGTACCTCCGTCGGCAGCTCGAGATTCAGGCGCTTCGCCCTCGCACCCGACACGATGCCGCCCGCGAAAACGTGCAATGAAACCTGGTCGAGCGACGCCGCGAGGTGGAGGAGCTCGTCGGCGCTGATCGCGCCGAACGTCTCCACCGACGAGACCTTCGGCGATCCCGCGGTAAGCGTCCCGGTCTTGTCGAAGACGAGGGTGCGAGCGCGAGCCAGGGTCTCGAGCGCGCCGCCGCCTTTGACGATGACACCTCGGCTGGCCGCTCGCGAGATCCCCGCGACGATGGCCACCGGCGCGGCCAGGATGAGCGGGCACGGTGTCGCCACGACGAGCACGGCCAGGGCTCGGACCGGGTCTCCAGAGACCGCCCATGCGAGCGCCGCCACGCCAAGCGTCAGCGGCAGGAACCACATCGCGTAACGGTCCGCGAGTCGCACGAATGGGGCTTTCGAGCTCTGGGCTTCGCGCACGAGGCGCACGATGCCCGCATAGGTGCTCTGCTCGGCGCTCGTGAGCGCGCGCATGTCGAAGGGCGCGCCTGCGTTGAGGACTCCGCTGCGGACCGTGTCGCCCTCAGGTCGTTCGGCGGGCCTGGATTCGCCGGTCAGCGCCGACTCGTCGAGAATCGCCTCGGGCGACATGATGACCCCGTCCACCGGAACCACCTCGCCCGGTTTGACGAGCAGCAGGTCGCCCTTCCTCACGTCTGCGATATCGGGTGACGTCAGTTCCCCATCGTCGTAGCGATGCACGACGCGTGGCGCACGCGCGAGGAGGGCTGAGAGCTCGCGCCGCGCCCGCGAGCTCGCGTACCGCTCGAGCGCCTGGCCGCCCGAGAGCATGAGACCGACCACCGCGCCGGCGAGATACTGGCCCAGCACCAGCGAACCCGCCATCGCCAGGAGGGCGATGAGGTCGACGCCGGTTTCGCGATGCAGCAGGTCGCGAACCACTGAGATCCCGAGCGGGATCAGAGCGAGGACCACCGCCGCCGCCCACGCGACGTCCGCCGCCGCGTGGGCGCCCGCAAGCCACAGGGCACCGCCGGCCAGGACGGCGGACAGGACGATGATGAGGATGGCCGCCGGGCTGCCCTCGAGCGGCGGGCTCGCCGGCTTCTTCGGCGTCGGCGCAGTGCCGAAACGCCGGGCGGCCTGGCGCTGCACCTTCGACAGCCTCCGGTGCCGCGCTTGCCAGTGCAGCATCACTTCCTCACGGCTGGCTTCGGGCTGGTGAAGCGGACCTCGAGCACCCCCGGCACGGTGAGCGCCACCGACTCCGCGAGCCTTCGTGCCGACCCCGCGTCGTCGAGCTCGATGGTGGCCACGCCCGCGGCTATCTCGATCGCTCCGTGGCCGGGTCCAATGCCGAGCTGCCCCAAGCGGCGCACCACCTCGCCCTGGATGTCGTCTTCGCGCCGCGCGATCACCTTGACCAGGTCGCGCCGGCTCACGATGCCGACCACCCGTCCACCGTCCACCACCGGTAGGCGCTTGACGCCGGCGCCGATCATGATCCGGGCCGCCTGGGACACGTCGGTGTCCACCGTGACGGTCACCACGCGGCGGGTCATCACGTCCGCGACCGTCTCGGGTGCGCTGCCCGCGGTGGGCGCCAGCGGCGTCGCCTGGCTTCGGGGGTCGGGTCGCGTCTCGATCGGCACCAGGTCCGCCTCGGATACGATGCCGAGCAGCCTGCCGTTCGAGTCGAGCACCGGCAGCGCTGATATGGCGCGCTCCACCAGCAGCTCCGCCGCGGTCTTGATCCCGGTTTCCGGCGTCACCGCGATGACCGGACGCGACATGATCTCGCTGACCTTCATCACCAACACGCTGAGGCAGCGGGCCCGTTCGTGACAGTTACACATGACCTCTGATCCGCGGGACGATCGGCTCTGAGCGTTCGATTGGTTAAATGAGGCGGTCGTGACGGTTCAAGTCGCCAACATCTCTCCGGGTGCGCTTGCGGGCATCGACCTCATGGAGGCCGCGCGATCGAGCCCCGCCGAGGTCGTCGCTCGTCTGAACAGCGCCGAGTCCGGCCTCACGGCCCAGGAGGCGGCCTCCAGGATCGGCGTTTTCGGCCCCAACGCCATCCGCAGCCACGGTGCCCGGCCGCTGGCCATCCTCGGGCGCCAGCTCCGCAACCCGCTGCTGATCCTGCTGGCGGCCGCCACCCTGGTCTCCCTCATCGTCGGCGAGCGCACGAACGCCATCATCATCCTGGCCATCGTCGCCCTGAGCGTGGGACTGGGATTCTTCAACGAGTACCGGTCGGAGCGTGTCGTGGAGGCGCTGCACGCGAGCATCCGGCACCTGACGCTCGTCCTGCGGGATGGCAAGCCGGTCACGGTCGACGTCACCGAGGTGGTGCCCGGGGACGTGGTGCTCCTCCGAACCGGCGACCTGGTGCCCGCGGATATGCGCCTGTTCGATGCGCGCGAGCTCGAGTGTGACGAAGCCGTGCTCACCGGCGAGGCGATGCCGAAAACGAAGAGCTCGGACCTCGACCAGCAGACCGACCCCATCGAGCTGGGCCTGCGGTCGATCGCATACATGGGCACGACGGTGCGCGGAGGGTCTGGAAGCGGGGTCGTCGTGCAAACCGGCCCGCGGACGGCTTTCGGCAAGATCGCCATCCGCCTGGGCGAAAGGCAGCCGGAAACCGTGTTCCAGCGCGGGCTGCGCAGCTTCTCGATCCTGCTCGTTCGAGTCACCGCGATACTGGCCGGCGGCATCTTCGTGGCGAACTCGCTGCTGGGCCGGCCGATCCTGGAATCGGCGCTGTTCTCGCTGGCGATCGCGGTCGGGCTCACGCCGCAGCTGCTGCCGGCCATCGTCACTGTGAGCCTCGCTTCGGGGGCGCGCAACCTCGCGCGCAAGCGTGTCGTGGTCAAGCGGCTGATAAGTATCGAAGACCTCGGCAACATCGAGATCCTGTTCACGGACAAGACGGGCACGCTCACCGACGGCCGGATCAGCTTCAAGGAAGCAATCGACCCGTCAGGGGCGACGAGCGATGAAGTGCTGCGCCTCGGCCTTCTCGGCTCCGCCGGCGACAGCTCGGACCCCGCCGCGTCCGGCAACGCCCTCGACGCCGCCCTGCTGGCGGCCGGCGCCCCGCCGCCCGCCTACAAGAGGCTCGACCAGCTGCCGTTCGATCACGAGCGGCGGCTCATGTCGACGCTGGTCGAGGCCCCCGATGGCGCCACGGTGCTGATCACCAAGGGAGCGCCTGAGTCGCTGCTGGCCCGGTGCGACCATGTTCCGCCCACCGCCCAACCGACCCTAGACCGCCTCTTCGCTTCTGGCGCGCGCGTCGTCGCGGTGGCCACCCGCCCGTGGCAGGGCGGTCCGAGATGTGCGCTGGCGGATGAGCGCGACCTCGAGCTCAAGGGCTTCATCACGTTTCTCGACGCGCCCAAAGCCGACGCCGCCGCATCCCTGGCGCAGCTCAAGATGCTCGGAGTCCAGGTCAAGGTCGTCACGGGCGACAACGCGCTCGTCGCGGAATCGGTGTGCCGCGCCATCGGCCTCGACTTTGGGGAGTCGATCACCGGTCCCGAGCTGGACAAGCTCAACGATCAGGAGCTCGTCGAGCGGATTCCCCGCACGGGAATCTTCGCGCGGGTCTCACCAGACCAGAAGTCGAGAATCATCACCGCCCAGCGCAGCCTGAACAAAGACGTCGGCTTCCTCGGCGACGGAGTGAACGATGCCGTCGCGCTTCGAGACGCCGATGTCGGCATCTCGGTCGACACCGGGAGCGAGGTCGCGAAGGACGCGGCAGACATCGTGCTGTTGGGCAAGGACCTGGGCATCCTCGCCGGCGGCGTGCTCGAGGGCCGGCGGATCTTCTCCAACACGATGAAGTACGTGCTGATGGGGACGTCGTCGAACTTCGGCAACATGTTCAGCGCCGCGGGCGGCTCGCTGCTGCTGAACTTCCTGCCCATGACGCCGACCCAGATCCTGCTCAACAACCTGCTCTACGACACCGGGGAGATGACGATCCCGACCGACCGGGTCGACCCCGAGCTGCTCGAGCGCCCTGCCCAGTGGGACATCCGGTTGATCCGCCGCTTCATGATCTTCTTCGGCCCGATCAGCTCGATCTTCGATTTCATGACGTTCGGCGTGATGCTGTTCGTCTTTCACGCTCGCGGCAGCCTCTTTCAGACTGCGTGGTTCACAGAGTCGCTCGCCACGCAGAGCCTTGTCATCTTTGCCATTCGCACGCGGCGGTCGCCCTTCTTTCGCAGCACCCCCGGGCTCGCGCTGACGCTGGGGACCATCGGCAGCGTGGCGGTCGGTATGACGCTGCCGCTCACGCCGCTGGCGGGCTGGTTCGGGTTCACCCCGCTGCCGCTGGGTTTTCTCGCCATCCTGGCCGGGATGGTGGTCGTGTACCTGGCGCTGGTCGAGGTGGGCAAGTCTTTCTTCTTCGGCCGGCGCCCGCTTCGGCCACCGCTGCCGATCGCCGGCTGGAGACGGCCCAGCGCAGTGCAAAGGGTCGAACGTCTCGCTTCGCGCTGGACCGTGCATCCAAAGCCACGGCTCCGGTCAGCCGGCCGCCCACCGGGATAGGTTTCGGGCGCGGAGGGGAGCCGGTTCGGCGGCGCGCCTCCCCGGCTCCATTCCCGAGTCAGCTGGTCGGCGCCAGGGTCGGCGGATTCGACGGCTGCGCCGGCATCCGCGGTCGTGCATATGTCATTCCGTCAGGACCCGCGACCAGGTACGCGACCATCGCCGCGAACCCGACCAGGCCAAACGCAAATCCCAGCAACCCGCCCACGAGCAGGACGGCGAACCATGTCTTGTCCGGCACCTGGTACGTGTTGACGAGCGCCCCGATCCACGCCGCGAGCTGCACCAGCCCGCCCACGCCCGCCGCGATGCCTCCGACAACGATCAAGAAAACCGTCGTCCCGAAGAAGGCGTCGTAGCGCGGCACGAAGTCGTAGCCGTTGCCATCCGGCGCCGCGGTGAAGGTGCCGCCGTAGGCCAGCATCAGGCCGATGCTGACGCCGGCGACTATGAGCCCGAGGGCCAGCAACACCAACCCAGCGATCCACGTTTTCGTGACTGTCGATTTGTTCATGTTCATTTCCTCCTCCCAGAGCATCGGTCGTGGCGCTGCGCAGGGCGAGGGCCGGTCGACTCACGTGATCAGGGCCTTGCAGCCAACATGCGCTCCGTCCCGGTCGGCGCGTGACCTATGGCCCTTTTCATTCGAGGCCCGGCGCCTAGCCTGAAATCGAATCAACAGTCCATTGCAGATGGAGGTGCACCATGACAACTCGTACCGTGCCCAGCGAGCTCGTAGAGCTCGACGCCCCGTTCGCGGAGTTCTTCCGCACACTGTCCGGCCCATGGCCGTTCAGACCGCTGCTTGCCCTGACGCCCGGCAAGCACTTCATGCCGACCGCGGACGTCTACGAAGCCGAAGGCTGCATGGTCGTCCGCTTCGACCTTCCGGGCATGGAACCCAAGGACATCAACGTCAAGTTCCAGGAGGGCCAGCTGACGGTCAGCGGCGAGCGCAAGCTCGACAAGGAGATCAAGGAGGAAAGCTACTACCGCAAGGAGAGCGCCTACGGCTTCTTCGAGCGCCATGTCTCGCTGCCCAAGGGCATCAAGGAGAGCGAGATCGAGGCCGAGTACGACAACGGCGTGCTCGAGATCTGCATCCCGCGCCTTGCCAGCACCAACGGCAAGCCGTTCGCGACGACGATCCCGGTCAAGAAGGCCGAGAAGATTCTCAAGCCGATCAAGGCCTGAGCACCCAGAGCACCCGTTGGAAGGGGCCGGAGCGCGCTCCGGTCCCTTTCTCTTTGCTCATGGCCGAAAGACCCCTCCGACTGGGGCTAGAGGCCCTATGGCACCTGGGTCATTCGGCAGGCGTCATTCATCTCGAGCAGCTGTTGACTAGCTGGCAGGAGCCGTCCGAGCTCAATAAAAGTAAACCCCCGAACCGAGGGTTAAGGAGAAAGCGTCATGAACAAGGCAATTCGGTGGCGAATCATCGCTCTTCAGGCGGTCATGGTCCTGGTCCTCGCGGGAGCGGCTGGATTTGCGTTCGGGATGGGGACTTTCACCACGACACAGATTCACGACGAGCTGGCCGCGCAGCAGATCTACTTCCCCGGCACCGACCAGATCAAGGCCGGTGGAGCGCTCGACCCTGCGAAGTTCCCTCAGGAAATCCGCGACCAGGCCGGCAACCAGGTCACTGACGGCAACCAGGCGCGGATCTACGCAAATGACTTCCTCGCCGTTCACCTGGCGGGTGTGGCCGGGGGCAGCACCTACGCCACGATCGGCACCAAGATTTCGGCCGCGAGCGCCGCTTTGGCCGCCGCGTCAAAGACGGACCCGAACTACGCGACGCTTCAGGCCAACGTCGCGACGCTCAACGGACAGCGCGACACGCTGTTCAAGGGTGAGACCCTTCGCTCGATGCTTCTGAACGCATACGGCTGGTGGACGATCGGCGTCTACACGACCTACGCGGGTATCGCGCTGATGCTGGTGGCACTCGGTGTGCTCGGTGCGCTCGTCTTCGAGCTCTTCATCGCAGGCCGCAAGCCTGACTCAATCAAGGTCGCGCAGAAGAAAGCCGCGTGACAGCACCCCGGACGGCAAGCTCCGGCGGGCGCGAGCCCGTCGGAGCTCTTTTGCGGCCGGCGAATAGGCGAAACTGACGCACGTGGCTCTTTCCCGGCCGGCCGACAGCCCGACGGTCACACGCCGCCAACGCGTCCACAACCCCTACAGCGCGCTGCCCAACTGGCTGTACCCGACGTTCGTGGTCGTCGCGCTCAGCCTCTTCGGAATCTTCGCGGTGTGGGTCGTCTTCTTCCAGAACCAGGGTTACTACGCCCCCTATCTGAGCCCGTTCTACTCGCCGCTGATCCAGGTGGGCCCCATCCCGCCAGGGGTTTGGGTGGCCTGGGCGCCATTGCTTTTTCGTCTCACCTGCTACTACTACCGCAAGGCGTATTTCCGCTCGTTTTTCTGGCACCCGCGGTCATGTGCCGTGCCCGAGCCGAACCGCAAGTACAGAGGCGAGACCGCGTTTCCCTGGGTCTTCAACAACTTCCACCGCTTCGCCTTCTACGCGACGGTGGTGCAGGTGGCGTTCCTCTGGTTCGACGCCATCATCGCGTTCGACTTTGGAGGGCGCTTCGGCGTCGGCCTGGGGAGCGTGCTCATGCTCGCCAACGTGATCCTGCTGTCCGGATACACGTTCGGCTGCCACGCCTTCCGCCACCTTGCGGGGGGAGAGCTCGACTGCTTCTCGTGCTCGCTGGCCGCCCGCGCCCGCCACCAGCTGTGGAAGGGCGTCACGGTCCTCAACATCAAGCACGACCGCTGGGCCTGGGCGAGCCTGTTCTCGGTGGCGGCGACCGACATTTACATCAGGCTCTTGCTGAACCACGTGCTCCTGGACCCGAGGTGGATCTCGTGAGCGACGCCGCTTACGAGACCGTCCAGACCGACGTGCTCGTGCTGGGCGCAGGAGGCTCAGGCCTCCGCGGCGCGATCGCCGCGGCCGAGGCCGGTGCGCGCGTGCTGATCGTCTGCAAGTCGATGCTTGGGAAAGCGCACACCGTGATGGCCGAGGGCGGCGTCGCGGCCGCCATGCACAACGTGGCTTACCAGGACTCGTGGGAGGTTCACTTCGCGGACACGATGAAAGGCGGCAAGCTCATCAACGACTGGCGCATGGCCGAGATCCATGCCAAGGAGTCGCCCGAGCGCGTGCTCGAGCTCGAGCGATGGGGAGCGGTCTTCGATCGCACCTGGCAGGGCCGCATCCATCAGCGGCCGTTCGGGGCTCACACCTACCCACGGCTCGCCCATATCGGCGACCGCACCGGCCTGGAGCTCATCCGCACGCTGCAGGATCGCGCGGTGCACACGGCCGGGATCGATGTGCACATGGAGGTCACCGTCTTCAAGCTCCTCAAGTCCGGGCGTCGCATCGCGGGCGCGCTCGCGTACCGGCGTTCCGACGGTTCGCTGATCCTGTACCGCTGCGCCGCGCTCGTGCTCGCCTCCGGCGGCGCCGGCAAGATGTACCGCGTCACCTCCAACTCGTGGGAGAGCACAGGTGACGGGACCGCCCTGGCCTACGAAGCCGGCGCTGAGCTGCGCGACATGGAGATGGTCCAGTTCCATCCCACCGGCATGGTGTGGCCCGCCGGCGTGCGAGGCATCCTGGTCACCGAGGGGGTCCGCGGCGAGGGCGGCGTGCTGCGCAACAAGGAAGGCGAGCGGTTCATGGAGCGATACGA
>Ga0070699_100001701_pt1 | contig 20042 bp, 18 predicted proteins | sample KBSK1503metaG_FD_65473 | JGI IMG/M metagenome (GOLD analysis project Ga0070699, IMG submission 65473) | Corn, switchgrass and miscanthus rhizosphere microbial communities from Kellogg Biological Station, Michigan, USA - KBS K1-50-3 metaG | ecosystem: Host-associated > Plants > Roots >... | reverse complement strand
TGCGAGATCGCTGAAGTCCCTGGCGCCCCGCTCCAGTTCGTCGGTCACCCGATTGAATCGAGTCAGGGCTCGAATCGCGACGATCGCGAGCGCTACCTGCGCCGTGGTCGCCGCCACGAGACACACCGTCAGTAATAGGGGCATGGCCCACCTCCGCTTCGGATTCGCTTCAAACGCCCTGCAATCCTTCCTCGCCTGCAAGAGGGCATATCCCGTGCCGTCCCCGATATTCGCTCCTATCGCCATGTTGAACGAGGCATAGGGCGCAAATGGCCGCCTCATCTTGTAACAACGGTGACCGAACCGGGCCGCAATGTACCTCAGCGAACGCGGCCCGCATGGGCCATTTCGGCGCAAGGACATCGGTTGATGGGCCTGCGCCCATGCATTATCCTAGTTGGCTAGTTGGCGAGCGGGCGGCGCCCGGATAGGCATTCACGACGGAGGCTGCATACGGAATCCAGGCTCACAGCGCTCCGCACCGAAATCGATCTTCTGAACGAGCAACTCCTCTCCTCCATCCAGAAGCGCGGCCGGATCGTCCTCGAGATCGCGGCCCTCAAACGTGCCCAGGGCATCGACGGCTACGACGCGAAGCGAGAAGAGGAGATGCTCCAAAGCCTCCTGAACTCGGCAGCGTTGGAACCGTTCGGCCCGGCCGAGGTGCGTGAGATCTTCAAGGCGATCTTTCGCGCTTCCCTCGACATCCAGGATCGCGAAGGGCGGAAGGCGATGCGCGTCTTCCGGCCCGACCTCGTGCCGGAGTCGGGATTCCTCGTGCGCGACGTTCCGGTCGGAGGGAAGGAGCCGGTGCTCTTCCTCGGCCCGTGTTCCGTCGAAACGCCCGAGCAGATCGACGCGATCGCGAGTTTCGTCGCGGGCCTTCCCGGCCTGAAGATCCTTCGTGCCGGCGCCTTCAAGCCCCGCACCAATCCCTACACGTTCCAAGGTCTCCGGGAAGAGGGCTTGAGGATCCTGCGCGAAGCGGCCGACCGGCATGGGCTCGCCGTGGTCACCGAGGTGCTCGACACGGCGACCCTCGACGTGGTCGCCGAGCATGCGGACATGCTCCAGATCGGCGCGCGCAACATGTACAACACCGAGCTTCTGAAAGCCGTCGGCCGCGCGGGGAAGCCCGTCCTCTTGAAGCGAGCCTTCATGGCCACGCTGGACGAACTCCTCCTCTCGGCGGAATACATCCTCGCGGGCGGGAACGACCGCGTCGTCCTGTGCGAGCGCGGCATCCGAACGTTCGAGCGAACCACTCGATTCACGCTCGACCTCTCGGCCGTGCCGCTCTTGCAACAGGAGACCGCGCTCCCCGTGATCGTCGACTTGAGCCACGCCCTCGGGCGGAAGGACATCATGGCGCCCTGCGCGCGGGCCGCGCTCGCCGTCGGGGCGGACGGCCTCATGATCGAGGTCCACAACCGGCCCGATCAGGCGCTTTCCGACGGATTCCAGCAGTTCGACTTGAAGGAGTTCTCCGCATTCCTCGGAAACCTCGACCTACGGGGCGCCCGGCTGTCGGAGCCGATCATGGGAGGGAGTCATGGATAGGCTTTCCCTGACACGCAAGTCCGCCGGTGAGGCGAGCGGCGTCCGGGACCAGATCTTCGCGGCCCCGACGAAGCGAATCGCCGACTTCGACTTCGGGCAGAAGACCGCCTCGGTCTTCGACGACATGCTGGGCCGGTCGGTCCCCTTCTACGGTGAAATGCAGCGGATGATCGGGGAGCTGGCGTCCGACTACGCGGCGGAGGACACGGCGGTCTACGACCTGGGCTGCTCGACGGCCACGACGATCCTCCAGATCGCGGAGAAGATTCCCCGCGAACGAAACGTTCGTTACGTGGGCGTCGACTCCTCTCCCGAGATGCTCGCGATCGCGCGACAAAAGCTGACCGATTCGGGTTTCGACCGCCCCTTCGAGTTGGAGTGCGCGGACCTGAACGCGGGCGTACGGATCGACGGCGCTTCCGTCGTCCTCCTCGTCCTGACGCTCCAATTCATCCGCCCGCTCTACCGGCAGCGCCTGATCCGGAGCATCTACGAGGGGCTCACCGACAAGGGCGCCTTGATTCTCGTCGAGAAGGTGCTCGGTGAGAATTCCGAGTTCAACCGGCTCTTCATCCATCACTACTACGAGATGAAGCGCGAGAACGGCTACAGCGAGTTGGAGATCGCGCAGAAGCGCGAGGCGCTCGAGAACATCCTCGTACCGTACCGACTCGAGGAGAACAAGGAACTCCTCCGCGAGCAGGGCTTCCGGCACGTCGACGTGTTTTTCAAGTGGTACAACTTCTGCGCGATCATCGCGACCAAGTAGCCCCGGGCGCCATGCACCGCCTCCTGATCCGATTCGGGAACTTCCTGTTCACCGGAAGGAATCACATCTTCCCACTCGTCTTTCTCGCGATCGCCGCGGTGTCCGCCCCGCTCGCGCCGTTCGGAAGCGAGCGCGCCGACCTGGCGCTCGACGCGATCGGAATCGGGGTGGCGCTGGCGGGCCAGACGCTTCGCGCCGTGGTGATCGGCCTCGCGTACATCCGGAGGGGCGGGAAGGGGAAGAAGATCCACGCGGACACCCTGGTCCAGGACGGCTTCTTCGCCCACTCGCGAAATCCGCTCTATCTCGGCAACATGATGGTCTTCCTGGGGCTCTTTCTCGTACTGAACTCGAGACTAGGCTATGCCGTCGGGGTCCCGTTCTTCTATCTCGCCTACCTGAGCATCACGCTCGCGGAAGAAGACTATCTGCGAAAGCAGTTCGGCGAGCCGTACGTCGCGTATTGCCGGCGCGTGAACCGCTTCGTACCTTCCGTTCACGGCCTGGGCGCGACCCTGCGAAGCATGTCCTTCGATTGGGGCCGCCTGGTCCGCAAGGAATACGGCTCCACGTTCCTCTGGATCACGACCGTGCTCGGGCTCCTGCTTTGGGAGGCCGCGGCTCGGCACGGATGGGCTTCCGTGGGGCACCGCGCTCGCGTGCTCGCCTCGGCCTGGGTCGTCGCGCTGGCCGGATACCTGCTGGCGCGCTATTTGAAGAAGACGGGCCGTCTCTCGGCGCCGCGGCCCGTCTCGTCGTAAGGGATCGCGTGAGTCAGGGGGGTCGCCCTTGAACGAGAAGGTGACGTGCGATTGCTGTGTGGTCGGGGGAGGCCCCGCGGGGATCGTCCTGGGATTGCTCCTGGCGAGGGCGGGCGTGCGGGTCACGGTGCTCGAGAAGCACGGCGACTTCCTCCGCGACTTCCGCGGCGACACGATCCATCCGTCGACGCTCGAGGTCATGCACCAACTCGGCATCCTGGAGCGCTTCCTGAAGGTGCCCCATCGGAGGGTGGAGCAACTTGGCCTCGTGGTCGGGGACTGCGAGTTTCCGATCGCCGACTTCCGCCACCTCCCGACCCAATGCCGCTTCGTGGCGTTCATGCCGCAATGGGACTTCTTGACCTTCATCGCCCAGGAGTCCGCCCGGTATCCGACGTACTCCCTTCGGATGCGTACCGAGGCGAAGGAACTGATCCAGGAGTCGGGCCGGACCGTGGGCGTTCGCGCCTCAGGTCCCGACGGGCCAATCGAAGTCCGCGCCTCGCTCGTGGTCGGCGCGGACGGCCGGCAATCGCTGCTTCGGGATCAGGCGGGACTCCAAGTCCAGTCGCTCGGCGCCCCCATGGACGCCCTCTGGTTCCGCCTTCCCCGGCTGCCGGACGACCCGCCGCAGCCGCTGGGACGCTTCCAGGGCGGACGGATCCTCATCATGATCGATCGCGGTGAGCACTGGCAGGTCGCGTACGTGATCGCGAAGGGGACGCTGGAGGAATTTCGCCGCGCGGGCCTCGACGCGTTCCGCGAAGTCATCGCGGGGCTCGTTCCCTTCGCGCGCGCGCGTCTGTCGGAGATCCGAGGCCTGGACGAACTGAAGCTCCTCTCGGTCCGGATCGACCGACTCCGCGAGTGGTACCGGCCCGGCCTCCTGTTCCTCGGTGACGCGGCCCACGCCATGTCTCCGGTCGGCGGCGTTGGCGTGAACCTCGCAATCCAGGATGCCGTGGCCGCGGCGAACGAACTGGCCCGTCCGCTCCGCGAGGGGCGCCTGACGACGAATCACTTGCGGCGCGTCCAGGAGCGACGGAGCTTCCCGACCCGCATCACGCAGAGGCTCCAGATGGCGATGCAGGACTCCATGATCTACCCGGCCCTGGCCGGAAAGGCGAAGACGGTCAACCCACCGCCCGTGTTCCACGTGCTCCGTCGCTTCCCGGTCCTCCGACGAATTCCGGCGACGCTCATGGGGATGGGGATTCGGATGGAGCGCGTGCGGACCGCGGATGCGACAGTGGGTGAGGGCGGGGGAGGCGCGAACGGCCAGGGGGAAAAGGCCGCGTCCTAGCCCTCCAGGGCGAAGGGCTTCCAGCTAGGCCCTTCCGACCGGGACTGTCCGAAAACACCCCCGCCGGCGTCCTTCGTCCCGTTCCGTACGACCGGGCGACTACGGGTTTCCTCGCATATGGCCGCGGTAGCGCCCTGTAGAAACGCCGCTCCCGGAACCGCTTGCGGAGGACTCCCTCGGTGGATCCACCAACCCTCCTCCCATGGCACCTGTCTTGCCTACCTTCCTGCCGGTGGCGCGATCCGACCATTCGCCGGTGACGCGCCAAGGGTAGTCGTGCGCGACCACGCTGCCCGGAATTCCTTCGCGTGGACAAGGAGGCATTTATCATGCGCAGAACAGGTGTTTTCGTATTGGGTGTCATCGCCGTCCTGCTACTCGCCGCAACCGCCGTGTCCTATTCGAAGTACCGGAAGTCCGTGGCCGACTACCAGCAAGCAACCGCCCAGCAGGAAGACATGCGAGGCCGTTACGATCGGGCCGTCAGCGAGATCGTGATGATCCAAGACAGCTTGAACGCCATCGTATTGGGCGAGGAAGCCGTACGGAATCTCCCCGCCCGGAACGACGTCGAGGTCCAGGCCCCCGGCACGCTGCACGACCAGGTGCTGACGCGGATCGCCACCCTCAAGTCGGCGATCGAGCGCACCAAGGAACGGATCGAGGTGCTGGACACCAGGCTGAAGAGGAACGGCGTCAAGATCGCCGGAATGGAACGGATGATCGCGGGCCTGAGGAAGTCAGCGCTCGCCAAGGAAGAACAGATCGCTTCCCTCACGACGCAGGTCGATACGCTCCAGACGAGGGTGGCTGGACTCAACACCGAGGTCGAGGTCCAGCATCAGGTGCTCACCGAGAAGCAGACCGAACTCGCGACGATCTTCTACACGATCGGATCGAAGAAGCAGCTCAAGGAAGCCGGCATCGTAGAGTCGAAGGGCGGAGTCCTCGGACTCGGAAAGACGCTCAAGCCGTCCGGAGTCTTCGTCGAGTCGGCGTACAAGCCTCTGAACACCGATCAGGAGATGGTCATTCAGATCCCGGCGGAGAAGGCGCAGGTCTTGAGCGCGCAGCCGGTGTCAAGCTACGTGCTTCAGCCGATCTCGAAGGACATGGTCGAGCTCCGAATCGTCGATGCCAAGGCGTTCCGGAAGATCAAGCAGCTCGTGATCCTGACCACGTAGTCGTCACGCGCGAATTCGTTCGCCCATCGCGCGAGAATAAAACGCCGGCCGGTCCCGGAGGCTGCTTAAGGCAGCCCAGGACCGGCCGGCTTCATTTTCACGAACGACCGCTACTTCGAGAGCGGGAAGCTCAGGCCGGCCGTCACGGTCACGTCGTGCTGCGTCGGCTCGTTCAGCCCGGTCGAGCCGTCGATCACGATACCCTGCTCGCGGATTCGATCCACCATCTCCATGGAGAGGCGAAGGCGATCCGAGAGGGCCGCTCCGAAGCTCAGGCCCACGACGCCCGTCAGCTTCCCCTTGAACTCGCCCGTGTCGGATATCTTCGCGTAGTCGAAGAGCCCGATCTTCTGCGTCGTGTAGCCCACCCCGCCCACCAGGCCGATATTGGCGTCGTCGCCTCCCGTGATCCGGAACTTCCCACGAACGTCGGCGAAGAGCAACGTCGAGGCGAGTTCGAGCGCGGTCGAGCCGCCCACGACCTCGAGACTTCCGGTTCCCGCTCCGGCAACCAACTCCACCCCGAACCTCGAGGAGAGTGAGTGGGTGAGGCCGAGGCCGTACACCGTGTGCGTCTTGTTCCGGATCAGGGTTCCCCCCGAAACCTGGATGACCATTGACCGAACCGGGACCGAGGCTCCGATGTACGGCGTGATGTCGCACGCCGCGCGAGCCTTCTGCAGGGGAACGAAGAGCAACGCCGTGACGATCGCCAGACCCATGAGCTTGCGTAGCATTGGTGCCTCCTCTAGGGGAACCGCGAACTGGGACCGAAGTTGAAGTGCGGAAAATATCGAATTGGGTCGCGAGGGTCGAGTGAAAACGCGAGGCGCGGGTCCGCCTTGCGTCGCCGGGACGACCGTCAAGCGAACTGCATGTCGTCCGCCGTCGGTCCGTAGATCGAGGGAACCGGAGCCTCGTTCAGCCGGAGATAGACCGTCAGCTGTCCGCGGTGATGCGACAGGTGCATCATCGTGTCCCGGAGGACGATTTCGCGCGGTTCCTCGCGGACGACCTTGCCGGCGACGAGAAGCTTCCACGGTTTCTTCAAGTGCTCATCGGTCGTGTTCTGAAGCACCCTGCGCGCTTCCGCCACGCCTTTGTCGAGTGCTTGGGCGGGCCCTGACTATTCGAGCGTCTTCACATCAGTTAGCCGGGTTCATTTAGCTGGGTTCATTTCGAGAGTTGCTGGCCCGTGGGGCCGGCATCGAGCCACCTCATAGGTCTCATGTTCCCAGCCTCTTGGCCGATACACTCCGTATGATTGGCCGGCTCCCTCGATCCGTTCTATGGCTCGCCGTCTTTTGGGCGGGCTGCGCGTCCCCGGCGGCGATCCGAGGCACGCTTTCGACCCGAGTGCCGGTCGATTCGGCCGCTCCGTCGCAGGAGCCGGGCACCAATCTCTCCCCGGCGCGTGGCTCCGTCGTCGATGCCGTGATCTACGTCGAGGAACTTGATCTCAAGCGGGGATCGCGTCTCGCTGGAGGCGCGCCTTCGACTCGCCTCGAGATGAAGGGCCAGACGCTCCGGCCGCGGATCCTCGTTGTTCCCGTGGGCACGACGGTCGAGTTTCCGAACCAGGACAGCCTCTTCCACAACGTGTTCAGTGTTTCGCCGGCGAGGCCGTTCGACCTCGGGCGATACGGCCGCGGGAAGTCGAAGCGAGTGACGTTCGACAAGCCGGGGCTCGTCAACGTCTACTGCAACCTCCACCCGAACATGGCGTCCTACATCCTCGTCGTGCCGAACCGGGCGTTTGCTCGGCCTGATTCTTCGGGTCGATTCGCGCTGCCTGCTCTGCCGAAGGGGCGGTATGCCGTGAACGTGTGGCACCCGGACTTCCCCACGGTCCGTCGCGAGGTCACCGTCACGGGCGGCGAGTCATCAGAGCTGGTCGTGACGCTCGGGTCATGAGGATCTGGCTTCGGTGGAAGATCCTCCTCTTCATGGTGCCGCCGCTCCTGGCGGTCGCTCTCGCGGCGCTCTGGACCGTGCAACGAACGGTCTCCGCCGAAGTGCGGAGAAACATGGATGCCGACCTGAGGCGCGCGTCCACACTCTTCGAGACGAAGCTCGCGGAGCGCGCCGCGTATCTCTCCATGGCATGTCGGGTCATCGCGGAGGACCCGCGCTTCTTCTCCACGCTGACGCTCCCAGGAAGCCACCGCGATCCCCAATTTCGAGCGACCGTGGCGGGGGTCGCGCGTTCGTTTGCGGGGATCACGCGGACCGACCTGTTCGAGGTCTATGACGCGCATGGACGTCTGATTGCTTCCGTCGGCTCCGAGGAATCGGACGAACAGGGCCGCTTCGCGATTGTTCGTCCTGCACTTGCTGGGCGCCCGCAGACCGCCGTGTTGGCCGCCGTCGATCGCCACCACCAGGTCGCCGCCACCCCCGTCGTGGCGGGTGGTCGCGTGGTCGGTTCTCTCTTGCTCGGGGATCGAATCGGCCGGAAGTCCGCCGAGGAACTACGGGAATTGACGCGCAGCGAGGTGACGTTCTTAACGAATCAAGTCATCACGGGTACGACGCTCGACCACGATGAGGACCGAGCGGCTGTGCTCCGAGCGCTCAAGGTCGTGCGCGGCCGACTGGGGAGCGGGGGCAGCGTCGTCGAGATCCAGGCACGGGGTCAGGTGCGCCTCACGCTCTTCGATCAGCTGCCCGGTGCCGGTCCCTGGGGCCAGAGCTACTACGCGATGCAGCGCTCGCTCGACGCCGAGACGGTCTTCCTTCGTGAAATTCAATCGCGCCTCGTGGAATTGGGGATTCTCGGCGGGATCGTGGCGCTCCTCTTGGGGCTCGTCATCTCCGAGCGGATCACGTCACCGATTCGAAAGCTCGTGCGCGGAGCCGAGGAAATGGAGCGTGGAAATTACGAATACCCGCTCGAGGTGGAGGGCCAGGACGAGATGGCCTACCTGGCCGCGCGCTTCGACGTGATGCGCCGACACCAACGCGCGTACGTGGGGAGCCTCCAGGAGATCGCGCGCCAGAAGAGCGAGTTCCTCAGCATTGCCTCCCATGAGCTTCGGACCCCCGTCAGCGTGATCCGGGGATACAACGACCTGCTCACGCGAGGCCTCATGGGCCCGACGACGCGGGCACAAAAGGGCGCGCTCGAGGCCGTCGGACGCGCCGCACTCACCTTGCACCGGATCGCGGAGGACGCGACCCGCCTTGCTGAAATCGAGGGGGACCACCTTTCCCTGGACCTTGCCGAGCACGATGTCGGCGCGCTCCTCAAGTCCGCTGCCGACACGGCCCGTTCCGAAGCGAAGGGCCGGTCGGTGAAGGTGATCTTGAATGCGGCGCCGTACGCAGGGACCGCCCTCGTCGATGGGCCCCGAATGACCGAGGCCGTGGCCAACCTGGTCCGCAACGGAATCCGCTTCACACCGGACGGCGGAAGCGTCGAGGTCAGCGCGCGTCGCGAGGGCGGCGTCCTCGTCATCGAGGTCGCGGATTCGGGCATCGGGATCTCGGAGGAACGGGCACGAGTGCTTTTCGATCCGGCGGTGATGATCCGAGAATCGAAACGCCACCATTCCTCCGACACCCTGGAGTTCAATTCGGAGGGGTTGGGATTGGGGCTCGCCATCGCTCGCGGCATCGTGGAGTCTCACGGCGGCACGATCGCAGTGGAAAGCAGACTTGGGAGCGGGAGCAGATTCCGAATCCGCATCCCGATGGACGCGGCGCGCCGCGATCCGCAGGTGGCAGGAGCGCTGCAGCACCACGCCCTCGAGCCTGAGCCCCCCCTCGATCTCGCCGGGGCCGATTGGAGCAAGCCGGCGGGAAAGGAGCGGTCGAAGGGTGTCAAGCGGTTGAGAGGGATGTCCCGCCGGAAACTTCCCGGCAGGAAACGGCGCGCCGGCTAGACCATCAGTAGCGGAACGGATCGATGCACGCGGCGTAGGTCATGCCGGTGCGGGCCAGCCGACCCGCCTCCTCGAGATCCGCGGCCGCGCGGAGCGAATCGCCCAGGCGTCGGTACGCGGCGGACCGCGCGTGGAGTGGATAGATCAGTTCCGGCCTGCGCCGCAGCGATTCGTCGAAGAAGCGGACGGCTTCGTCCAGCCGGCCAAGGCCGGCCAACGCGACGCCGAGCGCATAGTAGGTCTCGCCTTGCTGCGGCACCATCGCCCTCAGCCGTTCCGCGTCTTCCAGCCCCTCGCGATACCGCCCGATCTGGGATCGGGCGAGAGAGCGCCCTCGGTAGAACTGGGCATTCTCCGGCTGCCCGGCGATCGCGAGGTCGAAATCGGCGAGGGACGCTTCGAACTCGCCCCGCTGGCACGACACCAATCCGCGCAGGAAGCGCAGGTAGGGTCGATCCGTGAGGAGGATCGCCGTATCCAGATCGGCCGTGGCGGTGGGGAAGTCCCGGACGTCGATCGAATAGATCGCGTGGGTCTCGCGGTAGGACGCCCGACGGGGCTCGAACGCGATGGCGCGCTCGATATGGGCGAGCTGCTCCTGCCGCGTCATCCCCTCCTCCTCGCCACGCAAGGCGGCCATGTACTCGCGCTCCGCGGGGTCGTTCGAGCAGGAGAGGGCGGTCAGGAGCGTCGCAGCTCCGAGTGCCAATCGGCGGCGATTCACCGGGAAGGGCTACGGTCGGGGGCGTGCGTGCTGGGCATCCCACGCAGCCAGGGCGGGCTTGGGATTCAGGTCGATGTCGACCAGCCCCAGCGACAAGAACGGCGATGCGCTCGGCGGAAGCCCCAGCGAGACCGCGTCCAGATCGGCGTACGTGATCTGGAACCATCCGATCGCGCCGGCGTGATCGAGGATGGCCGCGTGGCGGGTGATGTATCGTTTCTGGGTCTCGACGTTCCACCCCGCGAAAGTCGTCGAATCCGACGACCACCCACCCTCGATCACCATCTCGGGGATCGGATCTCCCTCCGTGAGCCGCGAGTAGTAGTCGATCGGGACGCTGTCGGGATCGGTGTACCCCCCGAGATACGGATAGGACGAGAGACCAAGCACCTGCATGAACGGAAAATCCGATCGATCCGTGTCGATCCCCGCGTAGGGGTTCGGTGAACCCAGCCGTCCCCAGGCCACCTCGACCTGAACCGTCGAGAAAAGCTTCACGGCGCTGTCCTGCGCCCGCACGTCCGCCGCCGCACCGTTCGCGACGGCGACCACCGCATCGTAGAGCGGCGCAGGCGCCGCGAGCCGGATCAGATTCGTCTCCGACGCCACGCCCAAGTAGTCGGGATGGACCAGCGTGTCCATGGCGGTCACGTAGGCGCGGTAGAGCGCCTGAACGGCGGGTTCCGTCAGCGAACGTCCCGCGGCCACGAGGGGCGCCGCGTCGCTCGAGCGGTCAAGACCGTTCGTAGGGTCGACGCTTACGAGCACGCGCAGACCCTTGGCGCGGAAGTATCCGGCCAGGCCGACTTGGTTCGCGAGGATCAGGGAATCGGGCGGACGTCCCGCAAGGAGCGAATCCCAGGGCGGCTCCGCGAGAATCATCCCGTACTCGGAATGGGGCGCGAAGGCGTCGATGGTCTCGAGGATCGACGCGATGCTCAGCTTGGGCGGGAAACTCGAAAAGCCCATGAAGTAGGTGCGGTAGTGAGGCGAGGGCTTCGTGATCCCCTCGTCCTTGCCGCAGCCGCTCAGCGCGGCGGCGAAGAACGCGGCAACGACCATGGCCGTGAGCCGGGCCGCTCTGCTTCTGGGGGGCGCGAGCACGAGCTGAGTATCCCGAATGGGTTCTCGATTTTCCAGCAGGAAGCCCCGACGCGGGAGAAGTCGTCCCGCGCCGGGGCTCGGTCAGATGCGCTTCGGTGTTACCAGCCCGCCTTGCCTCCCGACGAAACGCGGTAGGTCGAGAAGTGCCAGAGCGGCGCCGAAACCGTGAGGTTGAGAAGGCTCACCGAGGAGCCCGCCACGTCCTCCCACTTCCCGGTCGTGGGATTGTAATAGCTGATGCAGGCGACCGAGAGAAGCGTTCGGTCCATCCGGTTCGCGTTCGCGGTCAGGATCACCGGGAGTAGGAACTTGTTCGCCGACGCCGGCGAGATGCTCAGGTTGACGACCGGCTTCGCCAGATCGGGCTGCGAGACGGTGACCGTGGCGGGCGTCGTAAGTGCTGCCGGCGGGAACACGACCGTAAAGTCGCCCACCGAAACGGTACCGCCGAGGAGGCCGATGGTCTTCGTCCGGGTGGTCGTCGTAGAACCGCCACCGAACACGAGCACTTGCTCCGGAGCCTCGTTCGTTACGCTCACCGCCGACTCGGACTGCGACAGCGGCTGCGTCGGCATGTTCATGTTCGAACAGCCGGCAAACGCGAGCAAGAGAGTGAAGCCGAGTGCGAAACCCTGCGGGACACGAATGCGACGGAGCATGTCATTCTCCTCTTTCGATGCTGCCCAGTTCTGGCCGACCGGGAGGGATCGACCCTGACCGGGGCTACCTTCGTGTGCGTTGTAAAGGCATCTGCCATGCCCAAACCACGGGCCGCGACGTTGCTTCCTGCACGAGCCCGGTGAACGAAGGAACCGGTGATATTTGCGGGTGGCTCGGCCCGGCCTTCGAGCGGGTGACATGCGATACGCATGGAACGGAATCCCCCTCGCGGGCATCGACTTGGGGAAGGTGGCGGCATTGGTGGGTGAAGTCGCCCAGAACAGCCACTCCATCTGAGTACATCGACACAGAGAGCAGCGCCCTTCGAACGGAAGGCCCTATACTCGCCCGTTCGACGACATCCGACCGTGACCTGGAGCGTGAGGACCCAAGCATGAGCCCCATCAGATTCCGGACCCTCATCCTCGTTCTTGTCCTCGTGCTCTCTGCTGCGGACATTTCTTTGGGTCGCGCCGAAGAGGCTCTCGTTCTGTCGGGCGGTGGCTCCCGCGGGTTGGCTCACGTCGGCGTGGTCCTCGGCCTCGAGCAGCGCGGGCACGATCCGGGAATCGTGGTCGGGACGAGCATGGGCGCGATCGTCGGCGGCCTCTACGCAGCCGGATATGACGCTGGGGCGATCGACTCCATCGTGGAGATCGAGGACTGGCGCGCCATTTTCACACCGTTCCCCTTCGAGGTCGGGCCCTCACGCTCGCTCCGCGATCCCGTGCTTCGTCTCGACACCTCGGGAGGCACGCCGTTCGGATCCCGCGGCTACATCCCCGACTGGCGGATCAACCTGCGACTGACGCAGCTCTTGTTCGACGCGTCGGCCCGCGCACGAGGAGACTTCGATCGATTGCCGCGCCGGTTTCGGGTGGTCACGGCCGACGCGGAGAGCGGGGAGCGGGTCACGCTTGGCTCGGGCGATCTCGCGAGGTCGGTTCGCGCGAGCATGGCCGCGGCGGGCTTCTTCGCCCCAATTCATCTGGGGGGGCGTCTTCTTACGGACGGCGGCGTCGCGGACTATCTCCCCGTCGCCGAGGCGCGACGGCTGGGCGGGAGCCCGATCATCGCCTCGGACGTGCTCCATCCACCGCTTCGGCTGCAGAGCACCGATGCGCTCTCGGTGGCCCGCCGCAGCATCGAACTCCTCACGGTGCGCGGGCGCATCGAACCGATCGCCCCCGACGTTCTCATCCTGCCCGGCGTCGACGCCGGACTCGCACCCTTCGTCTACCCGATCGATCCCGCGCCCGTGATCCGGGCTGGGTTGAATTCGACGCTCGCCGTGCTCGACGCGGATTCGTCGCTCGCGCCCTCGCCGCATCGCGGCCTTCCGCCCCCGCCGGAGTCGCTCGGCGGTCTCTTCATCGAGGACTCCGGGTCCTCCCAAGCCCCGAGATCGGAGCTGAACGCGTTTCTCGCGCGGGCATTCCGAGGCGCAGCACGAGGTCCCTACCACCCGGATCGCATCCTGGATCGGGTTGCCCGTCTCTACGCGACGGGGCTCTTCGACGGGATTTGGCCCTCGGTGGAGGATTCCGCAGGTCTCTCCGCTCCGATCCTCAAGGTGCGCGCCGAATCGAGGGGCCCTGTCTCGTTGTCCGGCGCCGTGGGCTACGACAACGATCGGGGTGGGCGGGCATGGGGCTCGCTCCGCCGTCTCGACGCGATCGGTGCCAAGCCCGTCGAAGTCGCGCTCGAGGGTGGGGCGAATGGGATCGACGCGTGGGGGTCGGTTTCGGCGCGGCTCACGACCCTCCTGCTGGGCGCCTCCGCCTGGACCACGGGTGCGCACTTCAGCGAGAAGGAAGTCCGACTGGGAGGTACCGCTACCGCTCCGGGCGACGTGGAGGTGCAGCGGGCGGGGAGCTGGCTCGGTTTTGAGACCCGGTGGCTCCATCCGGACATCCACTCGTCGCTCCTCATCCGCGCGGAGCAGATCCACTCCGATTTCGGGCCCGACGGCGGTTCGTACGGTCCCGGGTTTCGCGTCGCGGGAATTGCTCCGCTCGTTCAGGTGGTCGGTGTGACCCCGACCCTCGAGGGTGAGGCGCGCTTCGGCGACATCGAATACCGGTGGCTTCACGGCCAGGCATCGCTGGGGAGCCGCCTCGGGCCGCTCGTGACGGCCGTGGTCGCGGACGGCGCGGCGGTTTCGCGCGGCGCTCCGATCGACCTGGCGCCGAGCATGGGCGGCGAATCCGGCGTTCCCGGCCTGCGGGAGGGCGAACGGCGTGGCCGGGCGCGCCTCGTCACGGGCGTCGACCTTGCGACTCAGGCGCTTTTCAAGGCGACCCTGCGCGTCCGTGCGCGCGCCGGCGTGATCGCCGACGAGATGCGCGCCGAACGCGGCGTCCCATATTCCCATGAGGCGCTGTGGTTGGGAGGGGTGCGGATCTCGACTTTGTGGTGGACCCCCTTTGGTCGGATCGAGGTGGGCGGCGAAGGGAGCACGCTCGGCAACCGCCGCTTCGTTGTGGCGCTGGGCACGGAATTCTAGTCGGGTATCGCGCGGGCGTCCCGTTGATCCGAACGGGATCCGGTGCTAGCCTTTGTCGTGTCATGTCCCACCGAGCATGGATCCGCGCAACCCTACTCTTGCTCCTGGCCGGAGCGCCTGCCCACGCTGGTCCCCACGTTCCTCCCTGGGGCGTGAACCTGAGCTACATCGACAAGTCCGTAAAGCCCGGCGACGACTTCTACGCATTCGCGAACGGCGGATGGCTCAAGACGGCGGAGATTCCGGCGGATCGTTCCTCCTCAGGGTCGTGGCTCGAGTTGGGTCTCCGGAACGACGAGCGCCTGAAGAGCATCATCGCCGAACTGCATGGCGCCAAGGAGCCGGATGCGGAGGCGCGGAAGCTCCGGGATCTCTACGATGCGTTCATGGACACGACGCAAATCGAGGCGAGTGGCCTGGAACCCGCGCGGCGGGATCTGGACCGGATCGCCGCCGTAAAGACGCTCGAGGACGTCGCGCGCGCCTTCGGGAATCCGGCATGGAGACTGGACGGTCCCTTTTGGATGTTTATCGGCGTCGACGACAAGAATCCGGACGCGTACATCGTGCAGCTCGCACAGTCCGGAATTGGACTTCCGGATCGCGATTATTACTTGAAGGAAGACAGGGCCCTCGATTCGGCTCGTGAGGCGTACCGGACTTATCTCCGGCAGATGCTGTCGCTGGCCGGAGTCAAGGATGTGGCCGCTCGTGCGGACGCTGTTTACGCGCTCGAGCGGGACATCGCCACCGCTTCGTGGCCCGCGGCCGACCGCCGTGAGGCCGAGAAGATCTATAACCCGATGCCGTTCTCAGCACTCGCCAAGCTGGCGCCGGGGTATCCATGGAGTGCGCACTTCGAATCGGCGGGTATCCCGACCCGATCCCCAAAGGGAGAGCGTCGCGTCGTCGTGATGGAGAAGTCCGCGTTCCCGAAGCTCGCCCAGATCTGCAAGGCGACCCCCGTCGCGACGTGGCGCGACTACCTTACCGTCCAATACCTCGGCGCGTTCGCCGATGTTCTCCCGAAGCGAATCGACGACGCGGACTTCGCGATGCACGGGACCGCGCTGCAGGGGCGCGCCCGGCAGTTGGATCGAGCAACCCGAGCCGCGCGACTCGTCGACCGCCGGATGGGCGAGGCCCTGGGGAAGCTCTACGTTCAAGCGTATTTCCCGGCCGACTCCAAGGCGAAGGTACAGACGCTGGTGCAGAACCTGATTCGAGCGTGCCGCGAGGATCTGGAGACCTCGAAGTGGATGGCGTCGGCCACGCGGCAAAAGGCGCTCGAGAAGCTGGACAAATTCACGGTGAAAGTTGGCTATCCCGACCGTTGGCGCGATTACTCGAACCTCCAGATCGATCGATCGGATCTCCTCGCCAGCATCCGGAACGCAAATGCGTTCGACTGGGATCGAAAGCGCCGGCGCCTCGACGACAAGGTGGACCGAAGTGAATGGCTCATTTCGCCGCCGACCGTGAACGCCTACTACGAGTCGACGGCGAATGAGATCGTGTTTCCGGCGGGCATCCTCCAACCCCCGTTCTTCGATCCCGAGGCGGATGACGCCGTGAACTACGGTGGAATCGGGTGCACGATCGGCCACGAGATCAGCCACGGATTCGACGATCAGGGCTCCAAGTACGATGGAGACGGTGTGCTCCGGATGTGGTGGACCGAAGCGGACCGTAAGGGCTTCGAGGAACGCACCGCCGCCCTCGCGAACCAGTACAACGAGTACGAGCCGCTGCCCGGCCTCCACGTGAACGGGCAGCTCACCCTCGGCGAGAACATCGCGGACGTGGCCGGGGTCCACCTGGCCCGGAAGGCTTATGCGCTCTCGCTCCATGGCATGGAGGCCCCGGTCCTCGACGGCTACACAGGAGCCCAGCGCTTCTATCTCGCCTACGCTCAATACTGGCGGGCAAAGATGACCGACGGGTTTCTCCGGCAGCGAGTCATGTCCAATCCCCACAGCCCCGCCTCCTACCGCGTGAACGGCGTCGTGCGAAACGACGACGAGTGGTACGCGGCCTTCTCGGACGTGAAGGCGGGGGACCGCTACTACCTGCCCCCGGAGCGACGAATCCGCCTCTGGTAGCCCTCAAGTCGTCGCCACGACCTGCCGATATATCCTGGGTGCTTCAGCCAGGAACCAGGGGGTACCCGACATGAGAGCAGCCCGAACGGCATTTTGTGGTGGGATTCTGTTTGCGTTGGTCTCGTGGAGCGCCCTCCCCGGCGGCGCCGTGGCGGTCCCGGACGGGCCGGACGCGAGCGTCGGCGCATCGGCGCCGACCGCCAAGATCGACCTGTCCGATGTTCGCGCCCGGGCCGAGCAAATGCCGATCGACAAGCGGAAGGACATCGATAAGCGCATCGCCGCCACGGTCGAGCGGGTGAACAAGGCCGCGACGGAAAAAGGCCAGACCTCTCTCGCGTTCCGGCTCGCGTCCGAATTCGATATGACGACCGAGGCCCTGCTCGACGAGAAGGGCGAGCAGGGTTTGAGCTGGGGCGAGGTCATGATCGCCCACACGCTCCTGGCCAACTCCGATACCGCCGTGACGCTCGCCGACCTGATGACGTTGCGCGCCGAGGGCTTGGGCTGGGGCGCGATCGCGTTCGGACTCCGATTCCACCTCGAGGACTTCGAGGCGACCATCAAGGCCGAGGGTCGCGTCGCGATGGGGTTGTCGCAGGCGGACGCAAAGCCCCCCGCGATCGGAAAGTAGCAAGCGCATCATTATGTGATTCCACAAGGCAACCGGATCCCGCTAGGATTCGGCGCATGGCCGAATCGAACCCCTTCGAATCCCTGCGGCAGATCTACAGCGGCTACGCGGCATCCAGGGCACTTCACATCGTCGCCGATCTGGGCGTCGCCGACGTGCTCGACGATTCACCTCGATCCGCCGCCGACCTCGCCAAATCCGTGGGCGCGGACCCGGAGGCGCTCGACCGCGTCCTTCGCCTCCTCTCGTCCTACGGTGTGTTCGAGGCCGCGGGCGGTGGATATCGCCACTCGCCCGCTTCGCGGCTCCTCCGATCCGACCATCCCGGATCCGCTCGGCCCCTCGCGCGCATGTTCGGGCTCTCGATGAACTGGTACGCGTACGAGGCAATGGGGCACACGATGCGCACCGGCCGTCCGGCGACCGAGAAGACGATGCCCGAGGGGTTCTGGAAGCACTTCGCGGCGCATCCCGAGGAGAGCGCGATCTTCAACGGGGCGATGGCGGCAAAGGCGCGGGCCCAGATTCCGGCGGTCGTCGCCGCCTATGATTTCTCGAAGTTCAAGCGCATCGGCGACATCGGTGGAGGGCGCGGGCATCTGCTCCAGGCGGTGCTTCAGGCAGCTCCGAAGGCGAAGGGTGTTCTGTTCGATCTGCCGCATGTCACCGCGGATGCCGCTTCCGCCGCCTCGGATCGCCTTGCGCTCCAGTCCGGGGACTTCTTCAAGGACCCTCTTCCGGAATGCGACGCCTACATCGTCATGGAGGTCATCCACGACTGGGCCGACCCGGAGTCCGAGGCCATCTTGAAGGCGATCCGACGTGCCGCGCCCGCGAACGCCGTGCTCCTCCTGATCGAGGAGATCGTCCCGGACGACCCAGGGCCTCACTGGTCGAAGGTGCTCGACGTTCACATGCTGACGCTTCTCGGCGGGAAGCAGCGGACCTTCCGGCAATACGAGAGCCTGCTCCGCGCCGCCGGATTCGCCGCCAAGCGCGAGATCGCAACGCCGTTCGGCATCTCGCTCATCGAGGCGACGGCGGCCTAGGTTTCGCCGCGACCACCCGCTACCGGACCCGGACGACCCGCGCGGTGAAACGCTCTCCGCCCATCTCCGCGCGGACGAAATAGACGCCTGCCGGGCAGTCCTGACCGTCGTCCGCTCGGCCATCCCACACGATCGGATGAACCCCGGGGGACATCGGCTGCCCTGACGCCAGATGGCGGACCAGCCGCCCCTGGAGGTCGAACACGTCGACCGCCACCGGATCCGACCCCGACGCGCCCACGAGAAGGAGTGCACCCTCGCGGAATGGATTGGGAGCCACCGCTCGGATCCCCGGCACGGCTGGACCACCTGCATCGGCGGAACTCGTCGTCACGGGACCGGCGATCAACGTTAGGAGCGTGTCCACGCAGGCCACATCCTGGTGGAGCGACAGCTTGATCTTGATGTCGGGAAAGATTCCCTCTGCCGGAACGAGGCCGCTATCGAAATGCTGCAACGCGCCGCCATTCACGGAGAGGTTCAGCACCATCTGCTGCTGGACCGCGAACTCGCCTCCTGTTCGGTAGGTGCCGGAGCCCACGATCGGTGTGTTCGAGCTCGAGTTCGGGAGCGCCCAGCGCACGTCCAACACGTCGTAGTGCGTGAAGAGGGGATCGACGGAGGTTTGCTGGAGACGGAAGGTCCCTTGCATGGACGATCGCAACAAGACCGGGCAGGCGCAGGGGCCGAAGCAGCCGGTCTCGAGGGCGCTCCCGGTTTTGAGGACGTAGAGCCTTGGCTGGGCGGACTGCGCGGAGGCCTTTGGGAAGGGAAGGATGGAGAGGCTTGCCAGGAGGACCGCAGTGAGGGTTTTCATGGGACACCCCGCTCCTACAAGAGTGGTCGCCCCGGCCCCCCAGGGGAGCCATAGTTTACCACGTCATTTCACGTATGCTTGCAATGAGTCGTCGTATGAAACCTACGAGCCAGGGGAGGCGTAACGGAGTAATCGAAGCGGGCTTGATCGGATGCACGTTCCACTTGCCGCGGAGGGCGACGTGACCAGTAGCGGGAGAGTCGACGCGAAGTCGATCCAGAAGACAGCTCGGCTCGCAGGGCTTCTGTATCTCGTGATGTCGATCATCATGGTGTTCGGCTTCCTCTACGCACCCCGCGCCTTCATCGTGAATGGTGACCCGGCTGCGACGGCGCATCGGATCATCGAAGGCGAGCGGATGTACCGCATCACCATCCTGGCTTCTCTTGTCGGTCAGATCCTATTCATCATCGTGGCTCTGACCCTGTACCAGTTGTTCCGAGACGTCGACAGGTGGCTGGCCAGGCTCATGGCGGTCCTGGTCTGCGTCGGCGTGGCCTGTGATCTCGTCGTTCTCGCCAACCGTATGGCGCCCCTGGATCTCCTGATCGGCAACAACTTCCTGTCTGTGTTCACGAGACCTCAATTGGAGGCCCTCTCCCTGGGCTTTCTCTATTTGGGGGGCAACTTGAGCGTGCTTCTCACGTCATTCTGGGGCCTCTGGCTGATTCCGTTTGGCCTCCTGACGATCAAATCCGGCTTCTTCCCGAAGATCCTGGGCATCCTGCTGATGGTTGCGGGGATTGGCTACATGGTCACCTGTGCTGCGTTCTTCGTCGCTCCGGCCCAGATGAATCTGATTCGCCAGATCATGACGCCGCTCTATTTCGGCGAGGTCCCGATCATCATCTGGCTCCTCGTGGTGGGAGCTAGAATTCCACAGGAAGAGGCGCAGCCGAGCGGAGCCGCGGCCCGTTAACGGACACGAGCCAGGCAGGGGGTTGTCTCGCCGATGATCACACTTCTCACGTCGCCCTTGCGCGCT
>Ga0070699_100001700_pt1 | contig 20042 bp, 15 predicted proteins | sample KBSK1503metaG_FD_65473 | JGI IMG/M metagenome (GOLD analysis project Ga0070699, IMG submission 65473) | Corn, switchgrass and miscanthus rhizosphere microbial communities from Kellogg Biological Station, Michigan, USA - KBS K1-50-3 metaG | ecosystem: Host-associated > Plants > Roots >... | reverse complement strand
CGCCAGGATCCGCTTGCTCATGTCCTCTCCGTTTGGTGCTCCACCCGGATGGGCAGGGTGAAGGAAAAGGTCGATCCCTGTCCCGGAGTCGACTTGACCCAGAGGCGGCCGCCGTGAAGCTCCACGATCCGCCGGGAGATCGAGAGCCCGAGGCCGGTCCCGCCCTTCTTCCGGGTGCTGGAGCTGTCCGCCTGCTGGAACTCCTCGAAGATTGTCTGCTGATCGGCCTCGGAGATCCCGGGCCCGGTATCCGACACCGAGACCACGAAGGCGCCGTCGGAGATCCGCGCCTCGATCGACACCTCGCCCTCGTCGGTGAACTTGATCGCGTTCCCGGCCAGGTTCAGAAGCACTTGGGTAATCCGCCGCTCGTCGCCTCTCCCGGGGGGCAGATCGGCCGGCACGGTTGCCTTGAGCGCGAGCCTCTTCTCCGCGGCCAGGGAGTCCAGGGCGGAGACCACCGCATGGACCACCTCGCCCATCGAGTAATCGCCGAGCGAGAGGGTGAGCTGGCCCGCCTCGATCTTGGAGAGATCGAGGACGTCGTTGATCAAGCCGAGGAGATGATGCCCGTTGGCCTTGACGCGCTCGAGAGTGTCGCGGATTGCCTCGGGGACGTCGCCGAAGATGTTGTCGAGGATGAGATCGGTGTAGCCCAGCACGGCGTTCATCGGCGTGCGGAGTTCGTGGCTCATGTTGGCGAGGAACTGTGACTTGTGCTTGCTGGCAACCTCGAGCTGCTGACTCTTCTCCTGGATCTCCTGGAATAGGCGGGCGTTCTCGACCGCGACCGCGGCCTGGGCGGCGAAGGTATGCAGCAGGTCGACGGTGTGGGCCGGGATGGGTGCCCGGCTCACGCGGTTGTCCGCGCTGAGAACGCCCACGGTGCGCCCGCGGGCGATCATGGGGCTGACGAGAAAAGCCTTGAGCCTCAGAGCGCCAATCGCCGAGTAGGGAAGGCGCAATTGATATTTCTCGGGCAGCGGGTGCGTCTCGCTGAATAGCAACGGCTCGCCGTCGCGGTATACGGCCGCCAACGCTCCCGCCTCGCCGAGGGGTATCGTCACGCCGACCAGATCCCGCCAGTCGCCCTCGCTGAGCCCGGCCCCCGCGCTGACCATGAGCCCGTCGGCGGCGGGGCTGGGCGTCCAGATGTAGAGGTGGTCGAGGCCGACCACCTGGCGCGCGGCGTCGAGGACGCGCGTGAGCTGCTCGGCGAGGGACAGCGGCTCCTGGAGTGCCGTCGAGAGGCGGGAGAGCTGCTCCTGGTTGCGTGAGAGCTCTTCGAGCGTCCGGCTCTTCTCGTCGATCTCCCGGAACAGCCGCGCATTCTGAATGGCGAGGACGGACTGGGTCGCGAAGGTCTGGAGCAGATCCACGATCGGCGTCGGGAACGTCCCCGCCGCCTTCCGCCGGACCACCAGCCCGCCGATCACACGCTCCTCGCGCAGGAGCGGAACCGCGAGGAGCGCGCGGTAACCTGCCTGAACCATGAAGGGCAACGGGTAGTTCACCTGGCTGTTGAGGTCAGCGATCTGGACGGCGGCGCGCGTCGCTGCCGCCTGCCCGATCCCGGTCTCGCCGATGCCGATGCCGATGTGCGACTGGCGCAAGGCCTCGATCAATTCTTCGGCCATGCCGTAGTTCGCCCGCGGCACGAACACTTGCGCCGCCTCGTCGAACTCGTAGATCGTGCCGGCGTCGGTCTGCGAGAGCTCGACCGCGTGCGAGACGATGCTGGTGAGGACGGACTCGATGTCCAGGCTGGAGCTGACCGCCTGCCCGACCTCGCCGAGCGCCCGCAGCTCCTCTACCGAGCGCGTCAGCTCGTGCGTTCGCTCCTGCAGCTCCTTGAAGAGGCGCACGTTCTCGATGGCGATCACCGCCTGGTCGGCGAAGCTCTGGAGCAGGGCGATCTGCTTGTCGGAGAATGGGTTTACTTCCGTGCGGCGGAGCTGGATCACACCGATCGCCACACTTTCGCGCACCAGCGGAACGCTCAGGGTCGTCCGGTGCCCCAGCTGCCTTGCAAATACGCTGCCTTCTGGGAACTCCTGCACCTCGGCCTGAAGGTCGGCCACATGAGTGGCCCGCTGCTCGAGTAGGGCGCGTCCCGCAACCGTCCCGCGCACCAGCGGCACCAAAAGCGCCGCGTCCTGCGGAATCGGGCCGTGGTGGGCAGCCGCCCGCAGGTTGTCCCCTTCGGGGAGAAAAATGACCGCGTCATAGGCCCCGCAGAATCGCGCAGCGCTCTTGACCAGCGCGTCCAGCACGGGATCGACGTCCGTCGGCGACTGGCTGATGACCCGAAGGATCTCGCTCGTCGCCGTCTGCTGCTCGAGAGCCTCGGTGAGGTCTCGGTTGGCCTCCCCCAGCTCCCGCGTGCGCGCCTCCACCTTCTGCTCCAGGCCCTCGTAGGATTCCTTGAGGCTTGCCGTCATGCGATTGAACGACTCCGCGAGGGCTTGGATCTCGTCGCCCGTATGCAGCTCGATCGGCTGGTCGAGCCTCCCGGCGCCGATCCGCGCCGCGCCTTCCTGGAGCACCCGGATCGGCGCGACCATTCGCCGGGCCAGGAGAATGCTGGCCAGGACCGAAAGCCCGAGGCCCAGCACGAAGATGACGGCACTCCGGATGATCGGGGCCCGCAGGGGAGCGTAGGCGGCAGCCGCAGGGCGTTCGACGAAGACGAACCACCCGAGGGGAGCAATCACGGCGTGGGCCGCCAGCACCTGCCCGCCGCCAAGACCGTCGGCCACCACGGCCACCGGAGCGCTCGTCGTGGACGCCGTGCGGTCGGCCCGGGCTGACTTCACCTGGGTCAGGCCGGAGAGATCCCGCTTCGTCCGCAACATCCGATTGTCCGGGTGAGCGACCAGCTGGTCGCGGGAATCCACCACGTAGGCATAACCATCCGCGCCGACCTCGATCTGAGAGACGATCTTCTGCACCGCGCCGAGGTTGACCTCGGCCGTGGTCACCTCGACCGCGTACTTGCCCCCCGGCACCGCCAGCGTCACGTACGGCTCCGACTCGTTCTTGAGGTAGACGGGACTCCAGTACGTCTTGCCCGCTCTCGCCTCGAGGAACTTGGGCGCCCGGGAGAAGTCCTCCTGGCTTCCCACAACATCCGGGTCCAGGCGAGAGACACGAAGCTGCTCCTTGCCGGCGAGGTCGAGATGGCTGAGCTCGCCGACGGCGGGGACGTTGCGAAGGACTCTGAGGAAGTCGAGCTCGCGCTGCTCGGCCATGGCCGCTCCCAATCCCTGGCGAAATCCAAGCTTGGCTGGTCCCACCTGGCTCGCGTCGGGATCGTCGGACGCGGTCCGGGTCGTCTCGCGCACTTGCAGCTCGACCTCTTTCAGAAACTGCTCGATTCGGGCCGCCGCGGCCACCGCCTTCGCGCGTTCAACCCGGAGGATCGCGTCCTGAGTTTCTCGGTAGGCAAAGTAGAGCTCGACCAGACTCGACGCCATCAGCACACCCCCGACCAGCACGAGGAGGACGACGACGTACTTGCGGAAGAGTCGACCGCCCGAGGTCGGGCTCGTCATCGCCGGAAGGCGTCGGCGCGGAGCAGGATCTTTCGCGGCACGGTGAGCCCGAGAAGCTCCGCGGTCTTGAGGTTCACCGCGAGATCGATTTTCTCGGCTCCTTCGACGGGCAGGTCCTGAGGCCGGGCCCCCCGCAGAATCTTGGCCACGAGCGTCGCGGCCTGGACTCCCTGCGCGTAGTAGTCGGGTCCGTAGGATATGAGACCGCCATAGCCGATCCAGAGCGCCGTCCCGAAGACGGCCGGAGCTCGCAAGGCGAGCGACCGCTCGATGATCGCGATGGTAAGATCCGGGTTCGAGCCTTCCGGCGCCAGCACGGCGTCGCCACGCCGGACTTCGCGGAGCACACGGTTCAGCTCGTCGGCGTCGAGCACCCCTTTGGGCAAGACCTCCAGATTCAGGCGCTGCGCCGCCTCGAACGCCTTGGTGACCATCGGCGTGGTGCCCAGGTCGACGCTGTAGTAGACGAGCCAGACCCGGCGGACTGCCGGAGCCAGTGTCTTCAGGACCTCCAGACGTTTGGCCACCAGCTCGGTCTGGAGACTCGACACCCCCGTCACGTTTCCGCCGGGCTGGCCAAGCTTGGTGACGATGCTGGCGCCCACCGGATCGCCCACCAGGGTGAACACGATCGGCACGCTCTCCGTCGCGTCCTTGGCGGCGTTGGTGGCCGCCTCCTGGCTGGTGAAGATCAGGTCGACCCCGGCCTTGACGAGGGCCTCGGCGGCGGCGGCCATCGTGTCCAGCTTTCCCTCGGTGAAGCGGATGTCGAACGTCACGTCGCGGCCGTCTACGAAGCCGAGCTCCCTGAGCCCGGCCTTGAGCCCCTCGACGGTTGGATGGCTCGCCGCCCACGCCGCGTTGAGGACGCCGATGCGGAACGGACGAGGCGCCTTCTGCGCCTCGCCCACCTGGGTGGGCAACCAGAGAAGAATCGCCGCCGCGATCCAGAGGCAGCGAGGAACCCTGAAGCAGAAGTTGTGCTTCCGTCGCATCGCTACCCGGACACGAACTGGTGGTAGGCGCCCTCGGCGACGTGATCCCAGGGACCAACCAGCGCCTGGAACTTCGTGAAGGAGGCGTGCACCTTCTTGGCCATGGGAGTCTTCTCGGATTCCTCCCGGACAACTTCGGCCGACAGTTTCTTGAGATCGCGCAACACGGGCACCGGGAGAGCGAGCACCTCGACCTTGCCCTTGAACTCCGTCTTGAGTCGCTCCAGCGCGATCGCGTTCTTCGTGTGGAAGTCCGTGCGGCCATAGACCTGCACGGCCGCGGCGGCATGGTCGAGCGCCCGCTGGAGATCGACCGGGAGTGCCTCGTACGCTTTCTTGTTGAAGCCGAACTCGTTTATGGTGCCAGGCTCGTGCCAGCCCGGGTAGTAGTAGTACGGCGCGGTCTTGTGAAGGCCGAGCTTCATGTCGTCGTGCGGGCCGACCCATTCGGAGGCGTCGATCACGCCCCGCTCGAGGGCGGCGTAGATCTCGCTGCCCGGGGTAAGCACCGCCGTGCCGCCTGCCCGGGCGATGACCTTCCTGCCGAGGGGCGCGCCCATGCGCATCTTGAGCCCCTTGAAGTCCGCGATCGTGTTGATCTTCTTCCTGAACCATCCGGCCATCTGCGGGGCGTCCCACAAACCGGGGCGCGGCACGAGGTTGAAAACGGCGTACGCCTCCTCCCAGAGCTTTAGCCCGTCGCCCTGGTAGAACCAAGCCGCCATGCCCTCACAGTTCATGCCGAACGGGATGGTCCCGAACCACTCGAGCGCGGGCTCCTTATCCTTCCAGTATTGCGGGGAACCCATGTACGCCTCGATCTTGCCCTGGGAGGCGGCGTCGAAGCACTCGAACGGCTGCATAATCTGGCCGGCCGGAAGGACCTCGATCCGGAAACGGCCGCCGCTCGTCTCATCGACGACCTTTGCCAGTCGCTGGGCCAGGCCCTGGTGCATGTCAAATACCGTGGTGAAGGCCGTGGACATGCGCCACTGGACCTTTGGCTGTGCGACGACGTTGGGGGCACGGACGATGGCACCGGTCGCGACGGCCGCCATCGCCCCGCTTGCCGTCGCGATGAACCTGCGTCGTTCGGTCATTGCGCTGGCCTCCTCATACCGCCACGAACTGATGGTAGGAGCCTTCGGCGATGCGGTCCCAGGGGCCCACCAGCGTCTGGAACTTCGTGAACGACGCGTGCACCTTCTGCGCCATTGGGGTCTTCTCTGATTGCTCCCTGACGACTTCGGCTGCCAGCTTCTTGAGATCACGCAGCACCGGAAGCGGGAGCTGGAGCAGCTCGACCTTGCCCTTGAACTCGGTCTTGAGTCGCTCCAGCGCGATCGCGTTCTTGGCGTGGAAGTCCGTGAGGCCATAGACCTGCACGGCGGCGACGGCATGGTCGAGGGTCCGCCGGAGATCGACCGGGAGCGCCTCGTATGCCTTCTTGTTGAAGCTGAACTCGCTGACGGTCCCGGGCTCGTGCCAGCCCGGGGAGTAGTAGTAGCGCGCGGTATTGTGGAGGCCGAGTTTCATGTCGTCATGCGGCCCGACCCATTCGCTGGCGTCGATCACGCCTCGCTCGAGGGCGGCGAAGATCGCGGCGGCCGGGGTGAGGACGGCCGTGCCGCCCGCCTTGACGACGACCTTGTTGCCGAGGCCCGCGCCAATGCGCATCTTGAGCCCCTTGAAATCGCCGATCGTGTTCATCTTCTTCCTGAACCATCCAGCCATCTGCGGAGCGAACGCCGGGCCTTGGCGGGGCACGAGATGGAAGGGGGCGTACGTCTCCTCCCAGAGCTTGAGCCCGTCGCCCTGGTAGTACCAGGCCGCCATGCCCTCGGGGTTCATGCCGAACGGGACGGTCTGGAACCACTCGATCGCGGGCTCCTTCACCGCCCAGTAGGACGGAGCGGCCATGAATGCCTCGATGGTGCCCTGCGAGGCGGCGTCGAAGCAGGCGAAGTCCGTCATGATCTGGCCGCCCGCGAAGACCTCGATCCGGAACCGCCCCCCGCTCATCTCCTCGACGACTTTCGCCAGCTGCCGGGCCGCGCCCTGGAGGTTGTCGAGCACCGGGGGCCAGGCCGTGGACATTCGCCACTGAACCTTCGGCTGCGCGATGACATTGGGAGCGTCAACGATGCGGGCAGCAGCGACCGCCGCCATCGCTCCGCTCGCATTCGCGATGAATCTGCGTCGCTCGGTCATCACGCTACCCTCCTCACACCGCGACGAACTGATGGTAGGCGCCTTCGGCAACGTGGTCCCAGGGACCTACCAGCGTCTGGAACTTCGTGAAAGACGTGTGCACCTTCCGGGCCATGGGAGTCTTCTCGGATTCCTCCCTGGCGACCTCGGCCGACAGCTTCTTGAGATCGCGCAGCACCGGCACCGGAAGCTGGAGCACCTCGACTTTGCCCTGGAACTCCGCCTTGAGTCGTCCGAGTGCGATCGAGTTCTTCGCGTGGTAGTCCGTGAGGCCGTAGACCTGCACGGCGGCGGCGGCGTGATCGAGGGTCCGTTGCAGATCGACGGGAAGCGCTTCGTACGCCTTCTTGTTGAAGCCGAACTCGGTCGTGTTGCCGGGCTCGTGCCAGCCCGGGTAGTAATAGTACCGCGCGGTCTTGTGGAGACCGAGCTTCATGTCGTCATGCGGCCCGATCCATTCGGCGGCGTCGATCACGCCCCGCTCCAGCTCGGCGTAGATCTCGGCGGCCGGGGTGAGGACCGCCGTGCCACCCGCCTTGACATAGACCTTGCCGCCCTGGCCCGTGCCGATGCGCATCTTGAGCCCCTTGTAGTCGCCGATCGTGTTCGTCTTCTTCCGGAACCATCCGGCCATCTGCGGCGAGACCGCCGTGGCAGGACGAGGGACGAGGTTGAAGGCCGCGTACGTCTCCTCCCAGAGCTTGAGGCCGTCGCCCTGGTAGTACCAGGCGGCCATGCCTTCGGCGTCCATGCCGAACGGGACGGCCGTGAACCACTCGACCGCGGGCTCCCTCGCGGTCCAGTAGTACGCGGAAGCCATGAATGCCTCGATGGTGCCCTTCGAAGCGGCGGCGAAGCAGTCGAACGGCGGCATGATCTGGCCGCCCGGGTAGACCTCGATCCGGAACCGCCCGCCGCTCGTTTCCTCGACGACCTTCGCCAGCCGCTGGGCCGCACCCTGGAGATGGTCGAGCGCCGGAGTCCAGGCCGTGGACATTCGCCACTGGACCTTCGGCTGAGCGATGACGTTGGGGGCGTCGACGATCGCGGCAGCGGCGGCGGCTACCATCGCCCCGCAGGCATTCACGATGAACCTGCGTCGCTCGGTCATCACGCTGCCCTCCTCACACCGCCACGAACTGATGGTAGGCGCCTTCGGCAACGCGATCCCAGGGGCCCAGCGTGGCCTGGAACTTCGTGAAGGACGCGTGCACCTTCCGGGCCATGGGGGTCTTCTCGGATTCGTCCCTCACGACCTCGGCCGCCAGCTTCTTGAGATCGCGCAGCACCGGCACCGGGAGCTGGACAACCTCGACCTTGCCCTTGAACTCCACCTTGAGTCGCTCCAGCGCGATCGCGTTCTTCACGTGGTAATCCGTGAGGCCATAGATCTGAACGACCTCGGCCGCGTGGTCCAGCGTCCCGCGTAGATCGACCGGCAGCGCGTCGTATGCCTTCTTGTTGAAGCCGAACCCGGTCACGGTGCCGGGCTCGTGCCAGCCGGGGTAATAGTAGTAGCGCGCGGTGTTGTGCAGCCCCAGCTTCATATCGTCATATGGCCCGATCCATTCGCAGGCGTCGATCACGCCCCGCTCGAGGGCGGCGTAGATGTCGGCCGCCGGGGTGAGGACCACCGTGCCGCCCGCCTTGGCAACGACCTTGCCGCCGAGGCCCGGAATGCGCATCTTGAGCCCCCGGTAATCACCGATCGTGTTGATCTTCTTCCTGAACCATCCCGCCATCTGCGGGGCAATTGCCGGGCCGGGGCGTGGCACGAGGTTGAAAGCGCCGTATGTTTCTTCCCAGAGCCGGAGCCCGTCGCCCTGGTAGTACCAGGCGGTCATGCCCGCGGGGTCCATGCCGAACGGCACTGTGGAGAACCACTGGACCGCAGGCTCCTTCTCGGGCCAGTAGTACGACGGCCCATGGAACGCCTCGATGGTGCCTCGCGAGGCGGCGTCGAAGCAGTCGAGCGGCAGCATGATCTGGCCGCCCGGGAAGACCTCGATCCGGAACCGCCCGCCGCTCATCTCCTCGACGACCTTCGCCAGCCGCTGGGCCGCGCCCTGCAGCATGTCGAGGGCCGGGGTCCAGGCGGTGGACATTCGCCACTGGACCTTCGGCTGCGCGATGACGTTGGGGGCGTCAACGAGGGCGGCGGCAGTGACGGCCACCAGCGCCCCGCCCGTCTTCACGATGAACCTGCGGCGTTCGGTCGTCACACTGATCTCCTCACTCGAACTGCGAAGTGCGATGTGGGACATCGAAAAGAGGTCGGGGACTGACTTCCTAGCGTGCCGCAACCGGGCTGAGGAGACGGGCGCGGACGGGCGCCGGGCTCAGGTGCCGTCACTTGCAGTGAGCGATCCGCTGATGCTGCATCGCCTTCACGGCACCTCGCCGGAGCGGCCGAATTCGTGACCTGCACGACTGCCGATCAGGGCCCGGACTGGTCCGGGGAGTATATGCGGCACGACTACACGCGTCAACCGCGCGGCAATTCCACGTGCAGCGCGTAGAAGGCGGGGATGCCGTACCGGTTGGGGCTCGAGTTGAGGTGGAAGAGCTGGCCCATCACCAGCTCGAGCTTGCCCCCCTTCGGCTCGTAGATGAGGGCTTCGGGACAGGCGGCGTCGATCTTGCCGTCGCCGACCAGCTCGCCGTTAACGTAGTGGATGCCCATCGCCCCGCCCGTCGGGCTGCTGACGCACGAGACGAGAGAGCTGGCCGACGGTCCGATCAGCACGCGGCTCAACGTGTCCAATGGAGGCTCCTTGGTCTCACCGGTAGAAGTAGGGATCGAGCACGCGCACCTCGGCGATGCGGTCGACCGGCAGCTTGTTGAGCTCTGCCACCCGGGGGATCGCCTCCGGGGTCGGCGCGTCGTAGACACGACGGTGTGCTTGCGGTCGGGCGTGACGTAGGAGTGAACCCAGGTCACGAGGTGCTCGCCGTTGATCGCGACGACCCCCTGGCAGGCCTAGGCGCCGGCCTCCGAGAGCGGGATCGCGAGACCATCGGGGAAGGTCCGTTCCACGAGATAGCGGGGCATATGGTGGTGCTCCTTTCCGACGCGAGAGCTCGTCGGCTCGGCCGCGGCATCGTCCGATCGAGGTGTACCAGCGCCCGGTCACCGCGCCGTCACCGGCGTCGTCTATTCGCCGTCACCCGGCCCCGGGGCGCGGTGCTATAGTTCGGCGGACGACGGTGGCACTGGCGATGACGCAGCTCTCGCTTCGACTCCTCGGCGGGTTCCGCGCCCGGCACGGCTCCGGCCGCCCTCCGGCCATTCGCCGGAAGAAGGCGCAGGCCCTGCTGGCCTACCTGGCCCTGTACCCGGGGGCGGCGAGCTCCCGGGACGCGTTGGCCGGCCTTCTCTGGTCGGGCACCACCGACGAGCACGCCCGCCACAACCTCCGCCAGACCCTCTTCGCCCTGTGGCAGGCGATCACCCCGGACCCGTTCATCGTGGAGGGCGAGCTGGTCGGACTGCGGCAGAACGCGGTGCACATAGCGGCGACCGCTGTTCGCCGGCGTGTCGCCGGCGGCGGTCGCTCGAGGGACCGGCGCGGCGGCTCACTCTGGGTTGATGTGACGGGTCAGTGAATCTGGCGGATCGTTCGCTCGTCAGCGTGGTCGTCACCTTCTACAATCAGGCCGAGTTCGTCGCTTCGGCTCTCGACAGTGTCCTCGCCCAGACCTACCGGCCCTTCGAGGTCATCGTGGTTGATGACGGCTCCACCGATGGCACGCTGCACGCCTGCTCCGCATACGGCGATCGCATCACGGTGATTCCTCAGGAGAACGCCGGTCCATCCCACGCCCGCAATTCAGGTCTCCGGCAGACCCGGGGGGCCTTGGTGACCTTCCTCGACGGCGACGACATCTGGTCTCCCGAGAAGCTGGAGGTCCAGGTCGAGCTCGCCCGTCGCCATCCCCAGTCGGGCCTCGTGGCCGTCGACGGCGTGGCCTTCTCTTCCGCGGGAATCACCAAAGACACGCTCTACGGGGCTGCTCTTGTCCGGTTGTTGCAGACGTCGAATGGTCCTTCCTTCACCGCCCGCTGCTACGACATGATGCTGGACAGTAAATACAGCAACCTCTCGACTCCCTCGCAGGTGATGATTCCCGCCGGCGTCTTTCGCGAAGTCGGGGCCTGGGACCCCCGCTTCCGGATCAGCGCCGACTACGAGCTCTACCTCCGTATTGCCGCGCGCTGGCCATTCACCTTCTCCAGGGAGAAGCTGGTGCGTTACCGGATCAATCCCGACGGGTTGGGCGGCTCCGAACCCGTCCGCTCCTTCAGATGGGTGGAGGAGAAACCTGCGATCTTCCGCTCCATCGCCGGCGGCGATCGGCGGCGGGCGGCCCGCCTCATCAGCGAGCTGGCTCGAGAGACCGCGAGCAACGCCTACCACCTGGGCACGCACGGTCACCGTCGGCTCGCCAACCGTCTCCTGATACGCTATGCGTTCCGGAGTCGTCGTCCCCACGTCGTGCTCCCGTATCTCGCGGCCCTCTGGTGCCCCGCCTGGCTCCTTGGAGCGCTTCGGCGATTGAACAAGCCGAGACCGTGATGGCACCGCCGCGGTGAACCTCCCGGGGCTCGCACAGCGTTTCAAGCCCGACGTTGTCGCCGCCGTCGTCCTCGCGACGATGATCATCGCCATCTGGGCTCCGCGGGCGGTCGGCCCTCTGGATGTCCGCTGGGACGGCGGGGTCTACTACGTGCTCGGCACCGCTCTCGCAGAGGGGAAGGGATACCGGCTCCTGAACGAGCCGGGGGACATCGAGGCGATTCAATACCCGCCGCTCCTTCCTCTCATCGTCGCCGGCCATCAGTGGCTCGTCGGTTCCAGCGACTTCGTCGTCGTCGGTCGATGGATGCGGCTCTCGTACTTCCTGATCTTCACGACGTATATCTTCGCGGCGTATTCGGTGCTGAGGCGACACCTGTCCCTCCCCTGGGCGCTTCTGGCCGCCGGCGTCGTGCTCCTGCACCCGCAGACGACTTTTCTCTCGGATCTCTGCTTCGCCGACCTCCCATTTGCGCTCGCCTCGACGCTCTTCGTGCTCCTCGCGGGCCGGCAGACCGGACCGGTCCGTTCGGCGGCGGCCGGCACCTGCGCGGTGGCCGCGTACCTGTTGCGGACCGTGGGCATCGCCCTGCTGGCGGCCTGGGTGCTGGACGCGCTGTTCGGCAGACGGTTCCGGACCGCGGCCATCCGCGCGGTGGTCGCCCTCGTGCCGATCCTCGGATGGCACGCTTATGTTGTCCACGTCGAGCGGAGCCCCGACTACGAGCGGCCCGCGTATGCCTACCAGCGAGCCGACTACCTCTTCTACAACGTGAATTACGCCCGGAACCTGTCGCTGCGCGATCCGTTCAAGCCGGAGCTGGGCAGAGCCTCCGGCCTCGAGATCGCCCACCGCTCGCTGGTGAACCTCGCGCACATGCCGAAGAGCCTCGGCGAGGCGCTGACCGCGACTGCTCGCTCCTGGGAACGGATCAAGGACATCCCGGTCCTCGGACGAGTCATTCCCTGGCGGGTCATCCTGTATCTGCCGATCGTGATCGGGCTGGTCGTCGTGGTCGGAGTCGCGAGCCTGCTTACCCTCGAGGCTCGGCTGATCGGGCTGTATATCGTGTTGACCGCCGCGGCCATTTGCCTCACTCCTTGGCCATGGCGGGAACAGTGGGCGCGATACTGGGCGCCGCTGACGCCGTTCCTGGCGTTGGCCCTGGCCCGCGGCTCGATGACGCTCGCGACCTGGAGCGAACGCTTGCCGAAACCGGTACGGCGGATCAGCCATGGCGGTTGGATCGCCCTCGTGATCTCGGTCCTTGTGGTGGAAGCAGTCGTGATGACCCGGATGTACATGCTGTATCACTCCCCGGCGACGCTTCGGGATGGTGGCGGGCCCGTGGTCGCGCAACACCTGTTCTTCTACGATCGGCCCCACGAGGCGCTCCGCGCCGGGCTGGACTGGCTCGGCCGCCGGGCTCGACCCGACGACATCGTCGCCGCGTCGATGCCCCAATGGGTGTACCTGCTCACCGGATTGAAGGCGGTGATGCCCCCGTTCGAGACAGACCCGGTTCGCGCCCAGGCGCTCCTCGACTCGGTCCCGGTCCGCTTCGTCGTCGTGGATGGGGCGCGGCCGCCCATCACCCGGGACTACGCCTTGCCCCTGCTCCAGAGCTCTCCCGAGCGGTGGCGGCTGGTGTACTCCGATTCCTCCGGGAAGCTCGAGATCTACCAGCGACGCCCATGAAGCTCCTGATCGTCATTCCCGCGCTGAACGAGGAACAAAGCATCGAGAGCATCATCCAGCGATCGCTGGAGGCCCGCGCGCAGATCATCGAGGGCTCGCCCGTGACCGCGGTGGACATCACCGTGGTGAGCGACGGCTCGACGGACCGCACCGTCGAGCGCGCCCGCCGCTACGCCGACTCCGTCAAGCTCATCGTGTTCGAGAAGAATCGGGGATATGGCGCCGCCATCAAGGAGGCGTGGCGGCAGTCCGACGCGGACCTGCTCGGGTTCCTCGATGCCGACGGCACCTGCGATCCACGGTTCTTTGGCGACCTGTGCCGGACGCTCGTGAGCGAGGAGGCCGACGTGGTGCTGGGCTCCCGGCTGAATCAGGCCAGCCAGATGCCGCTCGTTCGCCGGGTCGGCAACCGGGGGTTCGCCGGCTTGCTTCGCGCGCTGTCCTCGTCCCGCGTGCGCGACACCGCGAGTGGCATGCGGGTCGTTCGACGCACTAGCGTGGGACGGCTCCTACCCCTCCCCGACGGCCTCAGCTTCACGCCGGCGATGACGGCGCGCGCCGTGCTCGGGGCGACCGCGAAGATCGTCGAGGTCGACATGCCGTACCACGAGCGGGAGGGAGAATCCAAGCTTCGACTGGGCCGGGACACCGCGCTCTTCCTGAGGGTCATCTTCGAGGCGGCCTTCCTGTACCGCCCCGCGCGGCCGCTCGCGATCATCGGCCTGGTCGCCTTCGCGGTGGCCAGTGCCTGGATGCTGTACCCCATCCTCTACTACGTGGAGCACCGTCGGGTGCAGGAGTGGATGATCTACCGTTTCCTGGTCAGCGAGGTCCTCGGGACGATCGCCGCGCTCATGCTCGGCGCCAGCTATCTCACCGCGAAGATCGTCAAGATCGCGAGGCCGGCCGGCGAGAGTTCGCAGGACGACATCCAAAGTCGCCTCCTGACGAGCCGACTGTTCTGGCTCATCCCCGGGGTGTGTTTCTTCGCGGGGGGGGCCCTCGTCCTCGCGAGCTTTTTCGAGCTGCTCCGGACCGGCGAAACCTACGAGCACTGGTCCCGCTTCGTCGCCATGTCCTTCTTCTGGTCGATCGGATCCATCTTCGCGGTGACCCGGATCATGGACTACGTGCTCGACTTGCTGGCCGCCCAGCTGGCCTACGACCGGCAGATCGGCCGCCGGCGCCGGGACGATCCGCCGGCGGTCTGACTCGCGTCGCTCATCGGCCGCCGGCCCCCCAGACGAACCGCTCACCCGATCGAGGCCGAAACGCACTGAGCCGGGCGGCCTCTCGGCGGCTCTCGTCGACCAGCCTCGCGTGGACCCGAAGCCACGATTCTTCCGGGGCCGGCTCACCGACCTCGTGGATCCGGAGGACGGTGACCTTGGCGCGGCCCTCGGTGAGGGCCTCCACATCGGCGGGCACGCGCCGCTGGCCGAGCTGGCCGACCCACGACGCCACCATCGTGGCGCCGTTGGCGTAGCGGGCGATCCCGAGCACCCCCGACGGGATCGAATGCACCAGCACGAGGTCCTCGGGGGCGACGGGGGCGCTCAGGCTCGCGGCCACCTCCCGATACGGCTCGAACTGGCGCGACGGGAGGCGGAGAATCGCGCGGACTCCCGAGCTCCACGCGAGCAGAATCACGAGGAGCACCACCACGCGCCCGGCGGACCGCATCCGGCCCAGGCCGATCGCGGCGAGGACGAGGAGCCCAGGCAGGCCGGCCAGCGCGTAGCGCGGGATCTCGGACGTATTCGTCCCCCGCAAGACGTCGAACACGGCCGGCCCGGTGCACGCGGCGGCGACCCAGAGCCATATGAGCCCACGCTCGCCGGAGAGCAGCCGGCGCCGGAACGCGAGCCCGAACGTCACCACCACCACCCCGAATGCGAAAGCGGCGAGCCACTCGGAGCGGTCCGAGCTGCCCCAGAACCCCTGACCCGACAGGAAGGTCCACGCGAGCCAGAAGGGGGCGGCGAGCGCCTGACGGCGGCTCACCGGCGCATAGAGCCAGTACCAGGTCACCCGCCATCGGCCGAGCGACTCTGGCAGGACCAGGTACCAGGGCAGCACGAGAAGGGCAGTCACGACGACCCCGCCGCCAATCCAGGACCATCGAATCCGCCGGAGCCTCATCGCCAACCAGACGAGGCAGGCAATCCAGACGAAACAGGAGAAGTAGTGGGTCAGGAGCGCGGCGGCGCTCACCGCACTCCAGGATCCGACCAGCCAGGGCTTCGTCTCCTCGGTCCCGAGGGCGAGCGTCAGCGCGACCATACTCGCAACGAGGAACACCATGAGGGAATACATGCGCCCCTCGACCGAGTAGTAGAGTCCCAGAGGGCAAACGGCGAAGAGCGCTACGGCGGGGAGCGCGGCGGCCTCGCCGCCGACTCGTCGGGCGATCAGCCATAGAACCGGCATCGACGCCAGAGCCCACAGGGCGGAGAAGAGCCGGAGAGCCGAGTCGCTCACCCCGGCCCAGCGAGTCCAGCCGTTCAGCAGCAGGTAGTAGAGCGGTGGGCTCGTGTCGGAGAGACGAACGGCCCGGATCACCCGAGAGAAGCCGGCCGGGGGGTCCTCGTGCTCCAGGTAGCGTCTGAGGGCGGACGCCGGCAGCGGCATGCGCGCTTCCACATAGTCGCCCCGGCTCGGGTCTGCTTCCCCGGCGGCGTGCTCGAGGCTGTGCCCGGTCGCGATCGCGAGCGAGAAGATCTCATCGGCCCAGAGACCCTGCCGCTCGAAGAGCGCCACGCGCAACCCGGCGGCCAGGGCGACCACCGCCAGCAGGGCCGCGATGCGCGCGCCGCGCCCGCCCATCGCCGACCGGAGCGCCGTCATGGCGCCGGCGCGCGGCGCGCGACCACGTACATCTCGCCGACGGACAGGCGCACGGTGAGACGCCGGAGGGCCCCGATCCCGACGAGGCGCCCGGCGGCCTTCCCGGTCGAGCCCGGCGACTGAGCGAGACGGCCCACGATGTGGGCGACGGAGGAGGACACGAGCTTCGGCCTTGCGTCGGCGAGGACGAAGCCGCTCCGCGACAGCAGGGTCGCCATCGTGGCCGGCGAGAAATACCACAGATGCTCGCGCAGCAGCAGAACCCAGCGCTTGCCCATCAGCCGGGCGACGCGGCTGTCGGCGTTCGGCAGGCTCAGAAAAAGCCAGCCGTCGCGGGCGAGCCAGCCTCGGATTCGGTCGAGCGTCTCGGCGGGCCTCGGCAGGTGCTCCAGGACGTTCCACAGCGTGACCACTTCGAAGGTCCCGGCCGGGAAGTCGACCTCCGAGAGGAGACCGGCCCGGAAGCGTACGCCGGGGCACCGTTCAAGACCGCGCGCCACCGCCCAGGCCGAGGCGTCCACGCCGGTGGCCTCCCAGCCTGCCTTCTGGGCCGCGCAGACGAAGAGCCCGGCGCCGCACCCCAGGTCGAGCAGACGCCCCGGCGGCAACGCGTAGCGCTTCACCAGCGCGAGCTCGTCCGCCCGGTTCCGCCTCCTCGCCTCGTCGTCCTGCTCACCGGAGCGATCCGTCAGCTCCGCGTAGATGCGGCGGAGTGTCGCCTCGTCGTCCCGAGGGCTGGTCATCAAGAGCCCGCACCGGGCGCATCGCACGATCGGCAGATAGCCGGCCACGCGCCGGGACGACGAGAAATAGACGGCCGGGTCGCGCTGGTCGGCGAGGGCGATCGTGCCGGGATAAACCGGATTGGCGGTCCCCTCACCGCACACGGCGCAGACGGCCGTCACCAGGGTCACGAGGCGATGCCGGGGCTCATGAATCGGCCACCGCGGGGGCGGCGCCGAGATCAGCCATGATCATGGCCGCCGCGGTGCGACCCTGGCGGATCGCCTGGCTGATGGTGCGGTCCTCCGGGTAGAACTGCGTGGAGTCGGTGACGTAGAGCCCCCGGATCGGCGTCCGGTGGCTGGGCATGAGATGCACGAAGTTGGTCGTGAAGACGGGCTGGGCATGCGGCGTGCGGAAGACATGGTACTCCTTGACCCAGCTCGCGGAGAACTCGGGATTCATGAGCTTCAGCATGGCGGTGTACTCGGTGAAGAGGTCCTGGTCGGTCGCGCCATAGCGAGGCTCGGTGGTGGGCAGGTAGAAGGGCACGTAGACGACGTTGAGTCCGGCCCGCTGCAGATTCTCGTTCAGGGTGCTCTGCTCGATGATGCCGTTGAAGCTGATGCGCGGATCGTTGATGTTCGTCCAGAAGTTGCGACTGAAGGGGCGCTTCAGGTTCAGGAGCATGCAGACGAGGCCAATGTACTTCACCTGCCTCGCCCGCTCGAAGTAGGGATCGGACTGGTTCGGCACGAGGCGGTCCAGGATGGGCAGCGCCACCGTGGAGATCACCGCGTCGCAGGGGATCCGCTCGTCGCCCGCGTAGACCTTCGTCACGCTCCCGTCGCGGACCTCGATGGGCCGGACGCGCACGCCGGTCCGCAGCTCGAAGTTCGGCTGCGCCCGCAGCCACGCCACGAGCGGATCGACGAGCGTGGCGGTTCCGAACTCGAGGCACCCGAACATCTCCCGCTCGAACATGCTGCGGCGCGAGGCGGCGACGCGCCAGATGCGATGCCAGATCCAGGCCGCGGATATCTGATCGTGGTAGTCACCGAACTTCACCTTCAGCAGGGGGTGCCAGATCACCTGGTACGCCTGTTCCCCGATGCACTCGATCAGCCACGGCTTGGCGGGGATCTGGTCCAGCCAGCGCCATTGCGAGCGGTAGCGGGAGTAGGTGACGTGCAGGCCGAACCGGATGCGCTGCCACCACGGCACCGCCGAGAACCTGAGCAGGTCGAGGGGCGACCCGAACGGATAGTGCCGGCCGTTGTAGTAGAAGGCGGTGTGCGTCTGCCGCCAGTGGAGCTTCGGACCGAGACCGAGCTCGTCGACGAGCGTCAGCAAATCCTGATCGGTGCGGCAGATGAAGTGGTAGAAGCGCTCGATCGGGTGGCCCTCGAGCCGGAACGAGCTGGCCAGACCGCCGAAGTCCGGGGCCGCCTCGAGCAGGACCACCCGGTGACCGGCGCGCGCCAGGTCGTAGCTGGCGGCCAGCCCGGCCAGCCCGCCCCCGATGACGACGACGCGCTTGGATACCATCGCGGCGAGGTCAGTGTAGCGCGAGGGCGCGGGCGGTGCCGACGATGATAGGCCGCCGAGCAGAGACCCCCTCTCAAAAGGTGTCTCTCAGGCCCTAGAACAGCGCCATAGCAGCCGTTCCCAGACCCAGGATGCCTTCGGACTTTCTGAAGAAAATTCGATTTATGCAACACTCATCTCATCATGAGCGGATCGTCCACTCCTCCACAGTTCGGCTCGATCGTGGAGATCCCTCTCGACTGGAACACGCTCGTCGAGCCGATGCCGACCATCGCGCTCTCGTTGAGGGACTGGACCGAGGACGACTTCGCCGCGGAGATGACGAATCGGCAGTTTGCCGCACTCGGTGTACGCATCAACCAGGCCCAGCTCCGAAAGGAACTCGCGACGCAGATCGGCCAGGGGCCTGCGCCCAAGCTGGCTAAGAACTACCGGGAGGACGAGGTCAGGAAGTGGGCCACCAATGGCTGGAATACCGAGCACCTCCTTCGGATAACGGCCAAATTGCTCTCGGGTGAACACCTCGAACACGCTCTACAGTGGGCGCTCCCGCAAGCGTACTATTCGACGTTCGCTTTGCTCCTGGCCTTTTACAAGACTATCGGGCTCACTGAGACAACCCATGCGGCAGTGCTCCGTTGCGTAGGCGAACGGGTGGCGAGCGGCCACTATCCGTCCTGTCTCGCATTCAGTGCAACGGGCGTGAAGCCTATCGCGTTCGACGGGGTTGCGAAGGCCCCGGCAACCTCATCACTTGCCTTTGATCCGAAGGACCTGAAGTCGGTCGATACTCAGATCGCTCAGTTTCTCAAAGGGACACGGGAAAAGGACCTCAAGGAGCGGAAGCTGAGGATGACGTTCAAAACCACTCGTGGTAAGCGGAAAAAGAACCTGACTAGCAACGATTGGAAGATGGTCTCTGAAAGCCTCGGCCGGACCACCGTCCTGAGCTTGCTTTACCGCAAGCGGATCAAGTCGAACTACGGGGACATCGATACCTTCTTGAATCCGACGATCACAGCCGCGCCGCTCTTCCAGAATCTTATTCACGTCGTGGATTGCCTCAACTTCACCCATGAAGTCACGATTGCCCGGGCGATCGGGCTGCCGGCTTACACCAAGCTCCTGACCCAGCTCAATTCCGTGCCTGAATTCCTCGAGAAGAGGACGGCAGAACTCACCACGTTGCTCGCCTCCACGGGCAGGCCCTAAAGCCGTCAGGCTAGGGTCGAGCCGCTTAGGGCAACATCTATCTGGCAGCGCGCACCGAGGCCAGGCAGGAGGCTGGCCGTGCTTCTAGGCCTTGATCTGAGCCCAGACCCTTGGATTCGGGTCACGGGGGATAACCCGTGCCTCACGGGACCTAAGGGAGCAGGACTGCTCCTGAGTCTGGGTGGAACAGGTATAGCTCGCTAGCCTCGACCTCGAGCCCAACCGCCGATCCCTCCGGAAACCCCTCCCCAGCGTCTTTAACGACTTTCAATCGTGTTCCGTTGTCGCTCTCTACCAGCACCTCATCCTCGAATCCCAACGGCTCCCTCAACAACACGCGCCCGGGAAACCGGTCGAACCCAGGTGATAGCAGCCGCACCGCCTGCGGCCGGACCCCCACTTGGATACGCTTCAGCCCTTCCAGGGCCGAATGGTGCCGTGGTCCCACCGGAATCTGCCGCCCCAACAGCTCGATCGCGACACCCTCGGGCGTAGTCACCACCGTCGCTGGAATGATGTTCATCGCCGGCGTCCCAATAAACGTCGCTACTGTCACATCCGCGGGCCGCCGGAACAGCTCGCGCGGCGGGTCAATCTGCAACGCGCGCCCCTGGTCCAGCACCGCTACCCGCGTGGACATGGTCATGGCCTCGACCTGGTCGTGTGTGACGTAGAT
>Ga0070699_100001698_pt1 | contig 20046 bp, 16 predicted proteins | sample KBSK1503metaG_FD_65473 | JGI IMG/M metagenome (GOLD analysis project Ga0070699, IMG submission 65473) | Corn, switchgrass and miscanthus rhizosphere microbial communities from Kellogg Biological Station, Michigan, USA - KBS K1-50-3 metaG | ecosystem: Host-associated > Plants > Roots >... | reverse complement strand
AGACAAGGCGATCTCGATCGCCGACCTGGCCGGCTCCCGCTGCCGGCGCGAGGGCAAAGACCTGGTCGAGCCGGCGGATGTCGCCCGGGTGGTGGCAAACCTGGCCGGCATTCCAGAAGAACGCCTGCTGATGACCGATTCGGCACGGCTCCTCGCGCTCGAAAAACAACTGGCGGCGCGAATCGTTGGCCATGAGGATGCCGTGGCGCGAATGGCCCAGGTGGTTCGCCGGAACTACGCCGGGTTCTCAAGCCGAAGGCCGATGGGCTCGTTTCTGCTCATCGGCCCCACCGGAGTCGGCAAGACCGAGCTGGCGCGCGCGTTGGCCGAGGTGCTCTTTGGCAGCCCGGACGCGCTGCTCAGGCTGGACATGAGCGAGATGTCCGAGGCGCACGGCGTTTCGCGCTTGATTGGAGCTCCCGCCGGGTACGTGGGTTACGGCGAAGGGGGCCAGCTGACCGAGCCGGTGCGGCGGCGGCCATCGAGCGTGGTGTTGCTCGACGAGATCGAAAAAGGGCATCGCGACGTCCAGATGCTGCTTCTGCAGATCCTCGAGGAAGGCCGTTTGACCGACGGCAAGGGACGGCACATCGACTTCTCCAACGCCCTGCTGGTGGCGACGAGCAACCTGGGGGCGGAGCTTTTCAGCGAAAAGAACAAGGCACTTGGCTTCGGCACCTCGCGCGCCGCCGAGAGCTCGTCGGTGGAATCGGTAGAACGCGTCGTGCGCGAAGCGCTTCCACCTGAGCTGTGGAATCGCTTCGATGAGCGATTGGTGCTGCGCCCGCTGACCGGCCCGGAAATCGCCCGAATCGCCAGGCTCTTGCTGGCCGAGAGCAGCAAGCGACTCTCGCTGGAGAAGGGGATTCGATACGCCGTCGGAGACGAGGTCGTCGAGCACCTGACGCGGCCGGGATCGCTCGATCCGGCCCTGGGAGCACGACCCCTTCGCCAGCTGGTGCAGCGCTGGGTCGAAGCGCCGCTGGCGGAAAGAATTCTGGCGGGTGAGTTTTCTGCGGGAGATGAAATCCGGGTCGGCGTAAGGTCGGGCGACTTGACCTTCGAACGGGCACGCCGCGGTTGACCGCAATGGCGAGACGCATCTCTCGATCCAAGCGGGCCGCGCCCTCCTCCGGGCGCAGTCGGCGTGCGTCCCCCCGCGCCCATCGGCAGGTGGTGATCGTCGGCTTTGGCCGAACCGGAGGCTCGCTCGCACGGGGCCTGCAGCGGGCGGGTTGGCCGGTGCGGATTTTCCCCCGCTCCGGCGAATCGACCCGGCGCGCGGCCGCTTTCCGGCTTCCGCTGGCCGATCACGAGGCCCTGAATCAGGCGGACATCTGCATCCTCGCCGTGCCGGACAACGCGGTGCCGCTGGCGGCGAAGATGATGCAAGCCGACCTGGGGCCGCAGACGGCATTGGTCCATTGTTCCGGCGCCCTGGATCTCTCCGCATTCGGCTCGGAGCCGGGGATCCTAGAGCGACCGCGCGGCTCATTCCACCCCCTCGTCGCCATCTCCGATCCGGAGGACGACCTTTCCGGTCACGCGGTCGCGCTGAGCGCTACCACCGATCCGCTGCAGGGGGTGCTGCTGGCGATGGCTCAAGAGCTTGGGCTCTCCCCCCTCGAGGTCCCCGAATCGGGACGCGCGGCCTACCATGCCGGCGCCGTGCTGGCGGCGGCAGGGGTGGTCGCGCTCGCCTCGGCGGCGTCCGCGGCCTTTGCGCAGGCGGGGATCGATGAACCCGCCGGAATGGCGGCGCTGATTCCGCTGATGCGCTCGGCGCTCATGGGCATCGAGCGAAGGGGGCTTTCGCGGGCGCTCACCGGACCGATCATCCGAGGGGACGTCTCGGTGATCCGAAGTCATCTCGACGCACTGCCCACCGAGCTTCGCGGGCTCTATCGCGATCTGGCGCTGCGCGCCTTGTGGCTCGTCCGCAGTCAGCTCCCCAAGGAGACGCGGATCGCGGTCGAGCAGGGACTGAACATCACAGCAGGATGATTCGCGGCCCCTGCAGCACCTTTCGAAGCTCGGCCAGGGCCGGTTCCAAGGCCGCTTCCGCCTCGGTGACGTGGCGAATGCCCACCACCGAGCTCCCCTGGACGCTCCACAGCTTCTTTAGATCTTCCAGCAGATTCAGCGCTGGGTCGAGCAGCGGTGACCCGCCCGACTGGGCCGGCGCGGCGCTGCTCTTCTGCTCCAGGTACCTGGTGAACTTGGTGACCGCGTCTCGAATCGCACCCGGCTGCAGCGGATCGAGCAAGGGGGAAAGCCGCTTGGGATCCACCTTCACCAGGCGAGCCGCGGAAGCAGGAGGCATCGCCGGATCGAGCAGCGAAACCTCTCCCGCGCCGAACGCTCCCAGCGGGCCATCCTCCGGCGCGCTGGTCCGATAGGGAATCAGGTCCACGAAAAGCAGCAAGGCGTCCATTCCGCTGCCAAACGCCTTCAGATCCTCGTCTTCAACCGGTGGGAAATCGGACGGAGAACCGATGTGGAGGAGCGGGAAGACGATCCCGGCCCAGAATTCTTCGGGCGCCAACCCGGAGGCTTCGACGGTAGCGAAGAGGTGGGTCATCAGCTCGAAGACGCGAGGCGCTTTCTCGGCCTGCTCGCGCAGACTCTTCGCCGGATCCAGGCGCTGCAGAACCGTGATGATCCGCGACTCCACCAGCGTACGCGCCTCCTTGGGGAAACGCGCTCCGGCCCGGGAGAGCGCATCGCGAAGGTCGGCGATCAGCCGCGCGACGTTGGCGTCCCAGACGGTCTTGGCCTTGGTGAGATCAATGGCCACGAATTGGACGAAGCTCGGATCGAAGATGCGTTGATAGTCCTCGGCGCCCAGCTTGGCGAGGGTGCTGTTCCCGGTCGCGGAAAACCGGGCCTGAGCCAGGGAGGCGGCAATCTCGCTCGCGAACGCGTCGAGCTTCGTCAGATCGCCCCGCGAGAGAGCCTCCGCCACCGCGCCAAACGGAGAGACGACGAGCAGCGCTTCCGGAAAGCCGAGGGCGGCTCCCTCCAGCGCCTCGCGATTGGGAAACCAGAATGCCTGGTGCTGCTTGATCAGGCGCGCCGCATACATCGCGGCAAGCCCAAGAGCGACCGTCTGATGGTCGGCGCGATCGATCCGGAAAGCTCCGCCGAGCAACTTGATGATCGATTTTTCGATCTCCGCCCACGGCGTGGTCAGCTCGTCGACGCTGCGACCATCCACCGAGCGGATCGCGGATTTGATCTGCTCCAGGGCAGCGACGATGTGCGGAGGGGCGGGCTGAGAATCTGTTGCCGGCATTTTCTAATTTCTCCTTTGCCTCGAATACCTTGAAAGGACGGCCATGACCATCCTTTGTGGCGGGCGGGCGCGTGGCCTGAGCGCGCTCTGTCAGAGGCCGTAGAGGTGGTGCGCCTGGGCGTAGGCGAGCACCGCCCGGGGGACGAGATCTCGCGGGAGCTGCCCACGCTCAAGCTGGTCCCGTACTTCGGTGGAGGAGACCGCCGCCAGAGGCGGGCCAATCGCCCTCGGGTCCGGATATCCGGGTCGGTGGAGGACAATCACCCGGGCCAATCTCTCGATTTCGTCGAAGTCCTTCCAATGGGGCAGGTCCTTGACGATGTCCGAACCGATCACCAGCGAGAACCGGTGATCGGGGTAATTGCCCCGCAAGTGTTTAAGGGTATTTACCGTTCGCCCGTCGCCTCCCAGCTGCTGCTCGATCTCGCAAACCTGAAGCCAGCCCGAAGCATCGGCACACATCGCCCGGCACATGCTCGCCCGGTGCTCGAACGGCGTGAGTTGCTTGCCGAAGGGATGGCGGAAGGAGGGCAACAGCCAAACCTGGTGGATCTCCTGGGTCGCCTTGACGTACTGCGCGGCGATCAAATGGCCAACATGAGGCGGATTGAACGAGCCACCCAGCAACGCCACGCTGACCGCTTGGGAGCTCATTTGATCGACAACTTCGATCGCTTCGCGATCGCCAGCGGCTGTGGCTCCCCGATCCGATTGCCGTCGAGCGTGAAGGCGGAGAAGACCAGATCCCGGTCCAGGCGCTCGACCAGGCCGCAGGTCGGCTGAGCCACGCCCGAGAGCTGCCCGGGGGTGACGAAGAATCTTGGCCCGATCTGCACCACCTTCGGCTCCGACCCATTTCCATGAAAGAACACCGTCGCATTCAGAAGATCCTCCCGGTCCAGATCGTTCTTGTCATGCACGATGCAGCAGAGCACCTCGCCCAGCATGTCCAGCGCCTTCTTCCCCGTCTTCGGATCCGCGTAGTTGGGGCTGTCGCGGTCGGGGGTTCGGACGAACTTGTCCTCCAGGCGAAGCAGGGCCTGGGCTTCGGAGACCAGAGAAGCGGTGTGCCTCTTCTGGGCGATCCAATTGTCCAGATCGCTGTACCATCCACCGGCGAAGAAGAAGCGCTCCGCGCCACGCCCCGAAAGCAGCTCGTAGGCGGCCCCGAACGCCTCGAGATCTCCTCGACTGTCTGCGAGGATTCCGATCAAGCCAGTCCCCTGGGGTGAGAGCCCATGGGTAGAGAGCTCAAAGTCCTGACCGCGGCGAACGCCATCGGCACCCACGATTCGAGCCGGGCCATGATCATCCAGACCTCCCCGTGAATTGCACCCCACACCCGACCCCGGCGAGCCAGGAGGATGGCTTCGCTCCCATTTGCCCGGCGCCCTCGGACTGTTCGATTCGCAGTGGACGTCATTCGCCGGTCTTGCTGGCCTCGACGCCGGTGACCTTGTAGATCACCACTCCCTTTTCCTTTCCCTTCACCTGCGCGGCAGGGAGCGGGCTCGCCTCGAAGCCGCCGCCGGCCATTCTTACCGAAGACTCGGTCGCCAACACTTCGCCCGGCTTGGCCATACTACAGAGCCTGGCTGCGATATTCACCGAGTCACCGATCGCAGTGTATTCGTGGCGTTCGCTGGAACCCATGTAACCCACCACCGCTTGTCCGGTATTGACGCCCACCCCGATAAAGATTGCCCGCTGCCCCGCCGCGGTTCGCGTGCGATTCAGCGCCTCGATCTCAGTTTGCATCTCCATCGCCGCGCGGAGAGCGCGCGCGGCATCGTCAGGATGAGAGGAGGGCGAACCCCAGACGGCCATCACGCAGTCGCCGATGAACTTGTCGAGATTTCCCTCGTTGCGAAAGATGACCCGGGCCATCGCGGTGAAGAAGGCGTTCAACATCAAGACCGTCTCTTGCGGGCTCTCGTCTTCCGCCATCGTGGTAAAGCCGCGGATATCGGCAAAGAGCACGCTCACCTCGGCGAGACGACCGGCGCGAAGCAGCTCTACTTGTCCCTTCACCACCATCTCCGCCACCGCCGGAGATAGAAAGCGCGACAGCTCCGCCCGCGTCACCGCTTCCGTTTCAATCTTCCGCGCGAGGTCCGCGTTTTCGAGCGCGATCGCCGCCTGGGATGCAATCCCGGAAAGGATTTTGAGATCTTTCTCGGAAAACGCATTCGTCCGCTCGCGCGTATCGAGAAACAACACCCCTTTGAGATCGCCCTTGGTCAGAAGGGGGACGGCCATCGCCGACCGGATCCCTTGCGCGACAATGCTCTCCGAAGACTTGAATCGGGAGTCGATAATGGCGTCCGCGGTCAGCACGGCCTGCCGCGTCTCCATGACGCGCTTGAGCACCGTCTCCGAGAGGATGACCTCCTCGCTGTCCTTGCGCCGATTGCGGACCATTTGAGGTACCAGCGCGCCGGTGCGATGGTCGACGAGGAAGAGCACCGCGTTGTCCGCAGCGAGAAGTTGAAAGGCGACGTTGATGATCTTGTCCAGCAGGCTCTTTTGATCGCGCTCCAGTCCGACCTGGCGGTGAAACTCATGGGCGATGCGAAGCTTTTCGTAGTCGAGCCGCAGAGCGCCGATGTCGTTGAGCTTCTCCGCCGGCCGAAATTCGGCTTCCTCGACATGCTCGATCTGGGCCAGGAAGGCGGGCACCGACTGGTCGCTCGCCACCACGGTCACGTTCGGTGAGCTGGAGCCACCCCGTTGGCCCTCGTGAAAGACGAAACGGGAATTGCCGAGCGAGATTTCGTCGCCCTCGCGCAGCTTGAGCTCCTTGACCCGCCGGCCATTGACGAAGGTTCCGTTGGACGAGCCGAGGTCCCGCAGCAGGAATCCGCCGCCGGCCATCTGCTCTATGCTGGCGTGTTCCTTGGAGACCTCGCGGTCCACCAGACGCAACGTGTTATTGGCGTGGCGACCGAGGGTGTTCTTTTCGGCGAGATCGAAGTCGCCGAATTTGCCGTCCGGTAAACGACCGGACAGCCGGGGTCCGCGGAGCACCGTCGCGGCAACGACCTGGGTCAGGGGAATCACCGCCGCTTTCAACGGCTCGCCGCAGGTCGCGCAGTTGCTAGCTACCGGCGCCGGGGTCGGATTCCGGCAACGGGGACAGACCGCAGGCTGCATTCAATTGCCCGATTCCGAAGGAATTCCTCTCTGGAGCCTAGCAAACGGCATCGAGCGACGAAAGATAGTGCGTGAAGGGTAAAGAAGGTGAGTCGCGGTCGGGACAAAAGTTGCTAAAGGTGCGCAGGTGAGAATCAAGCAAAGACCCGAAGACTTCTCGGTCAAGGAGTCCTTCCGTTTCCTACCCTCGAGGACGGGAAGGTACTGGGTCTATCTGATGACCAAGCAGAAGCTCTCGACTTTCGAAGCAGTCGAGCACATTCGCCGGCAATTCGGGCTCAAGCCCGGCGCCATCTCCTTCTGCGGGCTGAAGGACAAGCAGGGAACCACCGAGCAGGTGGTTGCGGTCGACGGGGTGGATATCGCGCTGCAGGAGCCTCGCCTTCGGCTGAAGTTCCTGGGTCGCAGCGACTCGCCCTTGTCCGCAGAGAATACCGCATCGAATCGCTTCGCGGTCACCGTTCGCGCGCTGCGCAACGAAGACCTCGCGCAACTCAATGCGTCGGCCGCTGAGGTCAAGCGCCTGGGGGTGGTGAACTATTTCGACAGCCAGCGCTTCGGCTCGCTCAAGCATGGCCAGGGCTTCATCGCCAAAGACCTTCTTCGGGGCGACTTCGAAGCCGCGCTTCGAAACTACATGGCCAAGCCCTCGGACCTGGATCGATCCGAGGACGCGAAGGTCAAGGGGTTCTGGCGCCAGAATTGGGGCCACTGGGACCGGCGCAGTCCCTTTGCCGCGGGCAAGAAATACGATCGCATTCTCAGTGCGTTGCGGGCGGAACCGAAGAATTTCGTCCGCGCCTTCCTGCAGATCGATCGCAACTATCGGGCCCTGATCCTCTTTACCTACCAGAGCTATCTCTGGAACGAAGGCGTGCGACGACTTTTGCAACTGTCGTTGCCTCGCGAGTCCCTCTTTCCCCATCCCTACCAGGCCGGCACGCTGCTCTTTCATCGGGATGCCGACCCCAACGCGCTCGAATACCTTCGGCCTCTTCAGTTTCCCCTGCTTGGGCCGGACAGCCACTTCACCGATGAGAGGGTGCGGCAGGCCGTCGAATGGTCGTTGGCCAAGGAGAAGCTGACCCTGCCTGGGCTTCAAATCAAAGAGGCGCCGCACCAGCTCTTCTTCCGGCACGAAGACCGGCCCCTGCTCGTCTATCCTCAGAAACTGGTTATCGGCAGATCGTCGGCAGATGAGCTCAATCGAGGGCTGCTCAAAATCAATGTCGCATTCACCTTGCCCCCCGGGTCTTACGCGACTTTGATCATCAGGCGCCTTTTCCATTTCTGTTACCGCGAGGACACGCGGGCGGAAATCCAGGCTACCCCCACGACGAACGTACGGCCGGCGCAGACGCCGCCTCCTCCCGCCTCCGACCGGAGGTCTTTTGGACGAGGTAAGGACCTGAGATCACAGAGAAAAAATGGGAGACGGCGCGACTTTTAGAGGCGGAGCAATAGTCCGGAAAGATATCGCGTATCAAATGCGTGACGACCACCGCGTTTGCTGATTCCCTGATTCCGTCTTCCATCGCCATCCAATCGATGCTTGCGGACGAAGCCAAGTCGCAGCCGTGGAGAGCGGATGTCATCGCTGCAAGGCGGGGCGATCAGTCCGCCTTTGCGTCCCTGGTGCGCAGCATCCAACGGGCAATCTACGGCCTCTGCCTTCGCCTGCTCCGCTCGGAGGCGGAGGCTTCCGAGGTTGCCCAAGAAGCTTTCTTGCGGGCGTACCAGCACCTCGACCGATACGACGAGAATAGGCCATTTGATCTGTGGGTGATGGCGATCGCGAGGAACCTCTGTCTGGACCTGTTGCGGCGGCGGACCCGGATGAGGTCGGAAGATGTCGACGAAATGCGGGAGACCCTTCCTTCGGGGGCAAAATCCCAGGAGCAGGGTGCCATCGATCGCGAGGAGCGACTATCCTTGGAAAGTGCTCTGTCCACGCTGTCCGCTGAAGACCGGGAGGTTCTGGCCCTCTATTATGTGCAGAAACGCACCACCAAGGAGATCGCGCAGGTGATCGGAGTTGCACCGGGAACCATCATGGCCCGCCTGTTTCGCGCGAGAGAGAAGCTGCGCAAACAAATGATCGTTGGGAAGGAGTTGGCGTGAGCGAGCAATGCCCGGACATCGAGCTGTTGTTGGCCGAAGCGGTGGAAGGCAGCGGTCCACTGATTGAGCACGCCGCTCGATGCAAGGAGTGCTCGGCAATTCTGGAAGAGCATCGGCAAATCGAAAAGGACCTCTTCCGGTTGGTCGACCCGCTGCCACCCCCCGACTTTACGCAGAACGTAATGGCCCGAGTGGCGGCGCAGCGTGCGCCGATCCGAGTCAATATCGCGCTCGGCCTGGCGATCGCAGCGACTGCGTTCGGGCTCGGCATTTTCACGCTGGTATCCTCCGGACTCGGAGTGAGCGCGGTCGGAAGCCTGGCCGGTTCGGCGCTGATCACCGCGAAAAGCCTTTGGGTGGGAACCCAGAAAGGCGTCTCCCTCCTCTGGGAAGCCCAGGCTCTCCCGGTGGCGATATCGCTGTTGATCGTCCTCATGATCTGCATCTTCACGCTCAAGCACCTCGTTCGTGACGGACGCGCGCTCAGCGAGGCGAGGATTTCTGGATGAAGTGGGTTTCACTCGCATGGGCGGTTGCCCTGGCCGGGATCGGGTTGCAGGCTCCGCAGGCAGCGGCACGCTCTCCGACGCGGATTTCGATCGAATACCGCGGCCCACTGAAGGATGCGCTGAAGAAGATCGCCGACGAAGGCGGCATCAACCTCGTCGCCAGCGGCGATTTGAATCAAGACGCCGAGGTGCACCTCAAGGGCGTCGACCCCGCGGAAGCACTGAGAACGGTCGCCGCCGCCTATCACCTCAAGATCGACCAAAACGGAAGCATCTGGACCTTGCGGCCGATGACGGACGAGGAGCGACTGGCTCCGCCTGCGCCGGCACCACCGCCACCGCCGCCTGCACCCCGCGACGCGGAATCCACCGCTCCCGAGCCCAACCATGACGCGGACAAGGAAGAGTCATCGGCGGCCGAACGAGCGATGCGCGATGCGGCCGAAGCAATTGCCAGATCGCACCCCCAGCCGCCACTGCCGGTCGACCCAAGGCTGGTCAAGAGAACGATCAAGGACTTCAAACGGCGCCATCGTCATGTGAGTAGCAACGACCGCGTCGCCAACGGCTCCCTGGTCGTCGCCGAAGGCGAAACCGTGCGAAACGCCACCGCGCTCGGTGGAAGCCTGGTGGTGAACGGAACGGTGACCGGCGATGCGGCGGCACTCGGGGGATCGCTGACCGTGAACGGACACGTCTCGGGCGGGGCGGTAGCCATCGGCGGAGGCGTTCACCTCGGACCCAATGCGGTCGTTGAGCACGATGTCGTCGCGCTGGGCGGAGATGTCACCAGGGACGAAGGAGCAGAGATCGGCGGCGACCAAACATCTTCGACGATAGCCGGTATCGGGATCGGGAGCCTGTTGCGGACAATCCGGAAGGATGTGCAAAGGTCTCCGGATGACGGAGACGATGGCCCAGCCGCTCAACGGCTGTCTCACGGCTGGAACTTCTTTTTCCCAGGCTTCCTCGTCATGTTCGCTTTTTTCTTTACCATTGGCTTTATCTTGATGGTGTTCGCTCCGAACCGGATGCATCAGATCGAAACGGACCTCAAGAACGAGCCGCTCAAGTGCGGCCTTGCCGGGCTGGTGGGATTCATCGCCTTGATCCCCCTTTCGATGATGCTGATCATCACCGTTGTCGGCATTCTCGTCGTTCCAGTGGTCGTGTTCCTCGCTTCTTTGGGGGTCGTGATGGGCATGTCCGCAGTGGCCAACGAGATTGGGATGAGGCTGCCACTCTTCCGCGGTAAAAAGACCCAGGCCCTGGTGCTGGCGGTGGGCACGGCCGTGCTCGTGTTGGCTTGGAAGGTGCCGTATCTCGGGCCCCCAGCGATCGCGGTTCTCGCGGTGTTTGCGTTCGGGGCCGTGATCCGCACCCGCTTCGGCCAGGCCCCGAAAGGCGTCCCGCAGCCGATCTGACGGTAGCTCGGGCGTCGAAAGCGATTGTCAGGGAAGCGCTGACCTCTTCACGCGATTCAATCTGTCGCGTTTCGAGCACGGCTCGCTCGGACGGAAGGAAGACATGATCATCGGCTGAACACGAACCGGGCGACCGCAGCGGCATACGGGCAGCCGCCGGCGGGGTGTCGAAAACAACCTTCTAGGACGTCACGACCTGGCCACCCACCCGACTCTTCGCCCTCGAGGCGCTCTTCTCGATCGCCTGGCACACGATCACGCAGGCGTTGGTGGGCGAGAAAGGCTTGGAGAGCCAACTGACGGCGCCCTCTCGTAGGCACTGTGCGGCATCCATGCTGTCTTCCGGTCCGCTGATCACAATTACCGGCAACGTGGGAGCCATCCGGTGGCATTTCTGCACGAAGACGTGGCCGTCGATGTCGGGCAATCGAAACTCCGCCAACACGCAGCTGAACTGGTGCTGTTCAATCGCCCACAACCCATGCTCGCCGCTCGCGGCCTGGACGATTCGGAACCCGGCGCTGCCCAAAGAACGCACCAGGGACGCTCGAGTCGCCGGCTCATCGTCAATCACCAGAATTGCCGATTCCTTGCGCACGCCGTTCCTCCGGGTGTTCCGATCCGCTAGGCAAAGCAAGTTCGAGGCCAGCGACGACCGATGTCGAATGCGCGCCCGCGCCGCTCGTGCGCTCCAGGGGATGGGGGCGCAAACGGCCTCGCTTCTCGGGGTCAGCTCGGACCCGCAACTGACGGACCACGGCAGCTCTTACCTGTGTCTCCAGGGGCTTCGCGTCGAAGCGACGTTGCGCCGGACGATCTCGACAGAGTCCTTCGGGATCTTCCGGCGCAGTAACCTCGAGACGCTGCCACATCGGGACGACAAGGGAAGCGTTCGGCTCGGTCTCCATCCTGCCCACGGCTTGTGCTCCCACCCAACGGTCCGCTGGCGCCAGCCCTCGCACCAGCGAGTGACGCGAGCCACCTCGTGGGATGTCGACTAGACATCCCCCGGGCAATGAGCTGTTTCAGGCGTGCCTGGGATCCGCGAGTCAATGCAGGAAAGCCCTAATCGACGCCGCGGCAGGTAATTTCCCGAGTCTCCTTCGGAAGCCGTTGCTTCCCCGCGTTGACCGATGATCCCCTTTGAATACAGTCGCCGTCCACTGTCGGGGACGCGCGGTGAGCAAAGAAAATCGAGCGAAATACATCGATGCGCCGAGCGACAATCCCCAAGGCGAGACGACGTCCGCCTCGGAGCCTGGACTCGATTCGCCCGTGTGGAACCCTTCGACCCCGAAGTCCGTCGCGCTGGACAGCAGCCGCTACGAGCTTGCCGGCGAGCACGCGCGGGGCGGGTTGGGGCGGATCCTCCATGGGCGGGACGTGCTTCTGGATCGTCCCGTCGCGGTGAAAGAGCTCCTCAGAGGAGGCGACGAAGCAGAAGCGCGCTTCATTCGCGAGGCCTTGATCACCGCCCGTCTTCAGCATCCATCCATCGTCCCGGTGCACGACTTTGGCAGAACCCCGAGCGGCAGGCCCTTCTACACGATGAGGATGATCTCCGGCCGCTCCCTGGCGGAAACCATCCGGCGAACCCAGACCCTGGAGCAGCGCCTTGCCCTGCTTCCCCACGTCATCGCGGTGGCCAATGCAATGGCGTACGCGCATGAACGGCGGGTGATCCATCGAGACTTGAAGCCATCGAACATCCTGATCGGGCCTTTCGGCGAGACGGTGGTGGTGGACTGGGGACTGGCCACCGATCTCAATGAAGTAAACAGAGGCTCCCGCCCGGGCTCGACCGCATACGAGATCGCCGCGGCGGGGCTCACCACTTCCGGCGCGGTCCTCGGAACGCCGGAGTACATGCCCGCGGAGCAAGCCGAAGGCAGAACGGTGGATGAGCGCGCCGATGTTTATGCGATCGGGGCCATCCTCTATCATCTTTTGACCGCGGCACCGCCCTACCGCGGCAAAAACTCGAAGGAGGTGCTGGCGAACCTGGTCAAGCGCGAACCGATGCCGATTGAAATCTTAGAGTCCGGTATTCCAAAAGAATTGGCGGCGATCGTCCGAACCGCGATGGCGCGAGATCAGCGCGACCGCTACTCGACGGCAAAGGAGTTGGCGGATGACCTGGAGCGATTCCGGACCGGCCAGCGGGTCTCCGCCCATTCCTACTCCTGCGGGTCGCTGATCTGGAAATGGATCAGCGCTCGATTGCGGCGCGCTCCCGCTAGCCGCTGCACCTGCTGGCGCATGAATGGCCTCGTTCAGGAGAAGGAAACGGCCGGCACCTTGTAGGGCCTCAACTGTTCGTTGCCATCGTCGGGAACGAGCCAAAGAGGCGACAACCGCTGAACCTTGACATTGATCACCTTGCCCGCTCGTTCGACAATTCCTTCGGCGTAAAGCATCACCGACCCGATGATTTCGCGACGGAACCGGTCAAAAAGCCTGGGCTCGATCACTAGATTCGAAATCCCGGTCTCGTCCTCCAGCGAGATGAAACAGAATCCTTTCGCCGTCTGTGGCCGCTGTCGGCAGATAACCATTCCGCCCACCGAGACGTCCTTGCCCGGCTGAATTTTGAGCAGGTCGCGAGCAGACAATGCCCCTTGGCGCTGAAGCTGCCGGCGCAAAAGCTCGATCGGATGGCGCTCAAACGAAAGGCCGACGGATGCGTAATCCGCATTCACCCGCTCGGCCGCGCTCATTCTCGGAAGCTCGACCTTCGTTTCGTCCATCGACTGGCCGAAGAATAAGTCCTCTTCCTCCAATGGGGCGAGCGCCTGGATCTCCCAGAGCGCTTCACGGCGAACCGGATTGAGCGATGCCAGCGCGTTCGCCATCGCCAGCCGGATCAGCTGATGGCGAGGGACGCGCGACCTTCGGGCGAGGTCTCCGATGTCTTGAAATGGGCCCGCGGTCGCCCCCGGTTGCTCGGCGCCGTCGCGCGCCATTTCGATCTTCTTCGCCGTCTCTTCTCGCAAGCCCTTCACCAGACGCATCCCCAGCCGGAGGGCGCCTTGCTCGAGGGTGCAATCCCACCGCGAGGCATTCACGTCGACCGGCCTCAACTCAACGCCGTGTCGTTTCGCATCTTCCAGCAGCGTATGGGGCGCATAGAAGCCCATCGGCTGTGAGTTGAGGATGGCCGCGGTGAATGCCGCCGGGTAGTAACATTTCAAATACGCCGAGGCATAGGCGATCAGCGCGAACGAAGCCGAGTGCGATTCCGGGAATCCATAGTGCGAGAATCCCCGGAATTGTTCGAAACACCTTTCGGCGAATTGGCGTGAGTAACCGCGCTCGATGCAACCCTCGACGAAGCGCTTTTGAAAAGGAACCAAAAGCTCCTCCGCTCGTTTGTGGCTGAGAATGCGCCGGAGCTGATCCGCGTCTCCCGAAGAAAAACCCGCCGCCACCATCGCCAGCCTCATCGCCTGCTCCTGAAACAGCGGCACCCCCAGCGTCTTTTTTAGAATCGCTTCCACTCCATGAGATGGATAGCTCACCTCCTCCAAACCGTCGCGCCGGCGAATGTAGGGGTGCACCATGTCGCCGATGATTGGCCCCGGCCGGATGATCGCCACCTCGATCACCAGATCGTAGAAGGTCCGGGGCCTGAGCCGGGGGAGCATGTTCATCTGCGCCCGGCTTTCCACCTGGAAGACGCCGATCGAGTCCGCCTCGCAGAGCATGTCATAGACGCGAGAGTCCTCTGGCGGAATGGTGGCCAGGGAGAGTTCGACGCCCCGCTCTTCCCGGATCAGCGCCAGCGCTTTGGAAATCGCGGTGAGCATCCCCAACCCGAGCAGATCGACCTTGAGGATTCCCAGCACGCTGAGGTCGTCTTTGTCCCATTGAACGACGGTGCGCCCCTTCATCGCCGCGTTCTCCAAAGGAACGATCTGCGCCAGGGGATCCCGGGTGATGACGAATCCCCCGACATGGATCGACAAATGGCGCGGAAAGCCTTCCAGCTGTGCCGCCAGCTCCGCGGTCTTGCGCACTTTTGGATCATTGGGCGACAAACCTGCCTCGAGAAGCAGCTCGGGGGTCAGCCCGGCGTCGCCGCTGGCTTCGACCACTTTGGACAAACGATCGACCTGATCGAGCGACAGCCCCAGGCTTTTGCCGACCTCTCGCGCCGCCAACTTCCCGCGGTAGCATACCACTTCGCAAACCATTCCGGCGCGATGCCGTCCCTGTTTTTCATAGACGTATTGAAGGACCTCCTCGCGCCGCTCGTGCTCGAAATCGACGTCGATGTCCGGCGGCTCCTTGCGGTCCATGCTGATGAAGCGCTCGAACAGAAGCCCCATCCGCACGGGATCAATGGCGGTGATCTGAAGTGCGTAGCAGACCGCCGAGTTCGCCGCCGAGCCGCGTCCCTGACAGAGAATCCCGCGCTCGCGGGCGAAGCGAACGATGTCCCAGATGGCGAGGAAATAACCGGGGAACTCGAGCTCCTCGATCAGCGCGAGCTCGCGCTCGATCTGCAAGAGCACTTCGCCTGGAGGGCCCGCGGGATAGCGGAAATGAAGACCTGCATAGGTAAGCTCGCGCAAATAGCTCATCGGCGTGTGGCCAGGCGGCAAGCTCTCTTCCGAGAAGTAATATCGAATCTCCTCCAGGCTAAATGAGCAGCGGTCCGCGATTTCGAGCGTTCGGCCCACCGCCTCCGGGCGATCCCGAAACAGGCTCGCCATCTCCTCGGGCCCTTTCAGCGTCCGTTCCGCGTTGGCAAATAGCTTCTTCCCCGCGGCGGCCACGGTCGTCTTTTCGCGAATGGCGGTGATCACGTCCTGCAGCGGTTGACGGTGGCGCGCGTGGGTATGGACGTCGTTATGGGCGCAGAGGGGGGCGTTCAACTCTCGCGCCAACTCCTCCGCCCGGATCAGGCGCGCCTCGTCCCTGGCTTCGAGCAAACGGACCGCTCCGACATAGAATCGATCCCCGAAAGCTTCCGCCAGAGGGGCGACCTCTTTCACCTTGGCGGGAAAGGGCAGCAGAGCAATCAGCCCCCGCGAACGCTGCGCGACCTCCTGCCAGGAGATCCCGGCTTCCCCTTTGGGGTGCGCCAGGCGGCTTTGCGAAACCAGTTGGCACAGATTCGAGTACCCCACCGCATCCTGCACATGGATGACCACCGGCGGCGCATCGGTGAGAGTGAGCTGGGTTCCGTGAATAAGCTTGAGGCCGAGGCTCTTTGCCGCGAGGTGCGCCTCTACTGCGCCGTACAGGCCGTCGCCATCGGTGAGCGCCAGCGCAGACAGGCCGGCTTGAGAAGCGGCGAACACCAGCTCTTCGGGGTGTGAGGCCCCTCGGAGAAAGGAGAAGTTCGATCGGCTGACCAACTCCGCAAACATACAGATCAGACTAACTGAACTCGCGTTCAGCTTCCAGCCCGATCGGTTCGCTAGATCTCCTCGACCCGGGTGTGTCAAAACGGCGTCATGGATTTTACGTCGGGCGGCTGGCTACTGTGGATTATCACCGCCCTCATCCTCGGAGCGCTGGAGCTCATGCTCTCGGGATACGTGATGCTCTGGTTCGGGATCGGAGCGTTCGTCGCAGCCTTGCTCGCCACGCTCGGCCTTCCCTTCAATGCGCAGCTCGTCGCCTTCAACCTGGTCTCGGTCGCCCTGCTGCTGGGGTCTCGAACGCTCTTCCGTCGGTTTTTCATGCGCGGCGCGTCGTCGGTACGGCACGGAGTGGAGGCGATGCTCGGGGCAGACGCCGTGGTGATCGAAAGCATCCCCCGCGATGGATTCGGAACGGTCCGGATCAACGGAGAGCTGTGGATCGCCCGCTCGCTTGACGGCGCGATCTCGGAGGGCGAGAGGGTGCGGATCGAAAACCTCGAAGGGCTGAAACTCGCCGTGCGGCGCAGACCGGGCGCGCTTCTGCTCCCCCATGCTTCGGAGGAAGTGAAATGACCTTCATGACGCTGTTCCTGCTGGTCCTCGCCGGGATCGTCGGCGTCGCCCTGGTGGCCGGGATCCGGATCGTGCCGCAGGCCAAAGTGCTGGTGGTCGAGCGGCTCGGCAAATTCCACCACGTCGCCCACAGCGGATTGAACATCCTGCTGCCATTCCTCGACTCGCCAAGGGCGATCGAGCTGCGCGGCCCCGGGGGCCGATTGCTGCGCTCGAGCACCGTGGACATGCGGGAGCAGGTGATGGGATTCGAGACGGTCCCGGTGATTACCCACGACAACGTGACGATGAATGTAGGCTCGGTGATCTACTACCAGGTCGTCGATCCGGCCAAGGCCCTGTACGAGATAGAGAATCTCGGGCTCGCGATCGAGCAGCTCACGATGACCAATCTGCGAAACATCATGGGCGGGCTCAGCCTCGACGAAACGCTGACCTCTCGCGAAACGGTGAACACCAAGCTCCGCGTGGTCCTCGACGAAGCGACGGAGAAATGGGGGGTGAAGGTGACGCGGGTCGAGCTGCGCGAGATCGAGCCGCCGGCGGCGATCAAGGAAGCGATGGCCAAGCAGATGACCGCGGAGCGGGAGCGCCGCGCCGAGGTGACCAAGGCGGAGGGCGACAAGGCTTCGGCGGTCCTCCAGGCGGAGGGAGACAAGGCCTCGCGAATCCTACGGGCGCAAGGTGAGCGCGACGCCACGGTGGCCCAGGCCGAGGGGCGCAAGAAAGCCGCGATTCTCGAGGCGGAAGGAAAGTCCGAGGCAACCCGGCTGGTTTTCGAAGCCATCCATTCCGGACGGGCCACGCCCGAGGTTCTGGCGCTCAGATATCTCGAGACGCTTCAAGATCTCGGACGAGGCTCGAACAAGGTTTTTGTTCCCTACGAAGCCACCGCCGCACTGGCGTCCATCGGCGCGCTCAAAGAGCTCTTCAGCGGCGAAAGCGCCGGCCCGTCCGGCGCCGACGCAGCGAATCTTCGAGAGATGGCGGATCCGTCGGCAGCAAGGCCCCTTGCTCGGTCCAGTGCCGCGCAATCCTCGGCAACTCGCCCCGCGAAGGGGGTCCCTCCGTCGCCCAGATCGGACGAGTAAGCCAGGCGCTCCGGACTCTTCGTGAGTCAAAGAGTTTCGAAGATAGAAAGGGGACCGCGACGGTACCAAATCGGGAACTCCCGGATTCGTGGAAGTCCAGGGCGTTGCGACTCAACTGCTCTACGCGACCAGCCTTTTCATTGACAATCCCCCATGCATCGAGTTCCCTCCGCCGGCTGCTTTTTGACGCACCACTGATGGACAACTCGGGAGGATCAATGTTGACGTTTGCACGCGCGAATCTTGTCACCAGCATTCTTAGTCTTGCTTTGATGTCCCACGCGCTGGCGGATACCGCGCCAGATGCGACGGGGACCGGTCCCTACCCCACCGCGACGGCAGAGTATCGCTTACCGGCGGAAATCGATCCGAATGTGATTGCAGGCCGCTTCACCGAGGTCTGGGCGCGAGTGTATTGGCCTGACCCGTTGCCCGATAACAGCCCGATGCTGGTATTTCTGCACGGCAATCACGGAACATGCGGTAGCTGCCCGGGGGGAATGTTTATCGGATATGAGTGCGCCGATGGCAGCCCAAGAAGTGACAGCGGCAGCCAATACACTACAAGCGGCACCTGTCCGCCTGGCTTCGTCGTCTCGCCAAGTCACGAGGGTTACGGCTACGTGGCGGATCAACTCGCATCCTGGGGCTATCTCGTCGTTTCGATCAACGTCAATCGCGGCATCAATGCGGCAATGGGAATCACCGGGGACAGCGGACTGAACCTGACCCGAGGGAAGATGGTTCTCAAGCACCTGTGGCTCTTGAGCCAGTGGAACCAGGGCAGCGCCCCCACCCCCGACTCGCTCGGCATCGACCTCACCGGCAAGATCGATTTTTCAAATGTCGGCACGATGGGACATTCCCGCGGCGGAGAGGGCATGCGCGCCGCGTATGAGCAGTATCGCGACGCTGGAAGCCCCTGGCCGGCCCGGATCGGACCGCTGACGATTAAAGCGGCGTTTGAGATTGGTCCGGTGGATGGCCAGACGTCGCGTATTCTCAACGAGGATGGCGTTCCCTGGAACGTCATCCTGCCGATGTGCGACGGCGACGTGTCTGATTTGCAGGGCGTAAAGCCATTTGATCGGATGATGCGGGTTTTCACGGACAACCCAGCAACCCAGAAGTCCACCTTCACGGTTTGGGGGGCCAACCACAACTATTTCAATACCGAATGGCAGCAAAGCGATTCGGGTGGTTGCTTTGGCGCGGGAAATATCCCGCTGTTCCTGATGCCGCGAGGGTCGCCGGCGCAGCGGCAGACGAGCTTGGCAAGCATGATGGCGCTGTTCCGAGCGAACGTAGGTCCCGGGGCGGATCCGTCGTTCAACGCCAACTTCAATCCAATGTTTGACCTGCCGGCGGTGGTCACGGATGTGACACGAGTCGATCGTTCCTATACCGACTCGCCCAATTCCGCCGTCACCACGGTGTTCGAAGACTTCACGGGTCTTACCGGAACAAGCCAGTATGGCTTCACCATCGACACCAGCGGCCTGATGACCTACATACACGGTGGGGTGCCCAATCACTCGCCAGTCCAGAGGGCCGCCATCATTTCATGGGATTCTCCGGGGGGTACGCTGCAGACGAATTGGACGGACGTTGGGACGGGCACGGACATCAGCGGCTATGCCACTTTGGACTTGAGGGTTTCGCGGCAGACCAGCGCCTTGAATCCGGCCAGCACCAGCTTCTCCATCCAACTGGCGATGGCGGACGGCTCCGTTTCGGGAGCAGTCGCTCTAAGCACTTACACCAATCTGACTGGGCCGGTGGGTCGAATCTCGACCCAACCCCATCCCATTCTCCAGAGCGCACGCATTCCACTCGCCGATTTTGGCGCCGACCTCACCCAGGTGAGCGGAGTGCTCTTTACGTTCGATGATCCGTCAGGCGCGATCTATCTGGCGAACATCCGGCTCTCGACGGTCGGGACAGGGACATCCCCAAGTCCATCACCATTGAAGAACACTCTCGTGAGCCAGACGGACGAGACAATCCCCGTCTACAGCGACGGCAACTTCATCACCCAGGTGCGCTCCTCGCAGATCGACGGAAATCAGGTCGTGGTTGAGGGCTACACGCCGGTCAATATTCCGGTCACCGATTCGCTGCTGAGAATGCAGATCGGGGAAGTGGAGTCGACCTTGAGCGAGTTTGTCGATGGGGACACGCGGCGGGTCGCGTTCACGTTCGACAGCGACGTGCTTGCCCAGATTCCCAGTGGCAGCGCAATCAACGTCTACTGGAATTCCTCTTCCGGAGTCTGGAAGTTCGGTACCTTCGACGCACGACTGATCAAGTAGTTGACGCCCACGCTGCGGCGAGGACATTCCCTCGCCGCAGCTGGGGGCTCACGATTCGATCCGGCGAGCTCGCCGCTCCGCGAAATCGATCACCGTTCGTTCGATTGAGGATCCTTGGAGCGAATCGACCTCCACGATTCCGGTCGGGCTGGTCACGTTGACCTCGGTGAGGTACTCGCCGATGACGTCGATCCCC
>Ga0070699_100001697_pt1 | contig 20059 bp, 27 predicted proteins | sample KBSK1503metaG_FD_65473 | JGI IMG/M metagenome (GOLD analysis project Ga0070699, IMG submission 65473) | Corn, switchgrass and miscanthus rhizosphere microbial communities from Kellogg Biological Station, Michigan, USA - KBS K1-50-3 metaG | ecosystem: Host-associated > Plants > Roots >... | reverse complement strand
ATGAAACGAATGCCGGCTTCGCTAGATGGCCTGCACCCTGCCAAAGGCCATCGAATGCGCAATGGTAAATGGCGGCAACATGATGCATGCGGTTGTCATGAAAGACCGCATTATCCAGAATAGTCGCGCGTCGACGGAAATCAGGCTTGGAGAGATCCTGCACCGTGATGTCCTCGTACTGCAAGGCCACGATTCCCGGGAGTTCCGATGGGAGTTGTCTTGCTGCGGTCTTCCTGGCATCGAGCGAGGCACGTGACGGGTCGTCCTCACGTTCACTGCGAACAACGATAAGATGACCGCCATCATCACCTAGCGCACCGTAGCTATTCAGCAAGCGTCAGCGTCTTTATGCTGCAACGGCGCTTACGAACGGTCACGGTAGCCATGCCCAGCGCGCAGCGGGGTCTAGCCTGGTTACAGAATCGAAGCGAAGGCCTGCCGTCACGGTCTTTGCGTATGAGGAGAGCCAAGCGAGGCCGGGGACTGGCCAAGGACCCAACACCACGGACTTTAGGTGTTTCGGTTTTCTTGGGTTCTTATGATTCTGGTGTTCCGTGTGTGTCCTGATGCCGGTTTCCGGTTGCGTGATGGGATGGCTTTCGCCCGCGTTTCGCGGCGGGTGGCGCGCGGTTCCACGGTCCGCGGTCCCGCTTGCGCGGGGCGGTTCCTCCTTCCTGCCGGGTCCGGGCTGGTGACGCGGCTATGAGAACCCTGGTGCGAACACGGTGACCTGGGGTTTCCCGGTGACTGTTCGCTTTGTCGCGGTGGTGTGCCGGAATTTCGGCCGTGCTTTCTGCGCGCGTTCGGAGTGCCGCTGCCGTCCCGGGATGTTCAGGGTGCGCAGCGCGGCATGGGCGGCGGCGTCTGCTGCGGCGGCGAGCGCTTCCAGCGACGATGATGCCGTGACCTGGGAGGATGTCATGGACCGGATCGCGTGGTGCCAGACGGCGGTGAACGATTCCTCGTCCGCGGTGATCCTGGAGCGGTTCCGGCGGTGCAGCGCGCGGGCGGCGGCCGCCTGGCTGCGCAGCGCTGCCGCGGCGGACGCGCGGACCAGCTGGGTGGCGGTCAGCCAGGCCCATGCTTCCTGGATGACCAGCCGCGGGGACCCGGACCGCAGCACCGGGCCGGAGGTGCGGTTCCCGGCGCCGGTGATCGTGGCCTTGTCCTCGCCGAAGGTGGTCTCCGATGCGCTCCACCTGGTCAGGTAGGTGTCCCGGACCTGTTCAGCGGGCGCGGCCTGGTGATCGAGGAGGGTGGTGATCACGGTGCAGGTCTCGGATGGTTCTCCCATCCCGTCGCCGCGGGACAGGATCACGTTGTGCTCGGCGGCGCGGACTGCCAGACGGCCGGCTTTCGTCCCGGACGGGGCGTTCAGCCAGGTCAGGCGGGAGCCGTCGGGCAGCCATCCGCGTCCCGGGCCGTCGAAGGGGAGGCTGATGCCCTCTTTCACGCGGGCGATGACGTGCCCGCCCGCGTGCAGGATCGCGGTGATCAGGTCATAGCCCGGGAAGTTGCGGTCGAAGCAGATGACGCGCCCGGCGACCAGGTCCGGGCGGCGCCGCACCAGCCGTTTCAGCAGGGTCTGCTCCCCGGCCCTGCCGCTGCCCGGGATCGCCCCGAGCATGGCACGGCCGGCGCGGGCAGTGATCGCGACGATCCTCAGCTGCGGGAACGGGGCCGAATCATCCGTGGTCCCGGTAGACCCGAACATCGCCCGGTTCGCCGGGGTGTCCGGCAGGTTCACCAGCATCCCGTCGGCCGCGCACACCATCATCCCGGCCAGCAGCACCGCGGCCGGCTCGTCATCACCGATGAGCGGGCCGGCCGCCTCCCAGAACAGGTCTTCCATCACGCCCGGCGGCACGGGCCGCCGCCATTGCGTGACCACCTTCTCCGTCGGGACATGCCATTGCAGGGCGAACGGGATGTCCGCGAGCACCCCGGCCAGGCGGGCCAGCGCCTCGCAATACGAGGCGTCCGGCATCAGCGCCATCGCGAGCATCAGGCGGATGACCAGCGGATACGACATGATCCGCCGCCGCTGCTGTCTTCCCAGCCGCCCTTGCGCGATCGCCGCGTCCACAGCCGCCTCGATCACGCCGTCGCCGAGGTGGCGCTCCAACTCGCCCAGCCGCACGAAGCCCGGCAGCCACCCGCCCGCCAGCATGCTGCCGTCCCGGCGCGCCACCGCCGGCGCGGTCACCACCGGACGGCAGAACACCGCCAGCTCGCCAGCCTCCGGCACCGCGCTCCCCGCAGTGATCATCCCGCCGTGAACCCGCAGGCCAGAGGCCGGCAGCACGACCGTCCCAGCCGGCGTCCCCGCGCCCGGGGACCACGATGTCCGGCTTGCACCAGCAACGTCAGGCAGATAAGAAAGCACAAGGGCTCCTGCGATAGGCATGGACTCGACACCCAAACGCCTACCAGGAGCCCCTCCCACAGCCAAAACGACCCGGAACCATCTCCCGAGGCCCAGCAAAAACCCAGGTCACAGCCCCACGCGGAACCCGTGCCACGTCAGGCTACGCTTGCCCGGCCGATGACGCCGACGCAATGGACCCCATCTTCGCGAGCACAACCGAGCGGCCATCAGGATCGGCCAGGACCAGGAACCGGCCCCGCGTGGCCTCCTGGACCGGCCAGACCACCAAGAGCCCGTTCGCCCGGGCATCTCGCTCACAGGCGTCAGGGTCGTCAACGGTGAAGCGAACCGCCATGCCGCCTATCCCCGAGCCCGCGGGGAAGATCCCCCGTTCGTCATGGCCACGGTCGTTACGGTGGAGCACGACGCGCCCGGACCGGCCCCCGGCCACCACGATGATCTCGTCCTCGAACAGCACCGGCATTCCGAGCGCGCCGACGTAAAACGCCTTTGCCGCAGCAAGGTCGGAGACGAACAAGATCAGGCTCTCAAGGTCTTCGACTCGCATGGGATCAACCTAACGGGCAAGGGCGAACATAGCCTGACGTAGCAGTAGCACAGCTTGAGTCCGTGGTGTTGGGCCAAGGACCCGCGTGATGCGCGGAAAAGTCAGGTCACATCGAGTATGCGGACCGTTTCAGTGGCGGGCCGCGCCTCGATCAGCTGCAACGCGCGACCAAGGCCCCTGAGCGCGGGCACAAGCCTGTCGTCACGAAATCGCTCGTAGTCTGTTTCGCTGTCCCAGACGCCCTTGATGCGCCGGCCGCCGCCCATCGGTCCAGCCAGGCGGATCCGTCCCCCGGCAGGCGGCGAACCCTCCAGGTCCAGCGCCTCCAGCAGAGCCGCATCCTCCTCAGCTGTCAGGTCCCGGACGTGGACCTCCACCCTGATCGGCACTGCCAGGTCCTCCTCGCTGACATGGGACCGGACCAGACGTCGTCCGCCCGGGCCCTGACGACAGACCGAACATAGGGCTGTCGCGGCCTGCCTGGAAGACCGGCTTCTGTGTATTCCCCTGTCCGCTGGGTGGCTTAGGCTGGCTGGCTGCGACACGCCGCGGCGGGTAGTTGACTGGCGGGCTGGGATGATGATTATTGCCTGTTGTGGCCGGTGCGGCTGGTGTTCCTTCTGCGGAGGAGCTTTCGGCTCTGCCGGCCGCTGAGCTGGCGGCCCGGCTGGCTGAGGCGTACCGGGTGATCGGCGAGCTGACCGCGCGGGTGGAGCAGCTGGAGCGGCAGGCGGGCAGGGATTCGTCCACGTCGTCGCGGCCCCCGTCGTCGGATAGCCCGTATCGGAAGAAGAGCAGGGACCGGTCGCTGCGGGAGCGGGGGAAGCGGCGGCCAGGGAAGCAGCCAGGCGATCCGGGGGCGACGATGTACCTGGTCGATAACCCCGATGAGAGGATCTGGTGCCCGCCGGCGGCCTGCCGCGGCTGCGGCGCCGGCCTGGCCGGGGTGCCGGCGACGGCGCAGCGCCGCCATCAGGTCACCGACATCGAGCCGCCGCCAGCGCCGAAGGTCACCGAGTACGTGGCGCAGGCGAAGCAGTGCCCGTGCTGCGGGGCGGTCACGGCGGGAGAGCTGCCGCCGCACGTGCGGGCGCGGGCCAGCTTCGGGCCGGAGACCTGCGCGCAGGCAGCGAACCTGGCCTGCGGGCACCACATTCCCGTCCACCGGGCGACGCTGCTGCTGTGCCAGCTCGCCGGCGTGGCGGTCTCGACGGGGTGGATGGCCGGCATCCGCGGCAAGGCCGCGGTCCTGGTGGAGGCGAGCGGATTCATGGAACAGGTCCGTGAGCTGCTGAAGACCGGGCCGGCGGTGCACGCGGACGAGACCCCGGCCCGGGCGGCCGCGGGGACCCGGTACGTGCACCTGGCCTGCACTGCCTACCTGACGCACATGCACACCGGTGACCGCTCGGCGGAGGCTATCGACGCCGGCGGGGTGCTTCCCGGCTACGCCGGCGTCATCGTCCGCGACGGCTACTCCGGCTACGGGCACCTCACCGATGCCGTGCACGCCTGGTGCGGTGCTCACCTGCTGCGGGACCTGAAGGGCCTGTACGACTTCGAGCCAGGGAAACAGGAATGGGCAGCGCGGATGGCCTGCCTGCTCCTCGAGGCCCGCGGCGCCGCGGCAGATGCCCGCCGCGCCGGGCGCTCGTCCCTGGAGGCCGGGAACCTGCACGACCTGGTCACGCGCTACCGGGAACTGGCCGCCGCCGGGCTGGCCGCCAACTTGTACCGCCCGTACCGCCACCGCGAAGGACGCCCGCCGCATCGCCCGCCGGTTCCTCAGCTTCGAGGACCTGATCCGGCGCTTCGCCACCCGCCCTGACCTGGACATCTTCACCAACAACGAAGCCGAGCGCACAATCCGGCCCGTCAAAGTACAGCAGCGCAGCTCAGGAGGCTGCTGGCGCACCATGACCGGACTCGCCGACTTCGCGATCATCCAGTCCTACCTGTCCACCGCCGCCAAATGGGGCATCAGCAAACTCGACGCGCTCCGCGACCTCTTCAACGGCCATGCCTGGATGCCTCCTGGCCTCGAACCCACCGGATAATGCTATTTCGTCGCCCTTGTCATCCCACGCCGCTGACGCTTGCTGAATAGCTACAGCGCACCGGCGACGTGGCAATTGCCGCCGAATCGCTCGCGAAGAGCCTTACTCATGTCGGCCTCGCGATTGTTCATGTCTGCGATAAGGCGGCTTATCGATTCTCGATAGACGCTGTACGATGCGCGTCTATAGACTCTGTCTTCTGGTCCATCTATTACCTTTAGAACAGTCTGCGCGATCCCTCGCTGCTGCTCCAAGTGGGCAGGGAACCTGTCAGTCATCGTAACAACTACGATTTCCGCTTGGCCGCGTGATCTATTAGCCAGATCTCTTTCAATTGTAGACATGAATCGATAGAAGTCAGTTCGGCGTATTTTTCGTCCGGCATCGACCGAAACACTCTTGCACTCAACCGCCAGCGCAGTTCCACTGCACATCACGTCCAAATCGTAGTTGGCGCGTCCCTCAAAATCAGGGAAACCAACTTCACAGCCAGCGTCGAGCAACATTGACGCTAGGTCCAACTCCAGGAACAGCCCTGCAAATCCCGTATTCAAGCCATCAAGCAGCCGCCCTTTAAGGACTCGTTGGCCTGCTGCGCTGAGACTACCATGCAAATCTACGGCAGTGGATGCGAAAATGAGTGCAGCTACAGCCCGCAAGGCAACGGGCGGTGGCGGTAGCTCGCCAGTCTCCGCGACAACGGCACTTTGTGCCCAGAGCTCGACTTCCAACCAGTGATAATCGGTAACGATCTTAGCGCCGTAGGGTGAACGTTCGGCATCGGCGATCAATTGGCCAACCCTGCGTGGCCACCGTCTATCGTCTAGGAGCGACATGAATTGAGTCAGGGCGATGGCCCAGTCATCAGATGCCGCCGCGCGGATGAACCTACCGTGGTCAGTGGACACTATGCCTGACATCGACCAAAGTCTCCCACAGACTCCTTATTGAAGGGCGTAGGCAACGTAGCCATATGTAATCATAGAAGCCGCTGGCCGACGCGTGCTCACATCGGCATGCAGATGAGGTCGGCGGGGCTGCAGGGCAGCGATCTTGAGCAGGGCATGCGGATCGGCGCGACGTGACAGAACATCCGTTCTCGCGACTTGGACGACCCGTCTTGGCCACCCGCCAGGACGTCCTGAATGAGCGGATATTTCGCCCGGGTGGGATGCCTTGGCGTAGCAGACATCCCTGAAGCGACGGCCCTGGCGGGCTCAGGTTAGGGCGCGCCCTCCAATGGCGCGGTCGTAGCTGCGGCGGACTCGCGCGCTGCGGGCGCTGGCACTGTAGCGGCGGAGCATCTGCGGGGAGGTCCAGCCGTTGAGCTCCATGAGCGCCCACACCGCGATAGCTCCCGACCACCCTGGCGCCACGGCACGTAACAGCCCGCCGACCCTCCCGCCGGCTGCTGGTGTTGGTCTGCCTGATCTCACTCGCTAGTGATGCTCACAAGTCGCCGTGGCTGCTTTCACTGCGGAGGCCAATTTCCGGAAGGGAAAGACAGAAGTTGGCTAAATGAGCAGCTCCCGGCTACGCAGTTCCGAAAGGATGAATGCGGTTGTCTCTTCTGGCCCGCCCGCAGGAACGACTACCGTGGCCGACTTATTTTCAGCCGCCAGCGCCTCATAGCCGGTTCGCACTTCTTCTCGGTTCAGATCATCACTTTCGAAAGGTGTCAGGAATAGAAAGAGCGCGTCTGCCGACTGGCTAGACCATATAGATTCGATCAAGCCGAAGAACACCGACTCGGCCAAGCCTGCCTGAGCAAGATGCCCCCCGTACCAGCCGTAGGCAACGGTCGACCACCACCACCGGTCCAGGAAAAGACCTCGCTGCGCACGCGCATCCATGATAGACGATATATTCTCGGCATGGCATGCCAGATGCAGCAGCTGGCGCGCAAGCGGAGAGCGGATCCTCTGGTGCTCCGTAAGCGAGTAGATGCTTTTCGTCAGCTCAGTCATGCCGGAAGGCATATGCGTAAAGCTAGGCCCGGGCACCTCCCAGTCGAGCCTTGACATCCTCTCGATCTGCGTGGATTTCCCTGAACGATCGAGGCCTTCGAAAACTACCAGGGAACCAGGCCTGAGAAGAAGTCTCGCCATGCCCAGTAGCTTTCCTCGCTGCCACCCGGCGAAACTCGCAGATCTCCGGGGAAGGTCACCGTTCCGCCGTTGGCACGGTTTCATCGATCGTGGCGATGCATGCTGCCAGCACTCCCGTCCATACAGGTCCGCGCTGTACCTGGTAGAGCAGGGTGCTTCTAGGGCCGCCTTCGCGCGGTAGATCGGCTATGAAGCCCGCAGCGCGGAGCCTGAGCATCACCGGCCGGACCAGGCTGTCGCTGAGCGCCGTTTCGGATGCCACCCTGCGCGTGGTCACGAACGCGTCATCTGGGCCAGAGAGCCGGTCCACGGCCACGACTACATCGGCGAAGAACCGGTTGCCAAAGATAGCCGCCGAGCGATCCCGCGAGGTTGCGTGCTCATCTTCCTGCACATGTGTAGTGTGACGCGTATAGCGTTTCACGTCACGCAAATCGGAACGGAGCACCGCATGCTACAGCCGGTCGCCACTGGCCTGTTCCCCGAGCTGGACGGCCAGTTCCCGATGGACGGCTCCGATGGCACCGGTGCACTGCCGCCAGCCGGGAGTCCTGCAGCGCAAATCGTGATCCACGGGCGGCGGCTGGAGCCGACGCCCGTGTTCGACACGTACTGGCGGTTCGCTGCTGCACGGCAGGCCCTATACGAGGCGCGCCTGCGTGGCCAGGCCGCGCCGTGGACCAGCGACCCGATCCTGCGGCGGCACCGGTTCACCAACTGCTACCGGGCGGCCGACCGGGTCAGCCAGTTCCTGATCAGCCAGGTGATCTATGCGGGTTCCCAGGAACCCGAGGAAGTGGTGTTCCGGACCCTGCTGTTCAAGGTGTTCAACCGTATTCCCACCTGGCAGCGCCTGAAGGCGGATTTCGGCGAGTTGTCGTGGCGGGAGTACGACTTCGGCCGTTACGAGCGCGTGCTCAGCTACGCGTTCGCCAGCGGGGAGCGGCTGTACTCCGCAGCATACGTGGTCCCGCCGCCCGCGTTCGGCGAGGAGCGCAAGCACGCGAATCATCTGCGGCTGCTGGAGCTGATGATGTCCACCGGCGTGACGGGGAAGGTCAGCTCGGCTGGCTCGATGCGCGCCGCGTTCGAAGTGCTGCGTTCATACCCGGCGATCGGGAGCTTTCTTGCTTACCAGTACCTGATAGACCTGAACTACTCGCCGGTGCTCGATTATGACGAGATGGAGTTCGTGGTGCCGGGTCCCGGAGCCCGGGACGGTATCCGTAAGTGCTTTGGCCGGACTGCGGACGGGATTGAATCTGACATCATCCGGTACATGGCTGACCACCAGGAGGAGCACTTTGCCCGCCTCGGTCTCCAGTTCAACGGCCTGCGGGGTCGCAGTCTGCAGCTCATCGACTGCCAGAACCTATTCTGCGAGGTCGATAAGTACGCCCGGGTGGCGCATCCGGACATCCATGGAATCAGCGGGCGCACGCGGATCAAGCAGTCGTTCCGCCCCGCCGCGGAGCCAGTTCCGGCATGGTTCCCGCCCAAGTGGGGCATCAACGGCGGTACCTCGAAGCCTTCACCGCATTGCTGGCCTGCCGCGTCAGCAAATGTACGCTACCCGGGTGCGGCACCAGCTCCCGAACCGACCGGCGCCGTTCGGACGGGACAGTGAGCACGGTGGCCTGCCCTACGGAGAGCCGGGAGGAGGGCTGTCATAGCTAAGGGAGCGTTGCTGGAGGTCGGCGGTGAGCACGCCGCCTCGGTTGTCTACGACGTTCTGGAGACTGTGTAGTCGGCGAGGATGGCCGCATGCCAGTCTGCTGTTGATCGGGCGGCGACTTCAAGGTGGGCAGTCATCTTGGTGCAGGTCTTCAGGACGCTCGGCGGGACATGCGCGTAGTTGGTGAAGAAGCTGTGCTGTGCTGCCATGGTGAAGACGTAGGCAGTGAGGCCTTCTCCAATCGCGATCGCCCGGCCGCCGTCCTGGATGCGATCGACGGCGGGCATGCCTGAGCGCTTACGGTGTAGCAGCGCGCATCACCGGCGACTAGCCGAGCACCGTCATATGGGCTAGGTGGAACACGTCGTGGTAGCGGTAGGCGTCATCGTGTTCGCTGTTGTCGTCGAGTGGGTCACCAACGGGCTGGGCGCCGTCGTAAATCCGCACTCTCTGGAAAGTCTCTCCGCGTTCTGTGGTCTCCTCGGTCTCGATGGTCGGAACGTCCTTGTCGAAGAGCTCGCGGGGCGAAGCTGTCCAGGTGCCCGGAACAAACCCCGGGCCTTGTCGAGGTTGACCTGGGCGATCTGGTCTGGCTCCTCGAACTGTCGTGTGATCTCGACGACGAGTATGAATGGGAGCCCGACAGACAGGGCTGGCCTCGAAGCCGAGGTAATCCGCTACATGGTCGACAGCCAGGAAGAACACTTCGACCGGCTGGGCCTGGCCTTCAATGGGCTCCGCGGGCGCCGGTTGCAACTGATCGACTGCCAGAACCTGTTCTGTGAGGTCTACAAGTACGCTCGCGTCGCTCATCCAGACGTGCGCGGCATCTGGTCGCATGAGGATCGAGCAGACGTATGTGCCCGACGCTTCGCCCTTGACTGCTTGGTCCCCCCGAAGTGGAACCTGAACGGGGCGTTCCGGCCGACCGCCCTCTAGGACGCGCTCATCCTTTGGTACTGCTCGACCGTGTACGGCGTGAGCGTTCGCGTGTGCAGGTCAGCGATGAGGACGCCGCTGCGATGCTCGACCAGGAACCGGAAGGCGTTGTACCCGGCCAAGACGGCGTGCTGCCAATCGGCAACGCTGCGGTTGCGCACCTCGAGATGAGCGGCTGCCCGCATGCAGGACTTCAGCAGGTCGCGAGGGACTCGGGTGGTGGTCGCAAAGTAGGAGTGATCGGCGGCCTCAGCGAAGACGGACGCCGTTAGCCCTTCCTCGATGACGATGGCCCGAGCCCCATCCTCGACGCGATCGAGCCGCTCGTCGCTCTTCCGCTTCACCTTCGGATCAAGAATCGCGCGTATGACCGGGGACCAGCCCAGGACGGCCATGTGCGCGAGATGCAGGGCATCGTGGTAGCGGTAGAAGTCGTCGATGTCGCTGTTGTCGTCGACCGGATCACCCATGCGACGAAAGGCCATCTCGCCGTTGAGGGCGGTGAGAGTCACGACGCCGACCTGGCGGTCGCCCCGCGCTTCGGCGTGCTCGTCGAAGCGCACTACCAAGCGGCGTGGCAGCTGCTCGTGATCTTCGCGATCATCGTCGTACAGTGCGTGCGGCCGCGGCGGCTCGGTCGCAATGAACTCGCCGACGGCCTTATCGAGGTTGGCTTGCGCGATCTCCCCGAGGCTCAAGCCAACCCGCCCAGCCAGAGCCGCCACGTACCACAGCGCGTCGCCCAGTTCCTCGCGCACCGAGTCTTCAAAGGCGCGGTAGCCAAGGGCGTCGCGATTGCGCTTTTTCCACTCAGCCGCCAGCCCACCAACCTCTCCGACGATGCCTAGCAGCGGTAGAACAAGATCAGCGGCTGTCCCATCCTTCGGAAGGATGTCGGTGGCCAAGGCTCGCCGCTGGTATTCATTGAGGGACAGTTCAGTCATGCTCACACCGACACTCTCGCTGCTTGTGCGCCGAAGTCAATGAGATAGCCGACAGGCAGCAATCCATAGCCGCCGGCACCCCAATACTCGCCCCATGAATTACGGATGAGGAAGACTCGGCCGTGAGTCGGATCGGTCCACGCGCCAACGATGAGCACCGCGTGGTAGCCAGCTGCTGGCGCGGCGATGGGCGGGACTGGGATGAAGCCGTCCGGCTCGGGGTATTCGAAGCCGGTACTGACCTCAAGGACCAGCGTCACCGGGTGTCCGGCGGCCAGCTCATCTTCAATTGCATCCTCAACGCCATCATGAGCGATGACCACCGAAACGAGGTCCGCGCGCGTCCACGGGGGAGTGCCGGCTGATGCAGGGGTGGCTCCGTACCGAAACCGAGGGCGTTGTTGTACGGCCACAGGTGCGCCTTGCAATGGCCGGTGTGCGACAACGCCTGGCCAGCGGATAGGAGCGTGGTGCCCTTCTCGTCAGCGAGATGCCACTCCCGCAGACGCCACCAGATAGGTTCGACCGCGGCCTCGAACCCCGACCGCTCCGCCTCGTGCGCCGCAGCGATGGTGCACGCAACGCACGTCGGGCGTGGTCCCTGATTCATGACGTCGCTAGTGATTTGTGATGTCAGGTCGACAGCGGGGCGGGCAGCGGCATGGGCGCGGCGCCTCGCCAGTCGCTCGGCGGCGGTAGTCACGCGACGTCGACCTCGAACTCTTCGCGGTCATCAGGGTCCCCTGATAGCCGCTGGTCGAGATCGCTCTGAAGGCGTCGAACGCGGAAGGCGGTGGTTGGCGTTGCCTGAATCCTGAGCCTCAGCTCATAGGTCAGGAGTGGCTCATCCCGTGGATCATAGGCGTGCGCATAGTAGAGCTGGAGGTTCCACTCACCTGGGACTGCAGCGCGTACAACGAAAGTGCGGACGCCGTTGCCGCCGATCTGAGGTTCGGCAGCGTCCACATGGTCGTCAACTTGACTACTCCGACCGCGCGCCCGGGCAGTGCGTCGCCGTCGGCGTTGGGCCGGGGTCTCTCGTTCGCCGCCAGCCTCGAACGTGTCTTCTACAACGGCGGCCGGCGGTTCGGTGCGCCGAAGGTCCGAATGGCCGGGATCGGACTCGGGTGCTCCGTGCGGTTCGAGCGCGGCTCGCCCGTCAACCGTGAGCCGGGACATCGGGTTATCCCTCTCGCCCGGGTACCGATCTGGCCTTACCGGCAACACTGCTGGAGCTAGGGGGCGCTGGAGAGGGCGGGCCGAGCCGCTATTGCGGCGGGCCAACTCCTCGGCAGTCATCCAACGCCACCCGGCCAGTCGTTGCTCGTCAAAGCCCATGACGACCTCGTCGTGCTCCTCCACGACGAGACTGACAACCTCTTCGTCGCTCGTCGCGTCCCACACGTCCGCCAGCCCATCCGCCGGCCGGTGGCCAGCCGACGCGCGTTGCATCGCGGACATCCGGCCGAGCTCGAGAATCTGTGTCAAGGCGGTGCGGTCGATCAGCCGCGCCGCGTACAGTCGGCGTGCCGACGCTTCGTAGCTGACGTCCAGATCGCGGCTCAGTCGATACACGTCCTCCGAATGAATGCCGCCCGGCCGAAGGTCATAGGCAGCAATGGCCCGGTTGAGCAGCGGCGGCGGCATGAGAAAGTAGCCGGCAAACAGCTGCGCCTCGCGTTCCATCTCACTCGATGGTCGCCCGAGGACCTCTGTTTCCCCGTCCATCCGCAGATGGTCCTCGTGAAGGATCCAATGCCCGATCTCGTGAGCCGCCGTGTAGCGCTGAATCGCCGGGCTTCGCTCAGAGGTGATCAGGACACCGCCGTCCCCTTGCGGGACAACGGCACCCAACAAATTGTCCAGCTTGGTGATGCTCAGGGTGAGGCCGAGTCGATCTATGGCCGCGAATGGATCAATGACGGCGCCTTGGTCGATCGCCAAGGCGTCGAGCGTCTCAGCCGCAGCGACGAGGGCGTCGGCACGGCGTGACGCGCTCACGTCGGCTCCGCGGGTGGTCGCGGTCGTGGCCGGGCGGCCGTCCCGCCCTCTGTCCGACGCTGCGCTGCCAAGAACTCGGCGAAACGCAAAACCTGCTCCTTATCCGCGTCGCTCAGGTTCGCGGTCGCCCGGTTCAGCGCACTGCCGTCCGTCACGTCGGGGCCCTCCTCGCCAAGAAGCCAGGCGACGTCGCGCTGGTAGAGGCGAGCAAGCCGACGTAGTTCTAGGCCAGTGATCTTGCGTGTGCCCTTCTCGACGGCGGCGAGCGTCGGTCGGCTCATACCGAGGGCCTCGGCAACCTCAGCTTGGGTCAAGCCTGTCGCCAGGCGTGCGTCCCGCAGTCGTGCACCCACCACTCGGTGTTCGTTTGGCTGATTGTCGGACGGGCTCACGTGCGTTCGTCCATTGCCACGACCAACGCCAGAGCGAGGCCGCTTTCGTGGCTGAGGCTCAGTGACCACTCGGTGAGATTGAGACTCGTCGCGTAATCGGCCGCGTCGCCGCTCAGCCGTAGCCGGGGTGCCTCGCCCTGCGTGCTTACGACCTCGATGTCCAAGTGTTCGACGTCGGGAAAGCCTGCGCCAAGTGCCTTCATCACGGCCTCTTTGGCCCCCCATCGAGCCGCCAAGCGCTCGGCTCTGCCAGCGCAATACGCCTGCTCGGCCTGGGTCCAAGTTTGATCGAGGAAGGCCTGCCGCCGGATGCTGCCAGTTGGCGAACACGATCGATGTCGACGAGGTCGACGCCAGTCCGCAGCATGACTTCAGATCACCTCCTGGTCGTCCTTGAGCTGGGTTTGCACTTGGGCGATGAGTTCCTTCAAGACTGTGTGGCTGAATGTCCCGACTTCCGCGTTGGCGACGGTTGCATGGATCATCAATTCTCCTGGTTCGTAGCCGGTCTGCTGGGAGAGGAAGTGCAGAAGCCGTGTCAGGCCGACGAGATTCCCGTAGGCCTTGTGCACCAAGTGCCAGTGCCGGTATACCGCAATCAGACTCAGACGGTTGCCGACCACGCTGAGGTCAACATGTACGAGGCAAGGGAAGGCCATCTGCCGTTCATCGTCGCTCTTGTACATCTGCAGGCCGACGGCCTCGATAGTTGCCGACTCGATCTCCGCAACACCTTCGAGCACGAAGTCGGCGGCGTTAGTGGCTGAATGCCCCCGATCGCGGTGCGAGCGGAGCTGTCGAACTCGCCGCTTCAGTTGGTTGTAGCCGTCGCTGGTCTTGCCCGGCCACGAGACCAGGCGGCCGAAGTACGTACCTCGTTCGTTGCCGTCGAAGCCGCATAGCTCTGGCAGCATGTCGCGGTAAGAGGAGTACAGGTCGTCAGCCCCGGCGTCGAGTAGCTGGATCTCCGCTGGTTGGAGGTCTGGGAGGTAGTCCAGCTCGGGCGGTGCGTAGAGATTGGCAGGAAAGACAGTGTTGGCGACGGTGTCAACCGTGTGGTCTCCGCGCGGTAGAAGTAGGGCGTCGTTCGCTGCAACTACCTCCGGTACCGGCGCCTCGGGATCGGTGATCGACAGCACGGCGTGAAGCAATCTGCCGTCCCGCGTCGCTTCGGCAGCCTCAAGCACGCCGAGCCAGGCGGCCTCAAGTGAGTCGAACGAGGGAAAGGCGATCACGCCGCCACCACCCTCCGACGCAGGCGGGTTATCAGCCTGGCGACCGAACGCACGCTCACGAAGTCCTGCGGATCGCAGTTGCCGCGCAGTCGAGTCCATCCCCGTGGCCCAAGCCTTCGCGCAACGATCCGACAGACGAAAACCGCGTTCATGCTGTCGATGGCAAGGCTGCCGTCCCTGGACAGCTCGCCAGTTTCTAGTTCGGCAATGGTGCGTTGCGTTGAGGCGGCCAGGATGGCGAGGACCTGGCGTTCGACCTGGGCGACACTTCCCGACTGCAGCACTGTGCGGTCTGCAGCCCGGACGGCAGCCGCGATGGCCAATTCGTCTGGCGAGTTGGGAGCAGTTGCATCGAGCTGGTGTCGAGGTATGGGCTGCACGGCGCGATGCCGGCCGGAGGCCGTGCCGAACAAGGCCACACGGCGCGCCAGCCGCTCAGCTGCGTCTGCCTCAGTCATGAGACCAGTGTCAGGATTCCTGACCTAAATGTCAAGTCGACCGACATGGGCGTTAGCTGGCCAGTTCCGGTGAGCTAGCCAGGGTGGTGTTCAAGTTGGCCTTGTCGCCGGGCTCGAGCTCGCCGCCCTAGTCATCATCCGGGGGGTGACCGTGCAAGTTTCCGGCGGTTCGGGGGCAGGCGCGGACATAACGGCGGGAAACGAGCGAGATAGTCGCGGACGAGCAGCTCGCCGGGATCGGGCGCGCCATTGCCCTTGAGAAGGGTCTGTCAGCTTTCCTCTTGACGAAGCAGGACGCTCAGTACAGTCACGGTTTTCCGGCGCGTGGCCGCGCTGCTGCTCGGCGTGATGCTTTGTGTGCCGGAGGTTGTCACCGCCTTCCCGGCTGCGGCTTGTTACCCGGTTCCGGTTATGGCGAGGAGCCGGGCGCTGTAGTGGTGCCAGCGGGCGATGGCCTGGTGCCGCCGTCGCTGGACGGACCAGTTCAGCGCGAAGGCGAGGCGGGCGCGGGAAATCAGCCCGGCGGCGTACTGCCTGGCGAGACCGGCGAGCCGCGCGGTCTCGGCGATCGACAGCTTGATGGGGGCGATGCCGGGTTTCCTCCTATCTCATCCCAGAAAGTCGCCTCCGTGCGGGTTTTCCGGCCGCTGGCTGCCATGCCCTGGGCAAGCGGACGCCGACGCGGTATGCCGGAAGGCATCGCGATCCGCAGACCGTATCCAAGCGACCTGTCTGATGTCCGGTGGGCGCTGGTGGAGCCCACGCTGACTGCGTGGCGGGAGCGCGAGCGCCGGGCGGGGCCCGGCATCGGGCGCCCGCCCAGGCACGACCTGCGCTGCGTCCTCGACGCGATCTTGTACGTCGACCGCACCGGCATCCCTGGCGCTACCTCCCGCATGAGTACCTATCAGTTACTTGGAATCAGACCTTCCGGGCGATCTTGTCCGGTACGGTCTCGCCGGTAGCTGAGGAGCGTCGTTGTCGGTGGTACTTCAGGAGAAGTGCCCGTCCTTGGGCGGCATGAGCTGGCGGCCGGGTGGTTGCGGATCTGGGTCGATCTGGGGCGGGCGCCGCGGACGATCGATGCCTATGCCCGGGGCTTGGCCGAGTACCTGCAGGTGTGTGAGCGGGAAGGCGTGGACCCGGTCACCGCGAACCGGGCGCATGTGGCGGTGTTCGTCCGCGAGCTCACGACCAGGCCGAGCCATCGCGGGGTCAACGTCGTCTAGGTGGCGGGCCGACAGCTATACGGTGGCGGCGGTATCGCTCGCGCTTGGCGTGAGGTCCCGAAGTGCCGGGAGCATCGGCGCGATCAGATGGGCGGCAGTGGCCAGCCGGTCCGGCGCGCCGGGGCAGATGGAAGTCAAGACGATGAAGTGGGTCATCTGCTTCCAGCCCGGGCGCGAATTTCCGGCGCAGAACGGGGGCGGGACCAAGAGGTAGACGCGCACGGCACCGCTGGAGGTGCGTGCTTCTTCAAGCTGCCGCAGTACGGCCCTGCCTGACAGGGAAGCGGCCGGACCCTCGCGGTCGGCCGTCATCACAGCGGCCCGGATGGCTGCCGCTTCGCCAATATTCGTCAGGTGATCGCGGACCTGGCAGATCAGCCTGAAGGACACGTCCGCGAGAGACCCTGAGATCAGGCCAGCTGAGTGGCCGGCCGGGCCGGGCGACAACGGTTCCCAGGCGCGCTCCCTGTCGTCCAGGCGGGTGCGGAGGCGGGCGACGTCGTCGTGGCTGAGGATCCGGTTCTGGCCGATCGCCGCGGACATCTCGCCGGTCGCGCGTGTGTACTCTCGGCCTCCGATGCTGTCCAGGCCCAGGACCAGCCCGATCGTCAGGGTCGGGAACGCCTCGGCCATGCGGCCGGAGTCGACTCCGGGGTCGGTGATCGGCGTTCCGAGGAACCGGCCCCTGCCGGTGCTGAGCTTCCCGGTGATCTCGAACACCGCGTCGATCGCGGCGTCGTAGCTGTCCGGTCCGACGCCTGGCGCCGTTGTCCCGCCGGAATCGCCCCTGAGGACCGCACACCTGATCGCATTTACCAGGCCCTTCCCGCGGTCGCGGCTGAACCAGGTCAGCGCAGCCCGGACGGCGCTCTCGGGCAACTGCAACTCCGGATGCCCGCAGAAGACCGCCAGGACAGCTTCATGGACCGGCCGACCGCGCTGAGCGTAACGGCCGAGGACGCGGACCAGCTCGGCAGTCCCGGGGAAGGTGCTGGAAGCCGAGCCCCGGCCGCGACCGAGACCATGACGGGCATTGCGCGGCACGAGACCGGCCGCACGCCATCGCTCTAGCTGCGGCAAGCTGACCCCGGTCTGCTCGATGAGCCGGGCGTCCTCCTGGCTCGGTCCCGACCTCGGCAGAACCCCAGTTTAGAACCCCGCGATCTAACGAGCGCAGTGGTGGACCGCGCCTTGGCTTACTAAAAGCCAGAAGGAGGTGATCGCAATGAACGACGTCTTCACCGAAGCCACGATCGGCCCGTGCCTGCAGACCTGGGGCCAGACCCTCCGTCTTGCCCCTATTGATCCTGGCTATCGCCGTCGCATCACTAGCCGCGCGTGCCCGCATTACCGGATAGCACCCCGGCCAGCCTTACCGCCGGTCTCAGCGCGGGAGGCCGCCGAAACCCTGGCGCCTCCCGCGCTGGCCGAACGACAGAAAACACCCATCTCGCCGCTTCTAGATCGCGCGAACCAACCGGTGCCGCATGATGCGGTCACCGACCATGTAGCGAGCAACCCACCTGGAGCTGGCTGACATCTCGACGACGACGTCCCACCCCTGCCTGTACAAGCGCTGATCGCCCCATGATGCAAGTTAAGAGGCCTGAGTAATACCCGAGGAGCCTTCCCGATGACCGACCGCGAGCCCGACGGTCGATCACTCAACTTCGCGGGCGATGTCGACGAGCAGGGGCGCAGCGACGCAGGGTTTCTAGCTGAACGACGAAGGTCTGGTCGCAGGTTTCACGCGGACATCGAAGCCTTACACCTCTGTCCTGTGCCCGGCCATATGAGGTATGAGACTCCCTCTGACCTGCGGTGCCTCGACTTGGCTGTCGATCGTTGGCCGGTTTGTTGTCACTGATCGTGAGACAACTCGGCAGGCTCGGGATCGAAGTCTCGGCAACGTTCTCGGTGAAGCCACTGGCCAGAAGGCCGATAGGAGGCGCGTGCCTCAACTTGTTGGCAGGGATCGGCCGGATGCCTTGGTTTTCAAGGCGCTACCTCATCTTCCCTGGCACAGGACAACCTCATCAGGACACCCACTCCCATGTCCATTATATCCCATTTAGTAAGTTTCTCGTTTCTGATCTTGATCGGCCGTTTTGCGATCCTCGATTCATGATTCCTGGCTCCACACCCATGCATCAATCAGATGATCATGGTCAGTTCTGCCTGCTGCTTGTCGTGAGGCGCGGCGCGTAGTGGCGGTTGTCGCGACCCTGAGCAAGGGCTACGACCTTGACTACATCTGGAAGCAGGTCGACGACGGCCCGGCCAAGGACGCGGCCAGCTACTACATCCAGGCCAGCGAAACCGGCGGGGAGCCGCCCGGCCGCTGGTGGGGCCCAGGCGCCGAAGCCCTCGGCCTCGAGCATGGCCAGACGGTCGAGCGCGGACCCTACGACCTGCTATTCGGCGAGCGCAAGGCCCCTGACGGCACCCCGCTGAGCAGGCCTCCGGACGGCGGCCGGAAGATCGCGGATGTGTACGCCCGGCTGCTGGCCGCCGAACCGCACGCCACCGCCGACCGCAAGCGCGAACTGCGGATCGAAGCCGCCAAGCAGGCCCGCCAAAGCCCCCTCTTCTTCGACCTGACGATCTCGCTGTCCAAGTCAATCTCGATCTTCCACGCTTCCCTTGGCGAGAATGTCCGCCTGGCTCGCCAGGCCGGGGACCGCGAAGGCGACCAGTACTGGTCTGCCCTGGTCACCGAGGTCGACGAGATGATCTGGCAGGCCGTGCACGCCGGGTTCGAATACTTTCAGCAGGAGGCCGGCTACACCCGCACCGGCTCCCATGGCACAAGGGTCAACGGCCGGGAGACCGGCCAGTGGCACGAAGCGGACCTGGCGGTAGCGCACTGGCTTCAGCACACCTCCCGCGACGGCGACATGCAACTGCACGTCCATTCCCAGATCGCCCACGTTGCCCGCACCGCCACCGACAGCAAATGGCGCGCCCCCGACTCCCTGGGTTACAACGAGCACATCGGCGCGGTCGCCGCCATCGTCTCCCAGCACCTCGAGGAAGCCCTCACGCAAAGGTTCGGCCTGGAATGGACCGCCCGCGACGACGGCCACGGCTTCGAAATCAAGGGCATCAGTGGCGAGATGATGCGCCTGTTTTCCTCCCGGCGTGAATCCATCACGGCCAACCTGCGCGGCCGCGCCGCGCAATTCGAGCAGCACTACGGCCGCAAGCCTTCCCAGCGCGAGCTCGCGCATCTCGCGCAAGCCGCCAACTTCAAGACGCGCAACCCCAAGCACGGTGCGCTAGATGTCGCGCAGGCGCACGCGGGCTGGGCGGACAAGCTCGCGCGGACCCTCGGCGTGAGCCTGGCCTCGGTCGCGCCGTCGGTGTGGCACGCCGCAACCGGCCGCGCGGCCGCGCACGCGCCCGGCGCGCAAGCCAAGATCCTCCCCGAACTCGAGCTGGCGCGCGCGGCGCAGAAGGCGGTCGCGCTGGCCCAGCAGGAAAAGAGCACGTGGACCCGCGCGGACGTGATCAAGTACCTAGGCCGGGTCCTGCCCCGTACCGGCCTGGATCCCGCCGCAGCCGCCGCACTCCTCGAGGGCCTAGCCGACCGCGCACTGGTTTCGGAGTTCGAGCCGGTCACCTGCCTGGAGGCACCCGAGCCGGCCGAAGTCCCGCGCAGCTTGCTCCGCGCCGACGGCCGCAGCATCTACCAGCGGCACGGCGGCACCCGGTACGCCACGCGCGCGCAACTGGTCATGGAAGAGCGCATGCTCGCGCAAGCCCGCGCGGACACCGCGCCGCGCCTGACCCGTGCGCAAGCCGCGCACGCGCTCGGCGCCAACCCCGCGCAACTCGACGCCGCGCTGACCGGACGCGCCAACGCCGCGCAGGACACGCGCACGCGGACCGGGCTGCGCACCGACCAGGCCGCCGCCGCGCTGTCGGTCCTGACCGACGGCACGCGCGCGTCCGTCATCAACGCCCCGGCCGGCTCAGGCAAGACCCGCGTGCTAACCGAAACCGGCCGCGCATGGACCACAGCAGGGCTGGGCCCGGTGGTCGGGATCACCGCGTCCCAGTCGGCCCGCAACACCCTGGCCGCC
>Ga0070699_100001696_pt1 | contig 20059 bp, 19 predicted proteins | sample KBSK1503metaG_FD_65473 | JGI IMG/M metagenome (GOLD analysis project Ga0070699, IMG submission 65473) | Corn, switchgrass and miscanthus rhizosphere microbial communities from Kellogg Biological Station, Michigan, USA - KBS K1-50-3 metaG | ecosystem: Host-associated > Plants > Roots >... | reverse complement strand
GAGTACGCCAACGTCATCCACTCGGCCGGCTCGGACCTGCTGCAGCTGATCAACGACATCCTGGACCTGTCCAAGGTCGAGGCGGGGCGGATGGACATCCACGCGGAGCGGTTCCCGCTGAGCGCCCTGCTCGAGGACATCCAGGCCACGTTCCAGCCCCTCACCGCCGAGAAGGGGCTGGATTTCTCGGTCGAGGCGGGCGCCGAGGCGCCGGGCGAGCTGCTCACAGACCGGCAGCGGCTCCGCCAGGTGCTCGGCAACCTGCTGGCCAACGCGGTCAAGTTCACCGAGCGCGGGCACGTGCTGCTGCGCGTGGCCAAGGCCGGGCGGCGCACCCCGGACGGCGGCGAGATGCTGGCGTTCTCGGTGGCCGACACCGGTATCGGCATCGCGCCGGAGAACCTCATCACCATCTTCGGCGCGTTCCAGCAGGGCGACGGAACGCTCAGCCGCAGGTACGGCGGGACCGGCCTCGGCCTGTCGATCGCCCGCGAGGTCGGCACCCTGCTCGGCGGCGAGATCACCGCGGAGAGCGAACTCGGCCGCGGCAGCAGCTTCACCTTGTACCTGCCGTGTGAGCTGCTCGGAGCCGAGGCCGGCGGGACGGGCGCGGGGAGCGACGGCGCCGGCGCCGCGCACAACGGCGGGCCGCACGCCGAGGCGACCGAGGCCCTGCAGCTGCAGCCGACCGTGCCGGACGACACGGCGGCCGGCGGCCGGCGGCTGCTGGTCCTCGAGGGCGCGCGCGGCGGCCTGCTGACGCTGCTCGCCTACAGCGCGGTGTCCGACCTGACCGGCATCCACGGGCCGGTGCACGTGGGCACCGCCGTCAGCCCGGAGCAGGGCATCGAGGCCCTGAGTTCGGCTCCGCACCAGTGCGTGGTGCTCGACCTGGGGCTCGAGGACGCGTCCGCGTTCGCCTTCCTCGAGCGGCTGCAGGAGGATCCGCAGCTGCGGGCCCTCCCGGTGCTCGCGCACACCAGGGACAAGATCGACAGCGCGCAGGCCAGGCTGGCCCGGCTGCGCTTCGGCGCGCAGCCGCTGGAGCTGCTGCCCTCGCTCGACGAGCTACGCGAGCGGATCACCCTGCACCTATCCGCGGCCCAGCCCGACCAGGTGCCCGCGCTGATCAGCGAGCCGACCGGGACGGCGGTCAGCTCGCGGGGCGCTGCGCAGGCCGAGGGGCACGAGGCGCTGCGCGGCCGGCGGGTGCTGGTGATCGACGACGACCCGCGCAACGTGTTCGCCATTACCAGCACGCTCGAGCTGCACGGGATGACCGTGACCCAGGCGGCCAACGGGCGCAAGGGCATCGAGGCGCTGCTCGGCGCCGAGGACACCGACCTCATCCTGATGGACGTCATGATGCCGGAGCTCGACGGCTACGCGACCATGAACAAGATCAGGCAGATGCCCGCCTTCGCGACCCTGCCCATCATCGCGGTGACCGCGCGGGCCATGCCCGGCGACCGGGAGAAGAGCATCGCCGCCGGGGCCAGCGACTACGTGACCAAGCCCGTCGACACCGACGAGCTTCTCGCCTGCATGGAGCGCTGGCTCAGCCGTAGATAGCAGGGCCGCAGGCAGGGCTAGGCCGCGACCCTCCGCCTGGCGGCGGCCGCACGCCGCTTGCGGCGGCGCCGCCTACACCTCTTACGGGGAAGTTTTACCAGCCTGACGGCACGCGTGGTTTGAGGATACGGAGCGTTACCGGCGCGGCTGACGCCGGCCGGGCTCAGCGGTGTCCTGGCGTCGCGCAGGATGCGCTCTGCGATACCGGTTTGTCAACCCGCACACCGTCTTGATGTGACGAGCATCACATCACCTTACGTTTATTCGCCTCGGGTCGGGCACACCGTACTCGTCCGTAATTCCCAGGGTCCTAAGGAGGCCACCTTGACGAGGGGAACCCTCCGGAAGCCGGCGGGAGGCACCGCCGCCGACGCCACGGCCCTCGGCACCGCCCCTGACATCAGCATGCACCCAGGGGACCGTGCGGAGCTGAAGGAGCTGTCCGACAACGCCCTGCTCGCCAGGATCCGGGCGCTGCCGAGGGATAGCGAGCTGCGCGCCGCTGTCTGCGAGATACTCGTGGACCGCTACGAAAAGCTGGTCCGCTCGTGCGTCAGGCAGTACCGCGGCAGCCCAGAACCTACCGAAGATCTCATGCAGGTCGGGTACGTCGGCCTGCTCAAGGCGATAAACAACTACGACCCCGAAGTCGGCGACAGCCTCTCCGCCTACGCGCAACCCTGCGTCAGCGGCGAGATCAAGCGGCACTTCCGCGACAAGCGGTGGCAGATCCACGTCCGCAGGTCGGCCCAGGAGCTCCTGCTCCAACTGCGCAAGGCCACCGAGGAACTCACCCACCAGCTCGGCCGGATGCCGGAGGAAGCCGAACTGGCCGAACGCCTGGGGGTCAGCCCCGACGACATTCAGGAGGCCCGCCAGGCGGACCTCGTGTTCAGCACCTACTCGCTGGACGCCCCGATGTCCGACCGGGACGACCCGGCCCTGCTCGCGGACGTGCTCGGCGACGACGACCCAGGCGTCGCCCACACCATCGACATGGAAGCCGTCAACGCGCACTGGGAGGAACTGCCCGAGCGCGAGCAGCGCATCCTGGTCATGCGCTTCTACGGCAACCTCACCCAGACCGAGATCGGTGAACGGCTCGGTATCTCGCAAATGCACGTGTCCCGCCTGCTTGCCCGGGCGCTCGGTCACCTGAAGAGCCGACTGCTCGATTCGGCCGAGACCGAAACCCCTCACTCAGCTGCCACGGCCTGACAGCGGAAGGACCATCATGAAAACCGGAGTGGGACTCGCACTGATCGCCATCGGCGCGATCCTCGCCTTCGCCGTGACCACTAATACATCGGTCTTCAACCTGCACACTGCCGGCTGGGTGCTCATCATCATCGGCATCATCGGGATCGCCATCCCGCGCCGGGGCTACGGCTGGGTCGGGCGCCGCGTGCTCACGCGGCAGACCCGCTGGCGGCCCGGGGCCCGGATTGAAGAGGTCACCTACCCGGCCTACGTGAACCGGAACCCGGCCAACACCCGCGTCCGGGCGGGCCTGCCCGCCCCGGGCGCGCTGGGCAGCCCGGAGGCCGCCAGCCACATCGACGCCAACTCCAGCACCCGCGAGGTGCGCCCCGCTGGCGAGACGGAGGTCATCGAGGACGTCTATGAGGAGTAATGCCGGCGCGACACGCGCAGGCGATTAAGACGGCGCGGTCGGGGGGCCTCGTCCCGAGAAGCCCGTTAACCCCGCGAAGCGAACCCAACCGTAATAAGCCATCTAGGAGAAGTCATGGTCATCACGCTTTCCGTCATCATCTGGTGGATCCTCATCGGCCTTGTGGTCGGCGCGGCAGCCCGCCTGGTCATCCCCGGTCGCCAGCACATCGGGATCATCGTGACGATCCTCATCGGGATCGTGGCCGCCATCGTCGGCGGGATCCTGACGGCCGCATTGCTCGGCGCCGGGCATACGGTGATCACTTTCATCGTGGCCGTGCTGCTCGCTGCGCTCGTCGTCAGCGCGTTCACCACGCGCGGCTACGGCCGGTACCACACCCGCCGCCGCCGCCGGCCGGCCTGGCGTCGCTGATAACCAGCCGCTAGCCAGCTAGATCACCGGTCCGCCGGGGCGATTCCCGCCCCGGCGGATCTTTGCGCCGGGCCGCCCGCGGCGCCTGCTAGTTACTCGTGCTGGTTTTCGGCTCTTCGCCGCCGTAGGCGGCCACGACCTCGGTGGCCACCTCGGTGACCTTTACGTGGCGGCGTTGCGACTCCTGGCGCAGCCGTTTGAGCGCCTCGTCGGCGTCGCAGCCGAGGGCGTGCATCAAGATGCCTTTGGCCTGGTCGGTGATTGACCGGGCCACCACTGCGTCCTTGAGCTGGCTGGCGGTGCGCTGGGCCTGGTTGTAGGCGGTCGCGTTGGTGAGCATCGCACCGCCGAACGCGGCGAGCATGTCGGCCATCGGATTGGATTCGGCGTCAAGGATGCCCGGGCGCACCCCGAACAGCGACAGCACCAGGGCGCCGCGGGGCAGCTCGCGCACCAGGTGAACCGAGCACCGGACGCCGCGGCGCAGCGCCGCCTCGGCGAAGTCGGGCCAGCGAGCCTCGTCGAGGGTGTCGGGGCAGCTGACCGCGGCACCGCTCCCGGCCGCCTCCACCATCGGCCCGGAACCGCTCCTCAGCTGCAGGTCCGCGAGCTCGGCCAGGTCAGGGTGCGTCGACGCGGCGTTGACCACCTCGCCGTCGCGCCATACGACCGCGCTCGCGCCTGAGCACCAGGGCACCTGCCAGGTGGCCAGCTCGGTAAGCTTGTTCAGCGATCTGGCCTCGCCGCCGTTGGTGAGGCTCAGCAGTTCCGCCGCCCCGCTCCCGAGCTGCTCGATCGGCACCGGCTCCTCCGTCCCTGGCTCTTTCTAGCACGCCCCGGGCGGGCCTGCCGCTGCCGTCGCCTGCGCCCTCGCCACCGGGGGGACCGCCGGCTCGTTCCAGGTCAGGATGGTGAACCGGGCAGCCTGCCCCGCCGTGCAGGCCAGCCGCGCGGTGGCGGAGATCGTCTTGCGCACCGCGACCTTCACGGTCTTGCCCGAGACCGGGCAGGAAGGCCGGGTGCTCAGCGGCGAGACGCCGCCCACCGAGTAGCTGGCCTCGCAGGCGGCCGAGCTGCGCGTGCCGCCGCCGAGCAGCGCGCCGACGATGATCGCGGCGAACATGACCGGGACCAGCACGATCGCGTACATGGTCGTACTCGGCTGCAGCCATCGCAACCGCTTGCGGGCGAGCCGCTCCGTCCCGATGGGCTCATTGGCGCTGAGGCGGCCGAATATCGCGTACATGGACGCCAGATGGGGCTCGCTTGCCCGCAGGGCGCCTTCCATCCGATCGAGTGCGCGCTGCTGGCAAGCGGGCAGGGCCACCGACACTCACATCCTCACCGAGGTTCCAGAGCCGTAGCGAGCGCGGCTGCGGAAACCGTCGCCTGCCCGTGTTTACGGAGAGCAAACGGGCGAGGCGGACGAGGTGTCAGGCCGCACACGGCATGGTCTCAGTAGTGTAACGGGCGCCGGGGAGCAGTCGCGCACGGAACGGATTAGTCACGCACAGAAGCCGTAACTTCGCTCGCGGCCCGCTGGCTGAGCGACACGCGGACCATCGCGGCGGCGAGCCGCGCAGGCTGGCCGCTGGCCGCCAGCAGCCCAGCGAGCGACTCACGGTCGGCAGGCAGCCGCACCCGGTGCGCTCCGCTGGTCACCCTGGCGTCCACGTACGGGGCAACGCCGGGCCATACCTCCTGGACTTCCCGCAGGAAGATGCTCGCGCCGGCCGGCCCGACCCCGGGAAACTCGGTCAACCGCGCGGTCATGCCGCCCACGTCGCCGCCCGCGTCGTCGCGCAGCTTGCGCAGGTCGCCGTGCCACTTGCCGACCAGCAGCTCGGCGCCGTCGCCGAGCATGGTCGCGGTGCGCTCGTCATAGCGCCGGTAGTGGCCGCGGCCCAGCGCGTCCACCCGGTCCTGCCAGCTGGCCTCGCTCATCGCCTTCGGGCTCCGGTAGCCGGCCGCGAACAGCTCACGCGCGGCCGCGACCGCGGTATCCGCCGTAATCGGCGCGCCCAGCAGCGTGGCCAGGACGAGCAGCTGATAAAGGGGACCCGGTCGGTCAGCCAGCCGGATGCCGGCGTCCTCGGCGTACAGCCGCCCGTGCCGGGCGAGCAGCTCCCTGACGATCGATTCAGGCTTGCCTGTCATACGCGATCCTCCGGTCAGGAGTTCGGCGGCGCGGAGGACGCGCCGGACAGCGCCGACATCGCGTCGCTTTCCAGCGCGAGGTCGCCGACGGACACGATCCCGACCGGCGTCCCGTCCCGCGACACCGGGATACGGCGCACCGCGCGATCGCGGACCAGCCGGGAAGCCTCGGACAGATCGTCGTCCGGGTCGAGCACCACCAGCTCGCTGCCGCAGATGTCGCCGATAGGCGTGGTGCGCGGATCACGGTTCTCGGCCAGCACCCGCACCGCGATATCCCGGGCGGTGACGAGTCCGCTGACGCTGCCGTCGGTCAGCACCAGGACGGTGCCGATCCCGTGCTGTTTCATGGCACTGGCCGCAGCGGACACCGATTCGCCCGGCGCCATGCACACCGGCGCCGCCGACATGATGTCGCGCACTTTCCTCATCGTGCTCCACCTCCTGGGCTGATTCGGATGACGCTACCCACCGGGAGCGGTCGCAAACGAGCAAGTCAGCGCGGCTGCCCGGCAGGTCAGGCCGGAGGTACGGGGCGGACCACAGATGCTGAGCCGCAGCCGGATCAGGAGTCTAGCTTGGCGAGGCGTTGGCCGGCCTCGCCGAGGCCGTGCCGGGACTCGGCGAAGTCCGCCCAGGGATCGGTGCCGTCATCGAGCCTGGCCCGGATCGTCGCCAGCCTGAACTGGCCGGGCTCCAGGTCGTCGTCTTCTACTTCGGCCCAGTTCAGAGGGGTGGCCACCGGCGCGCCCGCACGGGCCCGCACGCCGTAGCTGGCCACCACCGTCTGCGCGTAGGCGTTGCGCATGACGTCGGCGTAGATTCGCATCCCCCGCTTGTCCTTGCGCTGCTCGACGGTGATGGCGTCCGGGTGCCTGCGGGCCAGCACTTCGGCCACGCGGTGCGTGAACTCACGGACGTCATCGAAGTCGGCCCGCCGGTTCAGCCCCACGTGGACGTGCAGGCCCCTGCCGCCCGTGGTCCGCACGAAGCTGGTCAGCCCGAGTTCGCCGTCCAGCAGGTCACGCGCCCACAGCGCGGCCCGCCGGACGTCGGCGAACCGCTTGCCGTCCGGGGGATCGAAGTCGAACACCATCTGGTCGGGCGCGTCGAGCCTGTCCACCCGGCTGGTAAACGCGTGGATCTCGATGCAGGCCTGATTGGCCAGGTAGACCAGCGTGGCAGGGTTGTCGCAGACCGCGTGCTCGACCTCGCCGCCCTCCTTGCCCACCCGGACGCGGCGGATCCAGTCAGGAAAGTACGAGGGCGCGTTCTTCTGGAAGAACCGCTGGCCGTCCAGTCCGTCCGGGTAGCGCACCATGGTGATCGGCCGGTCCCGCAGCCAGGGCAGCATCCGGCCGGCGGCGTCGGCGTAGTACCTGGCCAGGTCCGCCTTGGTGATTCCGTCCGCGGGAAACAGCACCTTGTCTGGATGCGTGATCGGCACCGTGATGCCGCCGGCCGTGATCTCATCGGCCATGGCGTGCTCCTCCTGGCCGCGTCACACGGCCACTGCTATCGCGCTGAGCTGGGCGAACGTGAGGGTGGGCTCATCTTGCACGGCCAGGTCTCCCGACGACACGATGCCCGCGACCTGCCCGGCCTCAAGGACGGGCAGCCTGCCCACCGCGTGCTTGCGCATCAGGCGCATGGCCTCGTGCACGCCGGCGTCCGCGTCCACGCCTATCAGGTTCCCGCTGCTCAGCGGGCCGACCGGCTCGTCCGCTCCCCTCGCCCTGACCACCAGGTCGCGGTCGGTGACCAGGCCGTACAGCGAGCCGTCGCGGACCACGAGGAGAGCACCGACCCCCCAGTCCCGCATGGTGCGGGCGGCTTCGCCGACCGACTGGTGGTAATCCACCCCGATGGGGCCCGCAGTCATCACGTCACGCACCTTGGCGTCCATGATGTCGTGCCTCCTCCGTCTCGCGGATGCGTATGTCCTGTCATCGCGCTACCTGAGACGGCGGAGCTTAAACTACGCGCGGCCGAGCAGGCGGTCGAGGGCGCGGCCGACCTCTTCGGCCAGCGCGGCGTCGGAGCGGCCCGCGGACGTGCTGGCCGAGCGGGTGCGCGCCGCCGGGACCAGGTCGAGATTCAGCACAGCCTCGGGCTCGCGGACCAGGCCGCAGTCCAGGCACTCGACCTGGCCGAGCCGCCGGATCAGGTGCACGCTGGCGCATCTGGAGCAGGACTCAAGCTCAGCGGTCCACTCGCCCGACTCCTGGCAGGCCGGACAGACCAGGACCAGCTCGTCGCGCAGCACGCCACGACGCCAGGGACTCTTCCCCCGCTCCGGATCCGTCTGCCGCACGCCGCAGCGGTAACACGGCAATCCCCCAGGCCTCCCTCGGACCGCGACGCTAGCCGAGCGCGGCGAGCGCCTTTGAGTATTCGGTGAGATCGCGCGCCTGCGGGGTCGGGTTGACGACCTTCCACCGCACGACGCCGTCCTTGTCGATGATGAACGTCCCCCGGATCGCGAAACCGCGGTCGGAGTCGAACACACCGTACAGCTTGGCCACCTCTCCGTGCGGCCAGAAATCCGACAGCAGGCCGAACTCGAAATGCTCGGCGTCGGCCCAGGCCCGGTGGGCGAAGGTGGAGTCCACCGAGACCGTGAGCAGCTCGACGTCGTCCCGGTTGACCTCGGGGAAGTCGTCGCGGATGGCGCACAGCTCACCGGTGCACACGCCGCTGAACGCCAGCGGGTAAAAGACCAGCACGACGTGCTTGGCGCCACGGAAGCCGGACAGCCTGACGGGCGTGCCGTGCTGGTCCCTGAGCTCGAAGTCGGGCGCTTGGTCGCCTACTTCTACCGCCATGCCTGGTCCTTTCACCGGATCCGCGAATGTGCTTTCACCCACCAAGTCTGCCACCGATCCGGGGGCGTGAAAGCCAGGACCGTTCGGGATGAAAGCAAGGTGAACGGCCGGTTAGCGGCGCGCTGACGCGGCCCTGGTCAGGACCTCATCGCCGCGCCTTGGGCGCGACCAGCCGCGTGCCTGACCAGTCACGGGCCGCGCTCACGCTCGAGGTCTGCGACAGGCCGGCCGTGGGCGCGGCCTCGCCGATATCACTCGGCTCGACATGACCTGACCTGCCCGCCTTCGGCGTAAGCAGCCAGATGTATCCCCCGGCGGCAAGCGGCGTCAGCGCGTCGACCAGCGCGTCGACGAGGTCTCCGTCCCCATCCCGCCACCACAACAGGACCACGTCGACCACGTCGTCGTAGTCCTCGTCGACCAGCTCTACGCCGTCTATCCGGGTGATCGCGCCGCGTAGCTGCTCGTCGCAATCATCGTCGTAGCCGATCTCCTGCACCACCTGGCCCGGTTTGATACCGAGCCGCTCGGCCTGGCCGCGTTCGTCTTGCGCCTGGCCCGCGGTCGCGCTCACTGACGTCCTCCTTGAATCCCTCCCCGCACCGCCGCGCCCGGGGTAGTGCGGATCCCACCGGGAACTGTGGGCCGATCCCCCTGACGGCGACGACACGTCAGCACTTCTTGTTGGGACAGTTCACACTGGGTCGGCCCGGTGCGCAAGTGGCAATCGCTCCGGGCTGGCAAACCGCCACCATAAATTGACCTGCCCGCTCCCCTGCTGGTTACGCACGGCAGTTTCTCATCACGTAGAGTAACCACAGATCCGCCCTCGGCGAAACCGCCCCGCCGCGGGGTCTCGGAGGGTTCGCGTATGGCGAAACAGCCCCCGTACCGGGTCTTGGGGGGTATGCGGGGGGCGAAGCCCCCCGCAGGTCCGGTTACCGTCAAGTAGAGATGCGAGATGGGCCAGTTCGTACGACGATTGGTCTGGACAACACATCGAGGGATCCGTTCACGCGGCCGACCGGCCGCCCGATTCACAAGCGGAAGGCGAGGCTACCCCGTGGCTTCCGGACGTCAGCAATTCTCGATCATCAGCGACGGGTTGCCGACCCAGCTGCCCGACATCGACCCGGATGAGACGCGCGAATGGGTCGAGTCGTTCGATTCCGTCGTGCGCACCCGCGGCCGGGCCCGCGCCAGGTACGTGATGCTCCGCCTGCTCGAGCGGGCGCGCGAGCAGCAGGTCGGGGTGCCCGGGCTGCGCAGCACCGACTTCATCAACACGATCCCGCCTGAGCGCGAGCCGTGGTTCCCCGGCGACGAGCACGTAGAACGCCGGATCAGGGCCTACATCAGGTGGAACGCGGCCGTGATGGTCTCCCGCGCCAACCGGCCCGGTATGGGCGTGGGCGGCCACATCGCCACCTACGCCAGCGCGGCTTCGCTCTATGAGGTCGGCTTCAACCACTTCTTCCGCGGCAAGGACCACGGCGAGTCCGGCGACCAGGTGTTCTTCCAGGGACACGCGGCGCCGGGCATCTACGCCCGCGCCTTCCTCGAGGGGCGGCTGACCGAGGACCAGCTCAACGGGTTCCGGCAGGAGCTCTCGCACCCGGGCGGCGGCCTGCCGTCCTACCCGCACCCGCGGCTGATGCCCGATTTCTGGGAGTTCCCCACGGTGTCGATGGGGCTCGGCGCGCTGAACTCGATCTACCAGGCCAGGTTCAACCGCTACCTGCTGGCCCGCGAGATCCACGACACCTCGCGGTCGCACGTGTGGGCGTTCCTCGGCGACGGCGAGATGGACGAGCCCGAGGCGCTCGGCGCGATCGGGCTGGCCTCCCGCGAGGAACTGGACAACCTCACCTTCGTCATCAACTGCAACCTGCAGCGCCTGGATGGCCCGGTGCGCGGCAACGGCAAGATCATCCAGGAGCTCGAGGCGTTCTTCCGCGGCGCGGGCTGGAACGTGATCAAGGTCATCTGGGGCCGCGACTGGGACCCGCTGCTGGCCCAGGACACCGACGGCGTGCTGGTCAACAAGATGAACACCACGCCGGACGGCCAGTTCCAGACCTACAGCGTGGAGTCCGGCGCGTACATCAGGGAGAACTTCTTCGGCGGGGACCCCAGGCTGCGCAAGATGGTGGAGCACCTGTCCGACGACGAGCTGCGCGGCCTGTCCCGCGGCGGGCACGACTACCGCAAGGTCTACGCGGCGTTCAAGGCGGCACGGGAGCACACCGGCCAGCCCACGGTCATCCTGGCGCACACCATCAAGGGCTGGACGCTGGGCAAGGACTTCGAGGCGCGCAACGCCACCCACCAGATGAAGAAGCTCACCGTGGCCGAGCTCAAGGAGTTCAGGGACCGGCTCTACCTGCCCATCGGTGACTCGGCGCTGGAGGCCGAGCTGCCGCCGTACTACCACCCGGGCGAGGACTCCGACGAGATCCAGTACATGCGCGAGCGGCGGGCCGCGCTCGGCGGGGTGCTCCCCCGCCGGGTGATCCGGGCCAAGTCGCTGCCGCAGCCGCCCGACACGGTCTACGAGGAGCTGCGCAAGGGCTCGGGCAAGCAGGCCGTTGCCACCACGATGGCGTTCGTCCGGCTGCTCAAGGAGCTGATGAAGGACCCGGCCATCGGCGAGCGGTTCGTGCCGATCATCCCGGACGAGGCCAGGACGTTCGGCATGGACTCGCTCTTCCCGACCGCGAAGATCTACTCACCGCACGGGCAGACCTACGAGGCGGTAGACCGCAACCTGCTGCTCTCCTACAAGGAGTCCGAGCGGGGGCAGATCCTGCACGAGGGCATCAGCGAGTCGGGCGCGATGGGCTCGGTGATCGCCGCGGGCAGCTCGTACGCCACGCACGGCACGCACATGATCCCGGTGTACGTCTTCTACTCGATGTTCGGCTGGCAGCGGACCGGGGACCAGATGTGGGCCCTCGGCGACCAGCTCGGGCGGGGTTTCCTGCTCGGCGCGACGGCCGGCCGGACCACCCTGGCCGGTGAGGGCCTGCAGCACAACGACGGGCACTCGCCGCTGCTGGCGTCGGTCAGCGAGGCGTGCCTGTCCTACGACTGCGCGTGGGCGTTCGAGCTGGCCTACGTGCTGCGCGACGCGCTGCGCCGGATGTACGAGGCCACACCGGAGCACCCGGACGGCGAGAACATCTTCTACTACCTCACGGTCTACAACGAGCCGTACCCGCAGCCGGCCGAGCCTACGGACTTCCCCGGCGGGACGGCGGCGCTCGAGGAGGGCATCCTGCGCGGGCTCTACCTGTACTCCGGTGCGGGTGAGGAGACGGCCCAGAAGGTTCCGGCCGTACCGGGCTGGCTGGTCGGGCAGTCCCGCGCGTCCGATGGGGCCGAACGGTCTGAGGTCTCCTCGCCCCGGGCCCAGATCCTCGCCTCCGGCGTGGCGGTGCGCCAGGCCCTGACGGCCCAGGACCTGCTCGCCGCGGACTGGGGCGTGTCCGCCGACGTGTGGTCGGCCACGTCCTGGACCGAACTGCGCCGGGACGCGCTGGCCTGCGAGTCGTGGAACATGCTGAACCCGGGCGAGCCGTCCAGGGAGCCGTACGTGACCGCGGTGCTGTCCGATGCCCCGGGTCCCGTGGTGGCGGTATCGGACTGGATCAAGGCGGTGCCCGACCAGATCGCCCGCTGGGTGCCCGGCACGTTCACCTCGCTCGGCACCGACGGGTTCGGGTTCTCCGACACCCGCCCGGCGGCCAGGCGGTTCTTCCACGTGGACGCCGAATCCATCACGGTGGCGGTGCTGTGGGAGCTGGCCCGCAGCGGCGCGGTGGACGCTGACCTCCCGGCTAAGGCGATCGCCAAGTACCGCCTCGACCTGCCGGTGAGCGAGGCGCTCTCGTAGGAGGAGCGGGTTACGGCGAAGGACCCAGCCGGGCTGCGGCCGCGGGTGCACGCGGAGACCGTGCGCCGGATGGAGCGCGCCACGGGGGCGCTCGGCACGGCGGCCATCGCCGCCCTGGACGAGCGGCTGCCGTGGTTCCGCAACCTGTCCGCGGAGAACCGGTCCTGGCTGGGCCTGGTCGCCCAGGCGGGCATCGCCGCGTTCATCGACTGGATCAGGCATCCCGAGCGCAACCGGCCGGCCCTGACCGAGGTGTTCGGCACGGCGCCGCGCGAGCTGACCCGCGCGGTGAGCCTGCAGCACGCGGTGGAGATGGTCCGGGTCATCATCGACGCGGTGGAATCCCGGGTCGATGAGCTGGCCGCGCCCGGCGGCGAGGCGGAACTGCGCGAGGCCGTGCTGACCTACGCCAGGGAGATCGCGTTCAGCGCGGCGCAGGTGTACGCGCGGACGGCGGAGGCGCGCGGCGCGTGGGACGCCCGGCTGGAAGCGCTCGTGGTCGACTCGCTGGTCCGCGGGGAGAGCGAAGACTCGCTGCACTCCTGGGCCTCGGCGCTGAACTGGTCGTCCTCCCCCGTGGTGGTCGTGGTGGGCACGATCGAGGACAGCTCCGGCGGGGCGGAGCCGCACATCGAGGAGATCCGCGCTCAGGCCCGGCGGGCCCGGCTGGACCTGCTGGCCGGCGTGCAGGGGAACCGGCTGATCCTGGTCCTGGGCGGCACCGACGACCCGATCGCCGCGGCCGAGCGGTTCGCTGGCCGGTTCGGGCCGGGGCCGGTGATCGCCGGGCCGCTGGTCCGCGACCTGCGGGTCGCGTCGGTCTCCGCGCGCGCCGCGCTGGCCGCGCTGCGCGCCGCTCCCGCCTGGCCGGAGGCCCCCCGCCCGGCCGGGGCGGACGACCTGCTGCCCGAGCGCGCCCTGGACGGCGACCCGGACGCGAGAGCCGCGCTGATCAGCGACATCTACGAGCCGCTGATGGGTGGCGGGCATGCGCTGCTCGACACCCTCATGACCTACCTGGAGCAGGGCTCCTCGCTCGAGGCCACCGCCCGGCTGCTGTTCGTGCACCCGAACACGGTCCGCTACCGGCTGCGCCGCGTCACCGAGCTCACCGAGTACGCGCCGTCGGCGGGCCGGGACGGCTTCACCCTGTGGGTGGCCATCGTCCTGGGCCGGCTCGCCGCCAAGCACAGCTGACCGCGGCCGGGCCCCAACCCTAAGGGTGACGTAGCGGTGACATCGAGATGAACGCTTGTTAGAGGTAAGCTACAAACTTTCGACGAACAACTTCGTACTATTCGACATTAATCTGGTGATGTCCTACAGGGCAGGGTTGAAGGATGCTGATCATCACCGCACCCGGGCAGGGTGCGCAGACGCCTGGTTTCCTGGCGCCCTGGCTGGAACTGCCCGGGGTGGCCGAGCGCCTCGGCATCGCCTCCGAGCTGGCCGGCTGCGATCTCATCAGGTTCGGCACGACCGCGACCGCCGACGAGATCAAGGACACGGCGGTGGCACAGCCGCTGCTCGTGGCGGCCGCGATCGTGGCGGCCTCGGCCCTGTCCGGGCCGGGGCGGGCCGGCGACCCGAGTGACGCGCCCGGGGACGCGGCCGCCGGGCACAGCGTCGGGGAGCTGGCCGCCGGAGTCATCGCCGGCGTGATCACCGCGGACGACGCGATGCGCCTGGTCGGGGTGCGCGGCAGGGCCATGGCGGCGGCCGCGGCGGCCGAACCGACCGGGATGACCGCCGTGCTCGGCGGCGACCAGGACGCGGTGCTGGCGGCGATCGCCCGGCACGGCCTGACGCCCGCGAACGTGAACGGGGCCGGGCAGATCGTGGCCGCCGGGACCCTGGCCGAGCTGGAGGCCTTCGCGGCCGACCCGCCCGCCGGGGCGCGGCTGCGCCCGCTGCAGGTGGCCGGCGCCTTCCACACCCGGCACATGGCCCCGGCCGTGGCCGCGCTGCGGGACGCGGCGGCCGACGTCACGGTTACCGATCCGGCCGTGACCCTGCTGTCCGACGCCGACGGGGCGGCGGTCACCACCGGCAAGGAGTGGCTGGAGCGCATCCTCACCCAGGTCGCCGCGCCGGTGCGCTGGGACCTGTGCATGCGGACCATGGCCGACCTCGGCGTGACCGCGCTGATCGAGCTGCCGCCGGCCGGGACGCTGACCGGCCTGGCCCGCCGGGCGCTGCCCGGCGTGGCCCAGCTGGCGATCAAGACGCCGGAGCAGCTCGACGCCGCCCGCGACCTGATCTCCGAGCACCTCGCCGAACCCGACGCCCACGGGCACGCCCACCTGCCGGAGTGGCGGCTGATCGTCGCGCCGACGTCGGGGACGTTCCGCTCGCCGCCGGGGCGCGCCGACGGGGCCGCGGTCGCGCTCACCACCGAACTCGGCATGGTGGTGGCGCGCGGCACGGAGCACACGGTCGCCGCGCCCTGGGCCCCTAGACCCGCGGAGATCATCGAGTGGCTGGTGGAAGACGGGGATCCGGTCAGCCAGGGCCAGCCGCTCATCCGCGTCCAACCCGAGGGGGGTCCGGGGGGATGGGTCCCCCCGGAAAGAAGGGAAGGCGCATGACATCCTCCGGTTCCCCGTTCGCGCCGGCCGCGGGCGCCCGCATCCTGTCGCTCGGCGGCTATCAGCCGGGCAACGTGGTCACCAACGACGACCTCGCGACCCAGGTCGACACGAGCGACGAGTGGATCCGCAGCCGGGTCGGCATCATCAGCCGCCGGTTCGCCGGTCCCGAGGAGAGCGTGACCGACATGGCCTTCGAAGCCGGCGCCAAGGCGCTGGCCGGCAGCGGCCTGTCCCCCGGCGACATCGACCTGGTCATCGTGGCCACCTGCAGCACTGAGGCGTCGATACCTAACGTGTCCGCGGTGGTCGCTCACCGGCTCGGCATCGTGGCGCCCGGCGCCTACGACCTCAACGCGGCTTGCGCCGGCTTCTGCTACGCGATGGCCAACGCCTCCGACGCGATCCGGGCGGGCACCGCCCGGCACGTGCTGGTCATCGGGTCGGAGAAGATGACCGCCTGGGTCGACCCCACGGACCGCTCCACCAGCATCATCTTCGCCGACGGGGCGGGCGCCGTCGTCGTCGGGCCGGTCGCGGACGGCGAGCCGCCCGGCATCGGCCCGGTCGCCTGGGGCAGCGCCGGGGACATGGCGGAGAAGATCGTCATCGCTGACCGCAACTCGTTCCTGCAGCAGGAGGGCCAGGCGGTATTCCGCTGGACGACCACGGCCCTGCACCCGATCGCGGCGCAGGCCTGCGAGCGGGCCGGCGTCGCGGTGAGCGAGCTGTCCGCGTTCGTCCCCCACCAGGCCAACCTGCGGATCGTCGAGGCCATCGCGCGCAGGCTCGGCGTGCCACGCGAGCGCGTAGCCGACGACATCGTGCACGCGGGCAACACGTCCTCGGCCTCGATCCCGCTGGCCCTGTCGCGGATGGTCGAGCGCGGCGAGCTCAAATCGGGGTCGCCCGCCCTGCTGCTCGGGTTCGGCGCAGGGATGTGCTACGCGGCACAGGTGATCACGGTACCCTAGCCGCGCCCAGCCCAGCCGGCTGGACCCGCCGTCCCCGCCATGGGGCCGCAGACCCGTACGAACACATGAGACAAGGAGCAACAGGCATGAACGAGCAGGAGATTCTCGCCGGGCTTGGTGAAATCGTCGAGGAGATCGCCGGCGTGCCCGCGGACGAAGTGACGCCGAGCAAGAGCTTCGTCGACGACTTGGACATCGACTCGCTTTCCATGGTCGAGATCGCCGTCGCCGCCCAGGACAAGTTCGGCGTGGAGATCCCGGACGACCAGCTGAAGGACCTCACCACCGTGCAGGACGTGGTGAACTACGTCAGTAAGAACGCCGGGGGCTCGGCGTGACCCCAGGGCGCGAGACCGTCGTCGTAACCGGGCTCGGCGCGACCACCCCGCTCGGCGGGGACGTCGCGTCGACCTGGTCGGCGATGCTGGCGGGCCGCAGCGGCGTGCGATCCCTCACCCAGCCGTGGGCGGAGTCGCTCCCGGTCCGGTTCGCCGCGGAGGCGGCCGCCGACCCGGTCGAGGTAGTGGGCCGCGTGCAGGCCCGCCGGATGGACCGCTGCGAGCAGCTGGCGCTGGTCGCCGCGCGTGAGGCGTGGGCCGACGCGGGCTCGCCCGAGGTGGACCCTGAGCGGCTCGGCGTGGCCGTCACCAGCGGGATCGGCGGCATCGGATCGACGCTGACCGCGTACGACATGCTCCGGGAGAAGGGCTGGCAGCGCATCTCGCCGTACACGGTGCCGATGCTGATGCCGAACGGCGCGGCCGGCTGGATCAGCATCGAGCTGGGAGCCCGGGCGGGGGCCCACGCGCCGGTCAGCGCGTGCGCCTCCGGCGCCGAGGCGATCGGCTACGGCATCGACATGATCCGTTCCGGGCGGGCCGACATGGTGCTGGCGGGCGGCACCGAGGCGGCCATCATGCCGCTGAACATCGGGGCCTTCGCGGTGATGCGAGCCATGTCCACCAGGAACGAGGACCCGGAGCGGGCGTCGCGGCCGTTCGACAGGGCCAGGGACGGGTTCGTGCTTGGCGAGGGAGCCGGCATGCTGGTGCTCGAGTCGCTCTCCCACGCGCGGCAGCGCGACGCCACCGTGTACGCCATCGCGGCCGGGGCCGGCTACTCCTCGGACGCCTACCACATCGCGCACCCGGCGCCCGACGGGGCCGGCGTGATGGCGGCGATCACCCGCGCGCTGGCCGACGCCCAGGTCGATCCGGCCCAGGTGGTGCACGTGAACGCGCACGCCACCTCCACCCCGGAGGGCGACGCGGTCGAGGCGCAGGCGCTGGCCAAGGCGCTCGGCCCGGCCGTGGACGGCGTGGTCGTCACGTCTACCAAGTCGATGACCGGACACCTGCTCGGCGGCGCGGGCGCCATCGAGTCGGTGGCCGCCATCCTCGCGCTGCGCGAGCATGTGGCCCCGCCCACGATCAACCTCGAGGACCTGGACGAGGACGTGCCGGTCGACGTCGCCACCGAGCCGCGGCCGCTCAGCAAGCGCGGTTCCGAGCCGATGGCGGTAGTGAACAACGCATTCGGGTTCGGCGGCCACAACGTGTCGCTGGTTTTCACTGCCGCCTGAGGAGACCTCACATGACCGCACTGGATCAGAGCCCGGCGGCCCGGCCTGCCGTGCTGCCGCGCGACCCGCAGGAGCGCCTGGCGGCCCTGTTCGACGCGGATACGCTGGAGGTCCTGCCAGCCGGGGAACGCAGTGGGGTGGTCGCAGGCACCGGCCTGGTGCACGGCGTGAGCGCGGTGGCCTTCGCCTCCGACGCGCGGGTCCAGGGCGGGGCGATGGGCAGCGCGGGCTGCGCCGCGATCGTCGCGGCCTACTCCGAGGCCGTATCGCGTGGTGTCCCCATCGTGGGCCTCTGGCACTCCGGCGGGGCCCGGCTGGCCGAGGGCGTGGCCAGCCTGGACGCCGTGGGAACCGTGTTCGCGGCGATGACCCGGGCCTCCGGGCGGGTGCCGCAGATCTCGGTGGTGCTCGGGCCCGCGGCGGGTGGTGCCGCATACGGCCCGGCGCTGACCGACATCGTGATCCTGTCCGGGCAAGGGCGCATCTTCGTCACCGGCCCGGATGTGGTGCGGTCCGTGACCGGCGAGGACGTGGACATGGAACGGCTCGGCGGGCCCGAGCCGCACAGCCGCCGGTCCGGCGTGGTGCACGTGGTGACCGAGACCGACGCGGAAGCGCTCGATCAGGCCCGGCTGCTCGCGGCCATGCTCAGCGACCAGGGCAAGATCGCCGAGGACGCGGAGGAGCGTGACCTGTCCGGGCTGCTGCCCGACTCGGCGCGCCGCGCGTACGACGTGCACCTGCTGACCGGCAAGCTGCTCGACACGCCGGGCGTCGAACTGCACCCCCGGTGGGCGCCGAACATCGTGACCATCCTCGGCCGCCTGGCCGGCCGCACGGTCGGCGTCGTGGCCAGCAACCCGATGCGGCTCGGCGGCTGCCTGGACGCCGCCTCGGCGGAGAAGGCGGCGCGGTTCGTGCGGATGTGCGACGCGTTCGGCGTACCGCTCGTGGTCCTGGTGGACGTGCCCGGGTACCTGCCCGGCGTCGGCCAGGAATGGGACGGCGTGGTCCGCCGGGGCGCCAAGCTGCTGCACGCCTTCGCCGAGGCTACGGTCCCGCGGGTGACGCTGGTGACCCGCAAGGCCTACGGCGGTGCCTACATCGCGATGAACTCACGCGCGCTCGGCGCGACCCGCGTCTTCGCCTGGCCGGGCGCCGAGGTCGCCGTAATGGGCGCGGTGGCCGCGGTCCGCATCCTGCACCGGCGGACCCTCGCCACGGTGCCGCCGGAGAAGCTGCACGAGGCCGAGACGCAGCTGGCCGAGGAGCACGAGGCGACCGCGGGCGGCCTGCAGCGCGCCCTGGACCTCGGGGTCATCGACGCGATCATCGAGCCCAGCCAGACGCGCCGTGAGCTGGCCCAGGCCATCGCCGAGGCACCCCAGCTGAAGGGCAACCACGCCAACATCCCGCTGTAGGGGCATTCTGGGGCCGCTCCGCGGCCGCCGCAGCACCGTCCTGTTCCCGCGGGGCTGGCGTGACGGCTGGGGTGGCCTGCAGGGCGGCAGCAAGGATTGCGGATCGCTGCACCCCTGATCAGGGGTGCAGCGATCCACGATGACGCGACCACGCGCGAAAGCCAGCGAGTAGATAGCCGACGCGCCCCTGGGGCGACATGAGCGCCGCATCCACGCCCTGTCAGCGGGGACGCGAGCTAGAGGGGGCTGCCGCCGCCCAGGCCGGTGCCGCGATCGGAGCCGCCCGGTGCGGGGCCGGTGGGAGGCTCGGTGTCGGAGGGAGAGCTGGGGCTGGAGGGGCCGCTTGAGGTGGGCGGGGTGGATGAGCCGGGACCGGTGCCGGAGGGCGCGGAGCCGGACGATTCGGCGGAGGAGTCACCGGCGGGGGTCTCGCCGGCCGGAGTCTCGCCGGCCGGAGTCTCGCCGGCCGGAGTCTCGTCAGCGGGGGTCTCGTCAGCGGGGGCGGGGCGGGCCTCGGCGAGCAGCTCTTCGAGGCGGGCGGCGCGGATACGGCGGAAGGTCCTGTGGTCCCGGGCGCGGTCCAGGATGGCCACCTCGAGCTGGGCGGCTGCGAACTCGGTGGCCTCGCCGCCGTTGCCCGGGGTGCCGAGCGCGGCCAGCGCGGCGGCGAACGCCTCCGACAGCGACATGTCGTCGGAGTAGCGCTCCTTCAGCGCCGCGGACACCTGGTCCGCCTGGCCGCCGAAGGCCACGAAGCCGGGCTCGTCGGTCACCGAGCCGTCGAACGTGATCCGGTAGATCTGGTCGTCCGCGGGCCGGGCGCCCACCTCGGCGACCACGATCTCCACCTCGAAGGGCTTCGGGCTCTCGGTGAAGATGGTGCCGAGCGTCTGCGCGTACCAGTTGGCAATGCCGCGCGCCGTCACGTCGTGCCGGTCGAACTGGTAGCCGGTGATGTCGGCGTAGGTGACCCCGGCCTTGCGCAGGTTCTCGTACTC
>Ga0070699_100001695_pt1 | contig 20060 bp, 34 predicted proteins | sample KBSK1503metaG_FD_65473 | JGI IMG/M metagenome (GOLD analysis project Ga0070699, IMG submission 65473) | Corn, switchgrass and miscanthus rhizosphere microbial communities from Kellogg Biological Station, Michigan, USA - KBS K1-50-3 metaG | ecosystem: Host-associated > Plants > Roots >... | reverse complement strand
TCGAGCCGCTTGAGGCTCTCCATGATGATGGGAGCCGCCGAGCGCTCGCCCAGGTAGCCGATGATCCCACACATGCTGCAGCCTCCTATGTTCCCCGTTTAGGCGCAAACAAACGAACGAAGCTAGTTCGTAGTTTTGGTGAAACGCGTGGGCCGGCGCAAGGTTACGGCCTAAGGCCCAGGGGATACTCCCGGGATGGGTGAGATGAACACGTGGACGGTGGCGGTCTTTTGATTGACGGTCACCCCATCCGGCGGACGAAGGGTGACCGTGCGGATCACGTCGCCCTTGGCGCCCGTGATATCGACCGGGTCCGTCGCCAGAAGCAGGAGGCCGGCCAGCGCGGTCTGAAGGCCCGTCGCCTGGACCTCGAGCGGCGCGACCTGGACGTTCGTCATCCGGTAGCCGGCAGCGGGCTGGCCGGTAATGGTAAAGCCCACTCCCTTGTTAAGGGTGACCGCGTCCGCCTGGATGACCAACTTGACGCTGACCTGGAGCGGCGTCACCGTCATCTGCGGGACGATCTTCTTGCTGGCATTCCAGACCACGACGGTCACTGCCTGGGTAGCGCCGGGCGGCGTCACCGTGGCGAGGTCGACGATGACCACCGCCTGGATGCCGCTCAGCTGGCTTTTCGGGCCGTCGACCCGCACGGTCGCCGGTGTGATCGTGGTCGCGCTGGTTTGCTCATGGAATCCCGAAGGCAGACTGTTCACCCGCTCGATCGAGACCGTCTGTGTCGCGCTGCCACGCTCATCGACGTTCACGGTGACCGAGCTGGGCGCGACGATGGTGACGTTCGGATCGGCGTTCTGCACGTCGATCGGCACCTTGTTGGTCCCGACTTTGACATTCGAGAAATTCCCCGTGACGTGCAGCGAGGCGGGGACGAAGTGTGCCAGATTGTCCGCGGTCCCGATCACCGTCACCGGTACTACTGGCACTTTGCCGACAACGACGAGGCCCGCGGGCAGTGACGACGCGGCGACTGATAGTTGAACGTTACGTTGCTGGGTTGGGTTCTGTGCGTAGGCGACGACGCTCCAGAGCGCGACAGCAAACGCGATCGCCAGCAGCTTGAGCCGAAGGTTCGCCAGCAAAACCGCTATCTTACCGAAGCGCCTGGCGGACGCCGCCAGACCGGCAGCGGCGGCCGGTGGAGCTCGGTGCGAGGTTGAAGTAGTGAGGTCAGCACCTGGCGGAGCCGATCCGGATCGAGGTTACGAAGGAGCTTGCCCTCGTGCGCGACCGCGATCTGGCCGAGCTCTTCGGACAGGATCAGGACAACAGCGTCCGTCTGCATCGAGAGGCCGAGCCCGGCGCGGTGACGGGTGCCCATCCGCTCGCGAACGGTGCCCTCCTCCGCCAGCGGCAGCACGCAGCCGGCGGCGAGGATCTGGTTTCCCCGGACGATCACGGCGCCGTCGTGCAGCGGTGAGTTCGGAAAGAAAATCGCTTCGAGGAACTCCGCGGTAAGCTCGCCGTTGATCCGGATGCCGCTGTTGGCGTAGTTTTCCAGTCCAGTTTCTTTTTCGAAGACGATCAGCGCGCCCGTAAAACGCTGCGTCAGCTTGGTCGTGGCCCGGATCACTTCTTCGATCATGCGATTGAAAATCTGGAGGTTGTAGTGCGACAGCGGCCGCCCGATGAAGCCGATGCGGCCGAACTGGTCCAAGGCGCGGCGGATCTCGGGCTGGAAGAGCACGATGATCCCGACAAGGATGGCAGGTGCTGCGTTGCGGAAGATCCAGGACAGCAGCCGAAGGTCCAGCAGGTTCGCCAGCAAGCCGATCAGCGCGAGCAGCAGCACCCCGAACATCAACTGGACAGCCTGGGTGCCCCGGACGAGCAGAAAGAGCCGGTAAAGGAAGAAGGCCACCAGGCTGACGTCGATCAGGTCGAGGACATGGCGCCAGATGTTCCCGCTCTGGAGGAACACCAGGATGTCGCGCAGGATCACGTCCACTTCGGCGACTAGTATCCTCTAAGCCCGTCGCGACGGGTTAAGGATGCTAACCGCCGACTGTTTTATCTGCCGCAAGCTCCGGGCTGAGATCGCGCCCCCGCCCGGCGGTTATCTATGGCAGGACAAGAGCTGGGCCGTCTGCCACGCCCCGGCCGACATCGCCGGCGCCGGAACCCTGATTCTCGAGTCGCGCCAACACTTTCTCGACCTCGAAGACATGCCTGCCGACGAGAGGGCTTCCTTTGGACCAGTTCTCGGCCGTCTGTATCCCGCGATCCGGCGAGGCACCGGCGCCGACCGCGTCTACCTGCTCTCGACCATGGGAGGAGTCGCCCACTTTCACGCCTGGCTCGTGCCCTGGTGGGCTGACTCCGCTCTTCGTGGTCCCAAATATCTCGCGGCCGACCAGTCGTGCTCTGTGGCCGAAGCCATAGACGCCTCGCAGCGGATCCGGGCGGCGCTGGCGCCCACGAACACGGAACCGTAGACTGAGCAGCGTGGATATGAGTACGGCGTTCGCCCTCATCGTGCCCCTGATCACGACCGCCATCACGACGAACAAGATCATCGCCGGCGTGGTCGTCCTGATCATCGTTGTCGCCGTCGTCTGGTGGATGTCCCGCAGGCGAGGAGCGCCGCCTACCTAGCAGAGCGTCAGGCCGGTGGAATGAGCTCCATCTGATAGTTCGCCGGCATAGCCTCCGGGTCGAGTAGCTCCGGGCCCTGGTTGTGCACATCGTTCACCCGCAACGAGGCCGGGGCCAGCCGCAGCCACCCGGCGGGGCACGGCTGAAGGAAGGCGGCCAACTGCTCGAGCGACAGATCCTCCAGGACCCAGGTCGCGGCGTCGTCATCGTTCAGCACCACCGGCATCCGGTTGTGAAGGTCGGCGATGTCGGCATTCGGCGTTGTGGTCAGGACGGTGGCAGCCGGCTGACCTTCCCAACGCGCGAGCACGCCGGCGAGGTGCAGGAACCCACCGTCGGCGCGTGAGACGGCCATCGGGAGCCGCAGCTCGCCGACCTTTCGCCACTCGTAGAAATGGCTGGCCGGTAGGAGGACGCGATGCGCGAGCAGCAGGCGCTGGTAGTAGGGCTTGGCGAGGGCCGTTTCGGCGCGGAGGTTGAAGAGGCCGCTCTTCGCGCCGTCGATGCCCCAGCGCACGACCTGGGCGCGATCAGGACCGACGGCTAGAACCGGGTCGGTTGGTGCGATGTTGTAGCGCGGGTCATCCTCTGGGGCATCCCGGAGCCAGTGGTAGGTCTCGAGGAGCTCCGCCCGGGGCATCGAGGAGCCGATCCGGCCGCACATCGAGGTTAATTCTGCTGCACGGGTGAGATGGGCGCGGGCACTCGGCACGCTAGGGCCGCGTCGACCCCTGAAAGGCTATCCAGAGCGCCCAGATCTCGGCGCCGATCGGTTCATAGAGGCTCTCGGCGCGGGCTTCAATATACCCAAAGCACTCTTCGAACACCTTGTGTACCATGCGAGTTACGTCAGCGGCTGAACGGCAGGCGCGAAGACGAGGTCGGAGAAGAGACGTTTCCAACTCGTATTCGTCAGTGTTCTCTTCGAAGTTGATGCCAATCGGGTCGTGCCGGAAGAGTAGGGCCTCAACCTTCTCGTATAGGCCCGAATACTCGTTTTTCATCCGGCGCCGCTCTTCCCGCAACCGCTCGAGCTCGGCATCCTTCACCAGACCACTCTATTCGAGTGCTAGTACGTATGGTTCCTCGGCCAATTCGGATCAATTTTTAGCGACCCCGTCCGGTTACGACATACAGCTGTCGCAACCATGCCTCAACATCGGAGCATGTGCCGATCCAGCGAGACGCCGCTCGACCGGATCATGTCGGGCCTGAGCGAATTGCCAGGCTGGCTTGCTGAGCACCCCACCGGTAAGCTCGGCGAGGTCATCATCAAGAGCCGCGCGATCATCGATCGCACCGAAGCGATCGCGGCCGACGTCACGCGTCGCTTCGAGAAGGCGGGTGGCTACAAAACCGACGGGTTCGTCGGCATGATCCCCTGGTTGCGCGTGAACGGCAAGCTCTCGGGACCCGCGGCCGCCGAGCGGGTCGTAGTGGCTCACCAGCTCAAGGACCTCCCCCGGACCGAGGAAGCCCTGGCCCGCGGCGAGATTGGCTACCAGCACGCTCTGACCATGGCTCGAACCGCCCAGACCGTCGGCGCTGCTCAGGTGCGCAAGGCCGAACCGACGCTGCTAAAGGCGGCGGAGACGATGGACCCAGGCCAGTTCGTCGGTGTCGCCAAGAATTTCGAACATCAGGTCGACTCCGCGGCGGCTCTCGGTGAAGCGAATCGTGCCCACGAGCGTCGATACCTGCGGATCGGGCAGCCGCTCAACGGCCTCGTGCGCATTGACGGTTTGCTCGACGTGGAGGGTGGCGCGATCGTCCGCACCGCGCTCGAGCCCTATGCCAAGCCGACCAAAGGGGACGAGAGAACCCCGGGTCAGCGACTGGCCGATGGCCTCGTCAGTCATTGCCGGCGTGGCGCCGGTCAGGGCCATCCGGATGGCGCCGGCCCGCGCCCGCAGTTGATCATCAACGCCAGTCTCGACACTCTGGCGGGCATCGACGGCGCGCCGGCCGGTCAGCTCGAGTGGGGCGGCACGGTTCCCGCGGAAACGGTACGGCGCCTGGCGTGTGACGGGGCGATCAGCCGGATTACCGGGCTAGGTGAGCTCGAGTGGGAAATCACGCATGCCGCCCGGAGCATTCCGCCGGCTACGCGCCGCGCGCTCGCGGCGCGGGATCATCACTGCGTCTTCCCCGGCTGCGACCGGCCGGCGCCCTGGTGTGACGGGCATCACCTCATCCACTGGGCCGATGGCGGGCCGACGAAGCTCGACAACCTCGGGCTCGTCTGCGGGACGCACCATCGGAAAGTCCATGAAGAGGGCTGGAAACTGCGCCACGAGAGGGACAGCCGATGGGTCGCGACGCCGCCAAAACTGATGATTGTCGCGCGGGCGCGAACAGGCTGAGAGGCACCCGAGTAGGGCTTCGCCTCGAGGCGACGAGCGACTCGCTCCCTAGCGCTTGGTGTACTGCGGGGCTTTGCGGGCGCGCTTGAGGCCGGGCTTCTTGCGCTCTTTCATGCGCGGGTCCCGGGTCAGCAACCCGTGCTTCTTGAGCACGGGGCGCATCGCAAGATCCGCGACGATCAGCGCGCGCGCGATGCCGTGCTGGACCGCACCGGCCTGGCCGGACATCCCCCCACCATCGACCATGGCGCTCACGTTGAAGCGCTTCCCGCTCTCGGTGAGCCGAAGCGGCTCGACCACGACCATCTCGAGCATCCGCCGGCCGAAGTACTGCAGCGGCGGCTTGTTGTTGACCATGATGGTGCCTTCGCCCGGGTAGAGCCGGACGCGCGCGACCGCGTTTTTGCGACGTCCCGTGCCGTAGTAGTACGTGCCGTTATCGGCCAATGATTTCAATCTCCCCTGTTGCCGAGAATTTGATTGGTACAGGCTGCTGCGCCTTGTGCGGATGCGCGTCGCCAGCGTAGACCTTGAGCCGGCTCAGCTGCGCCTTACCCAGCGTCCCGTGCTGCAGCATGCCGCCCACCGCGTGACGGAACGGATGCGTCGGATGCTTGACGACCATGTCACCGTAGGCGCGTTTACGCAACCCGCCCGGGTAGCCGGTATACGACGTGTAGATCTTGTCCGTAACTTTCTTACCAGTAACTCGAATGCCCTTTACGTTGACGACGATCACGTGATCGCCGGTATTCAAATGCGGCGTGTAGGTCGGCTTGTGCTTGCCGCGCAAGACTTTCGCGACGTTCGCGGCCAGGCGGCCGAGCGTCTGGCCATCCGCATCGACGATGTACCAACTCGCACTAATTTCAGAGGGTTTCGCGCTGTAGGTCTTTCCGGGTTGTGGCATTTAGTATTCGACCCTCACTTGGACCAGCCCCTGGGACGGTGCGAGCCGCAAGCCGAGCGACGAGCCATTGAGCAGCCCGTCGATCCAATCAAGGCTCCGGCGCTTGCGACCTACGTCGACTAATGCGCCGGCGATGCGACGCACCATGCCGTAGAGAAACGCGTCGGCGGCGACGGCGATCGTTATCCAGTCGCCGGCAGCCTTAATTTCTATCTCGTGCACTCGCCGCACCGTGTGGCCGCCGGGCCGCGGGCTGCGGCCGAAGGCCGCGAAGTCATGCTGGCCGACCAGACGCTCGCCGGCCGCCTGCATCGCGGCGAGATCGAGACTCTCGCGCACGCCCCAGGCGTACTGGCGCTGGTAGGCGCCTCGCGGCAGGGCCTGGCGAATCCTGTACGCGTAATGCCGCGCCCGCGCCGAGTAGCGCGCATTGAACGACTCGTCAACAAGCTCCGCATGCCGAACCGCGATATCGCCAGCGAGCCGAGCGTTGAGTGCACCCGGCAATTGCTCGACCGGGAACGACTTCTCGAGCTTGAAACTGACGACCTGGCCGAGCGCGTGCACGCCCGCGTCAGTTCGACCCGCCACCGTGAGCACTGGCGACTCCCCGGTCAGACTCGCAATTGCGGCGCGAAGCGCGGACTCGATCGTCGGCGTGCCGGCTTGCGCCTGCCAGCCGTGGTAGCGCGTGCCTTCGTATTCGACGATGAGCTTGACGTTCATCGGTCGACGAGCTCGATCAGAACCATGTCCGCGCCATCGCCGAGCCGCGGTCCGATTTTGAGTACACGCGTGTAGCCACCGGGGCGGTCTTTCATGCGGGGCATGAGCTTCGTGAACAGCCGCTCGGTGACTTCGCGGTCTTCGACGATGGCATCAACGGCGCGGCGAGCGGCCACGTTGTCGGTCTTCGCGGTCGTGATCACTTTCTCGACCCAGCGACGTAATTCTTTTCCCTTCGCTTCCGTGGTCTGGATGCGGCCGTGGTCGAGCAGCGAGGTGACAAGGTTGCGGCTCATCGCCTTGCGATGAGCCGTACTTCTCGCGAACTTGCGCCCGGCCTTCTGGTGCCGCATCAGACTGGCTGTGCTGCTCCTAGACCAGAACTTTCGTGAGCTCGTCCGGCGTCAGGAAGCCGCGCTGCACCAACTTCTCTTTGATCTCGTCCAGCGACTTGCGACCGAAGTTGCGCAGGCTCAGCAGGTCCTCTTCGCGCAGGGCCACCAACTGGCCGACCTTCGTGATCTCGTTAGCTTTCAGACAGTTCAGCGCCCGGACCGACAGGTCCAGGTCTTCGATCGGCACGTCCGCGAGCCGAGAAGATAAATCATTGCCCTTCTGCAGCGGCACGTCCGCATCCTTGATGCGCTCGGTGAACCGCGTAAACAGGCTCAGATGCGAGGTGAATTGCTTGGCGGCCTCGCTGATCGCCTGGTCCGGCTGGATGGTGCCGTCGGTCCAGACTTCGAGGATCAGCTTGTCCCAGTCGGTCTCCTGACCAACGCGGGTCTTCTCGATCAAGAAATTCGCCTTGACCACGGGGCTGAAAATCGCGTCGATCGGAATCACGCCGATCGGCTGGCCCTCTTTCTTGTTGCGCTCGGCCGGTACATAGCCCTTGCCGCGCTCGACGGTGAGTTCCATCCGCAGCCGGCCCTTGTTCGAATCCAGCGTGCAGATGTAGAGCTCGGGATTGACGATCGTGACGTCGCTGGGCGCCTGGATATCCGACGCCCTGACTTCCTTCGGACCGGTGACGTCCAGCGTGAGCCGCACCGGGTCGTCAGAGTAAGAGATCAAATTCAGGCCCTTGAGGTTGAGAATGATCTCGGTCACGTCTTCTTTGACGTACGGGATCGATGAGAACTCGTGCGCGACGCCTTCGATCGAGACGGATGTCACGGCGGCGCCTTTCAACGTGCTCAGCAGCACCCGGCGCAACGCATTGCCCAGGGTGGTACCGAAGCCGGGCTCGAGCGGCTCGATCTCGAACTTGCCATAGCTGGTCGAGTTCTCGATGCTTTTGACTTGGGGTTGGGCGGTATCGATCATGGTGCTCCTTGGTATGAAATTAGCGCGAATAAAACTCGACGATCAGTTGCTCCTGGATGGTCTGATCCATGTCGTCGCGTCCAGGTTGCGCGGTGCACTTCGCGGTCATGTTGTCTTTGTCAAGGCTGAGCCACGGCACAACCGGCCGCTGCTCGCCGACGTCGAGGGCGGTCTTGATCCGTTCGACTTCCTTGCTTGACTGATTTACGGCGACGATGTCTCCTACTCGGACGGAGTAGGAGGGGATGTTCACGATCTGGCCGTTGACGGTGATGTGCCGGTGGGAGACGATCTGACGCGCATCACGGCGAGAGGCAGCGAAGCCGACGCGGTAGACGACGTTGTCGAGCCGGGTCTCCAACAGACGCAATAGGTTCAGGCCGGTCACGCCGGTCATGTTCGCGGCGCGATCGAAGTAGATACGAAACTGGCTCTCCAACAAGAAATAAATCCGGCGGGCCCGCTGCTTGGCGCGCAGCTGGATGCCATAGTCGGAGACCTTGCGGCGGCGCACCTGGGTGTGCATGCCCGGCGGCATGGCGCGCCGGTCGAGCGTGCACTTGGTGTAGCACTTCTCGCCTTTCAGAAAGAGCTTCACGCCTTCGCGACGGCAGTGACGGCAGACGGCGCCCTGATACTTACCCATTAAACTCGCCGCCTCTTCGGTGGCCGGCAGCCGTTGTGCGGGATCGGGGTCACGTCCGTGATCGCCGTGACTTCGAGCCCCGCTGCCTGCAACGAGCGGATGGCCGCCTCGCGGCCGGCGCCAGGACCCTTGACGAAGATCTCGATCTGCTTGAGGCCGTGCTCCATAGCGCGCTTGGCGGTCGCTTCCGCGGTGACCTGCGCCGCGAACGGCGTGCTCTTGCGCGAGCCCTTGAAGCCCTGGCTCCCGGCGCTGCCCCACGCGAGCACGTTGCCCTGCGCGTCTGTCAGTGAGACGACCGTGTTGTTGAACGTGGACTGGATGTGCGCCTGGCCCACGATGACGTGCTTCTTTTCTCGACGCCGGGTGCGAACGACTTTCTTCTTTGGCATGACTTACTTCTTTGCCTCCACCTTCTTGCGCACGCCGACGGTCTTACGTGGGCCGCGACGCGTGCGCGCGTTCGTCCGCGTCCGCTGGCCGCGAACGGGAAGACCACGCCGGTGGCGGAGACCCCGATAGGTCCCGATCTCGATCAGACGCTTGATGTTCAAGGCGATCTCACGACGTAGCTCGCCTTCGACTTTCGCCTCTTTGTCAATGACGTCTCTCAGGCGACCGACCTGCTCGTCATTGAGATTCTTGACGCGCACGCTCGGGTCGATGTTGGCAATGGTCAGCACACGCCGGGCGGTGTGGGGGCCGACGCCGAAGATGTAAGTCAACGCGATTTCCACCCGCTTCTCACGAGGAATGTCAACGCCGGCGATACGCGCCATTTACCCTCCTAGCCCTGCCTCTGGTTGTGTTTGGGCGTCACGCAGATGACCCGCACTGCGCCGCCGCGCTTGATGACCTTGCACTTCGCACATATTTTCTTGACCGACGCACGAACTTTCATTGCTGCTCACTCTCTCTATTGACTTACGGGATTCACTGTTCTTTTTTTGTGATTCGACCACGCCCCGGATCGAGCGGTGACACCTCGACGCGGACGCGGTCACCCGGGATCACCCGGAGAAACCGGAGCCGCGCGGCCGGCGCCACGTGTGCCACGATCCTGTGGCCGGTGTCCAACTCGACACGGTAGAGCGCGTTGGGCATCGGCTCTACCACTCGTCCGACGACAATCCTCACCACCGGCAAATGCCCATGGCAAGATCGCCGGATTTCCGGCGCACGAACGAATAGCATACCACAGGATTCACGATCCCAATCATGAGCGCGCCGGAAGGGCCTTCTTCGAGTCCGTCAGGATCTCCGGCCCCTCAGCGGTGATCGCCACGGAGTGTTCAAAGTAAGCCGACAGCGAGTGATCGGCCGTCACGACGGTCCAGCCGTCGCCCAGGAGCGCGACCTCGGGGCTGCCGGCGTTGACCATCGGCTCGATCGCCAGCACCATCCCGGGCTTGAGCATGGGACCCCGGCCGGCGATGCCGAAGTTGGGGACCTGGGGGTCCTCGTGCATGTCCCGGCCGATCCCGTGTCCGACGAACTGCCGCACAACGGAGAAGCCGGCCGCCTCGACGTGCCGCTGGACGGCGGCGCTGATGTCGCCAATGCGGTTGCCCACCTGGGCCTGCTCGATGCCGACCGCGAGCGACTCGCGGGTCACGTCCATCAGGCGCTGCGCCTCCGTGGACACCCTGCCGACGCCGACGCTGAGGCCGGCATCGGCCCAGAAGCCCCGGTGGATCAGCCCCGCGTCCAAGCTCAGTAAATCGCCTTCGCGCAGCTTGCGGTTGGTCGGGATGCCGTGGACCACCTGGTCGTTGACCGAGGTGCAGATGGCGTTCTTATAGCCGTCGTAGCCGACGAAGCCGGGGATGCAGTCACGAGCGCGGATAAATTTGTCGGCTTCGCGGTCGAGCTCGAGCAGGGTGACGCCGGGCCTGGCCAGGGACTGCAGATGGCCGAGGGTTTCGGCGAGAATCCCACCCGCCTCGCGCATCAACTCGATCTCGTCCTGCGATTTGTAAATAATCATCGGGACCCCGCGCCCTTCCGTAATGCGCTCAGCCGCCTAGTGATATCGGCTCGCACCTCGTCCACGCTCATCTGGCCGTCGATGTTCTCGAGCTTGTGTTGCCTGGTGTAGTAATCGATCAGCGGCGCGGTGTGCTTAAGAAAAACGTCGATGCGATGTGCCACGATCTCGGGCTTGTCGTCCAGCCGCTGGTAGAGTTCGCCGCCGTCGACGGTACACCGCGGCAGTGCTAACGCTTGCTGGGGCGAGAAGTTGTAGACCGCGTCGCAGCTGCGGCAGCTGTAGCGGTGCGACAGACGATCGATCAACACCTGGCGGCTCACCCGCAAATAGATGACCGCGTCGACTCGGCGCCCAACCTGATCGAGCGTGGCATCCAGCGCCTCAGCCTGGGCGACCGTGCGCGGAAAACCGTCGAGGATGAATCCATGACTGGCATCCGGCTTTTGCAGCCGCTCGTGGATGATCTTGATCATCAGGTCATCGGGCACCAGCTCTCCGCGATCCATGTAGCCCTTGACCTGGTCACCGAGCGGTGTCCCTGCGCGCCGCTGGGCGCGGAGTATATCGCCGGTCGCGATCGCCGGAATGTGATAGGTCTCGATCAGGGACCCCGTCTGCGTCCCCTTGCCGGCGCCTGGTGCGCCAAAAAGAATCAGGTTCATAGGTAAGGGATGCGACTTGAAGTCGCTACTTGATGAACCCCTTGTACTGACGCATGATCAGCTGGGTTTCGATCTGTTTCATGGTATCGAGGGCGACACCGACGACGATCAAGATCGCGGTCCCGCCAAGGTACATGTTTTGCGTCGGTATTCGGGTGAGCGCCGTCGCGAGTAATGGAATCAAGACCGTCACCCCACCCAGGAAGAGCGCGCCGGCGAACGTGATCCGGGTCATGGTGCGGTCGAGATACTGCGCCGTCGCCACACCGGGCCGGATGCCCGGAATGAAGGCCGCGTGCTTCTTCAAATAGTCCGCGGTGTCGACCGGGTCGAACGTGACCGCGGTGTAGAAGTACGTAAAGCCAAAGATCAGGATGAAGTACACGAAGTTGTACAGAATGTCGGTCGGTACATTCGGACCGGCCGGCACCCAATACGTTCGCAACGCCCGCGAGATATCGCCCCAGGGCGAGGCGGCGGTCGCCAGGAAGTTCCCGATGATCACCGGGAAGAACATGATCGAGATCGCGAAGATGATCGGGATGACGCCCGCCTGGTTGACACGTAGGGGCAGGTGCGAACTTCGGCCCTGGTAGACCTTGCGGCCCACCACCCGCTGCGCCGACTGGATCGGGATCTTTCGTTGCGCCTGTTGCACCTCGATGATGAAGGCGGTGACGACGATCGCAAGGGCGGCGAAGAGCAGCAGCGGCGCCAGATTCTGCGAGGCGCCACCACCGGTCAGAAGGTTGTAGATGGTGTTCGGGATCCGGCCGACGATGCCGGCAAAGATGACCAGCGAGATGCCGTTACCGATGCCGTACTCGGTGATCAACTCGCCGAACCACATCAGCATCACGGTGCCGGCGGTCAGCGTGACCATGATCTCGACGATGCCAAACCAGTTGAGGTTGGTGAGCACGCCCTGGCGGCTGAAGACCAACGTCAGCCCCCACGCCTGCAGCAGGCCCAGCGCGACCGTCAGCCAGCGCGTCCAGCGGGTGATCTTGCGCCGACCGAACTCGCCTTCTTTGCTCAGTTCCTTCATGCGGCTGGAGACGACCGTCATCAGCTGCATGATGATCGAGGCGTTGATGTAGGGGTTGACCCCCATCGCGATGATGGAGAAGGTGGACAAGCCGCCGCCCGAGAAGAGATCGAGCAGGCCGAGGAAGGCATTGCTGTTGAACAGCCTGTCGAGAGCGGCCTTGTCGGCGCCGGGAACGGCAATGTGCGCCAAAATCCGGAACACGAGAAAGAGTCCCAGCGTGAATAAAATCTTGCGGCGCAGCTCCGGAATGCGGAGCGCGTTGCCGATCGCTTCTAACATGGCCTAGCTCTTCTTTTTACCCTTTTCGGGTTTAGGGGAATCCTCCGAGGCTGACGCGCCGGCCGACCGGCCTTTGCTGACTTTCTCGGCTTTCTCGCCTCGCTCCGGCTTCTCGCCCTTCTCGGCGGTTTCTGCCTCTGCCGCCTCGGCCTTGTCCGCGGGGCGAACCGGCTTTGGTTGGTTCTTCGCGCGCTTGGTCTTCGGCCGAATGGGTGCCGGGACCTCGATCACGGCGGGCGTTCCGCCGGCGGCCTCGATCTTGCGCTTCGCCTCGGCCGAGAACCGATGCGCATGAATCGTCAGCTTGCGACGGAGATCGCCGGTGCCGAGGACTTTGATCCCCGCGCCCACGTCCTTGATAATGCCGGCTTCCAACAGGGACTCCGGCCGGACCTCGGTCCCGTCCTCGAAGCGGTTCAGGCGCGTCAGGTTGAGCACCGCGAATCGCTTGCGCCATTTGTTGTGAAAGCCACGCAGCTTCGGGGTGCGCATGGTGAGCCGCGTCTGGCCACCTTCGAAGGTCTTCGGCAGGTTCACCGAGGTCCGAGCGCCCTGCCCCTTCTGGCCTCGGGTCGCCGTCTTGCCGTGGCCGGAGCCGGGACCCCGGCCGACGCGCTTGCGGGCATGGTGGGATCCGGGCGACGGCTGCAGCTCGTGCAACTTCATGACGAGAGTTCCTCCACTTTGACGAGGTGGCGGACCTTGTGGACCATGCCGCGCAGCTGCGGGCTGTCCTCGTGCTCGACCGTCTGATGGAGACGGCGCAGGCCGAGCGCCTGGACCGTCCGCTGCTGGTCCGGCTTCTGGCCGATCACGCTGCGCACGTATGTCACTTTCAAGCGCGCCATGGCTCAGGCGACCGGCTCCGTCTCAGGCTCCGGGGTTGCCGCGGCGGGCGCGACCGCGGGCTTCGGCCCGCGTCGGCTGAGGCGGGCCATCTCGTCGGCCGGCTTGCCTCGGGCCTGCCCGATCGAGTCTGCCGTCTGCAGTGCCTGCAGCGCGGCAATCGTCGCGCGGACGGTGTTGACGGGGTTGTTGGTCCCGAGGGACTTGGTGATCATGTCCTTGACGCCGGACAACTCGACCACGGCGCGCATCGCGCCGCCCGAGCGGATGCCGGTTCCCGGCGCCGCCGGCTTGAGAAGGACTTTGGCCGCACCTTTTTTCAATCGAATCTCGTGTGGGATGGTGGTCCCGACCATGGGCACCGTGACCAGGTGCTTCTTCGCGGACTCGACCGCCTTGCGAATGGCCTCGGGCACTTCGCCCGCTTTGCCCAGGCCGGCGCCAACACGGCCGTTCTGGTCGCCCACCACGACCAGCGCGCTGAATGAGAAGCGACGGCCGCCCTTGACGACCTTCGCCACCCGGTTCAGGTGGACGACCTTCTCGGTGAACTCCGACTGACCTCTTCCGTACTGATAACTCATGCTTTTCTCACTTGGTGTTCCTCAACTTAGAACTTCAACCCGGCGCCGCGCGCGGCTTCGGCCAGCGCCTTGACGCGACCGTGGTAGGGGAAACCGCCGCGATCGAAGACAACGGTCTCGATGCCGGCTTTGCGGGCCCGCTCGGCGATCGACTTGCCCACCGCCGCCGCGCCCTCGCTGCCCGACGGCGACTTGAGTGACTTGCGGAGGTCGGCGTCGGTGCTGGAGGCGGCCGCCAGCGTCCGGCCCGAGGCGTCATCGATCACCTGGGCGTACACATGGTGCAGGCTACGGAAGACCGCCAGCCGCGGCCGGGTCGGACCACCCTCGAGGTGACCGCGCAGCCGGCTGTGCCGGCGGATCCGCGTGGCGCGGCGATCAGGAACTTTGTTCATTACTTGGCCGCTCCGGCGCCGGTTTTCCCGGTCTTGCCCGCCTTGCGGCGGATGCGTTCTCCGCGATAGAGGATGCCCTTGCCCTTGTAGGGCTCGGGCGGGCGGATCTTGCGAACCTCGGCAGCCACCTGGCCGACGTCTTCCTTGCTCGCCCCCTTGATGTTGATGCGGGTCGGCTCAGGGACGTCGATCGTGATGCCCTCCGGCACCGGGTAGCGGACCGGGTGCGAGAAGCCGACGTTGAGCACGAGCGCCTCGCCCTGACGGCTGGCGCGATAGCCCACGCCGACCAGCTCGAGCTGCTTCTGGTAACCCTTGCTGACGCCCTCGATCATGTTCCACACGAGCGTCCGGGTCAGGCCGTGCAGCGAGCGGTGATCTTTCGACTCGCTCGGACGTTCGACCACCACGGTGCCGTCCTTGACCGTGATGCGCATCGCCGGGTTCAGCACCCGCGTCAGCTCCGACTTGCCGCTCTTGACCGAGACGGTGTGGTCCACGACCGTGACCGTCACGCCGCTCGGAATCTTGACCGGAAGCTTGCCAATCCTACTCATGGGGTCACCAAACGTAACACACGACCTCGCCACCGAGGCCCGCCCTGGTTGCCTTCTGACCGGACATGACGCCATGCGAGGTCGACAGGATCACGATCCCGAGCCCGCCGAGCACGCGCGGGATCTCGGTCTTGCGGGCGTACACCCGCAGCCCGGGCTTGCTGATGCGGCGTAGCCCGGCGAGGGACTTGCCCCGCGGTGTCTTCGGCTTGAAGGTGATGTCGAGCTTCTGACCCTGCTCGACCGTAGCGACATCGTAAGAGGCGATGTACCCCTCTTCCTTGAGGACGCGCGCGATCTCCACTCCGACGCGGGACGCCGGGATCGCCACCCGCGCGTGGCCGGCGGTGTTGGCGTTGCGAATCCTGGTCAGCATGTCCGCGATGCTATCGGTGCTCATGACCCACTCCTCACCATGACGACTTCTTCACGCCCGGGACCTGCCCCTGCGATGAGAGACTACGGAAGCAGATACGGCAGATGCCGAACTTCCTCATATACGCGCGCGGGCGTCCACACAGATTGCAGCGGTTGTGCTGCGACACGGCGTGCTTGTGGGGGCGTAGCCCGCGGTTGACGGTCGATTTCTTAGCCACTGAGTCCTAACCTCACTTCCTGAACGGGAACCCGAGTTCGGTCAAAAGGGCCCGCGCCTCCTCATCGGTGCGAGCCGTGGTCACGAACGTCACCTCGAGGCCCCGCAATTTATCGATCTTGTCGTACTCGATCTCTGGAAAGACCAGCTGCTCGCGCAGTCCAAGCGTGTAGTTGCCGTGGCCGTCGAAGCCGGTCGGCGAGATGCCGCGGAAGTCGCGAATTCGTGGCAGCCCGACTGAGATCAGCTTGTCGACGAACTGGTACATGCGGGCGCCGCGCATCGTCACCTTGATGCCGATGGGCAGGCCGGCGCGCAGCTTGAAGTTCGCGATCGCCTTGCGCGATTTCAGCACCACCGGCTGCTGGCCGGTGATCTTCTTCAGATCGGCGGTGGCCGCGTCCAACGCCTTGGGGTTCGAAATCGACTCGCCGATCCCGATATTCGCCACCACCTTCTCCAGGCGTGGCACCTGCAGCGCGTTGGTGTAGGCGAAACGCTGGATCAGCGCCGGGAGAATCTTATCCTGGTAGCGCTTCTTCAGCCGCAGCTCCGTTCCCGCCGGGCTGGCGACGACGCTCGGACCCTTCGGGCTCGGGGCGGCGGGCTTCACGCCTTTCTTCGACTTGGCGGCGACGCTCATACCTTGTCCCTCATGCGCTCGTAGATTTCGCCGCAGTTCACGCAGACGATCGCCTTCTTGCCGTTCGGCAGCACGGTCTTGCGGATGCGGGTCGGCTTGTCGCACTTGTTGCAGACGAGCATCACGTTCGAGTAGTCGAGCGGCGACTCGAAGTCGACGATGCCGCCCTGGATCACCTTGGTGCCACCCTTCTCCTGGTTGGCCTTCCGGTGACGCTTCAGCACGTTGACGCCCTTGACCACGATCTTGCGCGATGCCGGCACGGTGCGAACGACGACGCCACGCTTGCCACGGTCCTTCCCGGACATGACCTGCACGGTGTCGTCGCGATGGATATCGAGATGAAGACGAGACATTTTCTAGAGAACCTCCGGTGCCAGGGAAACGATCTTCATAAAGTTCTTGTCGCGAAGCTCGCGCGCCACCGGCCCGAAGATGCGGGTGCCGCGCGGGTTGTTCTGCGGGCCGAGGATGACCGCCGCATTCTCGTCGAACCGGATCGTCGAGCCATCCGTGCGTCGGAACTCGCGTGAGGTGCGAACGACGACGGCTTTGACGACCTCGGATTTCTTAACTTGCCCGCCGGGCGTTGCGACGGTGACGGCGGCAGTGATGACGTCGCCAATTGCCGCGTACTTGCGGTAATGACCACCCATGACCCGGATCAACAGGATCTCACGCGCTCCCGTGTTATCCGCCACCTTCAACCGCGACTCTTGCTGCACCATGAGGACGGCTATTTCGCCTTCTCCACGATGGCCACCACCCGCCAGCGCTTGTCGTGCGACAGCGGCCGGGTCTCCATGATCCTTACCTGGTCGCCGACCTTGCACTGGTTCTGCTCGTCGTGCGCCTTGAACCTGGTCGATTGCCGAATGTGCTTCTTGTACTTGGAGTGCTCCTTTAGGGTCTGCACGCGGACGATCACCGTCTTATCCATCTTGTCGCTGATGACGGTGCCGGTCCGGGTCTTGCGCATGGCGCGATCCAACGTGTCCTGCTCGAGCGTCATGCCGGCTCCTCAGCCTTGGCGCGGCGTCGCGGCTTGGTCGCCGGAGTCGCCGCAGGCGCGGCCACGGGCTCGGGATTGCGCTCCGTCAGATGGATCGTCGTCAGGATCTGCGCCAGGTCCTCGCGCACGTGCCGGATCTGCCGATGGTTCTGCAGCTGACCGGTCGCCATCTGGAAGCGCAGGTTGAACAGCTCCTGGCGTGAGTCCTTGAGCTTCTTGCGCAGGTCGAGCATCGACAGGCCCTGGAGGTCTTTCATCTTCATTTCTTGCCACCGCCCTTGGCAGGCTTCGCCGGTGCCGCGGCGGCCGCCTTTGGGGCAGCGCCGGGGGCAGCTTTCGGGGCTGCACCAGGGGCGGCCTTGATCGAGGGCGCCGCACCGGGGGCGGCCTTCGGGCCCTTCGCCGCGGCGGCAGCCGCAGGCGCGGCGATCGCGCCAGGAACCCCGCCTTCCGCGACTTCGCCCGGCTTCAACTCGGCCGGGCCCTTGATCTTGACGTCGGCGGCGGCTTTCACGCCCGACTTGATCCCCAGGGTTCGGGTCTTCATCGGCAGCTTGTAAGCGGCCAGCTGGAAGGCGCGCTTGGCCATCTCTGGGGTAACGCCGCCCATTTCGAAGAGGACCCGCCCCGGCTTGATGACGACCACCCAGCCTTCGGGCGCCCCCTTGCCGCTACCCATGCGGGTCTCCGCCGGCTTCTTGGTCACCGACTTGTCGGGGAAGACGCGAATGAAGACCTTGCCACCGCGACGAACGAAACGCGTCATCACGCGGCGGGCGGCCTCGATCTGGCGGTTCGTCATCCAGGCCGCTTCGGAGGCCTGCAGGCCGAACTCGCCGAACGCCAGGTCGGCGCCCTGGGTGGCGACGCCGGTCCGGCGGCCTCGATGGAGCTTGCGATATTTGACGCGGGCTGGGAGCAACATCTCTTATTCCTTCTTCTTTAGCGTGCGGGGGGCGCGGGGGGTCCTGGCTGCGGCTGGCTTGTCGGTGGCCGTCGCACGGGCGCGGGTGGCCCGCTTGGGCGCGGGCGCCTCGCCGCCATCGGCGGCGGTGGTCGCCTTCGTCGTGCGGGTGGCCCGCTTCGGCTTGGCCGCCGGTGGCTGCGCGGTCGCGACCGGCACGGGCGTGGCAGCGGTCTCGACGGCAACCGGCGCCGGGGCGACGGCCGCCTGGACCAGCTCCGCCAGTGGCGAGGGGACGTCGCCCACCGGGATGCCGGCATCGACCGGCTCCTCGACGGCGGCCGCCGGCTTCGGCGGCGCCTCGGTCGGGAAGTTGCCGGTGTAGACCCAGGCCGAAACCCCAATGCGCCCGAACGTCGTCTTGGCTTCGGTCTGGCCGAAGTCGATGTCCGCCTTCAATGTGTGAAGTGGCACCCGACCTTCGCGGTTCCACTCCACGCGGGCCATCTCCGAGCCACCGAGACGGCCGCGGACCCGGATCTTCACGCCCTGCGCGCCGGCGCGCATCGTCTTCATGAGCGACTGCTTGATGGCACGCCGGAAGGCGATGCGCTTCTCGAGCTGAGCGGCGACGTTCTCCGCCACCAACTGGGCGCTGAGCTCTGGCTTTTTGATCTCCTGGATCGTCACCCGGACCCGCTTGCCGGTGGTCTTCTCCAGCTCGTCACGGAGCTGATCGACGCTGGTCCCGCCTTTGCCGATCACGATGCCGGGCTTGGCGGTGTGCAGCGTGATCGTCAGCGCCGACGACGAGCGCTCGGTCTCGATGCGGGCAATGCCGGCATTCTTGAGGCGAGCCATCAGCATCCGGCGGAGACGGACGTCCTCGAGCAACAGCGGCTTGTACTCCTTGTCGGGAGCAAACCACTTCGCCTCCCAGTTACGGTAGACGCCCAGCCGGAAGCCGTTCGGGTGAACCTTGTGTCCCAACTATTTGCCCTTCTTGTCCTGTTTCTTGTTTTTGTCCTGATCTTTGTTTTTGCCTTCGGCTCTGCTTGTCGACTTTGCCCGCGGGCTCTTGTCGGCCTTTTTGGCCTCAGTCTTCTTACCCGCTTCGGGCGCGGTTGACGCCTGTGCCTTCGGCTCGGCCTTGCCGCGCTTTGGCCTGGCGGGTGCCTGCGGCTCGTCCGATTCGGTGGTCGCCGGTTGGCTCGCCGCGGCGGCCCGCGCGGCGGCGGCCGCGTTTGAGGTTGGGGTGGGGCGGGCGGCCGGCTGTGGCGCCCGTGGCAGTGCGGCGGTGCGCCGCCGGACCGCGCCCGGCCGGTCTTCGACGATGGCCGTGATGTGGCTGGTGCGCTTGAAGATGCTAAAGAGACGGCCCATGGCGCGCGGCTGGCCGCGCTTCAACATCGGACCCGGCTCGACCCGAATGTCCTTGATCACCAGGTCGTCTCGGACCAGGTTGAAGTTGTTCTCGGCGTTCGCCTGTGCCGAGCGGATCACCTTGGCAACGTCACGCGCCGCCGACTTGGGCATGAACGAGCAGGCGACCAGTGCCTCGGATACGGGCAGGTTGCGCAGCGTGCGCGCAACCAGCCGCACCTTGCGCGGCGAGGTCCTTACCCATTTGGCCTTTGCTTGTACTTCCATGATTACTTCAGCGCGGTGGTCTTTTCCGTGTGATGCCCGTGCGCACGGAAGCGCCGCGTCGGCGCGAACTCGCCGAGCAGGTGCCCGACCATGTTCTCGGTGATGAAGATCGGCACGTGCTTCTTGCCGTCGTGGATCGCGAGCGTGTGTCCCACCATCTCGGGAAAGACGCTCGAGTCCCGCGACCAGGTCTTGATCACTTTCTTCTCTTTTTGCTGGTTCATCGCCACCACTTTCTTCATCAGTGACGGATGAATGAACGGTCCTTTCTTGGTTGAACGTGACATGTGTTAGCCCTTACTCTT
>Ga0070699_100001694_pt1 | contig 20061 bp, 19 predicted proteins | sample KBSK1503metaG_FD_65473 | JGI IMG/M metagenome (GOLD analysis project Ga0070699, IMG submission 65473) | Corn, switchgrass and miscanthus rhizosphere microbial communities from Kellogg Biological Station, Michigan, USA - KBS K1-50-3 metaG | ecosystem: Host-associated > Plants > Roots >... | reverse complement strand
GCGGGCGGGCATAACGGGTTGAAGTCGGTGATCGCGCACATCGGCGACGATTTCGCGAGGCTGCGCCTCGGAGTGGGACGCGGCGACCAGCGGCGCGATCTCGCGGATCATGTGCTGGCGCGCTTCGACGCCGACGAGCGCGCCGACGTCGACCGCATGATTACGCGCTCGGCCGACGCGGCGGAGACGTTCATCACCTCCGGGATCGCCGCGGTGATGAATCAGTACAACGGCGGCGATCCGGCAACGACCGAGTAGCCCCGAGAGCCCCGACCAGGGCGAAGGGGCACGGTCATCCTTGCCACCGAATGGTGGCCCTTGACATTGCGGACTGGTGATTGCGGATTGTGGATTGATTGTCGATTGAATCCGCAATCCCAAATCCGGCATCCGCAATGAGAAGGTCCTGGAGGAGCACACATGGCAGGTCGTCAGTACGAGCTCGTCTACATCCTTCCTCCCGACTCGACCGACCCGCAGGTCGCCGAGCTCCACACGCAGATCGAGGGCGTCGTGTCGCGGATGAACGGCAGCATCGACAAAACCGAGAACTGGGGGCGCAAGCGCCTCGCCTACGAGATCGGTCACAACAAGGAGGGCGTGTACGTCCTCGAGGTGATCAACGGATCGGGCGAGCTGATGAAAGAGCTGGATCGCCGGCTGCGCGTCCTCGACCAGGTGGTCCGGCACATGATCGTCCGCGTCGATGAAGAGAAGAAGGTCGTCGACCGCACGCGCTCGAAGCGCCAGGCCGACTCCGAGCGGCGGCGCGTTCGCCGCGGTCTGCCGCCGGTGCGCCAGCCCGGCGAAGGGCGGCAGCCAATCGACATCGACGATACCGACGACGAGCACTTCGACGGGGTGGAGGTGTAAATGGCTTTCGGACAAGGACGCTCGGGCGGCGGCGGCGGTCGCGGCAAGGCGGGTGACAAGAAGAGCGGCGAGAAGGGTCAGGGCCAGCGCCGCACGCTGTTCCGCCGGCGCAAGGTCTGCAAGTTCTGCGCGGACAAGATCGACGACATCAACTACAAGGACGTGAAGCTGATCGGACCGTTCGTGCCCGAGCGCGGCAAGATTCTGCCGCGCCGCATCTCGGGCACCTGCGCGATGCATCAGCGGAAGCTGCAGACGGCGATCAAGCGCGCGCGCCAGATCGCATTGATTCCGTACGTCACGGATTGAGATTGCTGATTGCAGATTTCAGATTGCTGATTGATTGCTGATTGGGCCGAATTGCCAAACAACAATCGGCACATCGATCAACAATCAGCAGTCTGAAATCATCAGTTTCACGAGGCATCTATGGAAGTGATTCTCAGAGAACACGTCGACAACCTCGGCCGCCGCGGCGAGGTCGTGAAAGTGGCCGACGGCTACGCGCGCAATTACCTGCTGCCGCGCAAGCTGGCGCTCCTGGTGACAGAAGGGAACAAGAAGGTCATCGAGCGTGAGCGCGTCAAGTTCGATGCGCACGAGCTCGAGGAAAAGAAGGGTGCGGAAGCCATCGCGGAGCGGATGGCGAACGTGGCGATCGAGATCTCGCGCAAGGTCGGCGAGACCGAAGTCCTGTATGGATCCGTCACGTCGGGCGACATCGCCGATTCGCTGAAATCGAAAGGACTCGACGTCGATCGCCGCAAGATCGTGCTGCAGGAACCGATCAAGAAGCTCGGCGAGTTCGACGTGCCGATCAAACTGCATCGTGACGTGACCACGCACATCAGAGTGAAAGTCGTCGCGGAAGGCGAACCTGAACACGCGCCGAAGAAGTAGGAAGTCGGAAGCACGAAGTCGGGAGTACGAAGTCGGAAGTACGAAGCGATGAACTCGGAGTTGGGTCGATTGCCCGGCTCCGGGTTTTTTTTGTACTGTCGTTCGTGGTTCGTCGTTCGCCTTTTTGCGGTACACTCCGATTCCCCGCACGGATCGTTTCCCTATGCCGGACGTCGTCGTCGCAGAACGTACACTTCCACACAATCTCGAAGCCGAACGATCGGTTCTCGGCGCCATCCTGCTGCACAACGACGCGTTCAACCTCGCGGCGGAAGTGATCGACTCGGTCGATTTCTTCCGACAGGCGCATCAGCGCATCTTCGACAAGATGGTGAAGCTCGCCGAGCGCGGCGACGCGATCGATCTCGTCACGCTGAAGGAGGAGCTCGGTCGATCGGGCGAGCTCGAGGACGTCGGCGGCCCGGCGTACATCGCCGCGCTCGTCGACGGCGTACCGCGATCGACCAACGTCGAGCACTACGCGCGGATCATCAAAGAGAAGGCGACGCTCAGAAACCTGATTTACGCGGCGACGAAGATCGTGTCGGCGGCGTACGACGCGGAAGACGACGCCGACCTCATCCTCGATCACGCCGAGCACGCCATCTTCGCAATCGCCGACGACAAGGTGCGCGACGGCTTCGTGTCGCTGAAGGATCTCGCGCACGCGAGCCTCGACACGCTCGAGAAGCTTCACGCGCGCAGGGAGCTCATCACCGGCGTGCCCACCGGGTTCGCCGATCTCGACGAGATGACGTCGGGGCTGCAGCCGTCGGATCTGATCATCGTCGCCGCGCGGCCGTCGATGGGGAAGACGAGCCTCGTGCTGAACATCGCGCAGCACGTCGGCACCAAGACCGACATGACGGTGGGGCTGTTCAGCCTCGAGATGTCGAAGGAGCAGCTGTTCCTCCGCATGCTGACCGCCGAGGCGCGCATCGACGCGCACCGGCTGCGCGGCGGCTTCCTCGGCGAGCGCGACTGGGGCCGGCTCTCGCAGTCCATCGGCACGCTCAGCGAGTCGAAGATTTTCATCGACGACACGCCGTCGATTGGCGTGCTCGAGATGCGCGCCAAATGCCGCCGGCTCGCGGCGGAACACGGGCTGCATCTCGTGATCGTCGACTACATCCAGTTGATGCAGGGGCGCGGGCGGTTCGAGAACCGCACGCTGGAGCTCGCGTCGATCTCGCGGTCGCTCAAGGGGCTCGCCAAGGAGCTCAACGTCCCGCTCGTCGTGCTGTCGCAGCTGAGCCGCGCGCCGGAATCGCGCTCCGATCATCGGCCGCAGCTGTCCGATCTTCGTGAATCGGGCGCCCTCGAACAGGACGCGGACGTCGTCGTGTTCATCTACCGCGAGGATCAGTACGCCGACCGATCGCAGCCGGCAGCCGAGAACCAGGGCGTCGCGGAACTGATCATCGGCAAACAGCGCAACGGCCCGACCGGCGTGGTCAGGCTGGCGTTCATCCGGGAGTTCACACGCTTCGAGAACCTGGCCATTTCTTGATTCGCTTGGGGCCCCACCCACTCGCCTCACTCGCGCATGCTCGCTCGCTCGAGCCGCTGGCGCTGCGCTCGGGCGTAGCCGGACAGAACGTCGCCGATGGTAGGCTAGTTACCAAATGCCGCCTGCCAGCGTGTCGACACTCTTCCTCGAACTCTCCCGAAAGACGCTGATCGAGGAGTACTGGCCGCGCCTGCGGTCGTGCGTCGAGTCGCTCAGCGACGAGCAGGTCTGGTGGCGCCCCAACGAGGCCAGCAACAGCATCGGCAACCTGCTGCTGCATTTGAACGGCAACGTTCATCAGTGGCTCGTCGCGTCGTTCGATCGCGTGAACGACGCACGCAACCGGCCGGCGGAGTTCGCCGAGCGGCGTCACGTGCCCGCCGCCGAACTGGTTCAGCAGCTCGACTCGACGCTGCGGCGCGCGTCGGATGTCCTGTCGCGGCTGACCGAAGACGAGCTGCGCGCGACCTATCACATCCAGGACTACACGGTGACTGGGTTACACGCGGTGTACCACGTCGTGGAACACTTCGGCATGCATTACGGTCAAATCGTCTACATCACCAAACTGGTGAGCGGGAAGAATCTCGGGTTCTACCGCGAGCTCGACACGAGCGGCAGCGCGCCAGTCGAATCGACGTGAGGTGACCATGTGGATCGATCACGCCCTCCGCGACATCCGCTACGCCGTCCGTAGAGTGACCACGTACACATGATCCGTCCGACGGTTGCGCGCGTCGATCTGCGCGCGCTCAAATCGAACTTCCGCAGCATCGTCGAACACCTCGCGCGCGAAAAACGGCAGCGTCCGCCGGGTGTCATTGCCGTCGTCAAGGCGAACGCGTACGGCCACGGCGCCGGCCAGGTGGCGCGCGCGCTCGAGGATGCCGGCGCCGATCTGCTGGCGTGCGCGGACATCGAGGAGGGCGCGGCGCTGCGCGCAGCGGGCGTGGGTTCGGAAATTCTCGTGTTCGGCGCGCTCAGCGTCAGCGATCTCGACGGCATCTTCGACTGCCGGCTCACGCCGACGATTTCAACCCCCGGCGCCGCGCGCGCCGTGCAGTCCGCCGCCGCGAAGCACAGGCAGCGCCTGCACTATCACCTGAAGATCGACACCGGCATGAACCGGCTCGGATTCCGGTTCGACAACCTCGAGCGGACGCTGCCGGAGCTGCTCGCGAGCCCGAACCTGCAGCTCGACGCGATCTACACGCATTTTGCGACCGCCGACGATCCGGAGTCGTCGCTGTTCGACGAGCAGCGTGCGCGGTTCGAGCGCGTGCTCGGCGAGATTGCAGATACCCGCGGCACCGCTCGCCCTTCGACCCTTCGAGAGCCCCAGGGTCGCCCCGGGCAACGTGGAGGGGCGACAGGCTCAGGACGAGCGGAGGACCCAGACCCGCTCATGGTGAGCTTGTCGAACCATGAGCGCTCCGCGAACTCCGCGGTTGCTTCTCCGTACATTCACGCCGCGAACAGCGCGGCACTGCTGCGCGATGCGCGCGTCTGGTACGATCGCGTCCGTCCCGGACTCTTGCTGTACGGACTCGTGCCTCCGCCGCTCGCGTCGACTATCCCGCTCACACCGATCATGACGCTCGGCAGCCGCATCGTCGCCGTGAAAGGCGTGCGGCCGGGCGAAGGCGTCGGCTACGGCGTCAAGTTCAGGGCCGACCGTCCCACGCGAATCGCCATCATCCCCGCCGGCTACGCCGACGGGCTCGACCTGCGGCTCGCCGGGCGCGGCGCCGTCCTGATTCGCGGCCGCCGCGCACCGATCGTCGGCTCGGTGTGCATGGACATGCTCGCGGCCGACGTCACGGGTCTCGACGTGTCGCCCGGCGACGAAGTCGTCATCATCGGCGCGCAAGGCGCCGATCGGATCGACGTCCGCGAGATGGCTGCACAGATTGGTACGATCCCCTACGAGATCCTGTCGCGAATCGGCAGCAGGATTGAGAGACTGTACGAATGAGCAAGACGCCGAAGACCGTTTTCGTCTGCGAACAGTGCGGCTCGCAGTCGCCGAAGTGGCTGGGCAGGTGCCCGGACTGCGGCGCGTGGAATTCGTTCGCGGAAGAGCGGGCGCAGGAAAGCGGCGGCGCGCCGCCGTCGAGCCATCGCTACGCGCTCGCCGGCGCTGCCGGCACGGCGACGCTGTATGCGGACGTCCAGGTCGAGCAGCACGCGCGGCTGACGACGGGCATCGACGAGTTCGATCGCGTCCTCGGCGGCGGCATCGTCCCTGGATCGCTCGTGCTGCTCGGCGGCGAACCGGGGATCGGCAAATCGACGCTGCTGCTGCAGGCTGCGGCGAATGTCGCGCGATCGATCGGACCGGTCCTCTACAGCTCCGGCGAGGAGTCGGAGCATCAGATCAAGTCGCGCGGCGAGCGGCTCGGCGTCGGCAGAGCGCCGCTGTACCTGCTCGCCGAGACGTGCCTGGAGCGGATTCTCGACGAGATCGCGCGTATCAAACCGGCGCTCGTGATCGTCGATTCGGTGCAGACGATCTTCTCGACGAAGTTTCAGTCGTCGCCGGGCAGCATCGGGCAGGTGCGCGAAGCGGCGACGCAGCTGCTGTTCACGGCAAAGGGACACAACGTCCCGACGTTCCTCGTCGGACACGTGACCAAGGAAGGGAGCCTGGCCGGACCGAAAGCGCTCGAGCACGTCGTCGACACGGTCCTGTACTTCGAAGGGGAACGGCACCACTCCCATCGAGTCGTGCGGGCCGTCAAGAACCGGTTCGGCGCGATCAGCGAGCTCGGTGTGTTCGAGATGACGTCGGCCGGGCTGCGAGCGATTCCGAACCCGTCGAAGATGTTCCTCGCCGAGCGTCCGACGAATGCGCCCGGGTCGGCCGTCTTGTGCTCGGTCGAAGGCTCGCGCCCGATCCTCGTCGAGGTGCAGGCGCTCGTCAGCTCCAGCACGTACGGGACGGCGCGTCGCATGGCGAACGGCATCGACCAGCAGCGCCTGCCGCTGCTGCTCGCCGTGCTCGAGAAACGGGCCGGGCTGAACCTGATCGGAGACGACGTCTTCGTCAACGTCGCGGGAGGCATGACTATCGATGAGCCGGCATCGGACCTGGGCGTCGTCGCAGCGATCGCATCGAGCGTGCGAAACCGTGTCATTCCGGCGACCACGGCGATGTTCGGCGAGGTCGGACTGGCCGGCGAGGTGCGCGGAATCGCGCAGGCGCCGCTCCGCATCAGGGAAGCGGCGCAGATGGGATTCACCCGATGCATCCTGCCGGAGGCGAACATCGACAAGGACGCTTGTCCAAAGGGCTCGCGTGACAAAGATTCGGGCGACTACCTGAAAACCGAATGCGAGCTGGTCGCCGTGAGAACAATTGGTGAAGCGCTCGACGTTGCACTCGGATGAAATCGGTCACATTTGGTTACAAATGGTGATATAACCTGCGCCAAGGTTCGGCCGCCAGCCTCCTCTAATAAATGCCGGGCGGTTCATCCCCACATGAGGGTTAGCCCATGGCTTGGTTCGCGCTTGCGCGTGTCGTTTTCGTTGCCGCCGTCGCTTATACGTCCGCCATCCTGCTTCCGTTGCCCCTCGGCGCTGTCGCGAATCTCACCTTCGGCGTGATCCTCGCGGCGCTCGTCGTCCTGTTCGAGAGCAGGCTGCGCGAGACCGCGATCACCCGCGTTCTGGGCGCCATGATCGGCTGCGCGATCGGTCTGGGCATCGCGCACACGATCGTCACCGGACTTTTCTGGGCCGACACGGGCAACCACCGCGTCGAGTTCCTGCACAGCATCACGCTGATCGTGCTGCCCTATCTGGGCCTGGTGCTCGGCGCCAAGCACGGAGAGTGGCTCGAGCCGTCGCGGCTCGTCAGCCTGTTCCGCGCCTCCGGGCCGCAGCGCCGCTACAAGATCCTCGACACGAGCGTCATCATCGACGGCCGCATCGCCGACGTCTGCGAGACCGGATTCGTCGACGGCACGCTCGTCATCCCGCAGTTCGTGCTCAAGGAGCTGCAGCTCGTCGCCGATTCGGCCGACTCGCTGAAACGCAACCGCGGCCGCCGCGGCCTCGACATCCTGCAGAAGGTTCAGAAGATGTCGGGCGTCGAGGTGATGATTTCCGATCTCGATTTCCCCGAGATTCGGGAGGTCGATCTGAAGCTGATCGAGCTCGCGCGGACGTTGCAGGGAAAGATCGTCACCAACGACTTCAATCTCAACAAGGTCGCTCAGCTTCGCGGCGTCGAGGTGCTGAACGTCAACGAGCTCGCGAACTCGCTCAAGCCGGTCGTGCTCCCCGGCGAGATCATGAAGGTGTTCATCCTCAAGGAAGGCAAGGAGTACAACCAGGGCGTCGCGTATCTCGACGACGGCACGATGGTCGTAGTCGACAACGCGCGCAAGATGATCAGCAAGACGATCGACATCGTCGTCACCAGCGTGCTGCAGACGACGGCAGGGAAGATGATCTTCGGTCGCTTCATCGAAGCCGGCATGCCGGCGGCCGCCGTGGTCGCGGCGCCAACCATCGAGCGCGAGAAGGACGACAACGGCCGCGCCCGCGTTCGGAGCGCCGCCACGCCGCAGCCACAACAGACATAACCACCGGCGCGGGACGCACGAGCCTCGGAACGCTTCTTACGAAAAAACCGTGAAACGCGCGTTGACAACGCGCGCGGCGTGCGGCGTGATTCTCCGCCACAAGGAGGGTCCGCATGAAACAACTTCGCGTTCTGCTTGCCAGCACCTGCGCGATTGCCGCGATCGTGCTCGTGGCAGTCGGCAGCACGGTCCGAGCCGACCACAGGCGTGGTTCCGGCCGGTTCGATCTCGTCGAAGCGACGATTCCTTCCATTCAGACTGCGATTCACGACGGCATCATCACGCCGGCGCAGCTGGTGCGGATGTACCTGAACCGGATTGCGGCCTACGACGGAAAGACGACCGGCACGCATCTCAACTCGTACATCCACGTCAACCAGGATGCGATTCGCGACGCGCGGGAAGCAGCGGAGGACGACGAAGGCGAAGACGACGCGCGTCCGTTGTTCGGCATTCCGATCATCCTCAAAGACAACATCGATACGAAGAAGATGCCGACGACGGCCGGTTCGGTCGCCTTCGCCGGATCCTTTCCGCGGTCCGATGCGTTCGTCACGCGAAAGCTGCGCCACGCCGGCGCGATCATTCTCGGCAAGGCGACGATGACCGAGTTCGCGAATTTCCTGACCAACGGGATGCCGGCCGGCTACAGCTCGCTCGGCGGCTACGGCTACAACCCGTACGATCCGCGACCCGATCCGCGCGACGCCGCGGACGTGCTCGGCCGTCCGTTCAACGACGGACGCCCCGTGCTCACGCCCGGCGGATCGAGTTCGGGTCCGGGGATCGCCGTCGCCGCGAATCTGGCGGCCATTGGCGTCGGCACCGAAACGTCGGGATCGATTCTGAGTCCCGGCACCGCCAATATGCTCGTCGGCATCAAGCCCACCGTCGGCCTGATCAGCCGCGACGGGATCATCCCGATCACCGCCGACCAGGACACGGCGGGACCGCTCGCGCGAACCGTTCGCGACGCCGCAATCCTCCTCGGCGTGATGGCGGGCTTCGATCGAAATGATCCAGCGACAGCGGCGTGCCTGACGTCCGGCAACTGCTTCAGCGATTACACGCCATTCCTGAATCCGAACGCGCTGCGGGGCGCTCGGATCGCGGTTCCGCCGTTTCCCCCGAACCGCACGACGGTCATGAACGACGCGATCGGCGTTCTGGGGAGCCAGGGCGCGACTGTCGTGATGGTTGCTGCGCTGGACCCACAGCTCGGCGGCTGTCCGTCGCGGCCGCCGGCAAGCAACTACCCGCCGAGCGCCAGCCCGCCGCCGGGCGCGGTGTTCCGGTGTTCAACGGTGCTCAACTACGGGTTCAAGCGCGACCTGGACAACTACATCGCCGATCACGTCAGAAGCCGTTTCCCGATTCGATCGCTACATGACGTCGTCGAGTTCAACATCGCGTTCGGACCGGCAGCGACGAAGTACGATCAGGATCTCGCGATGTTCTCCGACCTGTTCGACGTGTCCCCGACGAGCAGCGATACGGCGCGCTACAAGATGGATCGCGCCGAGGACATCCAGCGATCGCGTGGCGCGATAGCGAAGGCGCTGAACGGCCTGGACGGCATCGCGGGAACGGCGGACGATTTCGATGCGCTCCTCTTCTCGGGCAACAGCGGCGCAGGCACGCCTGCGAAAGCCGGCTATCCAAGCATCGTCGTGCCCGCCGGATTCTTCGACAACGTCGTCACACCGACGTTCCCGGCGGGCTTCGTCGCGAACCGGGGTCCGGCCGGCGTGACGTTCTCTGGCCGCGCGTTCAGCGAGCCGCGGCTGATTGGCCTCGCGTACGCGTTCGAGCAGGCGACGCACGCCCGCATTCCGCCCGCGAGCGTGCCGCCGCTGCCGACCGACGTGGTGATCCGGCCGTGATAGATTGACGTTCAGATTGCGTATTCCCCCGTATCACTGGTGGCGGACGGTGCTCTTCCTGATTCCCGCCATCAGCGTGTACACCGTCGTCCTCGGCGCCGCGTCGATCGTGTCGAGCCTCTTCGATCGGCGCGGCTACTTCGCTCATCGATGCGCGCGCGCGTGGTCGCGGCTGATCCTGAGGACCACCGGCGTCCGCGTCACGATCGAGGGACTCGACCGCATCGAGCCGGGCAGGACCTACATCTTCGTCTCGAACCACCAGAGCATCTACGACATCCCCGTCATCTTCGCGTCGGTGCCGTACCAGCTGCGGATCATCGCGAAGGAATCGCTCGCGAGGTTTCCGGTGCTCGGCTGGCATCTCAAGCGCGGCGGCCATCTGTTCGTCGATCGCCGGCATCCCGATCGCTCCGGCATTCTCAAGCGCTGGCGCGCGCTCGTGTCCGAAGGACTGTCGCTCATCATCTTCGCGGAAGGGACCCGCAGCTGGGACGGGCACGTGGGCAGGTTCAAGGCCGGCAGCTTCATGCTCGCGATCCAGGCAGAGCTGCCGATCGTGCCGCTCGCCGTCGTCGGCACGCGCGCCGTGATGCCGAAAGGGCGGTTGCGCACCGAGCCGGCGAGCGTCAGGCTCATCGTGCACGATCCGATTCAACCGCCGCCGCTCGACGCCCCGACGGCGCAGGACGCCAAGGCGCTCGCCGATCGGATCCGCAGCGTCGTTGCGAACACCGTCGAGACATTGCAGAATGGCAGCATTGCACGATGTTCGTTACCGCAATCCTTGCAGCCGGCGGACGCGGCCGGCGCTTCGGCGGGGCGCGACTGAAACAACTCGCGGAGATCGGCGGGCGGCCCGTTCTCGAGCGCAGCGTCGGCACGTTCCTCGAGCACCCATCGATTGACGAAGTGATCGTCGCGGTGCCGGAGGAGCTCGTTGAAAACCCTCCGCCGTACCTCCGCTCGGCCAAGATCTTCGCGCTCCAAGATGGTGCAGTGAAGGCTATCCGCGTCGTTGGTGGAGGAGCGCGGCGTCAGGACTCGATCGGCAATGCGTTCCGTGCCGCATCGCCGGGCAGCGAGCTCTTCGTCATCCATGACGCCGCGCGTCCGTTCGCCAGCGCGGATTTGATTTCGCGGACGATCGACGCGGCGGTCCAATCGGGCGCCGCCCTGGCTGCCGTTGCCTCGCGGGACACGGTGAAGCGTGTGAACGCCGGGTTGGTCGTCGCCGAAACGCTGGCGCGCGAGACGATCTATCTCGCGCAGACGCCGCAGGCGTTTCGACGGGACGTTCTGCGCGAGGCGCTCGCCATCGCCGAGCGCGAGGGAATCGACGCGACCGATGAAGCGGCGCTCGCCGAGCGTGCGGGACATCGCGTTCGGATCGTCGAAGGCGAGGCGACGAACATCAAGATCACGACGGCGGAAGATCTTCCGATTGCGGAAGCGATTGCCGAATCATTGCGGATGGCGGATGGCGGATGGCGGATTGACGAATCTGCGACGGGCGACCCCCACGCCGCTAGCGCCACGTCGCAATCCGCAATCCGCAATCGGCAATCCGCAATGCCAAGGACCGGGCGCGCCGGCACAGGGTACGACCTGCATCGACTCGTCGAAGGTCGTCCGCTGGTCGTCGGCGGCGTGACGATTGCGTCGGATCGAGGACCGCTCGGACACTCGGACGGCGACGTCGTGTGCCACGCGATCACCGATGCGCTCCTCGGGGCGCTGTCGCTCGGCGACATCGGCGGCCATTTCCCGGACACCGATCCGCGGTGGAAAGACGCGTCGAGCGTCGATCTGCTCGCGCGCGCGGCGGCGCTCGTCGCCGAGCGCGGCTACGAGGTCGGCAACGTCGACGTCACGGTGATTCTCGAGACGCCGAAGATTCGCGATGACATCGACGCGATGCGGCGCGCCGTCGGCCGCGCCATCGGCATCGACGCCGCGCGCGTCAGCATCAAAGGCAAAACCAACGAGGGCGTGGACGCGATCGGCCGCGGCGAGGCCGTGGCAGCTCACGCAGTCGTTCTCGTGCGGAGCCGTTGACTCAAGCAGGCGGGCGCTCCGAACATAGCCGAGCGACCCAAGGTCGCGAAGGCACAGGCGCGCGGGGGCGGGGCCCCGCGCGCAACATAGAAAAAAGTGCGCGTTAGATTTGCGCCAAGTCCTACCGGACATCTCCACGTCGGCAACGCGCGCACCGCGTTGTTCAACTGGCTGCTCGCGCGCGGCCAGGGCGGCACCGATATCCTTCGGATCGAAGACACCGACGTCGATCGATCGACCCGCGAGTCCGAGGCGAGCATGATCGCGGATCTGCGCTGGCTCGGTCTCGACTGGGACGAGGGACCGGACATCGGCGGACCGAGGGGCCCGTATCGTCAGTCAGAACGGCTTCATCTTTATCAGTCGTACGCCGGCGAACTGTTGAACGCGGGCGCCGCGTATCACTGTTTCTGCACGGTCGCGCAGCTCGAGGCGGAGCGGCAGGAAGCGCTGGCCGCCGGACGTCCGGCGCGCTACGCCGGCACGTGCCGCCGGATCACGCGCGAGCAGGCCGAGGCGCGCATCGCAGCCGGCGAGCGCCCGGCCATTCGCTTTCGCGTGCCGGAGGGGCGCGACGTCGTGTTCACCGACGCCGTGCGCGGCGACGTCCGGTTCGGGACCGAGGTGATTGGCGACCCGGTCATTGTTCGCGCCGACGGCTACCCCGCCTACAACTTCGCCGTCGTCGTCGACGATGCGTTGATGGACGTGACGCACGTGGTTCGTGGGGAGGACCACATTTCCAATACGCCCCGCCAGATTCTGCTCTACGAGGCGCTCGGGTTCCCGCCGCCGGTCTTCGCGCACCTCGCGCTCGTGCTCGGACCCGACCACAGCCCCCTGTCGAAACGTCACGGTGCGACGTCGGTCGCCGAGTTCCGCGCCAAAGGTTATCTGCCCGAAGCGCTCGTGAACTACCTCGCGCTCATCGGATGGTCGCCGCGGGGGTCGGCGGCCGGCCGGAGCGGTGGAGATGAAAGCGAGCTGATGCCGATCGAAGAGCTTGCCCGGCGGTTCTCCCTCGACCGCGTCGGCCTGAGCGCCGGGGTGTTCGACGAGGAGAAGCTAGCCTGGGTGAACCGCCACTACCTGAAGGTCGCTGATCCGCTGAGACTTGCCGAGCTGTCGGTGCCGTACTTCATCGCCGCCGGCGTGCCGATGAAGCCCGACGCGCACGGCCTCGAGTTCCTCGCGGCCGCGATGCCGATTGCAAGCGGATCGGTCGATCGTTTGAATCACGTGCCGGCACGGCTCGCGTTCCTGTTCGAGTACGATCCGGCGCGGACGCTGTCGGACGCGCACGTGCGCGAGGAACTGAAGAGCGACGCTGCGCGCGCCGTGATCGCGGCGCTCGCTGAAGAGCTCGCGTCGGCGCCGCGCCTCGATCGCGAGCGTTTCCGTGCCGCCGCGAATCAAGTCAGGGCAAGAACCGGCCAGAAGGGGAAGGCGCTCTTCCATCCCATCCGAATCGCGCTGACCGGGCGCTCCGAAGGCCCGGAGCTGGACCTGGCTGTTCCCGCTATCGATCGGGGCGCGGATCTCTCATTTTCTTCAGGAATTCCGCCGATATTGGGTTGTCGGGAGCGCGCAGCGGCGTTCTCGGAGCACATTCTCACCGGTCAGCTAAAAATGTAATTGGCGGTCCACGAAGGAAAGTAGTTGCACGTTTTCGTGCCACTTCCTAAGATCTCTGCGGCGTTATGCACATAAAACTTTCAATCGCAGGTGCAGTCGTCGTGTGCCTCCTCGCGTCCAGTGTTGCTCGCGCGCAAGAAGTTCCAACAACAAACATTGTGTACTTCTGTGTCGAGAACGAAGAGAAAGAAGCAGAGGTCCGAGTCGTCGCTGCGTCGGGCATCTGCAAAGCGGACGAACACAAGATAGCGATCAACATGACTGGCCGTCAGGGGCCGCAAGGTGCCACGGGTGCGGTAGGTCCGATCGGGCCGCAGGGAATTCAGGGACCACAAGGCGCCACCGGTCCGACGGGTGCGACGGGTGAGACCGGTGCCACTGGCGCCACTGGGGCGACGGGCGCCACTGGTGCGACGGGCGCCACTGGCGCGACGGGCGCCACCGGTGCGTCCGGCGCCACGGGAACGACGGGTCAGAACGTTCTTACCGCGTTGAGCACGAACGCCGTCACCCTGACGCAGGCTCTCACCGCATCGGCTCCCATCATCGCCATTCCCGGATTGTTCCAGACGATCAACGTCGGGGCGGACAGCGCCGTCATCATCTCGACCGACGGCGGGTTCACTCCTGCGAGCCGGACAAGCGGCGACGTCGTCGTCGTCGACGTTTTCCTGCTCGATACCAACGGCGGCGGTACCGTTGTCCTTTCGCAGCGGCGCTACATCTCGACCAACGGTCCGTTCGTGGACAACGCCAACTGGTCGTTCACACTGGCGCCGCCGCTCGCGGTCGGCTTCCACACGATTTCGGTCGGTGCGGTGCTGGCGGGACACTCGACCTCGGCGGGACAGCCTGCCAGCGCGATCGCCGCAGGCAGCGCCGTCGACATGAATCGCGGCGTGCTGACCATCGCGCTCATCAACAAGTAGCAGTACCCTTGATCCGCTGTGCGGATCTACGGCATCCATCCGGTGCTCGAAGCGCTGCGCGCGGGTCGCGTCACCGCGATTCGCGTCTCGACGCGCGCCGACGATCGGCTGACCGAGATCGTCGGTCTCGCCACCGCGCAGGGCATCCCGGTCCGCCGCGCGAACCTCGACGAGCTCAATCGGTTCTCGCATCGCGGCAGCCACCAAGGCGTGGTCGCGGATGTGCGCGACCAGGCGTCGTTTGGCGTCAACGGTCTGATCGCCGGCGCGCGCGGCGCGGCGCTCCTCGTCGTGCTCGATCAGATCGAGGATCCCCACAACGTCGGCGCGATTCTGCGAGCGGTCGACGCGGCCGGTGCCGACGGCGTCGTGCGTCAGTCGCGCCACGCCGCGCGGCTCGACGGCGCGGCCGCGAAGGCGTCGGCCGGCGCGGTGTCGCACGTGCGGGTCGCCGAGGTCGTCAACATCGCGCGCGCACTCGACGCTTTGAAGAGTGCGGGCGTCTGGACGGTCGGACTCGCCGGCGACGCACCGAAGCGGTACGATGAAATCGATTTCAAACTGCCGACGGCGATCGTGCTCGGCGCCGAAGGCAGGGGTCTGCGGCGTCTGGTCCGCGAGCGCTGCGACTGGCTCGCGGCCATCCCCATGAGGGGACACGTCGATAGCCTGAACGTATCGGTTGCGGCCGGAATCGTGCTCTTCGAGGCGATCCGCCAAAGAAATTTGCCGCGCCCGTAAACCATGTACACTAGTGGGTTGCGGACGCCTCCAACGCCTCAGCCGTGGCAAAAGGGCCTGCTTGCTTGCATGACTGGCATAGGACGTGCTAAAGTTCACCTTTTGTTCTGGCTGGCGTAGCTCAGTCGGTAGAGCAGCTGATTTGTAATCAGCAGGTCGGGGGTTCAAATCCCTTCGCCAGCTCCATCGGCATACGTAAGGTAAGCGCCCAGTAAAACACGCGAATTCCAAACACAGATAAGTTGGCGAGGTAGCGAAGCGGTCAAACGCAGCAGACTGTAAATCTGTCGCCCTAGCGGCTTCGAAGGTTCGAGTCCTTCCCTCGCCACCAACCTTCGCTCGCTTCGCGAGCTTCGGTTGGCAAGCCGACAGACAGCGGCGTCGCGAGCTCCGGTTGGCGACGCGACAGAAGGCGATGCGGCGAGCTTGCCCGCCGAAGCGCCAGTGGGCGAAGTGAGCGAGCGCGCAGGCGGGAGTAACTCAGTGGTAGAGTCACAGCCTTCCAAGCTGTTGGTCGCGGGTTCGATCCCCGTCTCCCGCTCCATCGTTTGCTCGTTGCCTGAGACGTGTGCGACGAGCTTCGGATCGCAAGCCACTGTTCGAGAGCTTGCTGGTTCTTGCGAAGAACGTTGGGCCGATTGTCGGACGCGAAGGCCGACCTGTCGGCCGTAGCGCTTCGGCGAAGTGAGCGGGCGCGAAGGCCGATGTAGCTCAGTTGGCAGAGCGCGTCCTTGGTAAGGACGAGGTCACCAGTTCAATCCTGGTCATCGGCTCCAGTTCTCGCTGAGTTCTCGCTGGGTGAAGCGTCGCAACGGGCGCCGGTTGGCAAGCCAGCTGTCATGCATCGCCGGGAAGGTTGTCACAGTAGCGCGGCGCGTTCGATAGAACGACGCGGATTTCAATACGACGAGGATCGTTGACATGGCCAAAGAAAAATTCGATCGCAGCAAACCGCACGTGAACGTCGGCACCATCGGGCACATCGATCACGGCAAGACGACGCTCACCGCCGCGCTGACCAAGGTCGCGGCCGACAAGGGTTGGGCGAAGTTCGTGCCCTACGACGAAGTCGCCAAGGCGTCGGAGTCGCAGGGGCGTCGCGACGAGACGAAGATTCTGACGATCGCGACGAGCCACGTCGAGTACTCGAGCGCGAAGCGCCACTACGCGCACGTGGACTGCCCGGGCCACGCCGACTACATCAAGAACATGATCACCGGCGCGGCGCAGATGGACGGCGCCATCCTCGTCGTGAGCGCCGTCGACGGCCCGATGCCGCAGACGCGCGAGCACGTCCTGCTCGCGAGCCAGGTGAACGTGCGGTACCTCGTCGTCGCGCTGAACAAGGTGGACGCGATCGACGATCCGGAGCTGCTCGACCTCGTCGAGCTCGAGGTGCGCGAGCTGCTCAAGCACTACAAGTTCCCCGGCGACGACATCCCCGTGGTTCGCCTCTCGGCGCTCAAAGCGCTGCAGGGCGATCCCGAAGGCGTCGCGGGCGTCATCAAGCTGATGGAAGCGCTCGACACCTACGTGCCGCTCCCGCAGCGCGAAGTCGACAAGCCGTTCCTGATGCCGATCGAAGACGTGTTCTCGATCTCGGGCCGCGGCACGGTGGTCACGGGCCGCGTCGAGCGCGGACAGGTGAAGGTCGGCGAGGAAGTCGAGATCGTCGGATTCAGGCCGACGGAGAAGAAAGTCGTGACCGGCGTCGAGATGTTCCGCAAGCTGCTCGACGCGGGCGTCGCCGGCGACAACATCGGCGTGCTGCTGCGCGGCGTTGAAAAGGACGACGTCGAGCGCGGACAGGTGCTCGCGAAGCCGGGCTCCATCAAGCCGCACACGAAGTTCAAGGGCGAGGTCTACATCCTCTCGAAGGAAGAGGGCGGACGTCACACGCCGTTCTTCAACGGCTATCGTCCGCAGTTCTACATCCGCACCACCGACGTCACGGGCACCCTGAACCTCCCGGAAGGCGTCGAGATGGTGATGCCGGGTGACAACACGACGATCTCGGCCGAACTGATGTCGCCGGTCGCGCTCGAAAAGGGCGCGCGTTTCGCGATCCGCGAAGGCGGACGCACGGTCGGCGCGGGAACGGTCACGGACGTCATCGAGTAAGCCATGCGAGACATCATTTCGATGGCGTGCCAGGAGTGCAAGCGGCGCAACTACAGCACGACCAAGAACAAGAAGAAGACGACCGAGCGGCTGGAGTTCTCGAAGTACTGCCGATTCTGCCGGAAGCACACGGCGCATCGGGAGTCGAAGTAGCCAGCGCAGACGCGGACCGCGATGGGTCCGCGAACGGATGGCGCCGAACCGGGCGGGCGACATCGACACGACGCGCGCGGAAGCGAAGCGACCCGATCGGCGGACCCAGTGAAGCCCGCGAGATGCCGGCGAAGGGGAACCGACAGTGACACGACGCGCCCGCAACGGAGCGACGCCGGGTGGCGGAGCGAGTGTAGGGCGCGAGATGCCGGCGCAGCGAAGCGAAGCCGGCTGGAAACAAAGGCCAGTAGCTCAATTGGCAGAGCACCGGTCTCCAAAACCGGGGGTTGGGGGTTCGATTCCCTCCTGGCCTGCCAACCTTCGCTCATGCGTGCGAACGAGCGCGTGAGCTACGGTTGGCGAGCCACGCGAAGGTTGTCCACCGAAGCGCGAAGCGCGAAGGTGGACCGGAATGGTGCAAGTTCGAAGTAAGAAGATTGGATATGTCGGAACCAACGACACTCGAAACAGTCAGAGAAGCGACCGGCGGACGTCTCGAGCGCGCGCGGCTGTTCCTCAGCGAGGTGCGGAACGAGCTGAAGCGCGTCACCTGGCCGAGCTCGAAGGAAGTATACGCGACGACGATCGTCGTCATTCTCGTCTCGGTCTTCTTCGGCGTGTACCTCTTCATCCTCGACTTCGGGCTGCTGAAGCTGGTGCAGTGGATCTTCAAGATGTTCGGCGTATCGGGACCGACCGCATGACCGACGTCGCGACCAAGAGCTGGTACATCGTCCACACCTACTCGGGGTTCGAGAAGAAGGTCGCCGAGTCGCTGCAGGAGCGCGTCAAGGCGTACGGACTGCAGAGCGACATCGGCGAAGTCCTCATTCCAACCGAGGACGTCGTGGAGATGCGCGGCGGCAAGAAGGTCGTGACGGCGAAGCGCTTCTTTCCCGGGTACATCCTGGTCGAGATGAACATGTCCGACCACGCGTGGCACGTGGTGAAGAACACGCCGAAGGTGACCGGCTTCGTCGGCGCCGGCGCGAAGCCGACGCCGCTCAGCAAGGAGGAGGTCGAGCAGATCCTCCAGCAGGTGCGGACCGCCGCCGAGAAGCCGAAGCCGAAGTACATGTTCGAGAAGGGCGAGCAGGTGCGGATCAACGAAGGACCGTTCACCAGCTTCAACGGCGTCGTCGACGAAGTGAATCTCGACAGGAACACGTTGAAGGTGATGGTGACGATCTTCGGGCGGTCCACGCCGGTTGAATTGGATTTCTTGCAGGTGGAGAAGATCTGACCGCGACACACACGACGACACGAAACGCACGAGCAACCTTCAGATTCGGTTTCGTGAGTTTCGTGATTTCGTGAGTTTCGTGGCGGCGATTAGGTATGGCGAAAAAAGTACAAGCAGTGGTGAAGTTGCAGATCGCCGCCGGCAAGGCGACGCCGGCGCCGCCTGTGGGGACCGCGCTCGGGCCGCAGGGCGTCAACATCATGGACTTCTGCAAGAACTTCAACTCGCGGACGGCGAAAGACGAGGGTTTGATCATCCCCGTCGTCGTCACCGTGTTCGCGGATCGGTCCTACACGTTCATCACCAAGACGCCGCCCGCGGCCGTGCTGCTGAAGCGCGCCGCGAACATTGCGAAGGGATCGGCCGAGCCGAACAAGAACAAGGTCGGGACGGTGACGGCGAAGCAGGTCGAGGAGATCGCGAAGACCAAGATGCCGGACCTGAACGCGGAATCGCTCGAAGCCGCAATCAAAACCGTCCGCGGCACCGCGCGATCCATGGGACTCGACGTCATCGGGTAGCGACGTTCTGTTCTAGATACGCCCGAGCGCAGCGCCAGCGGCTCGAGCGAGCGCGCATGCGCGAGCGAGGCGAGTGGGGGTGGGGCCCCGCGAGTGTTGAGAAAAATCGCGAGGGCGTCAGCGCGTGACAGCCTTGAGCCGTTTGCGAAGGCGCGCATGCGCCGAGCAACTGCGGCGGGGGTGGGGTCCCGCCGCGATTGGAAAAGTCGGACCCCACGCGAAGTACAAACTGGGAGGGCTGAGGCCCGCTTGAACCAGCGAGGTTAATCACATGCGCAACCGCGGAAAGAAATTCACCGCTGCCCGCGCGCAGGTCGCTCCCGATCGAGCGTATTCGATCGAAGAGGCGATTCCGCTCGTGCAGAAGGTCAAGTTCGCCAAGTTCGACGAGACCGTCGACATGTCGCTGCGCCTCGGCGTCGATCCGAAGCACGCCGACCAGATGGTGCGCGGCACGGTCGTCCTTCCGCACGGGCTCGGCAAGAGCAAGCGCGTGCTCGCGATCGCGGGCGGTGAGAAGCAGAAGGAAGCGCAGGAAGCCGGCGCCGACGTCATCGGCGGCGAAGAGATGGTCGAGAAGATTCAGGGCGGTTTCATGGACTTCGACGCCGTCGTCGCGACGCCCGACATGATGCGTGCGGTCGGCAAGCTCGGAAAGGTGCTCGGCCCGCGCGGGCTGATGCCGAATCCGAAGACCGGCACCGTCACCACCGACATCGCCAAGGCGGTGAAGGAAATCAAGGCCGGCAAGGTGGAGTTCCGAGTCGACAAGACCGGCATCATCCACGCGCCGCTCGGCAAGACGTCGTTCCAGTCCGATGCGCTCGTCGCCAACGCGCACGCGCTCGTCGACAGCATCGTGAAAGCGAAGCCCGCGGCGGCCAAGGGCAAATATCTGAGGA
>Ga0070699_100001693_pt1 | contig 20068 bp, 18 predicted proteins | sample KBSK1503metaG_FD_65473 | JGI IMG/M metagenome (GOLD analysis project Ga0070699, IMG submission 65473) | Corn, switchgrass and miscanthus rhizosphere microbial communities from Kellogg Biological Station, Michigan, USA - KBS K1-50-3 metaG | ecosystem: Host-associated > Plants > Roots >... | reverse complement strand
GCCAGGAGGTTCGGCAGTTCGTAGCGCTCGACCGGCAGGCCGGCCGCCTCGGTGAGCAGGCCCTTGAACCTGTCCACGGTCAGGTAGCCGCGCAGCCACGCGTACGCCTCGGGGCTGACGGCCCACAGGCCCACGTTGGCCGCGCCGCCCTTGTCGCCGGACCGCGCGCCGCACAGCCGCCCGAGCGGGACGTCCCTGGCCGGGCCGGAAGGGATGGCGGGAACGGCGGCCGGAGGGCTGGGAATAGGTGCGGCCGGGGTGTGCGAAAGGTCGGATGTATGCCGAACGACCTGGGCTTCACCGTCCGGCAGATGGACACGCTGCATGACCACGGCGGCCGGTATCAGCGCGGGCCAGTAGACGCCGAACGCGCTCGCCGCGGCGGGAGGCGCCGTGGTGTGGAAGCCGGCGTACCCGGCCAGCGCGAGCTCGACCGCGGCGTTGGAGAACGCGCGGCCCACCTTGCGCTCGTCGGTGTCCTTGACCGTGATCCGCAGGTGCGCGGTGGCCTGCTCATTAGTAGGCGCGTCCGGGTGGTCGAAGCGGAGCAGGCGGACGTCGAACTCGCCGAACTGTTCGGTGCCGCCGAGCACCTCGGTCAGCAGGGCGACGGCGTGCTCCGCCTTCTCCTCGATGTCCAGGCCGGTCAGCACCATCGTGGTGGTGTTGCCGTAGCCGCCGAGCATGTTGAGCGCGACCTTGAGGGTGTCCGGCGGCGGGCTGCCCGTGGTGCCGGAAAGCGCTACCCGGTCCGGGCCTTCCTGCGCCAGCCGGATGGTGTCGAAGTGCGCGACGACGTCGGGGTTGAGGTAGGCGGGGGCGCCGATCTCGTAGAGCAGCTGGGCGGTGACGGTGCCGGTCGAGACGACGCCGCCGGTGCCGTCGTGCTTGGTGATGACGCTGCTGCCGTCCGCGGCGACCTCGGCGATCGGGAATCCGGGGTAGCGGCGGTCGGTGATCTCGGCCGGGAAGCTGTAGTTGCCGCCGGTAGCCTGCGGGCCGCACTCGATGACGTGCCCGGTGGCGACCGCCCCGGCCAGGGCGTCCCAGTCGTCGCGGCGCCAGCCGTGCCACCAGGCGGCGGGCCCGGTGACCAGGCTCGCGTCGGTGACCCGGGGGCAGACGACCACGTCCGCGCCGGCCTGCAGCGCGGCGGTGATGCCCCAGCCGCCGAGGTAGGCATTGGCGGTGACCACCGGCAGGTCCGCCTTGGCCAGCGGCACGCCGGTGTCCAGGTTGGTGAATTCGTGGCCTTCGGCCTGCAGGTCTTTGATGACGGGGATCAGGTCGTCGCCGGTGAGGTAGGCGACGCGGGCCTTCAGGCCGAGCCGGCCGGAGAGATCCGTGATCTTCGTGGCCAGACCCGCGGGGTTGAGGCCGCCGGCGTTGGCGACGACCTTGACGCCGCGCTCCAGGCAGGTGCCGAGCACCTCTTCCAGCTGCCGCAGGAACGTGGTCGCGTAGCCGAGGCCGGGGTCCTTCTGCCGCGCCTTCCACAGGATCAGCATGGTTAGCTCGGCCAGGTAGTCGCCGGTCAGCACGTCGACCGGGCCGGCGAGCATCTCCCGGGCCGCGGCCAGGCGGTCGCCGTAGAACCCGGAGCAGTTCGCGATGCGTACCGGCCTAGCCATCGGCGGGCCTCCGATCGGCTGGCCTCCCCGGGGGCCGGCCGGTACCCGCCGCCCCGGCGAAGGCCTGCGCGATCGCCATCCACTCGATGGCGGCCGGGCCCTCGATGGCCAGGGCGAGGTCGTCGCGGTGCCTGCGCTGGGTCACCAGCAGGCAGAAGTCCAGCGCGGGGCCGGATACCCGGTTTTCCGCCTCGGCGGGACCCCACGTCCATACGGTGCCATCCGGGCTTGTGAGTTCGACCCGGATTTCGGCCGAGGGCACGCTCTTACCGTGCACGGCGTAGCTGAATGCGCGGGCGCCGACGCCGATGTGCGCCACGTGGCGCAGCCGGTTCGTGGGCTCGCGGGTGACGCCGAGGGCGTCGGCGATGTCCTGGGTGTGTGCCCAGGTCTCCATGATCCGGGCGGTCAGCGACGAGGCGGCGCTCATCGCCGGGCCGAACCACGGCAGCCGGGCTCTGGGGTCGAGGTTTTTGAACGTGTTCAACAGCTCAGCGCGAGCGGTGTCGAACCAGCTGTGCAGCTGAGCTCCGCTGCGGCCGCGGAAGCCGGCGGCGATCGTGTCCGGGTTGATGCCGCCGCTGGCTTCGGCTTCGGCGAGCTCGGCCTTGAACTGCTCGGGGCGGAGCGCGGACTGGACGGTGACCTCGTCGAAGTAGGCCAGGTGGCTGATCTGGTCGGCGATGTCCCAGCCTGACGCGGGCGTGGGCGTATGCCAGCCGGCCTCGTCCAGCCCGGCCACCAGGGCACGGGTGACGGACGACTCGGCGGCCAGGTCCGCGGCCAGCGCGGTCATGTCGATGGGCATGCCGTTCAGTCTCCGGCCTTCAGGGGTGGCGCCTCGAGGACGGCGAGGACCTGGCCGGTGCTGACCTGGTCCCCGGCCTTGGCCCGCAGTTCGGCCAGCACGCCGTCGGCGGGCGCGCTGACGGTCTGCTCCATCTTCATCGCCTCCAGGACCAGGAGCGGCTGCCCCGCGGTGACGAGCGCGCCGGGTTCGGCCAGCACCCGCAGGACCAGGCCGGGCATCGGGGCCAGCAGCGACCCGGCGGGCGCGAGCTTGGTCGGATCGCCGAAGCGCGGGGCCTCGGCTAGCGCGCTCGAGCCGTCGCTGCCGTCCACGTACGTGCCGGCGCAGGCCTGGTGGATGCGGTAGACCCGGCGGGTTCCGTCGATCTCCAGGTCTACCTGGCCCGGGGCGGCCGTGTGGACGAGCGCTTCGACTGGGGTGCCGTTGACCTCGGCATGGACGGTGTCGCCGCGGAGGCGGTAGGCGACGGCGTACGACTCGCCGGCCTCGGTGTAGGTGACGCGCTGCGGGGCCGAGAAGACGTTGCGCCAGCCGGACGGCATCGTGCCGAGGACGGGGGCCGCGGCGCGGTGCCGCGCCTGCCGGGCCAGCGCCGCCGCCAGCGCGTGGGCGGCCGTCGCGGTCGAGCTCGCCGCGGCCAGGACCGCGGGCTCGTGCCTGGTCAGGTAGCCGGTGTCGGTGCCGCCGGCCAGGAATTCCGGCTCGCGCAAGATCCCGACGAGCAGGTCGCGGTTGGTGGTCAGGCCGTGGATTTCGGCCTGCCGGAGCGCACGGGCCAGCCTCCGGGCCGCGTCACTCCGGGTGCGGCCATGCGCGATCACCTTGGCCAGCATGGCGTCGTAGTGCGGGCTGACCACCGAGCCGTCGCGGAACCCGGTGTCCACCCTGATCCCGGGCGCGGCCGGGATGCCGAAGCGGTGCAGCGCGCCCGTGGTGGGGACGAATCCCGCCGGGACGTCCTCGGCGAAAAGCCGGACCTCGATCGCGTGTCCGCTGATCCGCGCCTCGCGGACCTGCGGGGGCAGCGGCTCGCCTTCGGCGATCCGCAGCTGCAGCTCCACTAGGTCCAGGCCGGTGACCTCCTCGGTGACCGGGTGCTCGACCTGCAGCCGGGTGTTCATTTCCAGGAAGTAGAAGGACCCGTCGCGGTCGAGCACGAACTCGACGGTGCCCGCGCCGGTGTAGCCGACCGCCCAGCCGGCCGCGACGGCCGCGGCGGTCAGCGCGGTCCGCAGGTCATCGTCGACGGCAGGGGACGGGCACTCCTCCACGATCTTCTGGTAGCGGCGCTGGATGGAGCACTCACGCTCGAACAGGTGGGCCACGTCGCCGAGGGAGTCGCCGATGATCTGGACCTCGACGTGCCGGGGGTCGGTCACGAACCGCTCCAGGAACACGGTGCCGTTGCCGAACGCGGACGCCGCCTCGCTGCGCGCGCTGCTGACCGCCTCGGCCAGGCCGGCGGGGTCGGTGACCAGCCGCATACCGCGGCCGCCGCCGCCGAACGCGGCCTTGACCAGCAGCGGGAAGCCGACCTCAGTGACCGCGGCGGCGAGGTCGGTATCGCCGGTGACGGTCATGCTGGGCAGTGTCGGCACGCCGGCCTCGGCCATCGCGGCCTTCGCCGCGATCTTGTCGCCCATGGCCTCGATCGTGTCCGGCCCGGGACCGACGAAGATCAGGCCGGCGTCGGCGCAGGCCCGCGCGAACGCGGCGTTCTCCGACAGGAACCCGTAGCCGGGATGGACCGCGCCGGCGCCGGCCGCCGCGGCCGCGGCGAGGATCAGCTCGCCGCGCAGGTAGGTGTCGGCGGGCGCCGCGCCGGGCAGCCGGACCGCCTCGTCGGCCAGCGTGACGTAGGGGGCGTCGGCGTCCGGGTCGGAGTAGACCGCGACCGTGGCGATGCCGAGGGCGTGCGCGGTACGGATGATGCGGGCCGCGATCTCGCCGCGGTTGGCGATGAGGAGCTTGGCGATGGTAGGCATCCGCGTCACATCCGGAAGACGCCGAAGCCCCGGCGGCCGGCCACCGGGCCGCTGTGCACGGCCGACAGGGACATGCCAAGGACCGTCCTGGTGTCGCGCGGGTCGATGATGCCGTCGTCGTACAGCCGGGCGGTGACGAAGAAGGAGTGCGATTCGGCCTCGATCTGGGCCTCGATCGCGGCGGAGCGGGCCCGGTCCGCCTCCTCGTCGAACGGCCGCCCGGTGGCCGCGGCGGACGCCCGGCCGACGATCGACAGCACCCCGGCCAGCTGGGCCGCGCCCATCACGGCGAGCTTGGCGCCCGGCCAGGCGAACATCAGGCGCGGGTCGTAGGCCCGGCCGGACATGCCGTAGTTGCCCGCCCCGAACGAGGACGCCATGTTGATCGTCAGATGCGGGACCGCCGAGTTGGTCACCGCGTTGATCATCTTCGCGCCGTCCTTGATGATGCCGCCCTGCTCGTAGCGGGCGCCGACCATGTACCCGGTCGTGTTCTGCAGGAACACCAGCGGCGTGTCGGTCTGATTGGCCAGCAGGATGAACTCGCTGGCCTTCTTGGCCTCCTCGCTGAACAGCACGCCGCGGTGGTTGGCCAGCACCCCGACCGGGTACCCGTGCAGCCGCGCCCAGCCGGTCACCAGCGAGGTGCCGTACAACGGCTTGTACTCGTCGAACTCCGAGCCGTCGACCACGCGGGCGAGGATCTCGCGCGGATCGAACGGCACCTTGACGTCGGACGACACGATGCCGAGGATCTCGTCCGGGTCGTAACGCGGTTCGGCCGCGGGTCCCGGCGCCGGCCCCTGCTTGCGCCAGTTGATCCGGGCCATGATGTCGCGGCCCAGGCGGATCGCGTCGAGTTCGTCGACGGCGAAGTAGTCGGACAGCCCGGACACCCGGGAGTGCATCTCGGCGCCGCCCAGCGACTCGTCGTCGGATTCCTCGCCGGTGGCCATCTTGACCAGCGGCGGCCCGCCGAGGAACACCTTGGCCTGCCCGTCCACCAGCACCGCGTAGTCGCACATGCCGGGCACGTAGGCGCCGCCCGCGGTGGAGTTGCCGAACACCAGCGCCACGGTGGGGATGGCGAGCCCGGACAGCTCGGTCAGTTCGTGGAAGATCCGGCCGGCCGGGACGAACAGGTCGGCCTGCGTCGGCAGGTCCGCGCCGCCCGACTCGACCAGGTTCATCACCGGTAGCCGGTTGACCCGGGCGATCTCCAGGGCACGCAGGGTCTTGCGCAGCGAGTAGGGGTTCATCGAGCCGCCGCGCACGGTCGGGTCGTGCGCGATGATCACGCACTCGACGCCGGAGATCACGCCGATCCCGGTCACGATGCTGGCGCCGACGGTGAACCCGGTGCCCCACGCGGCCAGCGCGGACAGCTCGAGGAACGGGCTGTCCGGATCGACGAGCAGCTCGATCCGCTCGCGGGCCAGCAGCCGCCCCCGGTCACGGTGCCGCTGCTGGTAGCGCTCCCCGCCGCCGGCGATGGCCTGCTCGAGCTGCTTGTCCAGCTCCTCGAGCAGGGCGAGCTGCGCGGCCCGGTTGGCGCGGTAATTCTCGTCGTTCAGATCAACATGCGAAGTGAGCACCGACACGCGGGGTCAGCCCTCCTCGTAGTATTTCGAGTGCTCGGACCGGACGACGTTCTTCTGGATCTTGCCGGTGGAGGTCTTGGGCAGCTGGTTCACGAGGATGACCGCCTTGGGCACCTTGAAGGCGTCCAGCCGTTCCTTTAGCGCCGCGATCAGCTCGCCTGCCTCTATCGTCTCGCCGGGCTTGGGCACCACGAACGCGGTGATGGCCTCGCTCCACCGCTGGTGCGGCAGGCCGACCACGACCGTTTCGGCTACCCGCGGGTCGGCGGCGTAGATCGCCTTCTCCACCTCGATCGAGGCGACGTTCTCGCCGCCGGTCTTGATCACGTCCTTGTGCCGGTCGGTGAACCACAGCACGCCGTCGTCGCCGAAATAGCCCACGTCACCGGAGTGGAACCAGCCGTGCGCGAACGCGGTGTCCGTGGGCAGGCCGAAGATCTGGGTGATCCGCTGGCGTTCGATCAGGCCGAGCAGGGCCGCGGGGTCGAACCCGGGCATGACGTAGATGGTCGCGCCGACCATGATCGCGGGCGTGCAGAACGCGTTCAGCTGCGCGGTGTGGAACATCGGCATCATCGCGGCGAACCGGTCGTCCGCGCGCCAGCCGGAGTCGAGCGCGCCCTCGTCCGGCCGCCAGGCCAGGTTGACCGGCACGCAGACCACGCCGAGCTTGGCGCACGCGTAGTAGACGGCGAGGAAGTCGGCGCTGTTGCCGGAGGCGATCGCGAGAGCGGCGCCGCGCTCGTACCCCAGCCCGGCCAGGCCGTGCGCGAGCCGGTTGACGTAGCCGTTGAACTCGGCGTAGCTGAAGCGGCGGTCACCGTCCACCACCGCGAGCTGATCCGGCCTGCTCGCGGCGGTGCGGGTCAGGCTGTCGCCGACGTTGATCCGGCCGATGAGGTTGCGCGCAAGGTCCACTGGTCCGCTCCTAGTACGAACGGGGCAGGCCCAGGCTGTGCTGGGCGACGTAGTTGAGGATCATCTCCCGGTTGACCGGCGCGATGCGCAGCAGCCGGGCCAGGCCCCAGTAGGGTATGAGGCCGTACTCGCTGGCCAGGCCGTTTCCGCCGTGCGCCTGGATGGCCGCGTCGACGGCGGCTATGGCGGCCTCGGCGGCGGCGTACTTGGCCATGTTCGACGACTCCCCCGCGGGCTGGCCGTGGTCGTGCTGCCAGGCGGCCTGCCTGATCATCAGCGCGGCGAGCTCGGTCTCGATCTTGGCCTTGGCCAGCGGGTGCGCGACGCCCTGGTGGGCGCCGATCGGCTCGGCCCAGACCTTGCGCTCGGCGGCGTAGCGCGCCGCGGCGCCCAGGGCATAGCGCGCGATGCCGACGCCGAGGGCGGCTCCGGTGATCCGTTCGGGATTCAGGCCGTGGAAAACCTGCCGGAACCCCTTCCCTTCCTCGCCGACCAGCGCGTCCGGGCCGACCCGGACGCCGTCGAAGTGCAGGGTGAATTGCCGCTCGGGCAGTAGCAGGTCCACCGGGAGCAGGTGTTTATCCAGGCCCGGGGCATCGCTCGGCACGATGAACAGGGACAGCTGACCGCCGCGCTCGTCCTGCCCGGTCCGCGCGACCACCAGCAGGGCCTGCGCCTCGTCGACCCCGGAGATGTAGTACTTGGTGCCATTCAGGACCCAGTCCCCACCCACATCCCCTGCCCCCTTCACTCTGCTCGCCGTGGTGGAGATGCGCAGGGTGTTCGAGCCCGCGTCCGGTTCGGTGATCGCGAACACCACCTTGACGGCGCCGCTGGCCAGGCCGGGCAGCCAGGTCCCGCGTTGCTCGTCGGTGCCGAAATCGGCGATCATCTCGGCCGAGATCGCGGCCGACACGAGCAGCAGGAGCAGCGGCGTGCCCGCGGCGGCGATCTCCTCGCAGACCAGGGCGAGCTCCGTCAGTCCTCCCCCGCCGCCGCCGTACTCCTCCGGTATGTTGACGCCGATGAACCCGGCGTTCCCGAGGGCCTGCCACAGCTCGGCGCAGGGGCGGCGCGCCGCGGCCCGTTCGGCGTAATAACGCGGCCCGAACTTGGCGGCGATGCCGGCCACCGCGGCCCGGAGCGCCCGGTGTTCCTCCGGTTCGGCAAAGTCCACGCGGCCCGTCCCTAATTGTGACTCATCATTCACTAGCGACCTTAGCGCCTGGATGCGAGACTGACTAGTTGACATCCTCCCTCGCCCGAAGGGCGGGGATTCCAACTGCATCTGTCCGGTTAGGAGGCGACCAGTTGAGGTTCACGGACACCCACTGGTGTCCCTCCGGCGTGTCCCGCCGCGATGTTGATGCTGGCGTTGATGTCCGCGTTGCAGGTGAAGCCGCAGGCGACACAGCAGAACCCGGCTTGGCTGTCGCGCGAGTTCTTGTCGATCCACCCGCAGGCACTGCAGCGCAGGCTGGTGTAGGCGGCCCTGACTTTTTCCACCCGGCCGGGCGCCTTGTCCTGGGTGCGCCGGACGAGCAGGCCCCAGCCCTGAGCCAGGATCGCCCGGTTCAGGGCGGACTTGGCCTTGACGTTGCTGCCGGGGTTCGAGACTGTTCCTTTGGCCGAGCCGGTCATGTTATTTATGCGCAGGTCCTCGAAACGGATCAGGTCGAACCGTCGCGCCAGCCCGGTAGAGATCTTCTCGCACCAGTCCTTGCGCCTGTCGGCCTCCTGGGCACGCAGCCGCGCCACGCGGGTACGCTCAGCGTCCTGTTCCGGCGAGCCTTTCGGCGCTCTGGCCTTGCGTCGCTCGGCCTTGCGCAGCCTGGCCCGTTCCCGGCCGGACATGCCGGGGCAGTGCAGTTTCTCGCCCGTCGACAACGCCGCGGTGATCACCACGCCCCGGTCAATCCCGACTGCCTCGCCGGTACCTGGCGCGGGGATCGGCTCGGGAATGACGGCGAATGCGACGTGCCACCGGCCGGCGCGGTCAAGGGTGACACGCTAGGACCTGCACTCTGGCACGGGGCGTGTCCACCGGAACCGCACCCAGCCGATCTTTGGCACCCGGACCTGGCCCCAGCGCCGATTCAGCCGTCGCACATCCAGGTGGATGGTGAAGCCCGTGATGCGGAATCCTTCATTTCGGTAGCGCTTTCGGCGACGCGGGTAAGCGTGGGTGCCGGCATAGAAGTTCCGCATCGCCTGGCTGAAGTCACGCAGCGCCTGCTGCTGCACATTCTGCGCCCCGGCCGCCAGCCACGGGTACTCCGCGCGCGCCTCGGTGAGCATCCGCGCCTGCTCGACGTTAGAAGGAAGCGGCCGTACCGGTCGCCGTTTTTGGTAGATGTACTCGTTCCCGTCCCGATCGACCCGCCGAGATCCCTCCCCGTATGTCTCCAGAGTGCCGAAGTGGTGCAAGTTCCAGGCCAGGTTCCACATGTACCGGGCGTGCGAGCAATGCTCACGCAAGACGGCTTCCTGCTCAGGCAGGGGGTACAGCCGGTACCGGGACACACAAAGAATCTAACGAGCACTGCTGACATTTCTGGAAGGAGGCAGCGCGGAGTCACGTGCCGCCGCACGGCGCCTATCCTGTCCGCGCGATTCCGATGGCAGCGCGGATAACCTCGGCCCACGATGCTCCAGAGAAAGGCGCATCAGCGCGGGGCGCGGCGCAGCGGCGGCGCGATCCGGGCCGGAAGGAACGGATCCTGGTGGCGGCCGCCGCTCTTGGCGCCCGGCGCGGCTTCGACGCGATCTCACTGGCGGACATCGGCGCCGAGGCCGGCATCGTCGGGTCCGGCGTCTACCGGCACTTCGACAGCAAGACGGCGATCCTGGTGGCCATGGCCGACCGGGTGATGGACCGCCTGATGACAAGGTCGGCGGCCATCATCGCGGCCGGGCTCGACGAGGGCCAGACCCTGACGCTGCTGGTGCGCGACCACATCGAGGTGGCGCTGACCGATCGCGACGCGCTCGCCGTCTACCACCGCGAGGTGCGCACCCTGCCCGAGGACGAGCGGCGCAGGCTGAGCCGGGCGCAGCGGCACTACATCGAGGAGTGGGTGCACCTGCTGGCGCCGCTGCGACCGGACCTGGCCGACGGCGAGGTCCGGCTGGCCGTGCACGCGGCGATCGGCGCGATCCAGTCCACGCTGTTCTTCCGCAGCGGGCTCGCCGACCAGCGCCTCACCGAGCTTCTCGAGGGTATGGCGCACGGCTGCCTCGGTACGGATCCCGTGCCGACTAGTGAACTGTCACTCACTAAATGACCTTGGATCGGGGGTGCGGGGGTGGTCCCCCGCGAGCCAGCAGGGTCAGGAGTGGGCGGCCCAATGACGGCGGAGCGCCGCGGTGAGTTCGGCGGCCCGCTCGTCCGGGAAGAACAGGCGGCCTCCGTCGATCTCGGTCACCTCGGTGGCGCCGGGGATGGTGTCGCGTAGCCAGTAGGCCCACTTGCGGCGGAAGAAGATGTCGCCGGTCCCCCACACGATGAGGGTGGGGACCTGCAGACGGGCCAGGGCTGGCTCCACCGCCAGCAGGTCGCGGGCGTGCAGCGACGTCAGCAGGCGCTGGGACTGGCGGGCCGCCTCCGCGGTGCCTGCCTGCGATTCCAGCCAGAAGCGCGCGATGTCCTCGGGCAGCTTGGTGATGTCCTGGTAGGTGCGGCCGTAGACGCGTTTCCTGGTCCGCGGGTTGCCGGGCGCCATCAGCCGGGGCGCGAGGCGGGCGTGCAGGCCCATATGGGCCAGCCAGACCGCGGGCAGCAGCGCCTTGGGCGGCACGTTGTCATGTGCCTCGCAGTTGGTCAGGGTCAGCGTGTGCAGCCGCTCGGGGTGGTTCGCGGCGAATACCTGGGTGACGGCGCCGCCGGTGTCGTTCGCGACCATATCGAAGTCGGTCAGCTCGAGCGCGTCGCAGCAGTCGGCCACGAAGCGGGCCAGTCCCGGCAGGGTGAAGTCCTGGCCGGCGGCGGCGGGGGTGTACCCGTGCAGCGGCAGGTCGAAGGCCACGCACCGGCGCTCGCCGTCTAGCAACTCGATCGCGTGCCGCCACAGGTAGCTGCTGGTACCCACGCCGTGGACGAACAGCACCGGACGGCCAGAGCCGCCGGTATCGACGTAGCTGGCCGGACCCGATCGGGTCTGCACCTGTCCGCGGTGCTTGTCGAGGCGCTCCATTTCGCTGGTCATGTTTTCTCCCTCGTTTGGCGGCCACCGCGGTACAGTGACCAAAAAGACCGACCGGCGGTCTAACTCTTACAAACCGACGGTCGGTCCGTCAATTGAATTGGGAGCGGACGATGCGCCGGGGAGCCCGATGAACGCCGGGGAGCGGACGAACGCCGGGGAGCGGACGAATAAGAACGTTGAGCGGGGGCGGGCCACGCGGGCGCACGTGGTCGAGGTCGCGACGCGTCTGTTCGCCGAGCAGGGCTACGACGGCACGTCGATCGAGGTGGTGCAGGCCGCTGCCGGAGTCAGCCGCGGCTCGCTCTACCACCACTTCCCGGGCAAGGAGGCGTTGTTCTGGGCGGTCCTGGAGGAGGTCGGCGCCCGCATCGCCCAGCAGGGAGAGGACATCGCCCGGGACGCACCGGATCCGGTCGCTACTCTACGGGCGGGCGCCCTGGCCTGGATCCGGCTGGCCGGCGACCCGGTCGTCCGGCAGATCATGCTGATCGACGCGCCCGCGGTGCTCGGCTGGCAGCGGTGGCGGGAACTCGACGAGCAGGGCCCCCTGGGGGCGATCAGGGACGCCCTCGGATACGCCGCCGGGACGGGCCGCATCGAGCACCGTCACGTGGACACGTTCGCGCACATCGTGCTGGCCGCCGCCAACGAGGTGGCCATGATGATAGCGCGCGCCGACGATCCCGCCGCCGCGCTGACCGCCGGGGAGAGCGCGTTCGCCGAGTTCCTTGACCGCTTGCTGGGCGAGGTTCTCCCAGCTGGCTGACTCACGCGAATAGACCGCTCCAATACGGCTCTGGTACCGCCCGCGACCGGCCAACGGCCATCCCGTACCGCCAGGCGACCGGAACATAAGGCGTGGATGCCGCGGCCGCGTCGCTGGAATGCCATGCCGGTCAGCTTAAGTTGATCTTGAACCGGCGTGCTCAGTGCACGGCGTTGTCTGTGGTGCCTCAGGGTCTCCAGCGCGCTGCCGTGGCTCCTGATACCGGGCCGGCAGTCCCTTTCTGCGGCGTGGGTGCCGCGCTCATGCTGCCCGGGCGCGCAGGCAATGACCCGCGTCGTCCCGGGCACGGGTGCCCGCATCGGGTGCCGCGGCCGGGACGGCGCCCGTGACTGCGGGTCGGCACGACCCCCGGCAGGCGGTGCCGATGGCAGCCGGTGACCCGGCCCGGCCGGGCCGGCCCCGGCCGGCCGGGGCCGGCGGGACGGGGCCGGCGGGACGGCTGAGGTGGCCCCGCCCGGCGGCGGCCAGGATCGCGGATCGGTGCACCCCTGATCAGGGGTGCAGCGATCCGCGATGACGCGGCCACGCGCGAGAGCCGGGGAGTAGATGGCCGGCGCGCCCTGGCAGCAGCGTGAACTTGGCATCCCTGCGTTACGGCCCGGTGCTGGAGCAGCGGGTGTGACGGAAGTCCGTTTCCGGTACGCGCCGGGGCCGGTGGCGAGGCGGGAGCGGACCACGATCAACTGAAGCTGACCGGCATTGAGCTGGAACAACCTGGCTGCGGGATCCACGACGTAAGAGCGAACGGCCACCTTGACAGGTTCGCCCCGATAAGTCACGATGAGGGTGTTGGAGCGCTCCAATAAGGGCTTATGGGCTCGGCGCGGAGGTAAGCGGAGGTAAGCGAGGTAAGCGGAGGTAAAGAGCATGAGCAGTGTCGTCACGGGCCGGGAGCGGCTGGAGCGGTACAGCCTGACGGGTCCGGAGAACCAGGCGGCGGTGGACGCCGGGCTGGCGGGCGGCGCGTGGTTCCGCAGCGCGGTGCCGCGCAAGCGGATGAAGGAGCTGATGAAGCGCTCCGACTACCCAGCGGTCAGGGACACGATCATCTGGCTCGGCCTGATCCTGGCGTTCGGCGGCCTCGGCACCACCTTCTGGCTGGTCTGGCACAGCTGGTGGGCGGTCCCGTTCTTCCTCGCCTACGGCGTCCTGTACGGCTCCACGTCGGATTCCCGCTGGCACGAGTCCGGGCACGGCACGGCGTTCAAGACCCGCTGGATCGACGAGGGCCTGTACCAGCTCGCCTCGTTCATGATCATGCGTGACCCGACCACCTGGCGGTGGAGTCATACCCGGCACCACACCGACACGCTAGTCGTGGGGCGGGACCCGGAAATCGCGGTCATGCGCCCGGCGCGGCTGGCCAAGTTGCTGGTCAACTACTTCGGCCTGGTCGACGTGCCGGTGGCGTTCTGGCTGATGTTCCAGCACGCGGCCGGGCGGCTCACCGCGGACGAGGCCGACTACGTGCCCGAGTCCGAGCGGCACCGGGTCTACCGGACCGCCCGGGTTCGCCTGGCCGTCTACGCCGTCACCATCGGCCTGGCCGTCGGGTTCGGGACCTGGCTGCCGGTGGTGCTGATCGGCGGGCCGGCTCTCTACGGCCGGTACATGCTCCAGGTCTATGGGTTCACCCAGCACGCCGGCATGGGCGAGAACGTGCTCGACCACCGGCTGAACACGCGCACGGTGAAGATGTGCGCCCTGAACCGGTTCCTGTACTGGAACATGAACTACCACGTCGAGCACCACATGTTCCCGATGGTCCCGTACTACCGGCTGCCGGAGCTGCACGAGGAGATCAAGCACGACTGCGCGCCGGTCTACCCGTCGCTGTGGGCGGCGTACAAGGAGATCATCCCGGCGGTGCTGCGCCAGCTACGGGACCAGGAGTACTACGTGCGCCGCGAGCTGCTGCCCGGCGCCGCCCCGTTCAACGAGCCCACGCCACTCAACGACGGCCGGGCGCTGCCGCTGCCCGCCGAGACCGCAGCCTGAGGAGAGACCTCCGATGCCCCAGTGGATCGCCGCGTGCGAGGCGGACGACATCGACCCCGAGGACGTCATCCCGTTCGAGCACGACGGCAGCGACTACGCGATCTACCGCTCTCCCGACGATGTCTACTACGCCACCGACGGGCACTGCACGCACGAGAAGACGCTGCTGTGCGACGGCCTGGTCATGGGCGGCGTCATCGAGTGTCCCAAGCACAACGGGCGGTTCGACTACACCAGCGGCAAGGCGCTCGGCGCGCCGGTGCTGACCGACGTGCGCACCTACCCCACGAAGGTCCTCGACGGCACGGTCTATATCGAGGTCGGCTGATGCCAGGGATGACACCGGCGCCGGCCATAGTGATCGCGGGCGCGGGCGAGTGCGGCACCCGGGCGGCGTTCGCGCTGCGCGAGGAGGGCTGGGACGGCCGGGTCATCCTGGCCGGAACCGAGCCGTCTCCGCCGTACGAGCGGCCGGCGCTGTCCAAGACCGGTGAGCTCAAGCCGATCTGCGACTCCGGCGCGCTACGGCAGGCCGACATCACCTTCTGGCCCGGTACCGAGGCGGCCGGCCTGGACACCGCGGCGCACGTCCTGGTGCTGGCCGACGGCCGGCGCCTGCCGTACCGCTCGCTGCTGCTCGCCACCGGCGCCCGCGCCCGGCGCCCGGAGTTCGGCGGCGCTCCGGTCCGCGTCCTGCGCACCCACGCCGACTCGGTGACGCTGCGCGGGCGGCTCACCCCGGGCCGCCGGGTCGCGGTGATCGGCGGCGGGTTCATCGGGCTGGAGCTGGCGAGCTCGGCCGTGGCGCTGGGCTGCGCGGTGACCGTGATCGAACTCGGACCGCGGCTGATGGGCCGGGCCGTCCCGGCCCGGGTCGCGGCGGTCATGGCCCAGCGGCACGTCGCGGCGGGGGTGGACATCCGCTGCGGGACCGGCGTGACCGGGCTGACGCAGACCCCCTCCGGCGTCACGATCACGCTGGCCGAGGGCGGCACCGTCGAGGCCGACGTGGTGGTGGCCGGCGTCGGCGCGGCACCAGAGACTTCGCTGGCCGAGGCGGCGGGCATCAACACGGCCGACGGCATCGCGGTCGACGCGCACTTCGCCACCTCGGCCCCGGACGTCTTCGCGGCCGGCGACTGCTGCCGCTACCCGCACCCCCTGTACGGCGACCGCCCTGTGCGCCTTGAGTCGTGGCGGGCGGCGCAGGAGCACGGCGCCGCCGCGGCCCGCGCGATGCTCGGCGGCACCGAACCCTACGCCGGCGTCCCCTGGTTCTGGACCGACCAGCACGACTACACCCTGCAGGTCGCCGGCCTAACCGACACGGCGTCCGGCGAGGTCGTCCGGGAGCGCCCGGACGGGACCGAGATCTGGTTCGGCCTGGCGGACGGCGGGAGGCTGGTGGCCGCCGCGGCGGCCGGGCCGGGAAACTCGGTAGCCAGGGACATCCGGCTGGCGGAGATGCTGATCGCGCGGCGCGCGGCCCCGGACCCCGCCGCCCTGGCCGATCCCGGCGTGGCGCTGAAGTCCGTGCTCCGCTCGCCCGTGGCCGGCTAGCGACCACTAGCATCCCCGGTAGGCAAACTGAGGAGGGCTGATGTTGCGTTTCGGTCTGTTCGGCGCCGGGAGGATCGGACGGGTTCACGCCGCTTCCCTGGCCGCGCACCCGCGGACGGAGCTGGCGGTCGTGCACGACCCGGTCGAGGTCGCCGCGCACGAGATCGCCGCGCTCTACGGCGCGACCCCCACCGGGGACGCCGACGCGATCCTCGGCGACCCCGGCATCGACGCCGTGATCATCGCCTCACCGACGCCGACCCACGTCGACCTGCTGACCGCGTGCGCCCGGGCGGGCAAGGCGGTGCTCTGCGAGAAGCCGATCGACCTCGACCTGGCGCGGGTCGATGCCTGCTGGGAGGACATCAAGGGCCTGAACGCCACGGTCATGGTCGGCTTCAACCGCCGGTTCGACCCGACGTTCGGCGAGATGCGGGACCGGGTGGCCGGCGGGGAGATCGGCCGCCTGGAGCAGCTCCTCATCACCAGCCGGGACCCGGCGCCCGCGCCGGCCGCCTACATCGCCTCCTCGGGCGGCCTGTTCCGGGACATGACCATCCACGACTTCGACATGGCCAGGTTCTTCCTGGGCGAGGTGGTGGAGGTCCAGGCCATCGGGGCGAACCTGATCGAGCCCTACATCGCCGAGGCGGGCGACGTGGACTCGGCCGTGGTGTCGATGCGCGGGGCGGGTGGCGAGCTGTGCCAGATCGCCAACAGCCGCCGGTGCACGTTCGGCTACGACCAGCGGGTGGAGGCCTTCGGGGCCGACGGGATGCTGAGCGCCGGGAACCAGACGGCCACGAGCGTGCGATGGTCCGGCGCCTCCGGCACCGAGACCGCGGCCCCGTACCTGAACTTCTTCCTCGACCGCTACGCGACGGCCTACCGGGCCGAACTCGACCACCTGGTCATCTGCATGGAGCAGGGCCTGACCCCGAGCCCCGGCTTCGCCGACGGCCGGGCGGCGCTGGTCCTCGCGGACGCCGCGACCGAGAGCATGAAGACCGGCCGCGTCGTCCGGGTCGGTTCCTGAATTCCGCGGGGGTTGGCGGCGATTTCCGGCCGGCCGCCTGGTCTGTAGATAGAAGGACCAGCGAATGCGGGGGTAGCCGATGACCGTCAGCGAGGATTTCACCGGCCTGACCGGCCGGTTCCGCGGTGAGCTGCTGGCTCACTGCTACCGGATGCTGGGCTCGGCCGCCGACGCCGAAGACCTGGTGCAGGAGACGTACTTGCGGGCGTGGCGCTCCTACGAGGGGTTCGAGGGCCGTTCGTCGGTGCGGACCTGGCTCTACCGGATCGCGACCAACGTGTGCCTGACCGCAATCGAGCGGCGCGGCCGCCGGCCGCTGCCGTCCGGGCTCGGCGAGCCGGCCGGGGACCCGGAGGCGCCGGTGGTGGCAGGGCCTGAGGTGCCGTGGCTGCAGCCGTTGCCCGACGCGCTTCTGGCCGGGGAGAACGAGGACCCGGCGTCGGTGGCGGTGTCGCGGGAAGGGATCCGGCTGGCCTTTGTCGCGGCGCTGCAGTACCTGTCCGCCCGGCAGCGGGCGGTGCTGATCATGCGGGACGTCCTGCAGTGGCCGGCCGCCGAGGCGGCGGAGCTGCTCGGCATGACCACGACCGCGGTCAACAGCGGCCTGCGGCGGGCCCGCGCCCAGCTCGCGGAGGTGCTGCCCGCCGAGGACGAGCTCGCCGAGCCCGCCGATCCTGGGCGGCGGGCGCTGCTGGACCGGTTCGCCGCGGCCTTCGAGAACGCCGACGTGAGCGGGCTGGCGGAGCTTCTCCGGGAGGACGTCGCGCTGGAGATGCCGCCGCTGCTGACCTGGTTCGCCGGGCGGGCGGACGTGACGCGCTTCCTCGCCGCGGCGCCGGTGTTCGCCGCCCCCGGGCAGCTCAGGCTCGTTCCGGTCATGGCCAACGGGCAGCCGGCGTTCGCGGCCTACCAGCGCGAACCCGACGGGGCGTACCGCGCCTATGCGATCACGGTGCCAACGGTCACCGCGACGGGGATCGCGCGGATAGTCACGTTCTTCGACCCGGGTTTGTTCGGATCGTTCGGCCTGCCCGCGGCGATTCCCGGGGATCCGGCTGGTCTGTAGTAATAGGCCGCCGAACGGACGGCGGAAACCCCAGGCCTCCCCCCAGTCTGTGGCGCGGGCCATCCTCGACGGGGTGGACCGCGGCGAGGAGGACATCTTTCCCGATCCCCTGGCCCAGTCCCTGGCCGACGGCTGGCGCGACGGCGCCGTCAAGGCCTTCGAGCGCCAGCTCGCGGCGCTCCGTTAACGGCGCTGGGCTAGCTCCCGGCCGGCGGCGACAGGTCGCCGCCGAGCAGCGACTCCAGGCGGGTGAAGATCCGCTCGACGTTCCAGCGGTTCTTGCCCCAATCGACGAGGGTGAGGGGATAGCGGCTCTTGCTGGTGATGTCCACGCGGTCCTCGGTGTCGACGTAGACATGGATGTTCTCGCCCCAGGACCGGAAGTTCACCCTCGCCCTGGCGCTTATCTGCCCGGCCGCCAGGTCCGACTCCCTGATCTTGAAACCGCTCTGCCGCACGGCCTCCAGGCAGGCCTGGTTGATCTGCTCCCGGGTGCCGGGAAACCGCATGTTGTACCGATAGCTCACGGTCATGTCCGCGGGTCAACTCCATTCCGGCTGAAGCGCGACTGAAACGATACTGGAAGGGGACAACGGCGACGAACCTTTCCTAGGCCGGGGCGGGGCCGCTTGAGCCTCGCACCTCCAGCCGCGGGGGCAGGAGCACGGTCTCGCCGGGCGCGTCGGGCCGCTCGATGCGCGCCAGCAGCATGCGGGCGGCCCGCTGGCCCAGCTCGAACGCGGTCGCGTCCACGCTGGTCAGCCACAGCGCGCGCAGCCGGGCGAAAACGGAGTTGTCGAAGCCCACGAGGGACAGCTCCTCGGGGACCCTGACGCCGAGGGCCGCGGCGGCGGACAGGGCGCCGACGCAGGTCAGGTCGTTGGCCGCGAAGATTGCGGTCGGCCGGTCCTGGCCGCTCAGCAGGCGGACCGTCGCGCGGTACCCGCCTTCCTCGCTCATATCCCCGGCCTCGATGCGGATGTTCTCGCCGAGGCCGGCCTGGCGCATCGTGTCCTCGTAGCCCTGCATGCGGTGACGGCCGGCCACGCTGGGCAGGCCGTGGATGTGCGCGATCCCGGTGTGCCCCAGCTCGATCAGGTGCCGGACCGCGAGGGTGCCGCCGAGGTGGTTGTCGTTGGCGAGGATGTCGGCGCGCGGCAGGTCGACGTCCAGGCCACGGCCGCCCACCGCGACGGTCGGGATCTGGCTGGCCGCGTCGATGATGGCCTGCGACATGGGGATCGATCCGGCCAGCACCAGGCCGTCCACCCCGAGGTCAATGAACGACCAGGTCAGGGTCTCGTCCAGCATCCGGTCGATGCGGCCGTCACCCAGCAGGATGTGCTTGCCGCCCGCGTGCAGCGCGGGCGTCAGGCCGTCGAGCATGTCGGCGAACCAGGGCTGGCGCAGGTCGTTCAGCAGCACGCCGATCGTGTGGGACTGGCGCTCGGCGAGCAGCCGGGCCGCGGCGTTGGGCCGGTAGCCGAGTTCGGCCACGGCGCGCATGACGGCCTCGCGGCTGGCCGCGCTGACCTTGGGTGAGTTGCGCAGGACGAGCGAGACCAGCGACTTGGACACGCCGGCCCGGGCCGCGACGGTCTCCAGGGTGGGCTTCCTGGTGGTCTGGCCTGCGGTTGCCACGCGGCCCTCCTCCGGCTGACTATTGGAGCGCTCCAACCTTATGAGGGCGGCAGGATGCTGTCAACGGCTCCGTCGGGCTGCGCCACATACGCCACATCAGCCTCATTACTTGCACCCGGCCCGGGAGCGCAACCACGACGATGTGGCACCGTCGTGGTCAGGTGCACCACGATGTGACATCGTCGTGGTTGCCGGGGACTGGCCGGGGCGGCTTCATGTCGCGGGGCGGGCTCCTGCGCCGGGAGCGCTGACGGGAGTCCAGGGTTAAATCCGGCAGGGCGGTCCAGTCGCGGAGGATGTCCTCGGTATGCTCGCCGGGTTCGGGGACGCCGCGGAGGGGCCTGGAGGTGGCGTCGCTGAACCGGTAGGGCATCCGCACCACCGACCGCTTCTCCCCGTCGCCGTCGGTGACCTCGACGATGGTGTCGCGCCCGGCCACCGACGGCGCGGCCAGGACATCCGCCGCGTGCCTGATGTCCGCCCAGGCCAGCCGGGCGGTTTCCAGGTCGCACTTGAGCGCGTCGCGGTCCGGGTGGGCGGCGAACCAGTCGGCCATGACCCGGGCCCGGGCGCGCAGCTTGTCCTCGAGCGGGACGTCCGGATCCGGGTCGGCCACGCCGAAGCAGGTCTTCAGCTGGCGCCACAGGTACCTGCGGTCGGCGGAGACGAGGATCGGGCCGCCGGGCGCGGGCCACACCTCGCCGCGCGCGGACCGGACCGGGTGCTCGTCGATGCTGTAGTGGGTGTAGTCGTCGGTGGCGAGCATCGCCTCGAGCATGCTCAGGTCGATGTGCTGGCCGGTCCCGGTGCGGTCGCGCAGCCGCAGCGC
>Ga0070699_100001689_pt1 | contig 20087 bp, 16 predicted proteins | sample KBSK1503metaG_FD_65473 | JGI IMG/M metagenome (GOLD analysis project Ga0070699, IMG submission 65473) | Corn, switchgrass and miscanthus rhizosphere microbial communities from Kellogg Biological Station, Michigan, USA - KBS K1-50-3 metaG | ecosystem: Host-associated > Plants > Roots >... | reverse complement strand
GCACGGCCGACGCGCACGATCTGGGGGTGGGCGCCTTCCGGCACGAAGCGGAGGGCGCTCTCCTGCACGGCCGTCGATTCCGCGAGCAGGTAGAACGCGAGCACCGGGACGAGAGCGAGGCCAAGGATCTGCCCGAGACCGCTGAGTTTCTGCCCCGCCCAGCCCGCGAGGATGCTGGTCATGTTCTGTAGGATCTCGGATGCCTGGAAGCGGACGTCTTCAATCGTCGGGTCGAGCCAGGCGCTCAACCCGTGCGAGGCGGCGTACCGGTGCGCCCCCTGAACCAGCTGATCCAGCACGCCGGGCGCCGCGGCAATGAAACCCGCGGCCTGGGCGGCCAGAATGGGCGCCGCGAGGGCGAGCAGCCAGCTGACCACGGCGACCAGGCCGAGCATCACGGCGGCCGCCGATACACCTCGGGGCACGTGCGGGCCACGTCGGCCGCGCGGCCGCTCGATGGCCGCAACCACGGGGAGCAATGCATAGGCAAGCAGGACGGAATATCCCACCAACAGGACGAGATCCCGCAGCATCCATACCAGGACGGCGCCGACTACGACCGCCCAGAGGAGGGCGTTGCGCGTCGATGGGTCTCTGTTACTGGGGCCGATAGCGGCCCGGCCCGCACGAACTGGTGTACCTCGAGGTACGGAATTCCTTCGCTGCGCGCGGGACGCGGGCCTTATCGGTAACCCTTTATGTTCACGGGGAGTGTCCATGGAATCGGGGCGTCCTTGTTTCGGCTGTGTCACGAACCTCTAGATTGCTCGCTGGTCGAACGAATGGACGACGAGGTCGTCAGGCGAGCTACTTCCGGATGCCGTCTCGTGGGGGCCCTCGGTGCTCGTGAAGCGATGGTCGTACTTCGCTCCCGCGCCGGCGCCCCGCCGTCACGTCCCGTTGAGGGCAGGAATGGTGCCAGACGGTCAGCTCTAGGGAGATCTCCTGAGAAGATATTGCGTGCGAGCATGTTGCTTGCTACGGGGTTGGGCTGACCGGCGTCGGGTACGGCTCGCCTGAGGGATCGTGCGGCGAGGATTCTTACAAGGCTTCGCTGGATCTACAAGCGCGGCTATGCCCTTGTGTCGGGAGGCAACGCGGACACGGGGTCTCCGTTCCCTCCCCGGAGGCGGCGGGCCGCGAGGCTGGCCACGACCGCGACCAGCTCGCTCGGCTCCGCGGGCTTCGCGAGGTACATGTGGAACCCAGCGGCCAGGATGCTCACCCGATCGTCTGTCGTCGCATATGCCGTGAGCGCCGCGGCCGGGATGTTTCCACCCCGATCGATGCTCCGCTCTCGGATCTTCTTGATGAGGACATAGCCATCCTCCTCCGGCATCGCGATGTCGGAGATCAGCACGTCCGGCTTCCACACGTCGAGCATCTGGAGCGCCTGGGCCGCCGAACCGGCGACCCGAACCTCCGCCCCGCAGGAATCCAGCAGGGCCTGCACGGCCTCGTTCGCGTTCGGCTCGTCATCCACGAGCAAGACGCGGACTTGGTCAAGGCGCCCCAGGTGGACACTCGAGGGACCGTCCGCGACTCTCGGGTGTCTCGGACGTAGCGACCCCGCTGGCTCGCTCACGCCGAGCAGCGGTAGCTTGATCGTGAACGTGGAGCCCCGGTCCGCCCCCTGGCTCGCAGCGCCGATCTCCCCTCCATGCAATTCGACGATGTGGCGGACGATCGAGAGGCCGAGTCCCAGGCCGCCGTGGCGACGCGTCGAGCCGTCCCGCTCCTGCTGAAAGGGTTCGAAAATGTGGGGCAGAAACGCGGCCTCCATCCCGATTCCGGTGTCAGCCACGCTGACTTCCACATGGGATTCGACGCGCGAGAGCACGACCTGGACGCTGCCATTCTTTGGGGTGAACTTGATCGCGTTGGAGAGCAGGTTCCCCATAACCTGATGAAGTCGCTCCGAATCACCGGAAACCAATCCCGCTCGCTCATCCAGAACGAGCTTGATCCGAATCTGTTTCGCATCGATCGCGGGACGCTGCGACTCCGTGGCTTCCCGGATCACGGGCACCAGGTCGATCGGTCGCACGTCGAGGCGGAATTTGCCGGAGACGACCCTCGAAACATCGACCAGGTCGTCGATCAGTTGCGACAGGGAAGCAACGTTCCGCTCGATGGCCTCGAGCCCCCGATCCGCCTTTTCCTTCCCGAGAGTGCCGCTTCGGAGGAGATGGGTCCAGGTGAGGATCGGCGCCAGAGGATTTCGCAATTCGTGCGAGACCGTCGCGAGGAACTGGTCTTTGACCACGTTCGCGGCATTTGCGGCGTCGAGGTCCGCGGTGATCCTGGTCGTTCCCTCTTCGGCGACGATACGCGCGCTGGTCTGCTTGTGAACATTCCGGTTGATGGCGGCGATGAGCAGCGCGCAGAGGATCAGGACCAGCAGGATGGAGACGGCCGTGACCACGTTGAAAATCGTCTGCGTCCGCTTGACGGAAGTGCGCGTCGTGGCCAGTCCGCCGACCGCGGCCGGCTCCATGTGCGTCACCAGCGCGTCCAAAGCCTGCTCGAGCGCCCGCCCGCGGGATCCTACGGCTGCAGAGGTGACGGCCGGCCGCGCGCCTGTGGCGGACAACGCATGCTCGAACGCGTCCATGTAGTCGCGCTCGGCCACCTGAACGCGAGCGATGAGGGAATGTCCCTCCTTATCCAGAATCCGGGTCTCCAATCGGGCGACCCGATCGCGCAACGCGGCGCTGGCGGAACGCGCCGCCCGGGCGTCCGCCGCCTCGCCCGTGAGGAGCGAGGCGCTGGCGTCGGATAATTCCTGGTACCCGGAGACCCGAAGCGCCTGGCTTTCAGAGAGATCACGAGCCTCGCCGATGGCAAGCGCCGCCATGTCCTGAACCATGACCTTCGAAGCGAACAAGGAAGCGCCGCTGCTCAAGATCGCGAGGATGCCGATGACGATGAGCCCGGTGTTCAGCGTGTGCTGGTGGGACCACTTGCCCAATGGGCGTTCCTGAGGGTGCTGCCGAGGATTGTCTCCCGACCGGGCAATCCGGTCGTTAGCGATCAGTACGTTCAGTGTGGGCTCGAACCGGACGCCGCACAATTCCTAAATGGCGGGTATACCAGAATCGTGCCGAACATCTTCGGCAGATACCGGCCGGCGTAACCTCTTGCCTGAGAACAAACACGTCGGCGAAGGAAGTTCGGAGGGGACTACAAAGCTACAAAGGAATGTAGGAACTTCAAAGGCAATTGAAGATTCGCCAATCGATCGTCAGATCTTGGCGTAGAGATTGAGCCGGTTGTAGAGCGTCTTGAGGCTGATACCGAGGATCTCCGCTGTCTTCTTCTTGTCTCCCCCGCACCGCTCGAGCGTGGCGAGGATGAGGTGGCGCTCCGCATCGTCTAGCGAGCCTCCGACTTCGGGGGTGCGGCCATCGCCGGAGTTCGTTTCCCCCCCCTGTCGTTGCGCGGACTCGAGGCCCTCGAATTCGATGACCTTCTCCGACAAAATGAAAGCCCGCTGCAGCTCGTTCCTGAGCTCGCGGACGTTGCCCGGCCATGGATAGGCGCGGATGCGCTCCCGCGCGGCGCCACTTAGTTTCTTCGTCGTCCCCTCGGAACGGTTCATCGCATCGAGGAAATGGTCTGCCAGCAGCTCCGCGTCTCCGTCGCGCTCGCGCAGGGGCGGAAGAATGATCGGAAACACGTTCAGCCGGTAGAACAGGTCCTCTCGGAGTTTTTTGGCCTGGATGGCATCCTGCGGCGGGCGGTTGGAGGCCGCGATCAGACGAACCGTCACCGGGATGCGCGCCTCGCCGCCTACACGCGTCAGCGAACCGGATTCCAATACGCGCAGCAACTTGACCTGGAGGTCGACCGGCATCTCGGTGATCTCGTCGAGGAACACGGTGCCGCCCGAGGCGCGCTCGAAGTGCCCTCGCCGCTGCTGGGTCGCGCCGGTGAAGCTTCCTCGCTCGTGGCCGAACAACTCGCTCTCGATCAGGGTCGGCGAGATCGCGCCGCAGTCGAGCGGGATGAAGGGCTTGTGGCGTCGAGCGCTGAATTCCGCGATCGCTTGAGCCACCAGCTCTTTCCCGGTGCCGCTCTCTCCGGTGACGAGCACCGTGGCGTCCGTCGGGGCGACCTTCGCGATCAGGTCGTAGACCTTCTGCATTTGCGGCGAGCTTCCGATCATCTTCCCGAAGCGACCGAACTTCCGCAGCTCTGCTCGCAGCGTCCCAACCTGCTCCTTGAGCGACCGCACGCGCGCGGCGTTCGCGAGAACCGCCCTCAAACGGCGCGCGTCGAGCGGTTTGAGGAGGTAATCGAGAGCGCCGAGACGCAGCGCCTCGATCGCCGAATCGACCGTCGCCACGCCGGACACCATGATGACGTCCGTCGGGCTACCTTTCAATTCCACGAGCAGCTCGGTCCCCCGCCCGTCCGGCAATGAAAGGTCCACGATCACGACATCGACGGGCTCCCGGCTCAAATGATCGCGAGCCGCCTTCAAGGTACCGGCGGTCGCCACCTCGAAGCCCTCCTGGGCAGCGATCTCGGTCAGTCCTGTAAGGAAGTCTTCGTCGTCATCGATGAGAAGTGCGTGGATCATCGCTTCAACAGTACACCCGGGGAAGGTGAGGTGGGAAGGCACCAAAATGGTGCCGCCTCATGCGACGATCCCCCGGATCGAGTGAATTGTAATAACCGACCGCAAGAGTTACACGTCGACCGGCCGGTGAGATCGCCAGGGCCGCGCGCGTCCAACGATTCCAGCCTCTTACGCCGATTCGCCCTCTGGCACACGAGTTGCGCTGCCTACACGTCCCAGGTCGGCATCGCAGCCCGCGCTCGCCGCACGAATAAGGAGGATCGAAGATGCTCTGGACGGTCGTTGTCGTTCTCATCGCGCTCTGGTTGCTGGGCCTGGTCACGTCGTACACCATGGGCGGCCTCATCCACATCCTCCTCGTCATCGCGATCATCGTTGTGCTGCTTCGGGTCATTCAAGGCAGGCGAGTCTTGTGAGCATGAGCAGGATCCGGGCCCAATGATCGAGGCGCGCCGAGAAAGGCTGCCTACGCGCCTCGCGCTGGCTACCCTACTTGCATGTGGAATCGTCGGCACCTCCCCGGCGACCGACGCGCGAGCGGACATTCCGTTTGGCGACTCCACCTGGGTCGCGCCGGAGGCGTCGTTCCGTTCGGGCGACGCGCCCGACGGACCGCGCGTCGCGGCTCCGGACCGCGAGCGAGCATGGGAGACCGTGCTTCGCACTCCGTTCCGGGTGGTTTTCTTCCCACTCCGGGTCCTGGCCAGGGGCGTCGAAGCCGGCGCTGCGTATGTCGGTCCCCGATACCTCGAGCCGAAACCGAAGAAACCACCGAAACGCGGCCTGTTGCTCGAGCCCTCGCTCATTATCGGCGGCCCGAGCGACTTCGGAATTGGACCTGCCGTCACCTGGTCCGGGTTCCCGACCGCCGACTCCAAACTCCTGCTCGCCGGCTCCACGTCCCTGAGCGACCGCCGCCGTGTGCGATTTCTAGAGTCGATCGGCGCGCGGCGCCCGGTCGGCCTTCGCCTCGGCGTGCAATACGACTACAGGCCGGATCGCGCCTACTACGGAATCGGAAACAACACTCGACTCTCCGACCGCGCCTATTATCGGCTCGAAACCACGAACGCGGACGCCATGCTGCTTCTCGGCGCCTCGCCGCTCCGCCAGCTGCGGCTCATCGGTGGCTATTCGGCCATGAGCCCCCGGCGCGGCTACAACGTGGCCCCATTACTGGAGTATGCGTTCCTCGCTTCCAGCGTGCCCTTCCGGCACCAGACGACACAGGAGCTTTGGTATGGGGTCGCGGGGGATCTCGCGGTGCTCGACGACGACCGCGATCCCTCGCGCGGCCTCCACGGTCGCGCCGACGTGCGGCGCGCGGCCGGGATGAAGGCTGGCGACCCCGACTATACGCAGTGGCGCGTCGAAGGCCGTGCGTACGTCCCTCTGTTCGCGAGTCGGAGGGTCATCGCAGTACGCGGGATCTACGAAGGCATCGAACCAAGCGGCAGCGAAACGACGGACTTGCCGTACTACCGCCTTCCGAAGAGCGGGGGCACCGAAACCTTCGCCGGCTACGCGAACGACCGATTCCGCGATCGCCGACTCGTGCTCGCCCGGGCCGAATACCGCTGGGCGATCTTGAAGCGGATGAGCGCGGTCGCGATGTACGAGTTGGGCGAGGTCGCACCGAATGCGGCATCCTTCCGACTGCGCCAGGCGCACACCTCGTACGGTGGAGGCCTCCGTCTCGGAACGGCTGACGATTCCTCGGTGCGATTCGAGCTGGCGAAGAGCGTCGAGGGAATGCGCATCGCTCTGACGCTGGGGAGCGATTTCTGATGCGCCCCGGGATTCCTCGCCTGCTCGCGCGCATTGCCGGCACTCTTCCGTGCGCGCTTCTCCTCCTCGGACCCGTTGCCGCCCGTTCCGAACCGGCCGTTCACGACAGCACGTGGGTGGATCACGATCGGGCACCCATCCCGCGGCCGCCAGACTGGGAGCCCAATTACTGGGGCCAGCAGGTCCGCCAAGGGTTCATGGAGCCGCTGTCGCACCTGTTCGACGTCCCCGACAAGCTGCTCTGGGCGGCTCGCCAATTCGGAGTCCATACGAGAGATCAAGCCGCGAACGCAAACGCGTTCGACGAAGCGCCCAATTCGGCGTGGTTCACCAATCGCAATCATCGGAGCTCCGTTCCGGTGGCCGAGCTGCGTCGCGGTCCGTACCCGACCCTCTTGCCCGCGAAGCCGTGGACCATCACGCACGCGAAGCAGAGCGGCTTTACGTCGGGATTCCAGATCAAGGACGCGGAAGGAAAGAAGTGGCTCGTCAAGTTGGACCCGCGCGGCTACCCGCAGCTTGGGTCCGGCGCCGACATGGTCGCGCGCACGCTCCTCCACGCCTCGGGGTACAACGTGCCGCACAACGAGCCGGTTCGGTTCGTGCGCGGCGACGTCGCGATCGACCCAGATCGGCTCCGCGGTGCGGAGGACGAACGGTTCACGAACGCGGATTTGGAGTCGGTTCTGGTGCGCGGCGCGGTTTTTCCCGACGGGAGCTATTCGGCGTCCGCCAGCTTGTTCCTCGTGGGACACGCACTGGGTTCCCCGAGCATGAACCGGAAGCGTCCCGGCGACACGAATGACTGGTACACGCACGTCAATCGAAGGGCGCTCCGCGGCCTGTTCGTACTCTGCTCCTGGATCAACGATTGGGACACGAAGGATCACCAGTTCCTCGACATGTTCGTCGAGACGCGCGACAGCCTCGGCCACGTCGAGCACTACATCCTGGACGCGGGCTCTTCCTTCGGCGCCGGCGCCATGGGGCCCAAGCCGCGGTTGGCCGGCTACGAATACACGGTCGACCTCAAATGGATCGCCCGGCGGCTGGTGACGCTGGGATTCGTCGAAGAGCCGTGGCGACGGGCCCGTCAGGAGACCGGCATCCCCTCGGTCGGCAACTACGAGTCGGCGGTCTACGAGCCCCAGGATTTCCGTCAGTTGATGCAGCAGCCGGCCTTCCGCGAGATGACCGACCGCGACGGGTACTGGGGTGCCAAGATCGTGGCGTCGTTCTCCGACGAGCAGATCGCGGCGGCGGTGGACGCGGCTCAATACGACGATCCGCGCGCCACCGAGTTCCTGGTGCGAAACCTGATCATCCGCCGCGACAAGATCGCGAGGTATTGGTTCGGCCGTGTGGCGCCGCTCGACTTCTTCCAGGTCCAGGATGGCGCCCTCCGTTTCCGCGACCTCGCCGTCGACGTCGGGCTCGAGCGCGCTCGCGCCTACGAGGTCGAGGTCGACGGCGGTCGGCGAATCCGTCTGAGCAGTGCCGTCCTCCCGCTCGCGGCTCCCGGAAAGGGCACGTCGCGCCGGTCCCTCACGATTTCGCTCGCCGAAAGAGGCGCCAAGCCCGCGGCCGTGGAGTTGACGTGGAAGGATTCCGAGTGGGTCGTGACCCGTGTGAAGCACGGATGATCTGCCAACGTACTCTCGCGCACCGAAGCGCGAATTCAACGGCCATGGCGTTCGTGCCGCTGCTCTCGTTCATTCGTGGCGCCAAACTTGCGGAGAATTCGCTAGACTATTCTCTGCAGAACACGACGAAGAACGCGCTCTACCTGGCGACCAGCCGCGAGGCGAAGCACAAGGCCAAGCAGGCGAACGACACATTTTTCGTACGAATGGGCGACGTCCTCTCGGCAGGGCTCGTGTTTGCGGGAACGGCATGGCTGACCGCCTGACTAGAAACCGCGCGATGGACGCGCGGAAGACATCGATTGGAGGACTTATGAAGACCTACATGACGCGAATCATGATGTGGATCGGTTTGATGTACCTCGTGGCCGCGGCGCCAAGCATCGCACAGACCGCCTGCGGGATCACGGCGCCCTCCAGCGTCGGGACCAATCAATCGTTCACGCTCTGCGGCCCGTCCGGCGGCGGATATGAATACGAGTGGTACGGGCCGGGACTCGGCAACGCCAACGAAACCCGATGCGTCACCGCGAGGGTATCGAGCAGCGGCACCTATGAGTACCTCCTCGTTCTCAGGGTCGACGGCGCCGAAGTCGACCGCTGCAAGAGGATCGTCAACGTGGGGGGGAGTACCGGCGGCGCCGGATCCTGCGCCATCACGGGCCCGACGTCGATCGAATCAGGAGCGAGCGCGCGGCTCTGCGCCCAGAACGATGGGCTCCACACGTACTCGTGGACGGGCCCGGACGGTTTCACCGCCACGGGCGCGTGCATCACCGTGGACCAAGGCGGCACGTACTACCTGACGAGCCGCAATTCGCTGACACGGAGCGTTCGCCAGTGCGTTCACCAGTTGACGGTGGTCGGGATGCCGGGGCGCGGGGACTGCGACATCACGGGCCCGGTTTCGATCGCGGAGGGATCCACGGCGCAACTCTGCGCGCCCGCGCGGAGCAATGCGACGTATCGCTGGACCGGCCCACAGGGCTTCACCGCTTCCACTCGTTGTCCCACCGTCGACGCGGCGGGCACCTACTACGTCACGATCCGAAACTCGAATTCCGGGCGAACGGAACGTTGCAGTCACACGCTCGACCTGGCCGGTACCGGCACGGGCGATGACCAGGACGCCGACGAGGCCGCATGGGATAACTGTCCGCGCCCGCTCCGCTTCTGGCGCGGCGTGTTCGGGTCGAACCAACGAGGCGGCGACATCGACGGGATGACGCCATCCGAGCTGCGGAGGATCGCGCAGCGGGTGGACGACACGTCCACGTTCTTCAACTGGACGAACGACGTGGATGGCATGAGAACCGCGCTCAGCCCTGGATCGCCGCTGACGCGTCGCAAGCAGGTGGCGCGCCAGTACGCGGCCCTGCTCGCCAACGTCGCGACCGGTGAGTTGAACCTGGGATCGCGGGGCGTGGAGGGCATCGGGCTCGACCTGGATACCCCGGTGAATTTCGGCGCCGCGCGGACCGTGCGGGAGTTGATCGCCCTGACCGATCGGATGCTTCGAGCGAACCGCGGAAACTACTCGAGGCTCAATTCCACGCTGACCCAGATCAACAACGCTCAAGGAATCGGAGCCGACTGCGAATAGGGTTTCGGGCCTCGGCCGTCGTCTACAAGACTTTTCGGCGGCCGAGGACCAGCAGTCCGAACGCCCCGGCGACCAGCAACCCGGCGGTGCCGGGCTCGGAGATCGCACCTGCGACCGGGGGTTTGGGGTCGTTACCCGTGGGCTGCTTCGGTTTTTTCGCTGGCTCGAGGATGGTGTCGAATCGACTGGTGCCGCTCAGAAGCGGCCCGTCGAGCACCTTCTTCGTGAGTTCCGCCTCCCCGGTGACCAATGCGGGGTCCGTCTTGTCCGTCCCGTCCGTTTGCTTGGTCCCCGAGAGGATTTCCTCGGTGGTCAGCGGGGCGTTCGCGGGGTCCGCTGCGGCGGCCCGCGGGGACAAGGGGAGGATCAAGAGTCCGGAAAGCAGCACTGCGGTTGTGGGGCCAAAGCGTCGAAGCATTGTTCGTTCCCTCCCGTACGGGGATACGTGAGTTCACTGGAAACCTGGTCGCGCTCTGCGGAGTGCAGCAACCCGTATGCCATGGGATGCGCCATCACGGGACCTTGGTCCCTGCTCCGCGAAGTCGCCGTTCGTGCTTGGTGTTACATGCGCCTCCGATCTCTTGGTTCGGGCGGACTGGCAAGCCTCCCGGGTACCAAGTGACATCTCATCCGTACGGGTGACGTCCCGTCGCGTTGACACTTCCGAGCTATAGGCGGCCCCGCTTCAGGCCGTGGATGCGGTGGTGCGGGCGGGGCGTCGCGGGCACCTCGTCCTCGCGAAGCACGCTGACCGTACCGTCTACCTCGAGTACGGCGGAGCGGACGACGCCCAGGTCGTCCACGCCATGCTCCCGGAGTACGCGGAGCAGATCGGCATCGGTGATCCCCTCGCGCGCCAGATTCGGCTCAATGATATCACCGTGGCGGATCAGGATCGTCGGCGTTCCCTCGACGAGCCGCGTCGCCGCCGTGCTCCCATGCGTCACGCGCGCCACGATCGCGTTCGCGACGAACAAGGTCGCCGCGGCGATCAGCCCGCCATAGACCGAGGTGTCGGGGCCGACCATCGCGTTCTGGACGGAATTCGCGAGCAGGAGAAGCAGGAGGAGATCGAACGGGGTGAGTTGTCCCACCTGGCGCTTCCCCGTGAGGCGGAGCCCCACGAGGAGCGTCAGGTAGATGGTCGCGGTTCGAGCAACGATGTCGACCAGCGGATTCTGGAACAAGAATCCGGAGCCGCTCATCGCCGTTTACTTCTCGACGATCGTGATCGGCTCGTCCACGCGGAGGCTGACCTTGCTCCCCGCGGGCACTTCGAGTTCGTGGCCCTTCGACGCCAGCACGATGCCCGTGCCGAGCACCGCGCCGCCCACGGCGCCGAGCACGGTGGCCTTCGTGTCCTTGCCGGCCACCTTGCCGGTGATGGCACCGAGAAGCGCGCCGCCGCCGATCAAGAGCTTGTCCCGCGTGCTCGTGGACTTGGCGATCATCCGACCCTCGCTGTTCGTCACCGTGGCGTGCAGGACCTTCTCGCCGTCCACGGTTTCGAGCGACGTGAAGAGGAACTTCACGCCCGCGCGGTCCTCTTCGCTCTTCGCGCGGCTCGCGCGCGTCAGCTCCGAGATCTCGCCGCGGATCACGGCATTCTGATCCGCTACCGTCTTGCCATTCACGTAGAGCGGCGACGCGAGCGTGGCCTCGATCCGATCGCCGACGTTCGACGTACGGGTATCGACCGGCGTCACCATCACGACGTCGAACGTCGTTCCGGCCGGAAGCTCCAAAGTCGTCGGCGCGTCGGCAAGCACCGCGCCCGTCGACTTGGACTTGGTCGACTTCGTCGTGGTCTTGGCCTTGGGCGTCGTCGTGACCGCGGGCGTCGGCGGGGGCTCGGCCGGAGGCGTGACCGTCTCCGACGGGGTCGCCGGCGTTTCGGTCGCCGTCGCGGGATTGTCCGTCGTCGTGGTCACCTCGGTGTCGGCTTGCTTCTGACACGCGGAGAATCCGATGGCCAGCGCCAACATCAGTAGCGCCGCGCCGAAAATGCGAAGGGATTTCATGACCGCCTCCTGGGGTTGCCGGGGGTTAGTAGACGAAGCGATACGTGAATCCGCCGAGAACCTTCAACTGATTCGCGTCGGACACGAAGTTGTAGCGCGCCTCGCCGAAGAGCGACAGGTTCGGCATGATGTCGTTTCGGATCCCGCCCTGGATGTTCAGGCCGAGCTTGTTCTTCGAATTGTCCGGAACGCCGGGCACGGTGGAGTCGTAGCTGAGGAAGTGAAGTCCGAGGCCGCCGCCCACGTACGGAACGATGCGGCTGTCCTGGAGCGGGAAGTCGACGTTCACGTCGGACCCGAAGGAGAGATCGCTGAAGTCGGAATCGTAGGGGCCGATGCTCTGCCCGAGGCTCCAGTACTCCACCACCGGTTGCAGGCGAACGCCTCTCACGATCTGTCCCGCATCGACGTGCAGGCCCAGCATCAGCGTGCTGCTCGCGCCTTCGGGATCGACGAATCCCAATCGCGCCCCCAGGCCCTGAAAACCGAGGCCCGGCTCGCGCGCGCTTTGCGTGCTTTGTGTGCTCTGCGTGCTTTCCTGCGCGAACGCGGCGGGTGCTGTGGTTACGAGAACGGCCAATCCGAGCGCGGCGACAAGCGCCCCCATCCCACTCGAAGTTCGGTCCATCGCGATTCCCCTCCCTATGGTCCCATGTCTGTTGGTAGGGCCCATGAAGGCGCCGCATCGTGCCCCTGATTCCCCAGGGGCACGATACGCTACCAACCTATTGCCGCACAACTAGAACCGGAAGCGAAGACCCGCGTGGAGTCCGAGGCCGTCCATGTCGATCTCGTCGCGAACGGTCCCGCCGTAGAACGAGTCGTAGAACTCTGCGGATACGGTGCTCGCGTTATAGATCGCCTCGCCGTAGAGCGAGGCGTTCGGAGCCACCGCGAAATTGGCGCCGCCGAAGAACTGCGCGCCGACGCCGTCATAGTCATCGCTGAACGCGAACCCCTGATCGTCGGTCCCATCCACCGTGAGCCACTCCCATCCGATTCCAGCGCCGACGTACGGCTGGACGGCTCCCGTGACCGGAATGCGCACCCGCAGGAAGCCCATCACCGGGATGAGGTCCGTCGTGACGTCGGAGGTTTCGATGACGCGTTGCCCGGTGTTGCCCGCGGGATCTTCGAACTCGCTGATCACCTGCGAGCCGCCCGTGGACCGGTGGTACCACTGAACCGAGAGACCCAGATCCATCGCGTCGTTCATTTCGCTTCCGACCGCGCCGTTGAAGTAGAAGCCGCGGCCCGGCTGCGAAGACGGATCGAACGATCCGACGCCGAGGTTCGCGAAATAGGAGGGACGGTGAGAGCCGTAGTCATCGCGGTAATACGAACCCGGCCGGCGCCGACGGATCGGACGCTCGCTCGATGACGCGTAGGACGCGCGGGCCAGGACGGTATTCGAAGGCTGGGTGGATCCGTTCGACGCCAGGACCGAGCCTTGGTAGTCGAGCGGTGAAGCCGCTGCGACCGAAGGGGTACCGGCGCTTCCAAATTGGAGGACGACGGCGGTGGCCAACGTCAGCCCAACCAGGCCCAAGCGACTCCCAGCCGCATATCGTCCTACATCCCTGCTGCTCATCGAAGACATGGCGATCCTCCCTAGTGTGGTGGTCCGATCGACTTCCCGGCGGACCAATGCACCCCATGTGCCACCCGTGACTCCATTGGTACTAAACGATTTACGGGCAAGACCCGGCGTCCCGGCTGGCGCACCGGGAACACCCTGTGTCCTGCCGTCCACACATCGGATACGATGCGCCCATGTCCGGGTTGGGCCGTAACTTCGCTGTTTTCCTCGGGGTGGCCGCGGTCGCCCTGGCCTTACCCGGGATTGCCCCGCGGGCGTCCGCGGTGGCGGGCCCCGCGGAATTCCTGCCCGTTCGCCACGCCGCCTACGAGGAGATCGAGGCGCTGGCCGCCCGTGGCCTCCTTGACTCGATCCAGATCTACACCCGGCCCTTGGCGCGGATCGACGTCGCGCGGGCGCTCCTCCGCGCGGCCGCGACGCACCCGGACATCGCGAGCAACCTCCATTATCAAAGGCTCGAGCGCGAGCTGGCGCGCGAGTTGACCGATCTCGGCGCGCCGCCGGCCCGCGCCGAATCCGGTCCTCTCGTGGATACCGGGGATCGGGACGGACGGTTCCGCATTCAGGCGGCGGCCCACGTCCGCGGCGATTACGACGAGAAGCGAGGCGCCGCGCACTTTCGCTTCCGCGACGAGACGTCCGCCACGGCGCGCCTTTCGTTTCAAGCTGGATCGGCATTCGGCGCGTTCGAGGAGATCGGCGTGACGCGAATCCGAAGCCAGCGCGGGTTCATCGACGCGATCGCGCTCAACTCGGACCTCGAAACGACCACGCTGCGCGGCGAGCTGACGGCTCGCGCCGGCGGATTCACCGGCGCCGCGGGCTACGAGATGTTCCGCTGGGGGCCCGGACGGCGCGGCACGCTCCTCCTTTCCGACGCGGCGGGCCCGATGGGCTTTCTCTCGTTCGCGCACACGCTCCTGGGACGCGTCACCGCGACCGCGCTCTCCGGGCAAATCTCCCGCGCCGATCGAAAGTTCCTCGCGGCCCACCGAATCGAGGCGGCGGTGACGCCGCGACTCACCGTGGGCATCGCGGAGGCGGTGCGCTACCCGAGCGACGGCATCGATCTCCTCTACGCGAGCGGGCTCATCCCGTACGCGATCGTGGAGCGGATCCACATCCGGGACGCCGACACCGACTCGGTGCGCGGCGGCGAGCGCGCGAACATCATGGCCTCGCTCGATGTCGTCTGGCGTCCCGGAACGGCGCTCACGCTCTACGGTGAGATCCTCCTCGACGACATGGCGACGGAGAATCGCGAGATGCCGGACCGGATCGCCTACCAGGCCGGCTTTCGAAGCGAGCGCCCCTACGGCTCGCGGACGGCCCGGCTGCTCGGCGAGTACACGCGCGTCCGGAACTTCACGTACGCCGTCGACTACGGGCAGAACTTCATTCATCGCGGGCACCCGCTGGGATTCGCGCTCGGCCCCGACGTGGAGAACGTGTTCGTGGAGGCGGGGTACGAGCTGTCGCGCGACTGGGGCCTTCGATGGACGGGGGACTTCACGAATCACGGCGAAGGGCGTTTGGGCGACGCGTGGTCACCGGCGCTCGGCCCGGTGCCGAACGCGAGCCTGACCGGCGTCGTCGAGGAGCGCCGCGAGGTGTGGGGCGACGTGCGCTGGTTGCCGCGCGACAACGTGGACCTGTCGCTCGGACTGGGCTACCGCCGCGTGCGGAACGAGGATCACGTCGCGGGGCGCGAGCGCACGGCGTGGCTGGGCCGTCTGGCCGCGGAGCTTCGCTACTAGGGACCTGGCGGCCGCCGGCGGCGACCTGCGGCGTCACGCCTCGTCGGGAGCCCGCCGCAGAGGTTGAAACGCGCTTCGATCGAGATCCGTCGCGCCGATCGGGCGGGTGGCCCGCTCCCGCGCTTCCTCCCAGAAGATCTCCTGCGCGCGCGACTGCTTACGTCGACCATCCCGCTTTACGAGCGTGCCGTCGGCCTTCAGCTCGCGCGACTTCACGTTGTCGGCGAAGATCGTGTCGAGGATCCGACCCAGCCGCGCGCGATGCTCGGGGTCGCTCACGGGCACGATCAACTCGACGCGGCGGTCGAGATTTCGCGGCATCCAGTCGGCGCTCCCGAAGTACGTCTCGACGTCGCCGCCGTTTCGGAATTCGAAGATGCGGCTGTGCTCGAGGAATCGATCCACGAGCGACACGACGCGAATGTGCTCGCTCATTCCCTTCACGCCGGGGCGAAGCAGGCAGGAGCCCCGCACGTTCAGGTCCACGCGAACCCCCGCTCCCGACGCTTCGTACAGGGCCTCGATGATCCTGGGATCGAGGAGGGCGTTCATCTTCGCGCGGATCTGTCCGGGATCGTCGGGCGTCGACTTCTCGGTCTCGCGTCGAATCAGGCTGAGAAATCGGCCGCGGAGCCCGAGCGGCGCCATGGCGATCTTCCGCCAGGGAAGCGGCTCCGAGAATCCGGTGACGACGTTGAAGAATCCGGTCAGGTCGGAGCAGAGGTCCTCGTCGGTCGTGAGCAGGCTCAGGTCCGAATAGTCGAGCACGGTTCGCTCGTTGTAGTTCCCCGTGCCGACGTGCGCGTAGCGCTCGACCCCGGCGGCGCCCCGGCGGACGATCAGGAGCGCCTTCGCGTGCGTCTTCAGCCCCGCGAGTCCGTAGAGCACCTGCGCCCCGGCGTCCTCCAGGCGACGGGCCCAGTTCACGTTTCGCTCCTCGTCGAAACGCGCCTGGAGCTCGATCAGCACCGTGACCTGCTTTCCGTTCTCGGCCGCGCGCTCGAGGGAGCGGACGATCTCCGACGTGGAGGACGTGCGGTAGAGCACCTGCTTGATCGCGAGCACGAAGGGATCCTCGGAAGCGAGGCGGAGGAGGCGCAGCACCGGCTCGAACGATTCGTACGGGTGGAAGAGAAGGATGTCGCGCTCCTGGAGCTCGTCCCAGAGCGCCTCACCCGGCGGGATGTCCGGCGTTCCCTGCGGCGGCCACGGGGTGGCGCGCGGCGCGGGGAGGGACGAGAGCCGGGCGAAGTCGAGCAGGAACTTGAGGTCGACCGGACCCGGCGTGCCGTAGACCTCGTGCGCCTCGAGCTGGAGCGCCTCGCGAAGCCGCGTCGTGAGCTCCGCGCTCGCCCGATCCTCGATCTCCAGACGGACCGGATCGCCCTGCATACGCTGGCGAAGGACCTGGCGGACGGCGTCGACGAGATCCTCCGCCTCCTGGTCGTCGGTGGCGAAATCCGCGTCGCGGGTCACGCGAAAGGCGACCGCTTCCTCCACCGTGTAACCGGAGAAGAGATCTCCGAGGTGCTCGCGCGCCGCGTCTTCCAGGAGCACGAAGCGCGCGCCGCCCGCGGCACCGCCGACCTGGATCCAGCGGGGGCTGAGCCGCGGGAGCTGTACGATCGCGAACCGCTCCTCGTCTCCCTCGCGCTTGAGCCGCACGGCGAGATGGAGCGCGAGATTCACGACGCGCGGAAACGGGAGCGCGGGGTCGATCGCGGCGGGCGTCAGGATCGGGAGGATTTCCCGCGTGAAGAGGCGATCCAGGAAGGCTCGCTCCTTCGACTCGAGGTCCACCGTGCGGAGCATGTGCACGCCCGCCTCGCGCAGCGCGGGAACCAGCTCGCGGTCCCAGAGCGAGTACGCCTGCGCCACGACCTCGCGAGCCCTGGCCGCGATCCGCTGCATCGACTCCGCCGGCGAAAGCCCCGCGGCCGTTCGGTGCTCCACGTTCGCGATCAAGAGCTCGCGCACGCCCGCGACCCGGATCATGAAGAACTCGTCGAGATTCGACGCGAAGATGCCCAGGAAACGGAGGCGCTCGAGAATCGCGTTCGCGGGATCGCTCGCTTCTTCGAGCACGCGGCCGTTGAAACCAAGCCACGTGAGCGAGCGATCCAGGTAGCGCGACTCGGTTTCCTTGGACGCCGTTTCGCTCATGATTCGCCTCTGCGACAGTGTCTCAATTAGCGTGTGCCGCTGGGTGCAGCATTACTTATAGACGGAACGGCGGCATGTGCAAGTTACAGTTACGGGGGACCTTACGGGCGATCCTCCGCCCCTCGAATGTACCATTGACAGGGATTGCACGGCCACCTCAGAGTTAAGCCTGCTTAACTCAATCCGCCAAAACATTCCGGAGCGCGCATGGAAACCTGGAAGCGATTCCACGAAAAGGAACTGACGCACTCGATGGCCCACTACCTCCAAGCGGTGGCTTCGTTGATGCGCGAGCGGGGCGACGCCACGGTCAGCGATATCGCGGATCGCCTGGGCGTGAGCAAAGCCGGCGTCACGTCGATGATTCGCTCGCTTCGGACCCGGGGCCTCGTGCGCCACGAGCGATACGGCGGCGTCGAACTCACCGAGGAAGGGCGTCGTCTCGCGATGCGCACCGAGGCGAGCCGCGACGTGCTCACGCAGTTCTTCACCGACATCCTCGGACTTCCACCGGACGCCGCGGCCGAAGACGCGTGCATGATCGAGCACCTCGTGAGCCCCGCCTCCATGACCCAGTTCCTTCGCCTCACCGCCATGCTCCGATCCGATCATCCGGCCGCCGAGCGGTTTCGGGAAGCGTTTCGCGAATACCAGCGTCAATGCTCGGGCGGCCTCGCGGGCGCCGAGTGCCCGGTCTGCAAGGGCCAGTGCCTGAAAGCAGCGTTCGCGGAATTCGAGGACGAGGCGGGTGGGAGCGTCCTCCCGCCGGGGGCGCATCCATGATCGCGATCGAGCCGCCGATCACGCGCACGCTCTCGACGGTCGCCTCGGGCGCCCGCGCGCTCGTGCTCCGCATCGACGGCGACGAGCACTTCGCCCGCCGCCTCATGGATCTCGGCATGACGCCCGGCACCGAGATCGCGCTGGTCCGGCGCGCGCCGTTCGGAGATCCCATCGAGCTGGTCGTGCGCGGCTCCCACTTCTCCATTCGCAGATCCGAGGCCGATCGTATTCATGTCGAAGCCCTCTGAGCGGGTCGCCCTCGTCGGGAGCCCTAACTCCGGGAAGTCTTCCCTCTTCAACCGCCTGACCGGCCTCCGCCAGAAGGTCGCGAACTATCCCGGCGTCACCGTCGAGAAAACCGTCGGCGATTGCGTCCTTCCCTCCGGAAGACGGATCGAGCTCCTCGACCTTCCCGGCACCTACAGCATGGCGCCCCGCTCGCCCGACGAACAGATCGTGCGCGACGTGCTCGAGGGGCGCCGCGAATCGACCGACGGCGCCGACCTGGTCGTGGCGGTCGTGGACGCGACGAATCTGGAGCGCCAGTTGTATCTGGCCCTCCAGATTCTCTCGACCGGGCGGCCCGCGATCCTCGTCCTGAACTTGATCGACGCGGCCGAGGCGGAAGGGATCGCGATCGACGTCCCCGCCCTCACACGAAGGCTGGGCGTGCCCGTGCTCGCGGTGTCGGCGAAGACCGGACGCGGCGTCGATCGCCTGCGCGAAGCGATGGACGCCCCGCGCGGCAATGGGCACGGAAACGGCGCGGCGAACGGGGGCATGGCAGACGGCACCCCCGCGCCCCCGATCGCCGCGCTGCTCGCCGACCCCAACGATCCGGCGCGCGGCTACAAGGACGTCGAGGCGATCGTCCGCGAGGTGGTCCGGCGGCGCCCGAAGCCCAACCCGCTCCGGATCCGGATCGACCACGTCCTCACGCACCGCGTGTTGGGCCCCGCGATCTTCCTCCTCCTCATGGCCACGGTCTTCCAGAGCATCTACGCGTGGGCGACGCCCGCGATGGACGTGATCGACGCGGGCTTCACCGCGCTCTCGGGCGGCGTCCGCGCGGCGCTCCCGCCCGGACCGCTCCAGTCCCTGATCGCCGACGGCATGATCGCCGGGGCGGGAACGGTCGCGTCCTTCCTGCCGCAGCTCGTGATCCTCTTCTTCTTCCTCGCGTTGCTCGAGGATTCCGGCTACATGGCGCGCGCGGCGTTCATCATGGATCGCGTGATGGGAGCGGTGGGACTGCCCGGCCGCGCCTTCCTCCCGCTCCTCTCGTCCTTTGCGTGCGCGATTCCGGGCATCATGGCGACGCGCACGATCGAGAGCCGAAACGACCGCCTGACCACCATCCTGATCGCGCCGTTCATGTCGTGCAGCGCGCGCCTTCCCGTCTACGCGCTCCTGATCGGCGCGTTCATTCCCGACAAGCACCTGCTCGGGTTCGTGGGGCTCCGCGGGCTCACGCTCCTCGCGCTCTATCTCTTCGGAATCGCCGCGGCGCTCGCGGTGGCGTGGGTGCTCAAGCGGACGGTTCTCCGGGGCCGCCGGCCGCTCTACGTGATGGAGCTGCCGCCCTACCGGGTGCCGACTTGGCGATCGGTCCTCCTCACGATTCGGAATCGCTGCGTCCTCTTCCTGAAGCGCGCCGGCACCGTCATCGTGGCCGTATCGATCGTGCTCTGGTTCCTCGCGACCTATCCCTCGGGCCATCCTGAGACCCGCGCCCTGGAGGCGCAGGCCCGTGCGGCGGCCGCGGCCGGAGCCACGACCGAGGCCGCGCGGCTCGGCGACGCCGCGGCCGGCGCGGCGCTCCGGCATTCGTTCGCGGGAATGCTGGGCCACGTGATCGAGCCGGCCATCCGGCCGCTCGGGTTCGACTGGAAGATCGGCATCGGGCTCATCTCGTCCTTCGCCGCGCGCGAGGTGATGGTCTCGACGATGGCGACGATCTATAACCTCGAATCGCGCGGGAACGAGGCGTCGGCTTCCCTGAGGCGGATCCTGCCCGGCGTGACCGACCCGCGGACCGGACTGCCGGTCTACACGCCGCTCGTGGCCGTGAGCCTCATGGTGTTCTTCGCGCTCGCCTGCCAGTGCATGTCCACGGTGGCGGTGGTGCGCCGGGAAACCAATTC
>Ga0070699_100001687_pt1 | contig 20094 bp, 10 predicted proteins | sample KBSK1503metaG_FD_65473 | JGI IMG/M metagenome (GOLD analysis project Ga0070699, IMG submission 65473) | Corn, switchgrass and miscanthus rhizosphere microbial communities from Kellogg Biological Station, Michigan, USA - KBS K1-50-3 metaG | ecosystem: Host-associated > Plants > Roots >... | reverse complement strand
CCCGGTCATCGCGCTCTCTTCGCACGTGCCCGGCTCGCCGCCATAGCGCTCGAGCCCGCCCTCGTGCGTGTGCGGCCGCGCCTGGTTCGCGGGGTAGACGAGCGCGTCGAGACGCTGCGCGTCCATCGCGCCGACGAACAGGTTCCGGAAGTTCTCGCGTCCCGCGTAGAACTTCGCCGTCTCGGCGCGAAGCGCGTCGCCCTCGGGCGTCGGCCTCAACGCGTCTTCGAACCGGCGCGCGCTGTCGGGCGCGAGCTTGCCCGACGCGAGGAGATCGTCGATGGTCAGCACCTGCTCTCCACGCCCGGCGCCGCGTGAGAGATACGCCGTCCACGCGGCCTTGAGCGATCCGGGCGCGCTGCCGCGCCCCGCGCGGTACTGCGCGTCGAGGTCCGCAATCGCGACGTCCACGACCGTCGCTCCGCCGGCGCGCAGCTCATTGACCACGCTCTCCATCAGCCCGGCGGCTTCCCGCTCGCCGGTCACGCCGACGAACAGCTGCCGCACGACGCCGATCCGCGCGCCTTTGAGCGCCGCCGCATCGAGCGACGCCGCGAACGATCCGCGGACGTGCTGGTCGGCTTCCTTCGTCGCCTCGTCCTCGGGATCGACACCGGCCACCTGATCGAGCACGAGCGCCAGCTCGCGAACCGACTTCGCGATCGGACCGACGGCGTCGTTGAACGTGTTGAGCGGCATCACGCCGGCGCGGCTCGTGAGCCCGCGCGTCGTGCGAATCGTCGCGAGCGACGCGAACGACGCCGGGTTCGACAGCGAGTTGCAGGTGTCGGTGCCGAACGCCACGGTCACGAAGCTGCGCGACACGCCGGTCGCGCTGCCGCCGCTCGACCCGGCGGTGCTGAGCGACGCGTCGTACGCGTTGCCGATCGTCCCGCCGACGCTGCTGATGCCGAAGTCGCCGAACGGGAACTCGTCGAGGTTCGTCTTGCCGAGGATGACCGCGCCGGCGCGCCGCATGCCGGCCGCCATGCGCGAATCGAGGCGCGGGCGATGCTCCACCAGCGCCAGCGATCCGCCGGTCGTCGGCAGCCCGAGGACATCGATGTTGTCCTTGAACGCGACGGGAATGCCGTGAAACGGACTCCGCACCCGGCCGGCCGCGCGCTCGGCATCGAGCGCGCGCGCGTCGCTGAGGGCGCGCGGGTTGAGCGCGAGCATCGAGCGGAGCGTCGCGCCGCTGCGATCGAACGTCGACAGACGTCGGAGGTATTCGCGGACGATGTCCTCCGACGTCGTCGCGCCGCCCGCGAGCGCGTCCTGCAGCTGCGGCACCGTCTTCTCGACGACGGTGAACGGCGACGGCGCGCTCCGGTCGGGGAGACGCCAGTTGACGATCTGTGCGCGCTGGCGCGGTGTGAGGCCGCGAAGATCCGGCTCTGCGAGAAGCCGGCGCGCGGCCTCGGTGACGAGCGCGATCTGCGAGCCCGCGGCAGGGATCACCGGAGTGCCTTGCGAAAACGGCGGCTGAAGCTTCGGCGCGACGAGGCCGTCGCGGATCGGGACCGGAAAGCCGCCGCGCGGATCGTAGGTTTCGCTGAGTCCTTTCACGACGAACGTCATCAGCGACATGGTGCGCCCCGGCTCGATCGTCAGCGTGAACACGTAGCCGATGTGAGCGGGATCGAAGCCGGGCCACGGATCGACGAACGGATCCGCGTACATGTCGCCGGCCCTCTTCAGCAGTCCGGCCGTCCGCGATCCGAGCACGTGCGCCGACGGTCCATGACCGGATGGCCCGCGCATCGGATCGTCGACGCCGCGCGCGTTCTGCATCACGGTGACGAAGCCGTCGCCCGGATCGATCGCGCGGTTGCCGTCCGAGGTCGTCGCGATGGCAACGCGCCCGCCGTCCTCGTACGCGCCCGCCGCCCCGCCCCAGGCGACGGAGACGACGCGCGCCTCGGCGGCGACGTTCGTCAAGCTGTCGACGTATCTGAGGTAGTTCGTGTCTTTCGGTGCGTCAATCGATCGATCGATGACGATGCCGCTCCGCACGACCGGCGTGATCGAGTCGAAGCGCTCCGAACCGTCGTAGGCGAGGCCGAATCCGCGAACGTACTGATTGCGCGCGAGCACCGCGCCACTGACGAGACGCACGTGCAGCTTGAGATAGCCGAAGCCGTTGAACGGATTCGCACCGCCGCCGGTGGCGATGCCGCCGCTGTCCTGCGACCACGGCGAGGTGTCCTGGATGTCCCAGAACTGGCCGTCGGCCGACGGCGTGCGCGTCACGGCGCCGGCGGCGATGGAAGCCGCGAGCGCGATCAGCGAGGCGACAAGAACCCGCGTCACGATGTGCTCTCCACGAAGCACACGAAAACACGAAACTCACGAACGATACGAGATCTTCCGTGTGTTTCGTGATGTCCTGCGTTTCGTGGCGATCCCACACTGATTCGCCGGAGACACATCCGCTATCGCAGCTTCGCCGCGATGCCCTTCAGCGTCGCCGCAAGAGATCGCATCCGCGCGGCGTCCCGTCCGGCGGCCGTACCCGCGTCGCGATCGAGCTGCGACGCGAGCCCGTCGAGCTGATCGATCGCGGCCTGGCTCTTTCCGCGGCTCGAGCGCGCGTCGTCTGCGCGATCGAGCGCGGTCCTGACCGCGCGTGCGCGCTCGGGCTCGATCGCTTTGCCGCGCGTGAGCTGATCGAGGTAGGCGCGAGCGACGACCGGCGTCGCCGGCCAGACGGCGCGCCCCTGCTCCTGGACGTTGAGCTCCTCGGATCGTACCTGCGTCGCGGCGTCGATCTCGTTCTGCGACAGGAACTCGCTCGGCGTCAGCCGGAAGACGTCGATGCCCCGCGCGATCTCCGACCCGTAGACGTAGCCGTTGTACCAATACGCCGACCAGTAGCCTCCGGTGATCAGCGTCTTCGCGTCGATCGGGCCGCGATCAAAGAACGCGATCTCGATCGCGTGCGCCGAGTCGGTGAAGTCGAACACCGACACGCCGCCCTGATACCACCCCTGCGCCATGATGTCTCGGCCCGGCACCGGGATGAGCGAGCCGTTGTGCGCGACGCAGTTCTCCTGCTCGGTCTGCGCCGCGGGCATCTTGTAGTAGCCGCGGAACTGCAGCTTGCGATCGACGATGTCGAAGATCGCGTCGGCGCCCCACGTGAGCGGATCGGTGGCGCGGCAGCGCGGCCGCGTCCCGCCTCCCCACTCGTCGGTGAAAATCACCTTCGTGCCGTCGTTGTTGAACGTCGCCGAATGCCAGTAGGCGAAGTTCTTGTCCGACGCGGAATCGAGCCGCACCGGATGCTCCGGATCCTTGATGTCGAGCAGGATGCCGTTGCCGGAGCAGGCGCCGGCCGCGAGCCCGATCTCGGGGAACACCGTGATGTCGTGGCACTGGTTCGTCTCGCGCACCATCGTGCCCGGCCGCCCTTCGATGGCCGCCGGCCGCAGACCCGCGATCGCCCCGGTCGCGGCGTCCGCGAAGATGCGCGGGCGGTTGACGACGGCGGCCCTTTCCGGTGCGTTGAGCGGCACCTTGATCACGTCGATGCTGAAGAGCGCCGTGTTCGGATCCTCTTCGGGCTTGAGGCCCGAGCAGCCCGCGAGCTCCTCAGCCGAGCGCACCGAACTGGTCCCGGAGCCGTACACGTAGAGAGTGCCCGGATCCTTCGGATCCGGCACCAGCGTGTGCGTGTGCGATCCGCGGCACGTCTGAATCGCCGCGATCTGGCGCGGCTTGCTCAGATCGTGGATGTCGAAGATGCGGATGCCGCGGAACCGTTCGGCGCTGACCTTGTCCTGAACACCCTGCGTGCCGCAGTCGATGCGGCCGCGCGTCTGCTCGACCGACATGAACAGCAGGGTGCCGTGCACCGATACGTCGCCCTGCCCGCCGGGACACACCGCCGACGCGAGAAGCTTCGGCTTCCTCGCGATCTCGACATCGTAGGTGTTGAAGCCGTGAAAGTTGCCAAGGAACAGATGCGTGCCGCTGAACGCGAGGTCCGAGTTGGCGAACCCGAGCATGTTGGCGAACCGCGGGTCGGGCGGTTCGTTCGGATCGGGCGGCGGCAGGTTGGGATCGCGCTCGGGCGGCGTCGGGGTGCCGCCGGGCGCCTTCGGATCGAAAAAGCCTTCGGGCTTGGGCAGCGTGGCGACGCGCTCCATGTTCTTCGCGGCCTCGCCGGCGTCGCGCAGCCCGGGCTTGAGGCCGACGCGCGGATCGCGCTGCTCGGCGCCGGCCCCGATCGTCAGCACGACGGCAGCTGCGGCAATACCCAGCACTCGGGCAACAACCGACCTCATATCTGAAGCTCCTCGAGTCTTGGAAGGATACCTAAGCTTTTGGCCGAACGCATTCATCGCATCTTGGCCACGAGTTCATCGCATCTTGGCCACGAGGCCTTTCATCGTCGCCGAGAGCGATCGAAGGCGAGTTGAGTCGCGGCCGCTCGCGTCGGCGGCGTCGCGATCCAGTTGGCTCGCGAGCGAATCGAGCTGATCGAGGACGGCCGCGGCGCCGCGGTCGCGTCCGCTGCGCAGCCCGTCGGCGCGATCGAGCGCCGCTTTCACCGCGCGGGCGCGTGCCGGCTGCACCGCGTGGCCGCGCCTCAGCTGATCGAGATACGCACGCGCGACGCTCGGGCTCGCCGGCCACGTGATTTTCGTCTGGTCCTGCGCGTTGAATTCCTCCGACCGCACGAGTGTGGCCGCGTCGATTTCGCTCTGCGACAGGAATTCGCTCGGCTTCAGCTTGAAGACGTCGAGGCCGCGCGCGATCTCGGCGCCGTAAATCGCGCCGTTGTACCAATAGGCGGACCAGTATCCGCCGGTGAACAGCTGCTTGCCGTCGATCGGTCCGCGATCGAAGAACGCGATCTCGACCGGTCTGCTCGAATCGGTGAAGTCGAAGACCGACACGCCGCCCTGATACCACGCCTGCACCATGACGTCGCGGCCCGGAATCGGAATGAGCGACCCGTTGTGCGCGACGCAGTTCTCGAGCTCGCTCTGCGGCGCCGGCAGCTTGTAGTACCCCTTGAACTGCAGCTTGCGATCGACGATGTCGAAGATCGCGTCGGCGCCCCAGGTCGGCGGATCGGTGGCGCGGCAGCGCGGCCTGCCCCCACCGCCCCACTCGTCGGTGAAGATGACCTTCGTGCCGTCGTTGTTGAACGTCGCCGAGTGCCAGTACGCGAAGTTCTTGTCCGACGCCTGATCGAGCCGCACCGGATGCTCCGGATCGGAGATGTCGAGCAGGATGCCGTTGCCCGAGCACGCGCCGGCGGCGAGGCCGAGCTCGGAGAACACCGTGATGTCGTGGCACTGATTCGTCGCCGACGTCTTCTGCGTTCCGGGACCGTGATCGCCGCCGGCCCACAGGCTCGAGATCGTCCCCGTCGCCGGATCCGCGAAGATGCGCGGGCGGTTCACGATGGCCGCCTTTTCGGGCGCGGCCAGCGGCACTTTGATCACGTCGATGCTGAAGAGCGCCGTGTTCGGATCCTCCTCGGGTTTCAACCCCGAGCAGCCTGCGAGCTCCTCAGCGGAGCGCACCGAGCTCGTGCCCGATCCGTAGACATAGAGGCTCCCCTGATCCTTCGGATTCGGCACGACCGTGTGCGTGTGCGATCCGCGGCACGTTTGGATCGCCGCGACCTGCTTCGGGCGGCCGAGATCGCTGATGTCGAAAATCCTCACGCCGCGGAACCGTTCGCCGCTGACGGCTTCCTGGACGCCCTGCGTGCCGCAGTCGATCCGGCCGCGCGTCTGCTCGACCGACATGAACAGCAGATGACCCCACACAGAGACGTCGCCCTGGCCGCCGGGACACACGATCGACGCGAGGAGCTTCGGATTCGCCGGCCGCTCGATGTCGTAGGTATTGAACCCGTGGTAATTGCCGACGAAGAGATGATTGCCGCTGAACGCGAGATCGGAATTGGTGAAGCTCAGTCGATTGGCGACGACCGGATCGTACCCGCGGCCGCGTCCATCCGCCGCCGGCTCCGGCGGCGCGTTCGGATCGCGCTCCGGCGGCGCGGGATTGCCCGCCGGCTTGGCCGGATCGTAGAAGCCCTCGGGTTTGGGCAGCGTCGCGACATGTTCGAGATTCTTTGCCGCTTCACCGGCGTCATGAAGCCCCGCTTTGAGACCGACGCGCGGATCGGCGGCGGGCGTCGACCCGCGGCGTTCCTGCGCGCCGCCCGTGATGCCGGCACACACGAGCAGAAGCGACATGTACAGAACGATGCTTCCAACAGATCTCATCGGTGACGCTCCTTCGTCAGCGTGTTGAGCATGGCGCCCATCCGATCGATTTCGGCGGTCTGGTCCGCTTCGACGTCCGAGGCGAACGCAAAGACTTCCGATTCCTGAGCCGCACCCGGGCTCGCGAACAGGTCCTTGACCATCGTCAGCGCCCCCTCGTGGTGCCTGATCATGTATTCGAGGAACAGTCGATCGAACTCGACGCCCCTTGCCGCGTCGAGGCGCGCCATGTCGTCGGGCGTGAGCATGCCCGGCATGAGCGCCGCCCCGTGCGTGTGGTGCTCGCGCCCGGTCGGCACTTGCTGTCCGCGATCCGCGAGCCACCGCTGCATCATCTTGATCTCGTCGACCTGCGACAGCTCGATGCGCAGCGCGAGCTTCTTCATGTCGCCGCTGTCGCTGTGCGTCCGCAGGAGATCGGTCATCTCGATCGCCTGCGCATGATGGCCGATCATCCCCTGCATGAACTTGATGTCGGCGCCGATGTACTGCACCTGCGAGAGATCGACGGCCTGCTGAGCGCCGATCACGCGCGTCGGCTCACCCGGCGCGCCGGGCTGGACGATGGGCGGATGCGTTTCGACGGCCGTGCTGCCGGCTGTGCGGCACGCCGTGAACGAGACCAGGACCAGGAACAAAAAGTAGACGCGCATCCGCTCGGTGAGCGCCCATCGTACACGAGCGCCACTCGATTGCCGCTCGCGGTTCGCGCGTAAAGAATTCATGCGGCTCGCGACGCGCGCTTTCATCGAACGGCTGCTGTCCACCATCAACGCTATAGTTGGGCTAATGGTACGTCGTTTGCGTCCTCCGATGTTCATGCGTCTCCGCGTCGCTGCCGCTCTGGCGTTCCTGACCGCCGTCTGCGCGTGCGGCCCGACGTTGCCTCCCACCTCGGCGCCGAAATCGCCGGATCCGACGTTCGAGCCATTCCGAAACGTGCTGCAGCAATACACCGAGCAGACCCAGCCATTTCGGAAGCAGGCAGCGCAAGCCCAGGAAAGCACGCCGGGCCAAGCGACGCCGACGCCCGCCGCGGCTGCGGCGCTGCGTACGCGACAGAGCGAGCTTGCCGAAGCGCTGCGAACGAAGGTGCGTCCGAACGCCCGCCAGGGCGAGCTCTTCACCTCAAACGTCGCCGACGCGTTCCGCCATCAGATCGCGGCGGCGTTCGACTCTCCGCGACGCGATCTGCTGCTCGACGACATGGCCGAGCAGTTGACGACGCCGGCGCCGACCGAGACGACGCGCATCAATCAGCGGCTCGAGGCGCCGCGCATTCCGCCGCGGGTGGCGGAGCTGCTGCCACCGCTGCCCAAGCAGCTCGAATACGACTTCACCGATCGCACGCTCGTGCTGCGCGACGTCGACGCGGATATCGTCGTCGACTACCTGCCGGACGCGTTTCCGCTGAAGGTGAACGCCGGCGTGCCGACCGTACCGCCGCAGCCGCTTCCCGGCGCGGCCACTTCGCCGCTGCCGATGCCGCAGCTCAGAGGCGGGACCGTGTTCGCGCTGATTGGCGACAGCGGATCCGGCGATCAGACGCAGGAAGCGGTCGCGCAGGCGATGCTCACCTACTTCAACACCGCACGACGCTTCTCGTTCGTGCTGATGCTCGGCGACAACCTGTATCACGACGACTACGAGAACGAATTCCTGGTTCCGTACAAGCCGCTGCTCGATCGCGGCGTCAAGTTCTACGCGGCCATCGGCAACCACGATCGCGACATCGAGATCCACTTCAAGCCGTTCAACATGGGCGACAGGGATCGGTATTCGTTCGACGAAGAGAACGCACGATTCGCCGCGTTGAACAGCAATCATCCGGGCGACCCGGAGCAGATCAAGTGGCTCGACAGCGTGTTTTCGGACGCCGGTGACAAGTGGCGCATCTGCTTCTTCCACCATCCGCTGTACTCATCCGGACAGCACGCGTCGGAGAGCCGCGACGTGATCCGGCCGGCGCTCCAGCCGGCGCTCGTGCGCAATCACGTCGACGTCGTGTTCACCGGACACGAGCATCTCTACGAGCGCGTGCGGCCGCAGGAAGGCGGCATCCGGTACTTCGTGTCAGGAGGCGGCGGCAGGAGCCTGTACAACTTTCGAAAGAGTCCCTTCGACGAGATCGGCGTCTCGGAGCATCACTTCATGGTCGCGAAGGTTGCCGGCGATCGACTCTTCTTCGAGGCGATCAGCCAGCAGCAGAAGGTGATCGACTGCGGGGTGCTGTATCGCCGCGCGGGCGTCAAGGCCGACAACGACACGACCAAGTGGCTCTCGCAGTGCGAGGCGAGCCGTCCGCGGATCGTCACGACGCAGTAGCCGCCGGTCCGGAGCGGACGCGTTGACGTTTTCCTAATATCGACCTGCTATAGTCATCCTGCTGTGCTTAGCACGTCGCTGCGTCGCGCCGTGCTCTCGGCGGTCCTCCTCCTGGGGATCGCCGTGGGTGTCGTCTGCTCGCCGTCGATTTCAGCGGCTTCCAGCGGTCGCCAGATCGCGTTCAATGGCCTCGACAGCGCAACGAGCCCGCGCCTGCCGCCTTCGATTGCGGCGGTGGAGTTCGGCGCCGGACGCCTTCTGACCGCGATCGTCGCCGCGGACATCGACGCGGACGGCGATCTCGACGTCGTCGCGAGCGACAGCGCGCTGGAACTGCACGTCTGGGTCAACGACGGCACCGGTCACTTCACGCGCCGCGATCCGATTCACTCCAGGAGCTGGCATCCGCTTCCGGCCGATCCGGCCGTCGACGGCCGTGCGGTCAGCGTCGAATCGTTCACGCAGAGCAATCCGCCGTCGGTCAGCGCCGACTGGCGGCTCACCGCATGGTCGCTCGACGCGTCGACGTTCTCGCTGACGCGGCTCGCGACGCCGCCGTCCACCGACCACCGATCAACACGCGTCCCTCGCGCGCCCCCTCTCTCGATCACGCTGTAATCAGCTCGATCTCCTTTTTGTTCGAAGAGAGGTGCTATGCGTTTCGAACGACGCGCCTGTGCGCGTACTTCGATCTTCGGCGTATTCGTGCTATGGGCGTCCGCCGCGGCGCAGGCGCAGCCGGCGGCGATCGACATCGACCAGGCGGTACGCGAAGCGCTGAATAAGAACCTGACGCTGCTGGCCGAGCGCTACTCGATCGGGATCGCCGACGCGCGCCTGCTGGCCGCGCGGCTCCGGCCGAATCCCGTGTTCACCTACAACGCGATGCTGCCCGACGCGACGATCTACAACAACAACATCAATCCGGTCGAGAACGTCCTCCGCACCGACTTCATCGTGGAAGGCGGGGGCAAGCGGCGCGAGCGGATTGAAGTGGCTGAGCAGGCGCGGTCGGTCGCCGAGCTGCAGCTGCTGAATACGATGCGCACGATCGTGCTCGACGTGCAGAGCGCCTTCGTCGATGTCGTGCTCGCGCGCGAGAACGTCGCGCTCGCGCAGGAATCGCTGCAGGCGTTCAACGCGCTCGTTCGGGTGAACGCCGTGCGCGTTCGCGCCGGCGATCTGTCGCAGGTCGAGCTCACCCGTTCGCGGCTCGCGGCGCTGCAGTTCCAGAACGACGTGCGGCAGCAGGAATCGAAGCTCGTCGTCGCGCGCAACCGGTTGAAGACGCTGATCGGCCGCACGGGGCCTGAGCCGGTCGACTTCGTCGGCGATTTTCGCCGCGACGCCGATCGGATGGACCTCGGCGCGCTGCACGAACGCGCGCTGCGGCTGCGGCCCGACGTCCAGGCCTCGCGGCGCGATCAGGCGCGATCGACCGCCGACATCCGCCTGCAAATCGCGCAGGGCAAGATCGATTACACGATCAGCGGCGAAATCCACCGGCAGCGCGCGCCGGCCGGCACCGGCAATCAATACGGCGTGTACCTCAGCATGCCGATCCCGATCTTCAACCGCAACCAGGGAGAGATCGAACGGGCGCGGCAGGAGGAACATCAGCTCGCGGCGAAGATCCGCGCCGTCGAAGCCGAGGTCTCGACCGAAGTCGAAGCCGCGTACGAGACCTACGCCTCGTCGCGCGACGTCGTCACCACGATCGAAGCGGCCATGCTCGACCAGGCGCGCGACGTGAGGAGCACGACCGCCTATTCGTACCGCCGCGGCGAGGCGAGCTTCGTCGAGTTCCTCGACGCCACCCGCGCGTTCAACGACACGATGCACAGCTACAACGAGGCGCGCGCCGAGTACGCGCGCAGTCTCTACACGCTCGATTCGGCAACCGGCGCGTCGGTGTCGACGCTCGCGCCCCTGAAGGTGACGCCATGAAGCACGTGATCGTTCTGCTCGCCACACTGGCCGGCCTGGGGGCCGCGGCCGGCTGCAGCGGTCGCGCCGCGACGCCGGAACCCACGCGCCGACCGGCGCCGCCGCCCGGTGTCGTGGAGCTTCCGCCCGACTCGCCGATGCTCGCGCAGCTCAAGCGCGACACCGTGAAGCTGGTCGATCTGCCGACCGACGAGGTCGTCGCGCCCGGCAAGATCGAAGCGAACCCGAACCGCGTGTCGAAGGTGGTCCTCCCCGTGGGCGGACGAATCACGTCGGTGCTGGTCAAGACGGGTGATGCGGTGAAGGAGGACCAGCCGCTCCTCACGATTGCGAGTCCCGACGCCGACAGCGCCATGTCGACGTACCTGTCCGCTCAAGCGACGGTCACGCAGACCGAGGCGGCGCTCGGCAAGGCACAGGCCGATCTGGATCGCGCATCGGATTTGTTCGAGCACGACGCCGTGGCCAAGAAAGACGTGTTGAACGCCGAGAGCGCTCTCACGCAGGCGAAGGCGGCGGTCGAGCAGGCGCACGCGTCGCGCGAGCAGGCGGTGCGGCGGCTGGGCGTCCTCGGCCTCGCGGCGGGCGACTCGCGACATCAGGTCGTCGTCCGCTCGCCGCTGGCCGGAAAGGTCCTGGAGCTGACCGTCGTGCCCGGCGAGTACCGCAACGACACGAGCGCGAGCGTCATGACGATCGCCGATCTGGCGACCGTGTGGGTGACGTCACAGGTGCCGGAAAGCTACATCCGCTTCGTGCAGTACGGCGAGCGCGTCGAGATCAGCCTCGTCGCCTACCCCGGCGAAGTGTTCGACGGCCGTGTGTCGCGCATCGCCGACGTCGTCGATCCGCAGACGCGCACGGTCAAGGTGCAGGCGGAAATGAACAACCCCGCCGGACGCTTCCGGCCCGAGATGTACGGCAGCATCCACCACATCGAGGCAGCCGCGAAGACACCGGTCGTTCCCACCGGAGCGGTCGTCGAGAACAACGACGGGCGAAGAATCGTGTTCGTCGAGACGGCGCGCGGACGCTTCGAACAGCGCGAGGTGTCGGTCGGGAAGCCCGCGGGTGACGTCGTCAGAATCGTGAAGGGCGTCGTGCCGGGCGACACCGTCGTTGTCGACGGCGTGATGCTGCTCAAAGGGATGCTGAGGCCAAGCGCTCGGGGCCCGCACGAGGAGAGAGAGCCTTCGAGCGCCAGCGCGAGGGAGCGGGGCTGGGGTCTCCCTCCCAGCAACCAATGACTGCGAAGCTCCTGCGCCTCGCCCTCAACCAGCGATTTCTCTCGGTCGTGCTCGGCGTCGGTCTCGTGGCGCTCGGCATCTGGGCGTTCATGCAGCTGAGCGTCGAGGCGTACCCGGACATCTCGGACACGCAGGTCGTCGTCATCACGGTGTATCCGGGCCATGCGGCCGAAGAGATCGAGCAGCAGGTGTCGGTGCCGATCGAGCGGGCGCTGAACAGCGTCCCGAACGTGATCGCGCGCCGCTCGCGTACGATCTTCGGCCTGTCGGTCGTCGAGCTCACGTTCGAGTACGGCACGAACGACTACTTCGCGCGCCAGGTCGTGCTCGAAAAGCTGCGCGACGCGACGCTGCCCGACGGCGTCACGCCCTCGCTCGGTCCCCTCTCGACGCCAATCGGAGAGCTCTATCGGTACACGCTCGAGGGACGGGACTACGACTCGCAGCAGCTGCGCGAGATCGAGGACTGGATCGTCGAGCCGAGGCTGCTGCAGGTCGCCGGCGTGACCAACATCACGCCGTTCGGCGGGACGATCAAGCAGTACCAGATCGAGGTCGATCCGGTCGCGCTCGGCAGGTTCGGGCTGTCGATCAAGGACATCGCACAGGCCGTCGACTCGAACAATCAGAACGCGGGCGGCGCGCTCCTCGACAACCGGCAGCAGGGGCTCGTCGTGCGCGGCGTCGGCCTCATTCAATCGATTGCCGACATCGAGAACGTCGTCGTTTCCGCGAGCGGCGGCGTGCCGGTTTTCGTCCGCGACGTCGGGCGCGTGCACATCGGCCCCGCGCCGCGCTCCGGTATTTTCGCCGCCGACACCCGGACCGACCACGTCGAAGGCATCGTGCTGATGCGCCGCGGCGAGAATCCGAGCCAGGTCCTGAAGGGCGTGCACGAGACGATCGAAGAGCTCAACAGCAGCGTGTTGCCGCCGGGTGTGACGATCGTGCCGATCTACGACCGTACCGATCTCGTCGAGAACACGCTGCGCACGGTGACGCACACGCTCGTCGAGGGGCTGGTGATCGTGATCGCGGTCCTCTTCCTCTTCCTCGGCAGCGCGCGCGCGGCGATCCTGACGGCGATTACGATTCCGCTCTCGCTGCTGTTCGCGTTCGTCTGCATGCACTTCAGCGGCATCCCCGCCAACCTGCTCAGCCTCGGCGCGATCGATTTCGGGATCATCGTCGACGGCACGCTCGTGATGGTCGAGCACATCGTGCATGCGCTGTCGCACCGCCAGCCGCGGCCCGGCGAAGGCGCGCTCGACGTCATCCGCGACGCGGCGTTCGAGGTCGAGCGGCCGATTTTCTTCTCGCTCCTGATCATCGTGTCGGCCTACATCCCGCTCTTCACGCTCGAGCGCGTCGAGCGCCGGCTGTTCACGCCGATGGCCTTCACCGTCTGCTACGCGCTCATCGGATCGATGCTGATCGCGCTGACGCTCGTTCCCGTCCTCGCCACGTATCTCTTCCGCCGCACGACGAAAACGTGGGAGAACCCGGTGCTGACGTGGCTGGCCGCACGGTACGAGCGCGCGCTCGCGTGGTCGATCGCGTTTCCGATGCGCGTGGTCGCCCTCGCCGTCGCCGTCGTCGCGGCGGCGGGCCTGCTGTCGCTCCGGCTCGGCTCGGAGTTCCTGCCGCAGCTCGACGAGGGCGTCCTCTGGATCCGCGCCAACTTTCCGGCAGGCATCTCGCTCGAGAAATCGGCGGATCTCGCGTCGACCATTCGATCCCTGGTCAGCCAATCCACCGAGGTGAAAACCGTCACCTCACAGACGGGCCGGAACGACGACGGGACGGATCCGTACGGGCCGAACCGGAACGAGTTCTTCGTCGCGCTGACACCGTACGACACGTGGCGGCACGGGAAGCGGAAATCGGATCTGATCGAGGAGCTGAACGCCCGCCTGCGCAACTCCGTGCCCGGGGCGTTCTTCAGCTTCACGCAGCCGATCATCGACAACGTCACGGAGGCCGTCACCGGATCGCCGGCCGACCTCGCCGTGATCGCCACCGGACCGGATCTTCGCGAGCTGCGCAGAATCGGACAGGACACGCTCGCCATCCTGCAGAAGGTGCCGGGCGCCGCCGACACCGGCATCGAGCAGGAAGAGGATCAGGCGCAGCTCCGGATCCGGATCGATCGGCAGGCGGTCGCGCGGTACGGCATCAACGTGCGCGACGTCCAGGACGTGATCGAGCTGGCAATCGGCGGCCGGACCGTCAGCACGTTCTTCGAAGGCGAGCGGCGCTTCGACATCACCGTCCGCTACGTGCCGGAGGCGCGCACCGATCCATCGGCCATCGGCACGATTCTCGTCGCGACGCGCGACAGCGGGCGCATCCCGCTGTCGCAGCTCGCCCAGATTCAGGTGGTCAACGGCGCGAGCATCATCGCGCGACGCGAGAACCGACGCCAGATTTCGGTGCGCACGAACATCCGCGGCCGCGACCAGGGCGGATTCGTGCACGAAGCGCAGCAGCGCTTCGCCGCGGCGGTGAAGCTGCCCGACGGGTACCGCGTCGAGTGGGGCGGACAGTTCGAGAACCTCGCGCGCGCGCGGCGCCGGCTCGCGTTCATCCTGCCGATCACGATCGTCGTCATCTTCTGTCTGCTGTTCTTCACGTTCGGATCGGTGAGCCATGCCGGCCTCGTGCTCTTGAACGTTCCGTTCTCGCTCGTCGGCGGCATTCTCGCCCTCTACCTGCGCGGCATCAATCTGAGCGTCTCGGCCGCCGTCGGCTTCATCTCGCTGTTCGGCGTGGCGGTGATGAGCGGCGTCCTCGTCGTGTCGGAGATCAGCGCCCGGCGCGCGGATCGCCGCGTGAGCGGCCACGACGCCGTCGTGCAGGGATCGCTCGCGCAGATGCGTCCGGTGCTGATGATGATCGTCGTCGCGATGCTCGGCATGGTCCCCGCGGCCGTCGCGACCGGTGTCGGCTCCGACGTGCAGCGCCCGCTCGCAACCGTCGTCGTCGGCGGGCTGCTCTCCACGCTGGTGCTCACGCTGCTGGCGCTGCCGGCGCTCTACTGGCTGATCGCCGGCCGTGAGGTGAGCGAAGCATCATGAACGGTCACGTCACCGCGGCGGCATGAGCGGACTGTGCAGCCGAATGAGCACCGCCGCGGCGACTGCTCCGGCCAACGGCAGCAAGTCAACGACGAGCGTCGCGAACCGCGAAACGGATGACAAGCAGCCCTGTGCCGCAAATCCTACGCCAACTCGAACCCTGAACTCCGGAACCGCGAATCTCGAACCCCGACCCCGCTACGGCTTCGCCACGATCTCGCTCTTCATCGGTCCGAGCGCGCCGAGGAGCTGATCTACGGCGCAGCGATTTCGGCGGATTGAGTGCGCCCGTCACCGAATCGGCCGCCGTTCCACACGGATCGTCGATGCGGAGCTCTGTCCCGATGTCCAGGCGACGATCACCGCGTCAGAAACGGCCGCGACCGTCGGGTAGACGGCGGGCTCGGCTCCGCTGATCACGTCGCGTGTGAATCGCGAACGTCCGCCGGCGGCGCTGTTCGTAGTGGCCATCACCGCTCGTCGTTGTCCGCCGATCCCTTCATCCCACACGATGACGAGCGATCCGTTCGCCGCGATGGCGGTCTGTGGATGCCGCGCCGCGCCGGTCACAGGGAGCGATTCCCGCGCGGTGAACGTCCGGCCATCACGCGATGCCGCGTGGAAGAGCGCGAGCGTGTCGTCGCCGGCCGCGCCGCGACCTTGCACGACCGTCGGCCACACGACGTGGACGCGCTGTGACGCGTCGACGGCAATCGCCGGACCGTTTTCGGGACAGCCCTCGAGAACCCACTTGTCTTCGCTCACACGCACGGGCGGCGCGAACGTGCGCCCGCCGTCGTGTGAGACGGCGTACGCGATGTCGCGGATGTTGCCGGGATAGACGTGACGCCAGGCAGCGTGGATCGCACCGTCCGGTCCGATCGCCATGGCGGTCTTGCAGCAGTAGCACACGCCGCCGGTCACCGCGTGCGGCGGTACCGATTCGTCGAGTGAACCAAAATAGATCTTCGATCGTTCGGCCATCGCGACGCCGTCGGCATTCGCACGGGAATGGGCGGCATGGTCGTGATGACTCGCCTCGACTGCGTCACCGTCGTGCGCGAGCTCGCGGTGATCGAGCCAGAGCGCGTACGGTCCCGCGATCGTTTCCCAGCCGCGGTTGCCCGGCGCTTCCGTGCCGGCGACGGTCGTCGAGCGCGCGAACGTTCGTCCACCGTCGTCAGACGAGGCCTGCCGCAATCGGCTTCCCTTCGCATCCCGGGTGGTCCAGACGACGAGAATGCGCGGGTCCCCGCCGGGCCGCGCGATGATCGCGACGCGCGGCGGCTGCTCGCCGTTGACGTGCGCATCGCCTGCGACGTCGTTCACGCGTACCGGCGCTTCGAATGCGCGTCCGCCGTCGCGGCTGACGGCGGCGTAGACGTCGGCCGCGCCGCCGGGAGGCGACGCGCTCCACGCGACGACCACGAAATCGCCGGCAGCGGCAATCGACGGCGTGGCGTTCGCGCGGCCGGGTACGGTCAACGTCGCTGCGGCCGCAAGCGCGACTAGAAGGTCCATCGCACACCCAGCTGCAGCTGACGCATGTCGGCGACGGCGAGCACCTGCTTGAACGTCGGCAGCGAGGTCGCACCGTTGCCGATGGTGTTGTTCACGTTCACCACGTTCGTCCGATTGAACACGTTGAAGCCTTCGAGCATCAGCTCCACGCGGTGCCTGTTGAACGCCACGGCCCGCGACACCCTGATGTCGAACGACGTCGTCCCGCACGCGGCGGCCAGGTCCGAGAAGCACGGCAGCCGTCCCGCATTGCGTCCGACGCCGGCGGGGCGATCGTTGAACGTTCCGTCCCCGTTGTCGTCTGCGCCGGTGACGATGTTGAACGGCGCCGCCGATGCGTACTGATAGAGCCAACCGATCTGGAAGCCGCCGAGCGCGCGGCGCACCGACCCGCTCGATCCGTCGCCCAGCGTGCCGCTGACGACGAGACGCGCACGCTGATCGTTGTCCGACGGTCCTTTGTCCGCGAGCACGTCGTTCTGCGTCTGCGGCGCCTGGAAGAACGCGTTGCCGGCATCGTCTTCGCTCTTCGACAAGGTGAACGACACGCGGATTCTGCCCCACGCGAGACCGCGCGTTTCGAGCGACGTCGTCGCGCCGTGGAACCACGAATCGCCGATCGAGTCGTACTGCGAGATGTTCGCGAAGTTGGGATTCGGGCGTCCCGCCGCGGTGAGCACGTTCACGTTGTGCGACATCAGAATGTTGTGACCGCGCAGATACGTGTAGCCGATCTGCGCCGACACCGCGTTCGCGATCGCGCGCTCGACCTGCACGGCCACCTGCTCGCTGCGCTGCGCCTGCACGTCGCGATTCATGTTGCTGATCGAGACGAGCACGCCGGACGGAAACGCGGACAGCACGTTCGGCCACGCGGGAGCACCCCGCTGACCGGCCGACAATACCGCCGTCTGATAGATTCGACCGTCGCGTTGGATCGCGTTCGACGTCGCCCGCAGCGGCACGCGATCGAAGTACACGCCGCCGCTCGCGCGGTACACGGTCTTGCCGTCCGCCGGTGCGTAGGCCGCGCCGATCCGCGGCGACACGTTGTTCCGGTCCGTGTTGATCGGGCTCGGCAGCCACTGCACGTCGTAGCGAAGGCCCGCGTTGATGGTCAGATCCGCGCGCGGACGCCATTCGTCCTGCGCGAAGGCACCGAGGTTCGGATTCGATTGCAGCAGCGAGGTCTGGCCGAACGCCTGCTGGAACTGGGAGTAGGCGCCGCGCTGAACGTTGGCGAGCGACGTGAAGGTGTACGACCCGACGGTCGCGCCCGGAAACGTGATGTTGATGCGGTTGTAGAGCAGGTCGGCGCCGGCCTTGAAGAGATGCGAGCCACGCTGCAGTGTCACCGTGTCGATCGCTTCGACGGCGTCGGCGCCGCGGGCGGTCGGTGACGAGGTCCAGTTGCCGAACGCGGCGACTCCTGAGATGCTCACCGCCGGACCGATCGTGTCGTTGACCGCGCTCGCCAGGCGGCTGCGTGTGTACTGCACGCGTGCCTCGTTGATGGTTCCCGACGAGAACGTCGTCAGGTAGTTGGCGGCCACGGCGTGATCGGTGTCGTCGAGCGCCTGGCCCCGGCTGACGTCGTTCAGGCCGCCGATGTTTCGCGCGTTCGGGCTGCCGACGTCGTACACGTTGTAGCGGAGCTGCAGCCGGGACGGGCCGCTCGCTTGATGGTCCACGCGTCCGAACACGTTGGTGGTGTCGTAGCCGGTCGTGTAGTTGCCGGTCGTGATGCGCGGACCGCGATAGCCGACGGCGTCGAGCGTCGCGTTGATCGCCGACACGGCCGACGGCGCGATCGTGACGATGGCGGTCAGGTCGCGCTGCGTTCGCTCCACGTTGCCGAACCAGAAGGTGCGATCCTTCGCGATCGGTCCCCCGAAGCTGAGTCCGTACTGGTTCTGCTTCAGCGGATCCTTGCGCGGCGCGAGCGGATTCTTCGCGTCGAACGCGTCGTCGCGGAAGAATTCGTACGCGCGTCCAGTGTTGCGATTCGTCCCCGACTGCGTGACGAGGCTCACGACGCCCGCCGACGCGCGGCCGAATTCGGCCGTGCCGCCGGACGTCACGACCTCGAACTCGCGCACGACCTCTTCGCTCAGCGACATGCCGGCGAGATCGGCGGCATCGTCGTTGGCGGACAGGCCGTCCACGACGAAGTTGTTGTTCAAGTTGCGCTGGCCGCCGATCGAGACGCCCGTCGCCGGCACCGCCGACGTCTCCGCGAACCGATCGGTGTTGCGCAGGTTGGTGCGCGACACGTTCGGGGCGAGCAACGCGAGATCGAGATAGTTCCGGCCGTTCAGCGGCAGCGTGTCGACCTCACGAGGCGTGATGGTCGACGCGACCTCCGTGCGCCGCGCCTCGACGAGCGGCGCGGGCGCCTCCACCTGCACCGACTCTGCGAGCGCCACTTTCAGGACAATCGGCACGTCGATCTGATCGCCGACCGAGAGCGTCAGGTTCGCGTTCGCCGTCGTGAAGCCGGGGAGCTGAACCGCCAGATGATAATGACCGACCGGCAGGTACAGCAGCCTGAAGCGACCGCGCTCGTCGCTGACGCCGTGCCACACCTGATTGGTATCGTGATTCCTGATCGTGACCGTCGCCCCGGGCACGACGGCTTCGCTCGCATCGCGCACCGTGCCGGTGACGTTGGCTGACGTCACGGTCTGCGCCGTCGCGAGCGCGCACCCTATACACACCCAAACGATTGCCAGAAAGGCGGATCGCACCACACACCTCCCGCGGATCCGAAAGGACCGCCCTGCGTCGGTTTTTCAGATAGGCGTCGGCCGAGTCCTGATGGACCCGGCGACGGGGCGTCAGCCTCGCGGAGGCGGAAGGTCGGGACGCGCGGCGCGCCAAAGCGTGGACGCCGCGGACGGATGGATCGAATCGACGATTGGCGAAACGGAATCGACGGAAGCGGCCGGCCGGAGAATGCCGACGGCGGTGAGCACGAGGAGCGCCGAGTCGTGGTGGCCGCACGCGTTCCGCATACGGCACGTGCGATCGCCTTCGCGCGTGTGATGCATCGGACAAATCTGTCCGGGACCGACACCGGGACAGCAGCTCGCCTCGTCGATGCCGAATTGCGGACAGCACAACGCGAGCGGCGCTGCAACCGCGGCAGCCTGGCAGACGAGCCAGCACCACGCGATCGATCGCATCAGCCTGCGCGGCATCGGAGATTCAGTTTATCCTGATCGCGATCGCGTCCATGTCGGGAAATCGCATCGCATGTCCGTCGGGAAACTGCGTCCAGTTTATTGGATTCGCCGTCGTGCTCCTGTGTGCTGCGGCCGTACCCGCTGGCGCGCAGGACTGGACGTGGACGACCGACGCGAACGCCTTCTTCGGCTACAACTACCAGCAGCGAAAGTTCGCCGACTTCACCGCGTGGGAGTCGCAGAACTGGTTCATGCTCGACGGCACGCGCGAGCTCGATTCAGGACGGTTGTCGCTCGACGCGATGCTGTCGCTGGAACCGCTGACGATCGCCGCGGCGGGATCACCACAGCTGTTCCAGACCGGCGAATCGTACCAGCGGCAGCCGCTCTCGAACAATCAGCACCCGCACGATCTCTTCATGGCGATCGGCGCCACGTATCGCATCGAGCGGCCGCGGCTCGCGTATCTGTTCGGTGCGCATTTGGTCGGGTCGCCGGCGCTCGGGCCGGCGCCGTTCATGCATCGCGAATCGGCGCG
>Ga0070699_100001686_pt1 | contig 20104 bp, 20 predicted proteins | sample KBSK1503metaG_FD_65473 | JGI IMG/M metagenome (GOLD analysis project Ga0070699, IMG submission 65473) | Corn, switchgrass and miscanthus rhizosphere microbial communities from Kellogg Biological Station, Michigan, USA - KBS K1-50-3 metaG | ecosystem: Host-associated > Plants > Roots >... | reverse complement strand
GCACCGGCCGCTCCCAGGTCCCCCCCGCTTCTGAAGGCCGCTGCGCGCGCGGGTTTCCGTCGATCATCTTGGCCATCCTCCTGCTGTGGGACCGTCCCGAGGGGCGGGCGCCGCGACGGGCAGCGGGTAACGCCGCTCTTGCTACTAACACGGATAGTAGAGATGGACTGTTCAGCTGGCCGGCAGCTGCGGTCATCAGCCCTGTGCCGGCGGCGTCCCTCACGCCTCTAGCCGTCAGCCATGGCCGGGCGGCATGGGCGGCCAGCCGGCAGCTGACCGAGCTCACGGGGGTCGCAGCGACCGGGCAGCCGGGGGCCGCGTGTTCTGCACGGTGCCCCGATCGGGCGGCTGGCGCGACGCCGCGGGATGAGCAGGCGGAATGCGCGGCGCTGCTGCGCGGCCTCGTCCGGCCGGCTCGACGCATTGCGGGTTCGGCCCTGCCTGCTGGACATTCTGGCCGGGCAAGTGCCGGCCGAACGCGCGGGCGCGGACTGGGCCGAGGGCGGCCTGCTGGCTTGGACCCGGCGCGCGGCCCCGTCCGCGGACCTGTGCGCTGGGGATTTCGGCGAGAGCCGCCGGGCTGGTCTCCGCCGGGATCCTCGCCGGCCGCGGCTGCCGGGCTGCCTGCCTCCATCGCGATCGGGTTCGCGGCCGGCCGGCGGGGCGCCCGGATCGCGATGCCGTGATTCTGCTGCCGTTAGGCGGGACGGGGTGGGCCCTGGGGATGGGTGGCGGCTCTTGCTGGGTGATCGCGCAGGCCGGCGCGCCTGCCGCCGGGGCCTTGAGATCGCAGCAGCTGGCGGTCTTCCTCACTCGTGCCGCCCCACACTCCGTAGATCTGGTGTGTTGCCAGCGCGTACCCCAGGCACTCCTGCCGCACCTGGCAGCCTGCGCAGATTGATTTGGCCTTCGCCACCTGATCCAAGGCGGGACCTGAGGAGGAGATCGGGAAGAACAGATCCGGATCAGAGGAACGGCAAGCGGCCCGTGACCGCCAGTCGCCCCGGCCTGCCGCAGCACTCATGACAGGACCCGTTGCCGGCTGGCCGACCCTAGCCGCCGATGCACGTCAGCTGGTTCCGCGGCCGGGTCTTGTCGTGGCCGGATATCGTCAGCCCTCCGGCGTGCTTGGCGCGTCTGATAGGCGATCAGGTTCGCCTTCCTGCTGGATGCCCGCGGTCCGCTTGCTGCCACGGCCTCCTGTCGGGCGAGTGTGTCCGTTGGCGGGCGGTGCTGGCGCCAGGGCTGCTGGCGTCACCTGATCGGGCGCAGAGATGCTGGGGACTGGTGCGGCTGCTGCCTGGGCCCGGCGGTCACCGAACCCGGACGCGAGCGCGTCGAGTGCCCTGGTCAGCTCGCTGGGGATGAGCCAGGTGTGGTTGCCGTCGCCGCTGGCTATCTTGGGCAGTGTCTGCAGGTACTGGTAGGCGAGCAATTCTGGGTCTGGCCGCCCCTGGTGGATCGCTTCGAATACCGTGCCGATGGCCTCGGCCTGCCCCTGGGCGACGAGTATCTGGGCCTGCCGCTCCCCCTCGGCGGTGAGGATCGCGCCTTGCTTGGCGCCTTCGGCGGTGAGGATCTGTGACTGGCGGCTGCCCTCCGCGGTCAGGATCGCGGCGCGCTTGTCGCGCTCGGCACGCAGCTGCTTCTCCATCGCGTCCTTGATGGAACCGGGGGGGTCGATGGCCTTCAGCTCGACACGGTTGACCCGGATCCCCCACTTCCCGGTGGCCTCGTCGAGGACCCCGCGCAGCTCGGCGTTGATCTGCTCGCGGGAGGTGAGGGTGCGCTCCAGGTCCAGCCCGCCGATCACGTTGCGCAGCGTGGTCACGGTCAGCTGCTCGATGGCCTGGATGAAATTCGCGATCTCGTAGGTGGCCGCCTTCGGGTCGGTGACCTGGAAGTACAGCACCGTATCGATGTGGACGACGAGGTTGTCTTCGGTGATGACCGGCTGCGGCGCGAACGACACCACCTGCTCCCGCAGGTCGATACGGGCCCGCACCCGGTCGATGAACGGCACGACGGTGTTCAGGCCGGCGTCTAGTGTCCGGCTGTAGGAGCCCAGCCGCTCGATGACGTAGGCGCGCGCCTGCGGCACGATCCGGACCGTGCGGCCGAAGCCGACGAGCACGGCGGCGGCGGCAACGGGGATAACGATGACGATTAGTGCGATCATGACCTTTCCTCTGCGTAGACCAGCGCGGTCGCGCCGTCGATCTCAAAGACATCGACAACCGTTCTGGCCGGGATGACTTGCCCGGGCGTGAACGCGCGGGCTGACCAGACCTCGCCGCCGATCCGCACCCGGCCGTGATGGTCGTCGACCGGCTCGATGACCAGGGCGCTGCGGCCGACAAGGGCGGCGACGCCGCTGCGCGGGCCGGGACGGGCAGGCCGGCGGTGGCGGCGCACCGCCGGCAGCACGACTGCCACCGACACGCCGGCGGCGACCGCGAACGCTGCCGCCTGCCCGGCCGTGCCGACCCCCAGCGCCGCGGTCACCGACGCCGCCACGGCGGCGGCGGCCAGCAGCCCGGCGGCGATAGTGAGGGTGAGGAGCTCGACGACGCTCAGGGCGGCTGCGACGATCACCCAGACCAGCCAGGCAGGCATCGTGTCACACCCCGCCCTGGCTGATGCCTGGGCGCCGGCGGCCGGCCACCGTACGGAAAGTCATGCCGGCCAAGCTAACCAGCTCCTCTACAGGTTCCGCGGCGACTCAGTCACCGCCGCTGTCCGGATCCGAGCATGTTCGGGCTTGCCCGGCCATCCTCAGCCCACTCATCTACTAACACGGATAGGAGACCGTTGCTGTTCATGCGGGCAGCCTGACGATCAGGTACGCGCGACGGCTGAATGCCAGGCGCCGGCGGCTGGCGCCGCCACCGGCCGGTGAGTCCGGCTGGCCGTGCGCACGCTGACCTGCCCTGTTAGGCTCGAGCGCGCGGCATGATCCCGGGACCGCCGATGTCGGCCGCACCGGCGCCGTGTGATGCATGTCGCACCCGCTCGTCCCAGCCCTGCCGAACCCCACCACTCCTCCTATACGTGTTAGTAGGTGGGAGCGGCGCAACCGCCGCCCCGCCGCGGCGTCGGGCCCGCGGGGACTGCGGAAGGAGATAGCCATGACAACCACGGCGGTTACCGATCGCTGCGCGGTGCCGGACGGCCCGCCGAAGCTCACACCCGCTCAGCTGCGTCAGGCGCAGCGGCAGACTCTCGGCGCGCCCCGGCTGCGCTACAGCCTGCTGGCGCGGGCGCTGTTCAAGACGATGGACATCGGCTACGGCCGGAAGGGCACGATCGTCAAGTTCGTCATGCTGGAATACATTGCCCGGGTGCCCTATCAGGCATGGGAGCGGATGGGGTACCTGGCGCTGGCGAAGCACCGCCGGCGGTCCGCGCTGGCACGGCGGGTGTTCGACAGGATCGTCCAGACCAGAGCTGACCAGGACAACGAGCAATGGCACCTGCTGATCCTGCAAGACCTTGCCCAGCGCCGTGGCCTCCGGCAGTCATTGGTGCGGCACCGGCTGGCGCCATGGCTGATCGCGTTCTTCTACTACCACCTGTCCTGGCTGCTGTTCCTGGTCCGGCCGGAGTGGAGCTACCGGCTCAACGCCGACTTCGAGGATCACGCCGAGCACGAGTACATGACCTACGTCGCCGCGCACCCGGCGCTGGAAACCCAGCCCGACCCCGGCAGTTACGCCGTCGAATACGGACGGTACGACTCCATCGCCGACCTGCTGCGGCAAATCGGCCATGACGAGCGCATCCACAAGCTGGACAGCCTGGACAACATGCGCGCCCCGCGGTTCCGCTCAGCTAGCTGACACCCGGATAGCACGACACACCCTATGGCCGCTGCAACCGGCGGCTGCTGCCGCAGGCCTGGCGCTGATGGTACACGGCGCTGCAAGAGTATCCGGGGATTGGCCGGCGGGTGTGGCGGCACTGGCCCGCCTTCACCGCCTTCCTGCTCCGCGCGTGGTGGCCAGCCCGGCGGCCTGGCAGGACGGCGAGATCAGTGAGTACGCCGCCGCGCTCCGCGACCCTCCCGGGTCCGCGCGTAGGCCGATCGTTCAGGCAGCAGAGCCACGCTACGGCTCAGGACGTCTGGGTGCCGGTGCAGGGCCATCTTGCGTGACCCGAGAGTGTCGCTGTGCTGGGGTGACGAACGACCGCCGTTCAGTTTCGTGACCATAGCCGGGGTCGCCGCGACATCGGCGGACCCCGGTGAACTGGTGCGGTGGGCCGCCCGCAGCGGCGGGCGGTACATGGGCGCTGACCGTGCGGAGGAGTTCGGGCGGCGCAGCGCAGTGCCCGCCCGAACTGGTTGTGCGGGTCACCCCGACACGGATCATCGCCAAAGTGGACGTCGCAAAGCAACTCCTCCGGTGCCCGCCGCTCCCGCTCCGCCGACGGTGGCGGCCAGCTCCGGGCTCATCGGCGGGACGCTGTCTTGCAAGCCGGCCAGGGTGCGGCGGACGGCGGGGGACAGGCCGTCGTCGACGTAGCTGGCCATCTGGCCGATCTTCATCAATACGCCCTCCATGGCCCCCAGGGTGGTAGCCACGTCCTCGGCGGTCTGCAGGGCCAGCTCAGTGCGCTCCTCCCGGCGCGGCGCGGGCTGCTGTCTTCGCGCGGTGCGGATATCTGGGAACACGAGAGTGGCGCGGCGGATTGTTCTGTTGCTCGCGGGCGCCGTAGCTGGAGGGGCCCGTTTGGGTTGCAGAACGACCTGCGGCCGGCAACCGGCCATCCGGCTGTGACCCGGCATCGTGGTAGCGCTGCCGGGCCGGCCAGCTAGGCCGCCGGAACTCGTCCAAGCGCCAGCACCGCCGCGGCCGGTGCCGGGGCCAGCAGCACCGGGGCCAGCGCGAGCGCGGCGGCGGTGGCGCGCAGCAACTGCCGGGGCGCGCGCCGAGCGGTTCGGCCGGGCCGAGCAGCTGGTGGATCCGCCGCACCGCGTCGGTGGCGGCCGCGGCGAGAGCAGGCTCTGGGGCGGGTGCCGGTGGCGAGGACGACCAGGGCGGTGGCCAGTGACCGGAGATCGCTGGCCCGTGTTGCCGCATCGTCGGCGTGCAACTCCACCAGCCGCGCCACCTGTGCATCCGCGTCCCGCATCAGCGGCAGGAACCGGCAGGACCTGGCCGGCGATCCTGGCCATGGCCAGCTGGCGGCGACCTTCTACCGCGGCGGAACCATGGCGACCGTTGCCCGCCAGCTCGGGATACCGGACGGCACAGCCAGATCACGGCTCCACTACGCGCTCCAAGCGCTGCGCCAGTACCTGCAAGAGCACGACCCGATCGCCCGCGGATGAACGGCCGCCCGCCGTGGATGTCCCGGCTGCCGACGCTGACGACAGGACAAGAAGCCCGGCAGGTGTCCGGCGCGGCGGGCACCTCGTTGCCATGACGCTGCTCGCCGCCGCGGCCCTGGACCTGGCCCGGTGCGGCCTGGTTCTGGTCACATCCCGGCACCCGGGGCCGACGGGCGGCTGGTCAAACTCCGGCGGTGCCGCCGCAGCGCCGGGAGCAGGATGGCGATCGATACACCATTCGTGACCGCAAACGCGGCAGCTTGCCCGGCGCCGCCTACCCCGAGCGCCGCCGGCGCCGCCGCCGCCACGGCGGCGACCGCCACCAGCCCGGCGACGAGGGTGAGGCTCAGCATCTCGACGCCGCCCAGGACAGCGGCGACGATCACCGAGGCCAGCCAGGCAGCATCTCGTCACGCCTGCCCTCTGGCCGGGTCACTGTCACTTCCTGGCGGATAGTGCCGGCGCCCTGGCACGGATGTTGGCGGACTGCCTGCCCAGGGGCCCGCCCAGGGCCTGGAGTTAGGGGCAGAGAGGCCACCCGTGTGCGGTTGCGGTGCGATCATTTTTTCGGCCGGGACCGACGCGCCGCCGCGACGATTGCGCCGGCAGCGGCGATCACCAGCAGCGTCCGCAGGGTGAGTCCCCCGAAGATGACCAGCGCAGCGCCGCTGAGCACCACGGCGGCCAGCGCCTTCCGGCCCGGGCCGCGCAAATGCCGGCGCGCGGCCGGATGCCGGGGCGGATCGCCGGTTTCGATGTCGTTCACGTCTACTAACACGGATAGTAACTGCGTTTGGTTCACCCTTACGATTGGCAGACGCGGTGCACGGGTCCGCCGCCAGGGCCCCGGGTTGTCGAGATCGAGCAACGGGACAGCCCTGGGCCGGTCAGCGTGGTTGCCGGCGGCCGGCACGCGGTAGCGGCTGTCCCGGCGTCGGGCGGCGTTTGCGCCTGTAGTTCGTGGCCGACGTTGTCGTCAGCCCGCTGCGCTGGCCTGCGTTTGAGGCTGGCCATCCTCTTCCGGCCGGGCCTAGTAGCCGTCGGGTTGACCAGCTCCCGGGCAGGCAGCTTTCAGGAGTGATCACGTCCAAGCAAGCGGGCTCGGGACTCCGGGATGCGCCGTGCCAGCAAGAAACGCGCCGGATGACGATCCGCATCCCGGATGCGATCAACTCTGCGCCGCCGCCGTCCGCAGTAGTAGACGGCAGGCGGGAGCAGGTAGCTCCCATATGCCAAACACAACGTTGTGGCCTTGGTGAACAGTCCCCTTCTACTACTCGTCTTAGTGGGAGGCGAGGGTGCGGTCAAGCCGCCGGTTCGCCGTTCCGTCTGGTGTGACAGAGAGGACACCGATGCGTGAGATCACACCGGCCCTTACCGGGCTGGCCGCCGCTGCGCTGACCGTCGGCATGGCCGGTCCCGCGCTCGCGGCCACCCAGGCCCGGCCGCTGGAGCGGGTCCCGGCGCAGGCAGCGTTCCTGCCCGGATCCGGGCGGCCGGTCATCGACTGGAACCGCGAACTGATCAGCCTGCTCGGCACGCCCGGTCTGCAACCGGCCACGATCCACCCGACCCGCAGCCTCGCCATCTTGCAAGCGGCCGAGTACAACGCGGTGGTCTCCATCACCCACGTAGGCCGGCCCTACCTGTTCACGGTGGCGGCGCCCCGTGACGCGCGGCCGGACGCCGCCGCCGACCAGGCCGCCCACGACGTTCTGACCTCCCTCTACCGGCCGGCGAAGAGCAGCATCGACCAGCTGCTCGCCGCTGAACTCGGCGCGATCCCCGCCAGCCAAGGCAAACGTGACGGCATCCAGGTAGGCGCCGATGTGGCCCAGCTGCTCGCCGGGCTGCGCGCCGGCGAGGGCTCCGCGGCGACCCCGCCGCCCTTCGCCGCAGGCACCCAGCCCGGTGACTATCGCCCCACCCCGCCGACCTTCCCCGCGCCGGTCTTCACCAACTGGGGCTCGATCACACCATTCCTGCTCACCAGCGGTGACCAGTTCCGCCCGCCGGCCCCACCGCCGGTCAGCAGCCCCGCTTACGCCAGCGCGCTCAACCAGGTGAAGAGCCTCGGACAAGACACCAGCACCTCCCGCACCGCCGATCAGACCGCAGCGGCGACCTTCTGGGGATCGGCACCCATCGGGAACACCTGGAACCAGATCGCCCGGAAACTCCTCACCAGTCAGCACGCCAGCCTGCAGCAGGCCGCTACCGTCTTCGGCAACCTCGATCTCGCCGTCGCGGACGCGACCATCGCACTGTATGACGCCAAGTACTTCTACCAGGTCTGGCGGCCGGTGACGGCCATTCGCCTGGGCAACACCGGCTACAACCCCGCCATCCCGTTCGATCCCGCCGCGCCGAACTGGACCCCGCTGGCGGTCACCGCCGCGGATCCGTCCTACCCGGGCGCGCACAGCACGATCAGCCAAGCCGCCGCCACCATCCTGACCGCCTTCTTCGGATCCGACCAGCCCATCATGGTGACCTCGGACAGCCTGCCCGGTGTCACCCGCAGCTTCGCCAGCCTCCAAGCGGCCGCGGACGAGGCCGGGCTCAGCCGCATCTTCGCTGGCCAGCACACCATCCTGGACCACCAGGCCGGGCAGACGCTCGGCCGCCAGGTAGCCGAACTCACCCTGCGCCAACTCCAAACCGGCCACGTTCACCCACGCTGACCCGCAAACCCGCCGCCCTGCGCACGCGGCCGGCTCACCAGCACCAGGTCCAGCCGGGCCTCGTGTAAGGCGGTATCCGGCCAAGCCAAACGACACGAATGGAAAATCATGAAATCCGTTAAACGCAGGACGTCCGCCACCTTTCTGGTGCTCATCGCCGCCAGCTCGCTCGGCCTGACCGGCTTGGCGGCGAACGCCTCAGCCAGCCCGATCGCAAACCAGGCCTACCAGCAGACCAACCTGGTCTCCGACATCCCCGGCCTGGCCCAGCACACAGACCCCAACCTGCGTAACTCCTGGGGCACCTCCACCGGACCCGGCCTGCCGATCTGGGTGTCCGACAACCACACCGGGGCAGCCACCCTCTACGACGGGCAGGGCAACCCCCAGCCCGGGCCGGGCAACCAGCAACTCGTGGTAGCGATCCCGGCGCCGCCCTCGGCCGGGCCCGGAGCCGTCGGCGCGCCCGATGGCACGGTGTTCAACCCCGCGCCGGATGGTTTCGTCATATCCAAGAACGGCGTGTCCGCCCCCGCCCGGTTCCTGTTCGCCACCGAGGACGGCACGATCGCCGGCTGGAACCCCGCCGTCGATCCCGCCCACGCGGTCATCGCGGTGGACCGGTCCACCATCACCGACCAGGCCGGCGACCACGGCGCGGTGTACAAGGGACTCGCCCTGGTGAGCACCCCGGCCGGGAAGTTCCTCTACGCCACCAACTTCCGCTTCGGCACCATCGAGGTCTTCGATAGCAATTTCCACCTGGTCAACAGCTTCACCGACCCTACTGTCCCAGCAGGCTTCACCCCGTTCGGAATTCACAACATTGGCGGCAACCTGTACGTCACCTTCGCGAAACAGGACGCGGCCAAGCAGGACGACGACGCCGGCCCAGGCAACGGTTTTGTCGACGTCTTCGCGCCGAACAGCGACCTGCTGCAGCGGCTTGCCAGCCAGGGCCGGCTCAACTCCCCGTGGGGAGTGACCCTGGCACCGCCCACCTTTGGAGCCTTCGGCGGCGACATCCTGGTCGGAAACTTCGGTGACGGTCGCATCAACGCCTTCGATCCCACGACCGGCCAGTTCCTCGGCCAGCTACGAAACCACGGTGGCCCAATCACCATCTCCGGGCTATGGGGACTCCGATTTCCTGCCGGTTCGCTCAACGTCACCCCCAACGCCCTGTATTTCACCGCGGGACTCAACGACGAAGCCGACGGGCTGCTCGGCGACATCGTCCCCGCGCAAAGCTAACCATTGCTGACACGAACCCGCGGGGTGCGGCCGACAGCGCCGCACCCCGCAAGCCAGCCTCCTCCAGTCCATGCACGCTTAAGCGGGCTATATAGCAGTGCGCCTCGTGGCGCACGCAGGTCATCCTGTTACGAGTGGGTGACGGCTAGCCGGCCTTTAATCTCGTAACCGCACCTAACGGCGGTTCGGGTCTGCCGAGAGGCATCAAACGGTCACGCGACGCGACAGACGTAGATGCAACATCGTGGGATCTGCTGCAATCCGGTCCTCACACGACCCGGTGAGATAGGCCTCCCAAGTGGGTGTGGTCGGCACGCTGCCCGCGTTGACACCATTAGCTGAATTTCGTCTGCGGGCGCTCCTGGAGGACGCCGTCGAGGTAGAGGTCGATCTTCTCGTTGTAGAAGCAGGCGAGCCCGGCGATCTTCTGGCTTTCCGGCAGCGGCGTGCGGTAGATCCACACGATGTCGGCGTGGACCGCCTGCCCGGCGTCCACGGACCAGTAGCTGGCCGTGCCCTTATACGGGCAGTGCGACCGTGTGGCCGAGGGCTGGAGCAGGTCCAGCCGGATGTCGCCGAGCGGGAGGTAGTACCGCGGCGGAAGCCCGGTCTCGAACAAGATCCGGGGCTGGCGGGAGTCGGCGACCGTCACGCCGTCGACCTCGACCCGGACGTGCCGCGAGCTGGCCAGGATGTCGACCCTGGTGTAGGGGTCGCGGGGATGGGTGTAGACGGGCTCGTCCTCCTCCAGCCACTCGCCCATGGCGTCCCAGTCCAGGCGTACCGCCTGGCGCAGCTGCTCGATGGGCGAGCTGGCGTAGCGGCGCGCCGCGGACGGCGCGGTGGCGGCGGGGGTGCGCACATCGAAGATCTCGGCATCGCCGCGGCTCGGCGAGTGGTCGGTGGCGCCGGTAGGCACCAGCTCGGCCCGGATGTCGCCGGCCGGGATGTAGTAGGCGGGATAGTAGGGCACCTCCCACACCAGCAGCGGGCTGGTCGTGTCGGCGGCCAGCTCGCCGCCAAGGTAGGCCCGCACTCGTTTGCGGCCGCGCTCGATCCGTACCCGGCCCCTGGTCATCGTCTGTTCCACCCCGGAATCTCCTTCCTTTAACGGTCTTGTTCAGCAAGTCTGCGGATGCCCTGCTCCCGGCCATTCCTGAGGCTGCAAGGCTTGGCCACGGCGGCCGTGGTGGCGTGATCACGTGCGCCGCCAGCCGTTTCCGCGGCCTGCCCGCTGGCGAGTTACACGCGCCCAACCCGGGATTTGCGCCATCAGCAAGCGCTGCACGCCGGGGACGCGCGGAGCACGGTCGCGCGCCCACGGCGCAGCAAAGCCGCGCGTTCGGCGGCGACCAGGCCGCCCCAGACACCGTGCTGGCCGATATCCCAGTGCCGTAGCGACAGCACCAGGCACTCGGCGCGTACCGGGCAGACGGTGCACACGGCGATCGCCGCGGCCGCCTCCTGGCGGGCTTTGCCTATCTCCACGCTGACCGGGAACCACTGGTCGGGATCAACGCTGCTGCCTGTGCAACGGGCGTGCCTGATAACCCGCGCCCACAACGCCGGATCGGTGAATGCGATGGCCACCGGTGGATACGATGGCCCGCCAGTGGCCCGGTCCACGGCGGGCGCTGCCGACCCGAAATCCGCCGGTGCTGGGGTGTGCAAAACAGCCATCTGCTTCCTCCCTTGCCAGAACCTCCGGTACAGCGGCCTACCGGGACGCCAGCGAAACTCTCCCGCTTCATTAGCGTCGCGGCAGCCACCGGTCTTACCATCGCGGCCCGATCAGCGTGCGGGGTTGCGGCCCCTGGCCCCGGCCCCACGGCATCCCCTCGCGGGCCTGCTCCCGGCTGGCGTTGGAGTCAGCCACCTGGCAGTCGTTGGTAGGCCAACCGTTGGGGCATCGGCAGGCAGGCGCGGTGCTGGCTCGGCGCAGGTTCGGTGTGCTGCGGGCAGCCCGCCGGCCCGTAACGGCTCACGCTGCGCCCGCCGAGACCGAGGAAGACGGCAGGTGCCAGCGCCGCCAGCATGATCGGGACCAGCAGGATCGCGCGCAGCCTGGCGCCGGTCGCGTATGCCGCCCTTGCGCCGCTGGCCGCCCGTCTGTCCCGCCTTGGCCGCGTCAGCCGCTGCCGCCAGCCCCACAACGGCAACAACGGCGCGTTGAGTGCCTCCAGCCGGGGCCTGTCCTCGTCCCGGGCCAAGCTGGTGAATATCGCGAACATCGACGCCAGGTGGGGCTCGCTGGCGTGCAGCGAATGTGCCATTCGGCCGAGAATCCGCTCCTGGCGGGTGGGCAGGTTCATCAGCCAGCCCCGATCCGGTGCCCGGCGTCCGGGTGCTGGCTGACCTCACACGCAATCGGAATCGCCATCGCCTGTTCCTTTCAGGGACCGCGCGATCTCGGCCGCCGTCATCGTGGTGGTGTTCTTCGTCGCGATCCTGGTCGCTGCGCTGATCTGGCTGGCGGCGAGCTGAGGCGGCCACCTGATCAAGGGCGAGCGCCTGGTCATTGTCACCACGGCCCTTACCCTTGGCGACTCATGCCGGGCCGGCATTTCCGGGCGGAGTGCGGGCGCGGCGGCACCCGCCACCGCATCGCCTGGGCGGTACGAGTCTCCTGCGTGCTGACCGCGCCGCCGAGGCGGCCTACCCGGGACCGCGCGAGGACTGCGAAAGGTACCGGCCCGGCGGGGGCGCGGGTCATCGTCGGTGTAGCTGCCGCCGGTCAGCTCGGCTTGCGCGCTTACCGTCACCCCGGGCAGCGGCCGGATCAGGTAAATGCCCAGGCCCAGGCGATGACCGCGGCGCCGTCGGGCCGCCACCGGTGGGCGCAGTGGAGCCCCCCGGGCTATCTGGCGGGCGGCTGCCGGGCCGCATGCACGGCGTCTGCCTCGGCATCATAGACAGGCAGGATCTTGGTGAGGCCCGCGGTGTCCAGGACGCGCCGGGCCTGCGGGGCCGGCGCTGCCAGGGCCAGACGGCCGGTTGTGGCGCGAACCGCCCGCCAGACCCCGACCAGGACCCCGACGCCGGCGGAGTCGATGAACCTCACCCCGGCGAGGTTGACCACCAGGCCGCCGAAGCCCTCATCGGTGACGATCCGCAGCAGGCTGTCGCGCAGCACACCGCAGCTGGCCACGTCAACCTCACCGGTTACCTGCACCACCGCGATGCCGTCCGCCAGACCGAATTCGAGGGCCAGCCGCTCCGGTGCCTCAGCGGTGTCCATGGCTCCTCCTTCCCCGGCTGCTGCCACGCCGGGACCCGCCCGGCAAACCCAGCCGGGCAAGACCGTGCGGTGCCGGTGTTGCCGATGCCAGCGACCGTGGTGCTGGGCACGGCGGCCGCGGGTGCCCATGACGGCCGCCAGCCTGCACCCGCCTTCCGCCGGCATCGCTGACGGTGTGGTCCTGGCTGGTGCCGGCCGGGGCAGCCAGCGCATCCAGCGTGGCAGATCCGGCCGCCCACTGCGGCCGTGTTTGGCCGCCCCCTTTCCCAGCACGCGCAGTGCTGCAGCCCGGATGCCGCCGCGCTAGACCGGCCGCCCATCGGCGGCCGGGCTCGACCGCGTCGACCTGTGCTCAGCTGGCTCGACCGAATATGTCAGGTTCTTGGTCGACTTCGGGGCCGCCGCTGTCTGTCGGCTACGGCTGAGATAACTGCGCGTGACGGCTGGGCTCCCTGCGGAGGCTTCTGGGGCACTAAACGGCTGTCTGCGGGTCAGACGCCATTCGGGGGTTTCTGGGCTCGCCTGCTCGAATGACCATTCCATCGCGGCGAGGAATGCCTGCAGGGCGGTGTCGTCAACCCGCATGACGGCCGCGCCGTTTACTGGCGCGAATCACGGCCTGCGACGGCGGGCGGACCTGGCGGGCGGACCGCCACGGCCTGACCGGGGTGACCCCTCGCCGCTAGGCCGCAGGCGGCTGTTCGGGGCGCGAGGACCCCCCGCGGCGGCGGATGATCCTCCGCCCGTCCGCCGTCCACGTCCGCCGGCAGCCCGTGCAGCCAAGGAGCTCGCCGAACCGGGCGGAGATCCTGCCCGTCCTGCCGATCGTGCCCCCGCACACGCAGTCCTCCCCAGGCGCGACCCGCCGTGCCCGCCGTACCTTCCGCATGAAGGCGGACGGTATGAAGGCCGGGGCGCGCATCTGGCGCAGCTCGTGCTGCACGTACACCACGGCTACCAAGACGAGGATCGCCACTGCCACGATGACGCCCGTTGCCAGGTAACCCATATGCGCCTCCGGCGGCGGAATATGCCCACACCGTACTCCCCCGTCAGCGTCAGGTAACCGCGCCGACGCCCACCAGCCGTTATCGCTTAAAGGATGTTCTGACCGCCGGGGACCGGCAGGGCTCATCCGGACCTAGATACCGCCCGCGATAGCACACGACCCCGTCATCGTCCAAAATCCGATCGGCTGACCGTGCCCGCCCTTGAGCTGGTCCTGTAGGGGGTCTGGCCCAGAAGCGGTCGAGCGGCCAGATCCGCGGGGTGATCGCCGCGTTGAGGTGTGTGGCGACGATGAACCCGATGCTCTGGCAGGTGCTGAACACCGACGGCAGCGCGCCGAATGCGTACGGCGCCTGGTCGGCGATGATCCGCCGCTCGCTCGCCGCGGTCATCTCGGCGGTGACGTCCTCCTTGACCAGGCTGGCTCGCCTGGCGTACCGCGCGCCGGCATACAGCAGGCCGCCGAGCAGCACGATGTTGAGCCAGTACACCGCGACCGCCAGCCGGTAGGTGATGTAGTCGGCCAGCAGCATGGCCGAGAACGGCATCAGCGTGACGCCGGGCAGGAACACGAGGTGAAGCCAGGTGAGGTCGGGGTCGCTGCGGCTGAACTTTCCGAGCTGGGGTTTGCTGCCAGCCCAGCAGATCCCGAGCGTCAGGAAGCTCATCAGGTAGGTGAGCAGGTGCGGCCCCAGCGGGCGCAGCGCGTTGCGGAGTATCCGCTGCCTCTGCGGGAGAGTCAAGACCAACGGCGGAACTGAGGTTCGGCAGCACGGCGGCGTGCGCGGCCTGCGCGGCGATCTGGCCTGGACCCCGGCCCAGGTCGGCGCGCCACCAGGGTCGGCTTCATGACTTATGAGGGGAACCACGGCCGGGCGGCCGGCCGGGGGCGCCCGGGGTGCGGCCGCGCGGCCTGGCTCGCGCGGACGCACGGCCGCGGCGCGAGAGACTGGGCCCTGGACCACTATTGTGCGGAGGCACTGACTCATGACGGAACAAGCGCACCCGGATTGGGACGCCGGTCGCGCGTGCGGTGCAACAGGAGCCGCACCGCGGCGGCGGCGCGGACGTCAACAACCGCCGGTACGACGGTGGCGGGCTCAAGCTAATAGGACCTCTCACACCTCGGCCTTGATCTTCCGATTTTGATGCGCCCACCGCCGATCGCCCCGACGGGCGGGCCCGGTCACCTGGTTGGGCTGGTTCCGGGGCTGGCCTGCTGGCGGGCTAGACGTGTGCCGCCTCCCGGTCGGCAGCCGCGTGACGCGGAGCGCGCACGTACACCCCGTTCAGCAAGCGTCCTGCCCGGGTCACATTGTCGGGCGCCGCGCTGGTGAGGGTGAGGTTTCTTTCCTCCCGGCGGATAGCCAGGCTCACCGCGACGGCTCTCTACCATGACGCCGGCGGAACGAGCGGCCCTTATACGGGCATGTACAGCGGAACGCTGGCGCTGGCCGAGGACCCCGCCGGGCGATCACCGGCCATGCGCGGGTGTCCGCGTCCGGTGCCACATCTCCAACGGCAAGCCCGCCACGTCGATCAGCTTCAATGTCGCCGGCGCCGATGACGGAAAGCAGTTGCGGCTGCAGCTGGTCCTGAGCTCCTTCCGCATCGACGGGAACCAACTGCGGCTTCGGATACGGCTGGTCCCTCCCGACGCCAGCTATGCACTACTCATCCTCTGCCATGTCACGCTGAATCACCGGCGCCGCCGGAGCGTGGCCGGCACCGTGGTGCCGGCGGAGCCAGCGCGGGTATCCGGCGGCCTTCCCAGGCCCTGGCTGCCGGGTTCGTGTCGGTCGGCGAGCAGGCCGAGGTCGTGGCCGGGCTGCGGGAGGCTCGGGATACTCGGCCACCCGGCCAGCTACTCACCTTCGCGCCTTTGTCAGCCGAGGTCCCGCGCTCCGTCCCGGCTGGGGGTGTTTCAATGTAGTTGCCATGACCTACGAGCTGCAGGCGGTGGTCGCGGGCGCGCCGCTCATCGAGCAGATGGCCGGGCGCTTCCAGCACGCTACGACCGTGCCCTTAAACCAGGGGCTGGCGCTGATACCGGCATCTGCCCGGTGGCTGCGCGAGGTCACCGGGCCGGGCGAGGGGCGCCCGTATCCGGTGTTCGACTGCCTGAGCCGGCCGCTGGCAGGGTTCCTGGCCGGGGCCTCGTTGCGGGGTCCAGTTGCCTACATCGAGATCGACGAGCAACAGGACCGCACCTGGCAGGCCGCCATCGCCTGGTCCGGCGGCGAGCTTGCGCTGTCGCCGCAGGTGCTGCTGCCCGGCGAGGGGCGGCCGCCTGGCGGCGGCCCGGTGACGGAGGCGTTCCGCCTCCTCGGGGTTACCGGCGGGCCCGGCCAGGATGAGTGGGTCAGCGTCGGGCTGTACCAGTTCACGCGCATGCAGCAGTGGCTAGAGGTCCCCGGGCTGATCCGACGGCTGCCCGGGATGGAGCTGGTCTGGGAGCAGCCCGACGAGGACTGGGAAGGGTTCGACTTCGATACCGACTACCACACCCGCGCCGCTGGCCACCCATTCCGCCTGAGGGCCGACACGACACGGGGTGGCGCCCGCTACACCGTCACGTTCTGGCAGCGGACCGTCCTTGAGCTCGACCAGCTGCCCGGCGGCTGGCGCCTGAAGAAGCGGCTGGCTCCAGAGCCCCCGCCATCCTGAAGATGAACAGCGCGAGCGCGCCCTCAGCCAGCGGACGACCGCAGCGACACCGAATTGGATAATCTGAGCGCCTTCAATGCGCCGACAAGCTGACAGCCAACCCGCAAATATTCGGCGCTCGGCGCGCACCGATGGCCAGATGGTGCTCACGATGCGTAATCGACCCTGATCTTGCATTGAGCCCGCAGTCCCGCCGTTAGGCGCGGCGATGAGGCGCTGGCAGGCTCTGTTGCAGGCCGCTGATAAAGGATGTTCTGCGCGTCGCGTGTTCGAGCCGGTCGCCGGACCGGGTGGGATCTGGGGCTTGGCCCTGCGCGGCAGGCGGCGCTCTGCGGGGCGCTCGGTCTGGTTCAGCGCGTGTGCGGCTGCGCGCGGTGCCTGGTGGGGACGTTACTCGAGTTCGGCGAGCTGCCGTAGTGCGGCGCTGACGGCGCCGGCTGCTGCCGTTCCCAGGCGCCGCTGCGCGAGGTGAGTGAGCTCGCGCAGCGTCGCCTCGGCGATGGGCCGGAACGTCTGCGCGCGGCGGGTGAGGAACACCAGCGCGGCGCGGCCGTCTTGGGGGTCGGGACGGCGTTCGACGAGGCCGTCGCGCTCGAGCAGGCGGACCATTGTCCGACTGCCATGACGACAGCGCCCTGGTGAAGGGGTAGCCGGCCTGGCGGACCAGGTCGTGCAGGCCCAGCTCGGTGATAGCGAGGAACAGCAGCAGCAGCAGCCCGGCGTGGTCGCAGCCCAGCGCCGTATCGGCTGCGGGCCAGCCGGGCAGCCTGGCGGCCTGGCGGCCTGGACCGGGTCCAGCTTGGCCGGCGGGCCGCGGCGGCCCTCGTCACGGCGCGGCAACCGGGGTATCCCCTCGGCGTCCAGGATCTGCCAGCAGGTCTGCTCGGACAGCGGCAGGCCCTCGGCGGTGAGCGCGGCGGAGATCTCGGTGACGCTGTGCCCGGCGGCCCGCAGGGCCAGCACCCTGGCCCGCAGCTCGCCGGTGGCCTTGCGGGTCCTTTCGGGCCGGGCCGGGGGTCGGTTAGTTCCAGACAATCAGCTGAGGTTCGGCCGGGTAGTCAAGACAGCTGCCCGGCTACCAGCAAGAACACCGAGCCCGGCCGGTGGCCCCGGCGCGCGAAACGCCTCAGACGGCACGCCGGGAATCGAGGTTAGCCGCCCAGCTGCTCAGGGCGACGGTGCCCGTGGTCTGGCTGGCGTGCGTCCACAATGGCGCGGGCTGCCCAGGGCGGGGGAAGCGTGTCGCGATCTCGCGGGGTGGCCCACAGGGGGCATGCTGTCCGCGTTGCCACTGCCTGCCAGTGCTGGTGCAGGGCGATAGCGACCGCCGTACGGGCCAGGCAGGCAGCACGCTGTAGCTCGCGCTGCATCGCCACGATCGCGGATGTCTTCTTAGCCACCGCGTCTGCGGGCGGCCCGAGCCGGTCGTGGGGCCGGTCTGCTCAGTGCCGGCGTCCAACTAGTCCAGCAGCCTGCCGCCGAGCGGGTTGCCGGGACGGTCGTCTGGGCCGGGCATGCCGCCGTGCAGGGACACTGAGAGCGCGGCTATCACCTTGCCGGGGTGCCCGCCCTTCAGGTCTGGCTGGCCGGTTCCAGGTCAGGGTGCCAGGGCGGCGCGCGCCAGGCCGAGGAACTCCTCGTCGCTGATGCCAGCCGCGTCTTCGGGCCGCAGCTGGATAGTGCCCTTGCTGGTCACCAGCTCGGGGTGGCGGGAGGTGAAGCCGCCGTCACGGTCTTGCGGCCAGCCGTAGACCGAGATGCCGTGCTTCCATGCGCCGACATACAGGCGGCGCCGCCCGGCCTGGTAGGCGGGCATCTTGTAGGAGAGAGCCACCCGCGCGCCAGGGTGCGCCTGGAGGATCAGCCGGTGGATCCGCTCGAACAATGGACGGTGCCCGGGGGCGATGCTGTCGATGTAGTCCTGCACTGCTGGTGGGATGGCGTTGCTCATCGCCTGACCTCCGCTGCCATCGGTTGTGCTAGGCGCCAGCAAGTGATGCCTCCTTCATGGCCGCACCGCTGCGGTGCCTCTCAGCGGAGACGTCGCAGCCGCCATGCCGTTCCGGACATCCACCCGCCATCGGACGCCTTACAGACCGCCGCGAGCGTACCCATACCCGCGGCCCGGAGCCCAAGTTCGCGTTCCATCTCACGCTGCGTGATCGGCTTTCGGCCCCGGCAAGGCGCGCATCCCGCCGATCTGTACGCCAGGTCCGGGATGGCTGGCTGACTATCGGTGCGACGCCGCACTGGACATTCTGCGCGTCCAGGGCCGGGTGGATGCTGGCAAGCTGGACTACATCATGGGTCCGCCTTTACACGGGGCAGCGGTCTTAGTTGCTGAGAAGCAGGCATCCGGCTCTGGAAAGGCCCGGCCGGGACGCCGGTGTCGGGGTCCATCAAGGGCCCCGGGTCGGATAAGGCAGGCCCGGGCTGACCCGGCGCCAGCCGTCTGCCGGGGTGCCTGCAGGCACGCTCGGCTGCGGTGGCCTCAGCCTGGTCCGGTCCCGGTCAGCTGCAGTCTCGCCCCGGCGCCCGCGAGGAGGGCCAGGACTTCGCCGATGGCGGGTTCCTGGGTGGCGGGTTCGGGCAGGAGGTGGGCCTGGATCTGGTAGCGGTTGCGGCGGCCGTCTTTCTGCTTGATCACGTAGCCGGCTGCGGTCAGGTCGGTGACAATGCCGTGGGCGCTGCGCTCGGTGATGTCCAGGCTAGCCGCGATGTCGCGCAGCCGCGCGCCCGGGTCGTGGGCGATGCGCAGCAGTACGCGGGCGTGGCTGGTCAGGAAGCTCCGGCTCGTCACCTTTAAGAACCCATCATTATTTCCGGAAACCTATTGCTAGTTTTTAATTGCGGATGTAGGCTGAGGGCAGACACCGGGATCAGCCGCGACGACGGCCGAGGTGCCCCGGGGTTCACCGGAGGGAGCCGCCCATGGTCTCCACTCGCATTGTCCGGCGGACGCTGTAGCTGCCGGACGTGGGTTCCGGGGCCAAGACGCCAGGGGCCCCTGGCCCGGGGCCTGCCGACCCGAACCGGCGACACGATGAACGTAACGCGATCTCGGAGCCACCGTCCGGACGGATGAGGGGCGCTCTGCGCGATCCTCGTCGGCCCGGCTCGCACCGTCGGGCCGGCGTTCATTAGTTCCTTCGCTCCCGAGACGTTGCTCGTCTACTGAGATGACGGCCATGACTCTCCTTCCCTGTGAGGCGATCAGGTTACGGCTAGGGGCCTGCCTCCCGTGTTGCGATGCTCCCCCGTCGCCGCGGACACTATGCATGAGCCGGCAGCGCGGACTCGCCGGTCCAGTTCGGCGACGATGCAGGTGGTCTCGGCCTCGTGGCGGCTGGTGGGTGCGACGAACACCTTCCGCCGGAAGGCGTGGTCCCAGCGGCGTTCGATGACGTCGGCCAGCTCCAACCGGTCGGCTACCTTTGTGATCGCCTTGCCTGCTGGCACCGGCCGAGCATCGGCACTATCGCAGGGACGGGCGGAGCGTAGCCGCCCGAGGCCGGCATATCCGCTCTCTGTCGAATTTCATTGTACACACGTTCGAATCATGGAACTAGGCAGGTGCGACGCTGCCCAGCGCAGCCAGCAGCGCCTGATAGGTTCGTCAGAAGGCTCGTTTGTCATGGGGACCATGCTGGCGTTCCTGGGCCGTGACCTGGCGGTCGACCTCGGCACCGCGAACACGCTGGTGTATGTGCGCGGCCGGGGGATCGCGCTGAATGAACCGTCGGTGGTGGCACTCAACACCGATACCGGCAAGATCGTCGCGGTCGGCGTCCAGGCGAAACGGATGATCGGCCGGACGCCGGGGAACATTGTGACGGTCCGGCCGCTGAAAGACGGTGTCATCGCCGACTTCGATGTCACCGAGCGGATGCTGCGCTACTTCATCCAGAAGGTCCACCGCCG